>Ga0209048_10006987_pt1 | contig 10490 bp, 8 predicted proteins | sample FrelakmetCRP12CR_FD_187146 | JGI IMG/M metagenome (GOLD analysis project Ga0209048, IMG submission 187146) | Freshwater lake sediment microbial communities from the University of Notre Dame, USA, for methane emissions studies - CRP12 CR (SPAdes)... | ecosystem: Environmental > Aquatic >... | reverse complement strand
CATATCGCCTGCGGAACAAAATAAAAAGTGCAGCGGCATTCACCACCGCGGCAATCAGAAACGCGACAGGGACTGTCGCCAGATCGGCGCGGGAATGAAGCATGAGAAGAACAGCGAGATATGGTTTCCAAACCAACCCAACTCCAGGAAAAACAAAACCCATCACAATGCTCAAAAGAATGACAAACGGCGTCAAGAATTGAGCGGCCAAAGATTTCACTGGCAACAGCTTCCAAGCTCCCTTCAAAGATGGGAATTCAGAAGCACAAGAAGACTAAAAAGTTTATTTGTCACCACCTGCATGATTCCTTCTGCCGTTTAAAGGCCCTGGTAGTATAGTCCGGTCTAGTATATGCGGCTGTCGCCCGCAGGACCCGGGTCCAAATCCCGGCCAGGGCGCCACCACTTCAGACTTGAGCGCGCTCGAAAAGAAGATCGCAGTTTCTTCCATCATTCGTATACTGAGAATTCATAAATCCTTTTGTTCTGAAAGTTTTCGTTCATGAGCAAATTCTCCCTGAGGGAAGTACATTGGTAAACGTAAACAGCCACGTGTTGGATATTTGTACAATTTATCATGACTTGCTTTTTTCTTGCTATTCCTCAAAGAGATTTGTTGATCTCTTTGCCAAGCCGCGTTCGACGTGTGCTTAATATACATGAGGGCCTGAACTATCAAAAAAAACCGAGGGCTAAAATGAGAGGTTTGATCTTTTACTTGGTGGACGTGTTTGCTGAAGAAAAGTACGCTGGGAATCAGCTTGCAGTGTTCTGTAATGCTAGTGGACTGCCCAGCGCTCAAATGCAGAGAATCGCAAATGAAATGCACTTTTCTGAAACAACTTTCGTCCTTTCGGATGAGAAACGAAATGGTGGATACGATGTTCGCATCTTTACGCCTGCAAGGGAAATGCCCTTTGCTGGGCATCCGACCTTGGGCACTGCTTACGTAATAAGACACAGGTTGAACGACAAAACCCTCAACAACTTGGTGCTTAACCTAAAGGTAGGGCAGATACCAGTAACCTTCGAAAAAGACAGGGAAAATCAGGAGATATTATGGATGAAACAGTTACCGCCAACGTTCGGTAGGACATTTGATGCCGCAGATGTCTCGCGAATGTTGAACCTTGATGTCGGTGAGATCGACAGCAGATACCCTATTCAAGAAGTGTCAACTGGTGTTCCTTTTGTCATAATCCCTCTGAAAACCTTAGATGCAGTAAAACGGGCCAGCCTAGACAAAGAAAAGCATTTGAAATTGATAAAGGACACACAAGCAGAGATTCTTGTTTTCTGCCCTGAGACCTACAAAAAGGAAAACGGCCTAAACGTACGAGTCTTCGTGGATTTGTTTGGGATTCCCGAGGACCCTGCAACCGGTTCAGCCAATGGTTGCTTGGCGAGTTACCTGTCCTACTATCATTACTTTGGCGATGACTCGGTTAGCATTAGAGTTGAGCAGGGCTACGAAATAGGACGGCCTTCTTTATTGCATCTCAAGGCAGAGAATAGAGAAGGAGAAATACATGTCTATGTGGGAGGAAAAGTGGTAATGATCGCCAAGGGGGAACTCGTTTGATTTGTGACCAGCAAAGCACAGCCCCACTCGTCAAGAAGTCCATGAACTTGTCACAAACCGAAATGCCCACGCCAGGAGTTGGTTTCAGACTCACCTGTGCGCGCAGGTCTCAGACTGTGTCTATGAGTCTAGTTTTAGTCTGCCCTTCTTGCTCAATGTCGCTAGTGAACGAGTCTGGACTTACATTAAGTCGCATGCACAGGAGTTTTCTTGAAGTCAATCTCAAGACTGGGCATCATGTTTCTCTCAGTTAGCGAGTCTTCTCTTTGCCCGTGTTCTCTTTCTCTTCGACTAGACGCTTAAGTTTCTTCTCCATCTTCAACTCATACGTGTGTTCCTTGATCGGCGGAGACAGGCCTTTCATCTTGAATAACAGATTCGGGGCCACTATCCGTCTCTCACCAACCTTTACACATATATTCTCACCGTTAACGATGTCCTCGAATGGTTCCAACGCTTCAACAACCCAGTTGCCTTGGCTTTCCGCTAGAATCTTGACCATGTATTTTCCTTTGTAAAACCTCTCTTCATCCATGACAGCACCAAGTATTGCTCAGACTGGAACAGATATAAAATACACGTTTTTCTCAGCTTCGCAAGAAAAGCTGTCCCAGAAAACATAAGAACCACTTTTAGCCATCATCTAGGATGATAAAGGTGACCCTTTCTCAACCCGCAACAAGCGACAGCTTCTCCAACACATGGCTACATGACATGCTGAAAGCCACAAAACTCGACGCTACTAAAAGCTTCACCGTCACAACTAGGGCCTCCAAAAGCAGTCAATGCGTGATCTGCAAAGGTTCGAGAAACCTCTGCGGAAAACTGCGCTGTCCAATAATGGTCAAAGTCAACCATTATCTGAAGAGTATTTCCTTGATGAACAGCGAGGATATCGTGGGAGCATCACCGCCAAGCGTCTTCATCGGCAGAATCGGATACCCAAACGTGTACGCTGGGCCCCTTGTGCCTCCAGTCCAAGGGGACACAACCCTTTTTGATCTGCCAGAGTACTGGTTCGGAAGGTCCATGGATGAAATCGTCAGCTTTCGCTCGATGCTTGTTCGCGGGAAACACCGCGTAAACGTGCATGAATTCGCTGACGCTGGAAAAATAGTTGAGAAAACGCGTGAGCTGGCATTGGCAGTAAACCCAGTAGATATCGAACTGATCCTCAAGAAAAAGCCCAGAGGAAACATATTCATGGATGATGAAGTTCAACCATTCGGGCCGTCTGCACAAATCCGCGACCTGAACCTAAGCAATACTCACTGGGATCACCATATGGAAAACGCCTACAGTGACACAGATCTTAGAGCAGTAGAAGCCGTCCGAGAACTCTACAGCAAAGGGGTAATGGTAACAAAAATCCAAAGAGCCTTCAGTGTCGGCGCATTTGGCATAGAAAAAAACAGGCGCATGGTACCAACACGTTGGAGCATAACCGCGGTCGATGACATCCTCTCAAAGAACCTAATCAGAAAAGTCAAACAGTACCCAGAAACAAGCGAATACCGCCTCTACGAATCACGATACTTGGACAACGTTTTCGAGGTTCTAATGCTCCCTTTGCCATGGAGCTACGAGGCTATCGAGGCATGGTACCCAGGTACGACATGGAACCCGAACGGTAAACAAGCAGTTATGTTCGGGGATTGGGAAAGTATTGAGGGAAGAACAACCTACGCAGAAATAGGTGGATGCTACTACGCCGCACGCCTAGCAGTGTGCGAACAACTTGTAAAGGAGCGGAGACAAGCAGCCGTCGCGGTCCTGCGTGAAGCTCGACCGGGATACATCATGCCTGTTGGTGTCTGGCAGGTGAGAGAGAACGTCAGGAACGCGATGCGGCAAGCACCGTACAGGTTCAACACGTTGGAATTGGCGCTGAAATGGATCGGCGCCAGATTCCAGATTCCACTACAACAATGGATAAGCAAGAGCGCGCTCATCAAAAATGCTCTGTTCCAAAAACGAATCACAGACTACTTCTCAAGAAGAGCCGCCTGACAAGTCGTTCTCACGGTTCCACGAGTGCGCAGAAGATTATTTTGAGGGGATCTGACCTATCCAAGCAGATGCTAAGCCATCAACGAAGTTCTATCTTTGCTTCATCATTTCATTGTATTTTTCCATGGAGTAATTGACTATTTTCCAGGCTTCTTTGACGTCTCTCCATTCTTTGAACTTGACCCACTTGTGAGGCTCCAGACGCTTGTAGGTTTCGAAAAACTCTTGAATCTCCCTGATCAAATGAGGATGGACATCAACAATATTGTGATAACCGTTGAATCTAGCGTCGTTCACAGGCGCTGAGAGTATCTTGGCGTCTTCGCCCTCCTCGTCCTCAACTATTAACGCTCCGATCACTCTGACTTTGACGATGCAGCCCACTTCAAGAGGCTCATAGGTCAACACCATTATGTCAAGAGGGTCACCATCATTATACCACGTTCGTGGCACAAAGCCGTAATCTACCGGAAAAACCACGGATGAAGGTATGATTCGGTCAAGAACAAAGGCCTCCCACTGAATATTGTATTCAAACTTGTCTCTTGAACCCATCACGACCTCGATCACAACATTCACCAATTCTGGCGGCTTATCACCGACCGGAATGTCTTTCCAAAGATTCATGAACATCAACCTTCTTAGCCGATGACGAATCATCAATTTAAGACTTTCTTGAAGACCCGGTTCATTAGCTATTCGCTGTGAGTCTCCTACTTCGCAAAGTATGATTCCAGTTTTCCTGATCTTGCCTTTCTCAAGGTCTCAGCACACTTCTTGGGGTCCAAAGCCTTAAACTCCAACCCCAACGTGACCAATAATCTCTGAACACCCTTCGCAGTCGTCGGTGCAACCAGAATTCCGCGCACTTCACGATCAGCCTTGAGTCTTACTGCGTCAATATACTTTGAAAGCTGAAGGGCAGCTTCCTTACTCGCTGTCCTCCGCTTAACCTCAACCACAACGAGCCTTCCTTCCTTGTCCACGCCATAGATGTCCACGAAACCTGGCTCGACCTTCTTTTCGTAGCTTATAGGCTTAAACCCTTCTTCCAGTAGCGAAGGCCTAGCAAGTATGGCCTTATGCATGTCTTCCTCACTAGCATACAATGAGAATTCTCCCGAATCTTCAAGGCTCATAGTCGAGATCATCTGAATCTTGTCAAAGACCACTTTCACAGATTCTTCTGGCCTGTGCCTGACAGAATGAATTTCCAGTATGTCCTCTTTAGCACGAGTGTGAAAAACGCAGCCGGCGGGTTGCCAGTTGACTGGCTCATAACCTAGAGAACGATGAACGAGGAGCGAACCGTCTTCCTTGATTATCAACATTCGTTCACCAGTTTCAAGCTTTGATCCTGCTCGACCCTGATAATCCACGTGGCATCTGCCGACAACCATGAGCACTTTATGCTGAAAAATAGCTTCCTTGACGGCCTTTTCTGCCTCGACGACGCTGGGGTTCACCAGAACCGTTAAAGGCTTGAATTCTGACACTAGTTTATCGCCACTACTAAATGAAAGACTCGTTGTATACATATAATTTCTCGAGGGAATGTATGAGCAGATGGGCCAAAAAGCGTAGTACCATGCGACGATATGACCTAACTGCACACCTTTACAACATGCGGTATGCTGAAGAACAAAAAGCAAAATATGAAGCGGCTCTTGAAAGCGTAGGCAATTCCGATTCAGAGTTGGCGTTAGACGCTGGCTGCGGAACTGGCCTACTGTTCAGCCATACTGCAAATCAGGCGAAAGCATTCGTTGGACTTGACATTTCTAGAAAAACCCTACTCGTCGCAAAAGAGCACGCAAAGACTTTTTCAAACGTGCATCTGGTTCGCGCTGACGTAGATTGCATGCCTTTCAAAGAGAAGCTCTTCAGCCATGTTTATGCTATGACCTTAATCCAGAACTCGCCAAATCCGCTCGCGACCTTACAAGAGATCAATCGCGTGTCAAAGGACGAAGCCGTAGTAGTGGTCACTGGCTTGAAGAAAGTCTTTTCAAAGGGACATTTTGAAGATTTGATTCGCAAGTCAACTCTAAGACTCAACGCATTAAGAAACGAAAGCAACCTAAAATGCTACGTTGCAACGTGTACAAAGATGCATCATTCAGAAACACCATAGCTTGGACCAAACTATATATGAAAGTGAAGGTAAGCCTATCGTGAATTAGACATCCCATTCCTATCATATAGATTTGGTGGTGAATAGATGCCGTTAAAAACCATAAAGAAAGAAACGGCCGACACACTGATGTTAGAATGGGTTTTGCACGTAAAAGATTACAAACTTACCCTCAACAAGAATCGTTGCGCAGGTTGTCAAATCTGCAGTTTGGCTTGTCCAAAAGAAGCCATCAAAGTGGAGAAATGCCCGAAACTCGACGGGGAAAAAGCTGGTAAACCCGTGGTCGACGTTGACTTGGCAAAATGTAATTTCTGCGGGATATGTGATATACTGTGTCCGTATGGGGCGATAAGAGTCAATTTGGATGGAAAACACCTTCTTTCTGTTGTTGAAAAAGAAAGCTTTCCACAATTGATCCGTGACATTCAAGTCGACACAAGCAAGTGCCCCATCGACTGTGTGGAATGCGAAGAAGCTTGCCCACTCGGCTTGATCAGGGTTTCGCGACTCACACCTGACGTAAAAACCGTTGAAAGTGTTAGTCCCCTTGAACATGAGAAAAGCGTGCCTAAGCTTAAGGTTGATATTCAAAGAGAATATTGCCCATGCTGCCGAGTCTGCGAGGTCAAATGCCCCGAAGGCACGATACGTGTACGAAAATTCCTGAACGGTAAGATCAACATCAACACGGAGAAATGTCCCACAGGCTGCAAAGACTGCTTGGACGTTTGTCCAATCACTGGAGCACTCTATCTTTCTGACGAAGACAGGAGAGTGCACGTCAACGAGGCCTTCTGTGTTTACTGCGGAGCCTGCAAGATTGTTTGCCCGGTTGAAGAAGCCTTGGACTTCAAACGAACTCGCATAAACCACACTTCGATTCGCTCTGGAACCTGGAACAAGGCACTGGAAAGGCTAGCGTCACCTGTTGACATGACGAAAGAACTGAAAACCAAAGGCTCTCTCAAAGCAAGAGAATCAGTCAAGAAAAGGGTGGCTTTGAAGGAGACACAAAATGCCTAGGAAAACCACACAAGCAGAAGGCAAAGCCAAGAAAGGCAAACGTAGTAGCAAGAAAAGTGAAAGCAAGCCAATGCCCAAGGTAAACGAACCAAGAATAGGTGTCTTCGTCTGTCAATGTGGTTCCAACATAACCTCTGTAATGGACGTTGAGGAATTAACTGATTACGCGAAAACGTTGCCAAATGTGGTTCACGCTGAGAACATGAACTATCCCTGCAGCTTCAAAGGTCAAGAAGAAATAATCGCCGCGATCAAGAGCAACAAGCTTGACCGAGTAGTAGTAGCAGGTTGCTCGCCAAGACTCTATGAACCAACTTTTCAACGTTGCGTCTCACGAGCCCAGCTCAACCCCTGGCTCTTCGAAATGGCCAACATACGAGAGTTTTCGTCCTACTGCCACAAAACAACGCCAAGAGAAGCGACTGAAAAAGCCAAAGACACAATCAGGATGGCCGTAGCCAAAGCAAGGCTTCTTGAACCGTTGGAACCAATCGAGTTGCCTATGACAAAGAAGGTCATGGTGATCGGCGGCGGCATAGCAGGCATAAACGCAGCCTTAGACTTGGCCGACATGGGATTCAAGGTCTATATGGTAGAGAAAACCGAAACCATCGGCGGCTACATGGCGCTTCTGGACAAAACGTTCCCAACTCTCGATTGCAGCATATGCATCGAAGGACCAAAGATGGTTGATGTGGGACGCCACCCCAACATCGAGATCATTTCTTTTGCCGACGTGCTGGAAGTTGAGGGAAACGTCGGCAATTTCCGCGTGAAAATACGCAAAAATCCACGGTACGTCATAGCCAAGAACTGCACAGGATGTGGTGAATGCAAAGATGCCTGTCCAATCGAGTACCCAAACTATGCGGACATGTACTTGGGCGTGCGAAAGGCGATTTCTGTCCCCTACGACCAAGCCGTCCCATTGATCTACACCATAAACAGAGACTATTGCATTGAGTGCTTCAAATGTGTTGACGCCTGCGGTGCCAGGCAAGCCATAAACTTTGACCAAAAACCTGAGGCAATCGAGCTGAACGTCGGAGCCATAATAGTCTCCATAGGCTACGACATGTACAACCCCAAAGACCTTGAATGGACTGGCTACGGCAAATATGACAATGTATTCACTGCTCTAGAATTTGAAAGACTCATCTTGGCTGCTGGACCCACAGGCGGCAAAGTCATTCGCGCTTCCGATGGACAGAAGCCTCATTCCATAGCATTCATTCAATGCGTCGGTTCACGTGACATCAACATGTACGAATATTGCTCAAGTTTCTGCTGCATGTACACGCTGAAACACGCGGTCATGCTCAAAGAAAAATACAGAGACGGAATAGATGTCTACGTGTTTTTCAACGACATGCGAAGCAACTTCAAGGGTTATGAGGAGTTCTATAACCGAGCCCAAAAGTCAGGAGTGAAATTCGTCAGGGTGAAGCTGGAAAACCGCCGAGTAACCGAGGAGCCAGAAACCAAGAACTTGACAGTACACGGTGAAACAGAAGACGGCAAACCAGTTCATGCCAAAGTCGAAATGGTCGTGTTGGCAAACGCGGCCATCCCGCAACAGACAGCGCCAGAACTTGCTAGAATACTCAACGTGCCCTTGAATAAGGACGGTTTCTTCATCGAATGCCAACCGAAAATAAGACCCATAGACACAGACGTACCCGGAATATTCTTGGCAGGTGCCTGTCAAGGCTTGAAAGACATTCCCTACAGTGTGGCCCAAGGCAGCGCGGCAGCCGCTCAAGCTGCAAGCGTGCTAAGAAAGGATTCGTGGACTGTTGAGCCACTCGTTGCCAAGGTGAACGAGGATTTGTGTAGCGGTTGCAGAGTCTGTGAATCTGCCTGCGGCTTTCACGCGATTAATGTTGAGAAAGCTGGTGACAAACAGCTGGCAAAGGTTACTGAAGGCCTGTGCCGAGGTTGCGGCGTTTGCGCTTCAGCGTGTCCTATGGATGCCATAGCAATGCCGAACTACTCTGACAGGCAGATCACAGCTCAAATAGGAGCTGTCATGCAGAAGGAGACGAGAGCATGACTGAGCAGTCAGCTTCCAAGCCTGAAGAACTGCGAATCGGCGTTTTCGTATGCTACTGCGGTCTCAACATCGCTGGGACTGTCGATGTGGAGGAAGTGGCAAATTACGCTCGAACCTTGCCTAACGTGGTTTATGTCAAGACCAACCGTTACACGTGCGCTGACCCCGGGCAAGATGAGATTAGGAAAGGCGTTAGAGAGCATAATCTGAATCGTGTTGTCGTGGCCGCTTGCTCTCCAAGGATGCACGAACCGACTTTTCGTCGAACAGTTTCTGAAGCAGGGTTGAATCAGTTCCTGTATGAGATGGCGAACATTCGCGAGTTCTCATCATGGTGCCATCAGAGCACACCTAAGGAGGCGACTGAAAAGGCCAAGGAACTCGTGAGGATGGCTGTCGCGAAGGTGCGCCTGCTTGAACCCTTGAACGTTTTCGAAGTTCCTGTAACAAACAAGGCACTGGTTGTTGGCGCTGGTGTGGCAGGTGCAAGTGCGGCACTTGACCTTGCCGAAATGGGCTATGAAACGTACTTGGTTGACAAAGCCGAAATCATCGGTGGTCACATGGCACAGTTGGGCAAGACCTTTCCAGTCTTCGATTGTTCCAACTGTCCTCAGCAGATTCACTGCCCTAGGTTTTCCTGTGTTGCCACTCGCATAGGAGCTGTGGCGGTTCACCCGCGCATTAGGCTGCTCACGAGTTCTGAAGTCAAGAAGGTTGAAGGCGTTATCGGAAATTATAAGGCCGAGATTCATACAAAACCAAGATATGTGGAAGAGGACAAGTGCATAAGCTGCGGCAAGTGCTCTGAAGTCTGTCCAGTCGAGGTGCCAAGCAAGTTTGACGCTGGAGTGAGAACGCGAAAAGCCATCTACACGCCTTTTCCGGACGCTACCCCCAACACCTATGCCATCGACAAGGACACGTGTCTCCACTTCAAGGACGGAAGCTGTAGCAAATGCCAAGAGATCTGTCCAGTGGGTGCAGTCAATTTCGAACAGCAGTCTAAACAGCAGACGATTGACGTAGGCTGCATTGTGGTTGCAACGGGCTATGACGTTTATGAGCCCTATGACTTGACAGATTATGGTTTTGGCAAGCACAAGAATGTCATTACAGCTTTGCAGCTTGAGCGCATCGTTGATTCCGGGACTCAAGTTCTTGGCTCGCTCTGGAAGCCATCAGACGGAAAAATGCCCGAAAGCCTCACTTACATTCAGTGCGTTGGGTCTCGTGACATCAACAAGTTTGAGTATTGCTCAGGCTTCTGCTGCATGCTCACGCTGAAGAGCGCTGTCTTCCTCAAAGAAAAGTATGGCGACAAGCTGAAGATTGACGTCATATACACCGATATGCGCGCTAACAAGAAAGGCTACGAAGAACTTTTCAGAAAAGCCCAAGATCTTGGCGTAAACTTCATTCGGACAAAGCTGACAGGTAGAAAGGTCACTGAGAACTCAGAATCTGGAAAGCTTGTGGTGCGAGCTGAAAAGGAGAACGGCGAACCTGTTGAAGTTAAGACTGACATGGTTGTGTTGGCCACGGCTGCAGTGGCGGCGCAGGGTTCGGATGAGGTGGCAAGAGTGTTCAACATCAGCCGCGGTGGTGACGGCTTTTTCATGGAAAGCCATCCGAAGCTTAAGCCCATTGATACTCCTTCAGACGGAGTTTTCGTTGCCGGCGGC
>Ga0209048_10006986_pt1 | contig 10490 bp, 8 predicted proteins | sample FrelakmetCRP12CR_FD_187146 | JGI IMG/M metagenome (GOLD analysis project Ga0209048, IMG submission 187146) | Freshwater lake sediment microbial communities from the University of Notre Dame, USA, for methane emissions studies - CRP12 CR (SPAdes)... | ecosystem: Environmental > Aquatic >... | reverse complement strand
AAGCGGTAGCGCACGGCCGAGTCCACCCGGCGCTTCCTGCGAGGCCACGGGTGGCCGGGGCGCTTTCCATTTGCCCGCAGGGAGGACATGCGAAGGTCACCCGAGGACAAATGGAAACGCCTCGGACAGGACCCGTGGCCGAGCCTCCCGCCCCTACGATCCGACTGTAAACGCGAGGGTCGCGACGGTCGTTTCCCACGCCAGCGCCAGCGTGCCGCCCTGCTGTGTCATGTCGATGAAGGCGATGGTGAACTGCTCCATCGACATCCTCCCGATCGCGACCGTCAGGGGCGCCCGCAGGACATCGAACTTCGGGTCGTAGTTCTCCGAGCCCCACGTCTCGGTCTTGTTGTTGGCGTCGTACTTCGCCTGGAACGGCTGACGCGAGACAATCAGGATCCATGCGCCCGGCTTCAGCTCCACGAACACACTGTACTCGCCGGCGGGCAGCGTCTTGCCCGCGATGACCAGCGGCGCTTCCGTCCTGAGGCGGGTGGTCTGGTTCGCGCCGGCGCGCCACACGGGTGCGCCGGCATTCACGGCCTTGCCGTAGTCGGCGCCGGTCCCGAAGATGTCCGTGCGGCCGCGCAGGATCGGGCGGCCGTAGTCCACGACGATCCACTTGCCCTCACGGTAGCGCGGGGTGTCGCCGGGCTTCTCGGCAACCCACTTGCCGCTGACCTGGGTGGCGGCGGTGCCGCGCGGGCTGGCCGGCATCGGCGCAGGCGCGGCGGCCTGCCGGGCGAGGACGGCTGATCCAGCCAGGGCGAGGGCGGCGGCGGTGGCGAGTGCGAAGGTTCTCATGACATCCCTTTCCCGTCGAAGACACGGTGCGGCCGCAGCCGGCCGCGGTTGGCTGAGTCGGATACATCGCCATCATACGGGGGCCGCGCGCCTGATTCCACTCTCACATCCAGGTGCCGTATGATGACGCGGACCGCGCCGCGCCGCGGCGGAGAGTCGGGGAGGACATCGATGCGCATGGTCAACGGGTACATGGGAGCGGCGGCGCTGCTGGCCCTCGCCGCGGTCTTCGGCGTGCTGTCCACCGCCACGGTGGCGCAGCGGACCGCGAAACCGGTCATTCACGGCCGCCACTGGATGGCCATCACCGGGAAGCCGCTGGCGGCCACGGCGGGCGCCACGATCTTCCAGAAGAAGGGCAACGCCGTCGACGCGGCCTGCGCCATGATCGCCGCGACCTCGACCATGTGGGACACGCTCAGCTGGGGCGGCGAAACCCAGGCGCTCATCTACAACCCGAAGACGAAGAAAGTGATCGGCGTGAACGCCCTCGGCGTGGCGCCGACCGGCGCGACGCCGGAGTTCTTCAGGTCGAAGAAGCTCGAGTACCCGCCGGCCTACGGGCCGCTGGCGGCCGTAACCCCCGGCACGCCGGGCGGGATCCTCGTCATGCTGGCCGAGTTCGGCACGATGAGTCTGAAGGATGTGCTCGAGCCGGCGATCCAGATGGCCGACGGGTACCCCATCGAGCAGCAGCTCACCTCCACCATCGAGCGCGAGAAGGCCCGCATCAAGGGATGGCCGTACTCGAAGGCCGTGATGTTGACCCATGCGGGCGAGGCGCGTGAGGCGCCCGAGGCGGGCGAGATCTTCAAGCAGGCGGATCTCGCCGCGACGCTCCGCAAGCTGGTCGAGGCTGAACAGGAGGCGCTCAAGGCCGGGAAGTCGCGCAGGGACGCCATCATGGCGGCCTACGACCGCTTCTACAAGGGCGACATCGCGCAGGAGCTCGTCCGCGGCACGCAGGAGCAGGGCGGCCTCATCACCATGGCCGACCTCGCCAGCTGGAAGGTCCACCTCGAGGAGCCCGTGATGACGACCTACAAGGGCATCGAGGTGTACAAACTGACGACCTGGGTGCAGGGCCCGGCGATGCTCCAGGCGCTGAACATCCTCGAGAACACTGACGTGAAGGCCATGGGCTACAACAGCCCGCGCTACATGCACGCGCTCTACCAGGCGATGAACCTGGCCTTCGCCGACCGCGACTTCTACTACGGCGACCCGTACGTGCCTCCGGTCGAGCCGATCAGGGGCCTGCTTTCGAAGGAGTACGCCAAGGCGCGGTTCGGCACCATCAACTGGGAGCAGAACGACCCGGGCGTGAAGCCAGGCGACCCGTATCCGTTCCAGGGCGAGAAGAACCCGTTCGCCGGGCTGCTCGCGAAGTGGACGACGAAGAAGGGGGCGAGCGCGCCCACCCCGCCGCAGGACATCCGCAGCTTCGAAGAAGGCTTCTATGCGGGAACCACGTCCGTGCAGGCGGCCGACGAGGAGGGATGGCTGGTGTCGGTGACGCCCAGCGGCGGGTGGGTGCCGGCGGTCGTCGCGGGACGGACCGGGATCGGGCTCAGCCAGCGCATGCAGGCCTTCGTGCTCGACGAAGCCGACAGCCCGTTCAACGTCGTGCGGCCCGGCCAGCGGCCGCGCTCCACGCTCACGCCGAGCCTCGCGCTCAAGGACGGCGCGCCGTACCTCGCGTTTTCCGTCCAGGGCGGCGACAGCCAGGACCAGAACCTCCTGCAGTTCTTCCTGAACATGGTCGAGTTCAACATGAACGTGCAGCAGGCCTGCGAAGCGCCGAACATCAACAGCTTCCAGATGCGCAGCACGTTCGACCAGCACCTGTCCGAGCCGGGCCGGATGCTCGTTGCCGAGTCCACGCCCCCTGACGTGCGGAAACAGCTGCAGGCGATGGGCTACACGCTGACGTTCGAGCGGCTCACGTCAGGCCCCATCACCGCCATCTTCCTCGATCGCCGACATGGCACCATGTGGGGCGGGGCCAGCAACCACGGCGAGGATTATGGGATCGGGTGGTGACGGCCCGGGGAGCCGGCTGATCAGCGCTTTTCGGGCGCGCCCGACACCACCCACTGGCGGATGATCTCCGCCTTGCCGGCGCGATCGCCGCTCAGGTAGCCGTTCATCGCCCCGCCGGCGCTGCTGGCCACCACCAGCGTGGAGTTGGCGTTGCCGGCCGACACGACGCGCATCGTGCCCGCGTAGGTGGACAGGTCAATGCCGGCCGACGGCTTCGACCCGCTGTGGCAGCGCGTGCAGTCGGAGGCGAGGATCGGCTGCACGTCCTGAACATAGGCGTACGGCCCGCCGGTCGTCGTCGGCGCCGGGGTAGACGTGGGGGTCGGGGAGGCCGGGCTGGCCGGACTTCCGCTGCTCTGGCCGCCGCAGCCGGCGGCCAGTACGGCCGCGGCGAACGCGACCGACGCGAGGGGGGCTGACACACGCTTTCTCACAAGGGAACTCCAGCATTATACAGGACGCAGAAAGCGCCGTGCAGGTGACATCTGCAAGGGCAGTACCACACGAACCCCGGATGTACTCTCGTCATTCCGCAGGACGGCCGGGAAACGGTGTCCAGGATCGGACGCCCGGCGGCCCCGTCCGGGGACAGTCGGCATCGCGCCTCCTGTTCGCGCCTCCTCCGCGACGGGACGGCCCGGCCAGCCTATAATGAAGCCCGGCTCTTCTTCGGCAACCGGAAGACACCTCGCGGCCGCCGTTCGCCGGCGGGACGCGAGGCCACTGGCAGGAGGATGAATCCCATGCGGAGGTCGCTGCTCGTCGTGGTGACGCTGTGCCTGGTCCTGGGCATGGCCGCCGGCCTGGGCGCGGACATGAAGTCGCGCACGAAGTCGCAGGTGAAGCTCGAGGGCATGATCGGGAAAGTCGTCGGCCTCTTCGGCGGCAAAGGCGCCAAGGAGGGGATCATCAGCACGGTCGCCATCTCCGGGGACCGGATGATGACCGTGACGGACCAGTCAGGCCAGCTGATCGACCTTGCGGCGGAGAAGGTCTACAAGATCGACTTCAAGAACAAGAGCTACACGGTGCAGACCTTCGCGGAAATCCGCAAGGAGTGGGAGGAAGCCCAGGCCAAGATGAAGCAGCAGGCGGCCGAGGCCAGGCAGCAGCCCGAGCAGCCGCAGGGCGAGCCGCAGTATGAAATCGACTTCAACGTCGAAAAGACCGGCGAGCACAAGACGGTCAACGGCTACGACACGCAGCAGGTCGTCATGACAATCGCCATCCGCCAGAAGGGCAAGAAACTGGAGGACGGCGGCGGCATGGTGATGACGACGGACATGTGGATGGGCCCGAAGATCCCCGCCATGCAGGAACAGGCCGCCTTCATGCAGCGCTACATGAAGAAGGCGCTCGGCACCGACGCCGAGAGCATGGCCGCCGAGATGGCCCAGGCCATGGCGATGTACCCGCAGATGAAGTCCGGCATGGAGCGCTTGAGGAAGGAATCCGGCAAGATGGACGGGACCGCCATCCTGACGGCCATGAGGATGGAAACGGTCATGTCGCCGGAGCAGGCCCAGGAGAAGGGCGACAGCGGCGACAAGCCGAAGATGGGCCTCGGCCTTCCCGGCGGCCTCGGCGGGATGTTCGGCAAGAAAAAGAAGGCCGAGGAGGCCCCGAAAGAAGGGCAGCCCGCCGCCAAGGAGGGTCCGAAAAACCGGGCCACGTTGCTGACGAGCACGGTCGAGTTGCTCGAGGTGCAGACCTCGGCGGGCGCGGCCGACGTCGAGATTCCTGCGGGCTTCAAGCAGAAGTAGCGCCGCCGGCCCGGCGGGGGCCGCGCCACTGCGCGCGCCGCCAGCCGGAAGGATGCACGCTCAGACCAGGTGTTGCTTGATCCGGCGGTTCAGGCCGTGCACCTGCCGCCGCACGGCCTTCAGCCGCGCGTGGTCGCCGGCGGCGACGGCCGCGTCCCGGTCCTTCTTGAGCGCGCGCATCTTCGCCTTGAGGGCCGCCTTGTCGATACCGACCGCGTCGTGGTGCTCGTGAAACGGAATGCCGAGCGCCGTGCAGAGCGCCACGAGCAGGTGGTCCTTGTTGAGCTGTGTATAGCCCTGAACCGCGTCGTGTTTGAGGTCCTTGGCGATCTCGCGGAGCTCGCCGATGTTCTTCGCCTTCAGTTCGTGGTACGTGAACGCCATGTGCGCAGACTCCTTCCGGCGGCATTCTACCTGAACTGCCCGCCGGCCGGGGATGACGCGGCGCGCTGGCGCAGCCTGAGGCCCGGTCCCCGCCTCCCGCCCCGGAAAGGACGTCTGCCATGAAACGCTTTGTCGTTCCCGTCGCGCTGGCCCTCGTCATGTTCGCGGCCGGGTACCTCCTGCGCGGCGCGGTCCGGACGGGTGCGGGGGCGGCCGGCGTCCCGACGGTGGCGGCCAGCGTCGACTTCATCCGGCAGATCGGGGAACTGCGTGTCCTGCGGGCCTCTGTGAAGGAGATTGTCACGCCCCCGCCGGGGGCGGCCAGCTGGTTCAAGACGCCGGGCAAGGCCGCCGCCATCTGCCAGTTCGACGTCACCTGCTCGTACGACCTCGGCAAGGCGCGCGTCATCGGCGGCAGCCTGGAAGACGGAACGCGGTATTGCGTGATCCGCCTGCCGCGCCACGGGACGGAGATCGCGGCCGGGGACATCCGGTTCTTCGACGACCAGAGCGGATCGTGGCTGGGATTCACCGAAAAGACGCCGCCCGAGGAGAAAGCGCGGGTGCTGGACGCCGCGCGCCGCCAGGCGGAAACCCAGGCGCAGGCGTTCCTGGGCGGCCTGGAGGGCGATATCCAGGCGTCCGCCCGGGCGATGGTCACCCAGGTCGCCAAGGCCTTCGGCTACACCGACATCCGGGTCGAATTCGAACGCTAGGCACTTGACAGACAGGGCCGGCGGGCCGACATTGATACCGGACTCCCTCGCGTTTCGTCTTCCGAAGCCTCTCTCTGCCGGGAGGACGCCGTGGCTCATCATCTGCCTCACATCAACCTCAGGGTCTTCATCGTCCTCGTCCTGGTCAGCCTGCCGCTGTACGCGCTGGCGGCGGTGATGGTGATTGGCACCGGCCAGGCCCAGCTCCGGGACGCCTTCGGGCTCCAGCTGACCGAGGCCGCCCAGCAGGCGGCCGCCACCATCGACTCGTACATCTACCGGCGCGTCATCGACGTCGCGATCCTGGCGCGCGTGCCGGAGATCCAGGCGGCCGCCGCGGCCGGCAGCAAGGTGCCGCTCGATGTCGCAAAGGCCCGGGAGCTGGACGCGAAGTGGACGTCGCAGCCCGGCCCCACGGCGGCGCGTTCCGGCATCCTCGACACGCCCGCCTCCCAGTTCCTGCGGGAGATCGTGAACAACGACCGGATCTACCGCGAGATCATCGTCACGGACCGCGAGGGCCGGCTGGTGGCCGCCTCGAGCGCGTCCTCCGACTACATCCAGAGCGACGAAGCGTGGTGGAAAGACGCGTTCAATGACGGGACGCGCGGCCTCGTATCGGTCAGTGATGTCACGTGGGACGAGAGTACGAAGTCGCATGCGATCGAGATCGCGGTGCCCGTCACCGAGCGGCCCGGCGAGCGGCTCGTGGGAGTCCTGAAGGTCGTGGCAGATGCGCGCGAGCTGCTCGCCGTGGCCGCCGGCGTCAAGTCGAGTGCGTCGGGCGAGTCTTTTCTCATCCGCGAGGACGGGTCGATCGTCTTCAGCAGGCGGGGCATCGGGGACCAGGCCACGTTTTTCGCGGCCGACCTGCTCCGCGAGAAGATGAAGAACTACAAGGCTGGCGACCCGCAGTTCCGGCTGGAACTGAGCGCCCGCGACCAGGCGGGCCGCGCCTACCTGATCGGCATCGCGCCGAGCCAGCTGGGCATGAGCTATCCGCACCTGGCGTGGATGGTCGCCGTCACGCAGGCGGAGGACGACCTGTTCGCCCCGGTGCGGTCGGTCATGTGGCGCATGCTGGCCGTCTTTGGCCTCATTGCCGCCTTCGTGCTGGTTGTCGCGGTGTGGTTCTCCGTCCGCCTGGCGGCGCCGCCCGTCGGGAAGGACACCCACATCACCGAACACCCGGAGGTGCCTCGCATCGAAGAGGACGTCGCATAACGCAGCCTGCCTGCGCCCCGCCTCTCGCCGCGCTTGGCGCGCGTCAGGTCTTCGGCTAACGTAGACCTGAGGACGCATGATCTCCAGACGCGACGTACTCAAGAGCGCGGCGGCTGCCGGCATATGGGCCGCCGGCGGCGCGCGGGCGGCAACGTGGCCGCAAGCCGCCGACATCGGCGGCGATTCCCTCCTGTCGTACGTGGACCCGTTCATCGGCACCGGCGGCCACGGCCACACCTTTCCCGGGGCCGCCATGCCCGGCGGGATGGTGCAGCTCAGCCCGGACTCGGGGAAACAGGGCTGGGACTGGTGCGCCGGCTACCACTACTCCGACACCGAGATCGCCGGATTCAGTCACACGCACCTGAGCGGCACCGGGGTCGGCGACCTCTGCGACATCCTGGTCATGCCGACTCAGGCCGGCGCAGACATGCCGGCGGCGTTCGCGTCCGCGTTCTCTCACGACAGGGAGAAGGCCTCGCCGGGGTTCTACTCGGTCGATCTCCAGACGTTCAGCATCCGGGCGGAGCTGTGCGCCACGCGCCGCGTCGGCCTCCACCGCTACTCGTATCTCAGGCCGGCCGCCGGACGTCAGCCCGCCCTCGGGTTCGATCTCGGCTTCGCGGTCAACCAGGATGCGCCGGTCGACACCGGGCTCACGATTGAAGGGCCCACGACCATCTCCGGGTACCGCTTCTCGACGGGCTGGGCCAGGGACCAACGCGTCTACTTTGTCGCGCGGTTCTCGCGGCCCGTCCAGACACGGCTCGTCGGCGCGGACGGCGAGTACTCCGGCGATCGGCAGGAGATCAGCGGGAAGCGGGTGCGCGGCCTGTTTCGCTTCGTGCTGAGGCCGGGCGAGCCGCTGATGGTGAAGGTGGCGATCTCGCCCGTGAGCATCGACGGCGCGCGGCGGAATCTCGAGCGGGAAGCGCCGGGGTGGGAGTTCGACGCCTACCGCAGAGACGCCGCCGCGGCGTGGGATCGCAAGCTGCAGCGCATCCGGATCGACACGCCGGACAAGGCGCGCAAGACGGTCTTCTACACGTCCCTGTACCACGCGATGCTCGCCCCCACGGTGTTCTGCGACGTGGACAACAGCTATCGCGGGTCCGACGGCAAGGTGCAGCCGCCGGCCGCCTTCCAGACCCACACGGTGTTTTCGCTGTGGGACACGTTCCGTGCGCTCCACCCGCTCCTCACGATCATCCAGGCCGAGCGCGTCGACGACCTCGTCCAGTCAATGATGGCGATCTACCGGGAGAGCGGCCGCCTGCCGGTGTGGCCGCTCTGGGGCAACGAAACCGACACGATGATCGGCTATCACGCCGTTCCCGTCATCACCGACGCGATCTTCAAGGGACTCACCACCGTGAACCGCGGCGAGGCCCTCGACGCGATGAAGGCCAGCGCGCTGCAGGACGCGCGGGGGCTGGCATGGCTGAAGCCGCCCGAAACCCGCGGGTTCATTCCGGCCGATCGCGAGCCCGAGTCGGTGTCGAAGACGCTGGAATACGCCTTCGACGACTGGTGCATCGCGCGACTGGCCGCGAAGCTCGAGCGCCAGGACGATCGGCGCTTCTTCGAAACCCGCGCGGGCTTCTATCGGAACCTGTTCGACCCGTCCACCGGCTTCATGAGGGGCCGCCTCGCCGACGGATCATGGCAGACGCCGTTCTCGCCGCGGTCCGCGAAGCAGGAGCTGCACCCGTACACCGAGGGCAACGCCTGGCAGTACACGTGGTCGGTCATGCACGACGTGCGCGGGCTGATGACGCTCATGGGAGGCCGGGACGCGTTCGTGCGGAAACTGGACGAGCTGTTCGATCAGCCCTCCGTCGTCGAAGGCGCGGACGCCCCGCCGGACATTTCGGGACTCATCGGCCAGTACGCCCACGGCAACGAGCCGAGCCACCACGTCGCCTACCTCTACGCGTACGCAGGCGCTCCGTGGAAGGCGTCGGCCCGTGTCGCGCAGATCGCGTCCACGCTCTACGGCACCGGCCCCCAGGGGCTCTGCGGCAACGAGAACTGCGGCCAGTTGTCCGCGTGGTACCTGTTCAGCGCGATGGGGTTCTACCCGGTGAACCCGGCCGGGGGCGTGTACGTCATCGGCGCGCCGCAGCTCGAGCGGGTGGCGATCGACCTCGGGGCGCAGCGCACGTTCGTCGTCCAGGCGGACGGCCTGTCGCCGTCGAACCTGTACGTGACCGGCGCAACGCTGAACGGGAAGCCGCTCGACCGTTGCTACATCACCCACGACGAGATTAGCCTGGGCGGCACACTGCGCGTGACGATGGGCGCCGAGCCCAACCGCTCCTGGGCCTCGTCGCCCGACGCCGCCCCGCCGTAAACGGGGTCAGGCGGCGTCCTGAAATGCCGCCTCGGTCGTGGCGGGCTCGATCACCCACGCGGCGACGGCGATGCCGACAGCGACACCGAGCATGACCGTCCCGGCCGCCTGGTGCCCGGCGACGACACGCGATGCGGCCAGTGTGACAATCAGCGCCACCAGCAGGTCGAGGCGCGTGAGCCAGACGCGAGTGCGCGCCAACTGCCGGTGAATCGCCTCCGGCGTCTGCCGCTCGACAAACAGCAGGTGCACGCGCATCGTGCCGTCGGCGACGCACAGGCCGAGCATCGCGGCGAACAGTTCGTAGCGGAGCGGCTGGCCGACCCACGCTCCGAGCCACCAACTGGCGATCGCCAGCACCGAGAGCAGGAAGACGATGACAGCCTGGTGGACGCGCCAGAGGACCCGGGCTGACCGTCGCGCCTGCGGCACGCCCGTGCCCGGCACGGGCGCGGCGGTGCCGGATGCAATCGCCCGCCCCAGTGCATCCAGGTCGCGGGCCACCTCGGCCGCGCTCGCGTATCGCTCCGCCGGGTCTTTCTTCAGGCATCTCACCACGATCGTGTCGAGTGCCGGCGGGAAGATCGGATTGAGGCTGCTGAGCGGCGCCGGATTGAGCGTGATGATGCGCGCCGCCGTCGAGGAGGCCGTCTTTCCCACGAAGGGGTTGGTGCCGCTCACCAGCTCATAGAGGACCGTGCCGAGGGCGAACAGATCGCTGCGCACGTCACCCGCGGCGCCCTCCAGTTGTTCGGGCGCCATGTAACCCGGCGTGCCGACCATGACGCCGGTCGCGGTCAGGCGCTGTTGCTCCGGCCCGGAGGTCATCGTCCGTGCAATCCCGAAATCGAGGATGCGTACGTCGCCGTCGTCGCCGATCAGGATGTTCTCCGGCTTCAGGTCCCGATGGATGATGCCGCGCTCGTGCGCGGCGTCCAGCCCGCGCGCTGCCTGCGCCGCCACGTCGATGGCGTCGGCCACGGGCAGCGGCCCCCCGGCGTCGAGCCGTTCCCTGGCGGTGCGGCCCGGCACGTACCCGGACACGATGAACAGCTGGCCGGAGAACTCCTCGAGGGCGTGCACGGTGGCGATGTTCGGGTGCACGAGGGCGGCGGCGGCCCGCGCTTCCCGGGTGAGCCGCTCGCGCCGGCGCTCGTCGACGGCGTCCTGCGGGTGGAGGGCCTTCAACGTCACGGAGCGCGC
>Ga0209048_10006985_pt1 | contig 10491 bp, 7 predicted proteins | sample FrelakmetCRP12CR_FD_187146 | JGI IMG/M metagenome (GOLD analysis project Ga0209048, IMG submission 187146) | Freshwater lake sediment microbial communities from the University of Notre Dame, USA, for methane emissions studies - CRP12 CR (SPAdes)... | ecosystem: Environmental > Aquatic >... | reverse complement strand
AGAGTAGGCCAGATGGAAGCCCTGACGCAGATCGCGCCGGCCCTGGACACCGCGGCGCTGCTCGCGCGCGTCCACGTGGTGCCCGATTCGGAAGACGCGGCGGCCTTCACGGCCCTGATCGACCAGGCCCGAGAGGTCGCACGACCGAAGGCCCTTTACGTCGAAGCCTTCGTCGAGGGGCGCGGTGACGACACCATCCGGATCGACGGGGTCACCTTCACCAGCCGGATGCTGCGGCGCAAGCTCGAAGTGGTCGAGCGCGTCTTTCCGCACGTCGCGACCTGCGGGCACGAACTGGATGGCGTCGCCTTACCGGCGGGCGATGTGCTCGTCCAGTTCTGGTGGGACGCCATCAAGGCCGAGCTGCTCTCGGCCGCCCGCGCCCACTTGCTGGCCCATCTCACGGACCGGTTCCGTCTCGGGCAGACGGCCCGGATGAGCCCGGGGTCGGGCGATGTCGAGGTCTGGCCGATCGAGCAGCAGCGGCTGTTGTTCGCGCTCCTCGGCGGCGTCACGCCGGTCATCGGCGTGCGCCTGACCGAGAGCTGCCTGATGATTCCGAACAAGACCGTCTCCGGCCTCCTATTCCCGACGGAGGAGGATTTTCAAACCTGCCAGGTCTGTCATCGGGACCCCTGCCCCAACCGGAGGGCGCCGTTCGACGCGGCGGTCTGGCATTCGCTGCGCGAATCCTGACGGCACGCGCGGACCACCCGTTGTCTTCCGCAAATGATGGGGGACGTTCGTTCCAAAGCAACTTTTCGCAGTCGCGGGAAATCAGGGGACCCGGCCGTTGTTGCCTTCATTCATTAGCTTACAAGCAGCCGCGCCGGCCCCGAACTGCGGCGGCGCTGCGGGGCACCGTCCGCCGTTCACCAGCGAGCCCAGCAGTTGCCGGCGAATCTGGAGCCCCACCGCGCCGACCGAAAGGTTTCAGACAAGTTCACGAAGGCAACACCCCATTAGGGAGATCTCCGGACCGCCCGGCCGAAGCGGCTCTGTTTCCTGCTCTTCAACACGGTCGGAAAGGTGGTCACCCACGCCAGGCGCACTATCCTGCGCCTGATCGGCGCGGTCCAGCACGCGCTCTTCTCCCGCGTGCGCGGCCGGATCGCCGCGCTCGTCCCAGCTTAGCCGGAGATTAGAGGTGCTCATTTCCCGTTGACACGCCTACTCGCCGTAGGATATCTTTCGTTCGCGTTCAGCCCTCCTCCGCCTCCCCATGCTGTGAGGTTTCATGTCGCCCTCTCGCAGCCTATTCCGGCCATTTCGCCGCGTCTTGCGTCGGGACTCACGCTCAGTCGGTTTCCCTGCCAGTATCGCAACAGTCGTTGCGCCGCTGTCGCTTGCTCGTTTCCTGAAACGCACGGTCCTGCCGGGCGCCAGTAAGAGCGCCGACTGCTATGCCGCCGAGCCGGCGTTGGTGAGTTCGCATCATCTCGATCATCTCCGAATATGGCCCACGGGCCGGGTCAACAGAGAGGAGGTGGCGGCGGTACTGGCTGGCGGGTAATCAGGGCGATCTCGATGGGGGCGATTGATGACATGGTCGGAGGTGTAACATGCTCGAGAAGCATGTGATTGCTCAGCGCGCGTCCAGGCTCTTCCTGATCGTTGCAGCGCTCCTCGTCACGGCTTTCGCGGTCACCAGCGTCGCGGTTGCCGGGCAACCGACGACCATCACCTTCTGGAGCGCCCAAACAGCCATCCTGGCCGTGCAGGATGCCATTCGGGCTGGCGCGTCCAAGTTCGAGGCAAGCCACCCGGGCGTCAAGGTCAACGTGGAGTTTATCTCCTGGGGCGAGATCGACCGGAAGTACCTCACCGCAGTGTCAGGGAAGCTGCCGCCGAACTCCGGCGAGCACGGCCCATCGGTGGCCGTGCAGTTCGCCGCGGCGCAGTACCTGGAGCCGGTGGACGACGTCATCAACGCCATCGGCAAGGACAAGTTCAACAAGACGTGGCTCAACACGACCTATTACAACGGCCACTACTGGGGTGTGCCGTGGTTCTACGATTCGCGCCCGGTCGCCTATCGGAAGGACCTGTTCAAAGACAAGGGCCTCGCCATCCCGAAGACGTGGGACGAGCTAATCTTGGTCGCCAAGGCGCTCACGCAGGGCACCGAGCGGTATGGCCTGGGCATCCGACCCGACGACCGAGGGCAGGACTGGTTCGCTTTGTGCCTGACGAACGGCGGCGGCATCTTCAAGATGGAGGGCGGCAAGCCGAAGGTCGCGGTGAACAGCAAGGAGAACCAGGAGGCCCTGACCTTCTACTCCGATCTCTTCCTGAAGCACAAGGTTACGCCTCCCGGCACCCCGTCATACCAGCTCAAGGACATGTACCAGCTCTTCACGACCGGCAAGATCGCGATGACGACCACTCCGGCCGAGATCTTCCGCGTGATCGATGAGCAGGCCCCCGCCCTCAAGGGGAAGGTGGGGCTCTTCCTGCAGCCGGCGGCGAAGCTCGGCAGCAAGTATCCGGGCATGAGCTTCATGGGCGGCTCGCACTTCCTGCTTTTCAAGGACGCGCCGAACAAGGAGATCACGAAGGAGTTCATCGCCTTCATGCTGAAGCCCGAGATGTACCGGGACTTCATGAAGGCCCTCATGACGAAGCAGCCGGCACTGAATATCCTGAAGGCGCAGGACTACCTCACCGATCCCACCTGGTTCGAGGGTGTGGACGTGGCAATCGAGCAAGGGGAACACGCAGCCCGGAGCGAGTACCCGATGCTCGCGCACCCGATCTCCGGCGAGCTGGATGCGATCTGGGGGAAGCCCGCGCAGGAGGTCACGAGCGGCAAGAAGACGGTGGCGCAGGCCCTCGACGACATGCAGCGCCGCGTCGAGGATCTCTGGGTGACCTACGAGGCGACGAAGAAGTAGGACTTGTGCCGCTCGCGCGCAGCGCGAACGGGTCGGCGTTACAGCCGGGGGGTTGGTCCCGAGATCAGAAGCGCCGGTCGCGCCCTGACGAAGGTGTGGCCGGCGCTTCTGCTACCAGGAAAGAGCGATTTCGCTGATGATGCGGGACGCTGTCAAGGTCGCGCTGCCAGGTCGGCGGAGCTCACGGCAGCTCCGGGTCCTGGAAGATGCCTTCCCCTACCTCCTGATCCTGCCGGCCATCATTGGTATCCTGCTGGTCATCCTGTTCCCCATCGTCTACAACGCATGGCTGAGCTTTCACCTGCGCCGGCTGATCATCCCGCAGACGCCTTTCGTCGGATTCATGAACTACATGCGGGTGCTCTCCGACCCCGAGTTCTGGGCCGCGGCATGGGTAACGAGCATCTGGGCGCTCGGTTCCATCGGCCTCAATTTCGTGGTCGGGCTCGGGATGGCCCTCCTGCTCAACCTGAAATTCCCGGGGCGGTCCGTCTTCCGCATCGTGTTCCTGATTCCCTGGGCCACGCCCCAGATCGTCGCCGCGCTCAACTGGAAGTGGCTCCTGAATGATCAGTTCGGGCTCATCAACGCGCTGCTCGCTCAGGCGGGTGTCCTCTCTCAACCCGTCGCGTGGCTGGCGGACCTGCGGTTCGCCCTCCCGATGGTCATCTTGATCAACGTGTGGAAGAACTACGGCTTCGAGATGATGGCCTTTCTGGCGGCCCTCCAGTCGATCCCTCCCGTCCTCTACGAGGCGGGGAGCATCGACGGCGCCAGCGCCGTGCAGCGGTTCCGGTACATTACCCTTCCGCTGCTCCGGCCAATCATCCTCGTCCTCATCATTCTCCGCTCCATCTGGAGCATCAACAGCTTCGACATGGTCTACGTGCTGACCGCCGGCGGGCCGGCCAACGCCACGCAGCTGACGTCGCTTTACATCTTCAAAACCGCCTTCGAACGCGGCATGTTCAGCTCCTCCGCCACCGCGTCCATGCTCATTTTCGTCGTGGTCCTGGGGCTCGCGCTGCTTTTCATGCGGGTCTCGGCCCGCCAGGGTGCCACCCATGCTACCTAGCGCGTACGGCTTCCGCCGCCGTCTGGGCCGGCTCGTGCTGCTCTACGCGGTGCTGACCGTCCTGGCCGCCGTTGTCCTCCTGCCCTTTTACTGGATGGCCGTGTCGTCGTTCCGCCAACCCGAGGCCCTCTTCTCCTCGAAGCCGTCGCTTTGGCTGTCGAAGCCGGTCCTCGTCCACTACGCGCACGTACTGCGCCGCACGCCCTTCATCGTCCAGTTCCAAAACAGCGCCATCGTCGCTCTCTTCACCACCCTGGCGTGCATCCTGGCGGGCAGCTTCGCCGGCTATTCGCTCTCGCGGTTTCGCTTCACCGGTAAGTTCACGTTCTCGATCGTCATCTTTTTGGCCATGATGTTCCCGGCCACCGTCGTGCTCATCCCGATGTTCCTGGTCTTCCGCACGCTGAAGTTGCTGAACACCTACGCGGGCCTCATCATCGCGTATGCGACCTTCGCCTTACCCTTCTGCACCTGGATGATGAAGGGCTTCTTCGACTCGATCCCGATGGAGCTGGAGGAGGCGGCCATCGTGGACGGGTGCTCGCGGGCCGGCGCGATGTTCCGCATCACGCTGCCGCTGGCGGCGCCGGGCGTCGCGGCCACCGCGATGTTCGGTTTCCTGCTCGCCTGGAACGAGTATCTTTTCGCCCTGACCCTGACCACCTCCGAGAGCATGCGGACCCTGCCGGTCGGCCTCACGCTTTTCTCGGGTGAGTATTACACTAACTACGGCGCGCTGATGGCAGCGTCGCTGATGGTCTGTGTCCCGGTGCTGGTGTTCTTCCTGTATACCAACAAGTACATGATCCAGGGTCTCACGGCGGGCGCGGTCAAGGGCTGATCGCGGCTGGGATCTGTCAGAGCGGGATCCTGGCCCGCCGGGCGAAAGGGGGCGCGGTGAGCGACAAGGAACCCATGCGGGTGGCGATCGTGGGAACGGGCGCGCGCGCCGGCTATCTCTACGCGCCGCTGCTCACTGCGCTGCGCGACGAGGTGACGCTCGTGGCGATCTGGGGGCGGAGCGCGGCCTCGGCCAGCCGGACGGGCGAGAGGCTCCGCCTCCCGTGGTACACCGATCTCGATCGCCTCATCCGCGAGACGGCGCCCCGGGTAGGGATCGTCTGCGTGAACAAGCAGGCCAACGGCGAGGTCGCCCTGATGGCGGTGGAGCACGGGCTGCACGTGCTGGTCGAGACGCCCATCGCCGGCCGTCTGAGCGAGGCGGACGCGATCATCGCCGCGGCGGCGCGACGCGGCGTCAAGGTCGAGGTTGCCGAGCAGTTCCATCGCCGGCCGTTGGAACAGATCAAGCTGGCGCTGATCCGGGCCGGGGTCTTCGGCCGCGTTCACACCTCGTTCAATGACTTCGCGGGGCATGCCTACCACGGCGTCAGCGTGATGCGGAGCTACCTGGGCTTTGACGCCCGACCCGTCCAGGTCACCGCCGCCGTCCGGCGGTACGATCTCGCGCCGCACTGGGCCCGGCTCGCCGATGCGCGTGGAGCACGGATCGAGACGCAGGAGCACGGCATCGTGGAGTTCGAGGGCGGCCAGCTTGGCATCTTCCACTGGACGGACGCCGGCTACGACTCCCCCCTGCGCTGGTGGCGCAGCAGTCGCTTCCTCGCCGAGAAGGGCATGGGCATCAGCGTCGGCGTGGGGCCAGAGGTGGAGGAGTGGCTGAGCGTGCTAGCGCCAGGCGGGGAGGGGCAGCGCTTCATCACGGTGGAGCGACGCTGGGAGCGGGTGGACGGCGGCGCGCTGGAGGCGGTGCTCGCTCACACCGGCGATCCGGCACAGCCGATCGTGCGCTGGGACAACCCGTTCTGGCCGAAGGTGAAGGGTGAGGGCGTCCAGTGGCATGACGACGAGATCGGCGTGGCGGGCTGTGTGATGAGCCTTGTCGCCGCGGTGCGGAACAACACGGAGCCGAGCTACGGTGCGTTCCAGGGCCGGCTGGACCAGGAGATCGCCCTGACGATCCGGCAATCGGCGTCCGAGGGCGGCCGTCCGGTCCGGCTGCCCCTCCAGACAGGATGAAAAGACCATGACACACTTCGGCGTCGACTACTACCCGGAGCACTGGCCTCGTGAGCGTTGGCCGATTGACGCGCGGATGATGCGAGAAGCCGGCATCGGCCTCGTCCGGATGGGGGAGTTTGCCTGGGCGAAGATGGAGCCGGTGGAGGGGCAGTTCGACTTCGCCTGGCTGGACGATGCGATCGGCGTGGTCGCCGCCGAGGGGATCCAGACGGTCCTTGGCACGCCGACGGCGACGCCGCCCGCCTGGGTCATCGAGCGGAACCCCGAGATTCTACCGGTCGATAACACCGGAGCCGTGCGCGGGTTCGGTGGCCGACACCACGACTGCCAGTCGAACGAGACGTACCGGGGCCACATCCGGCGCATTGTCCGCGCCATGGCGCGCCACTTCTTCGCCAATCCCCATGTGGTGGGGTGGCAGATCGACAATGAGCTGGGGAACAGCCATCGGAGCTTGTGCTTTTGCGGCTCGTGCGCTCGGGCCTTCCGCGCCTGGCTGCGTGTGCGCTATAAGACGATCGAAGCGCTGAACCAGGCCTGGGGCACGGTCTTCTGGAGCCAGACCTACTCGACGTTCGACCAGGTGCCCGTGCCGCTCCCCACACCCAACTCCCACAACCCGAGCCTGCTCCTCGACTGGAAGCGCTTCTGCTCGGATCTCATCGTGGACTTCCAGCGACTCCAGGTCGCGATCCTCCGCGAGGAGTGTCCGCGGCAGTTCGTCACCCACAACTACATGGGCCTCTTCGACAAGACGAACTACTGCGACCTGGCCGAAGACCTCGACTTTATCGCCCACAACCAGTATCCGCTGCATTTTCGAAAAGACCGCTATCCGGTCGCCCCGCCCGAGCGGCTCGCCGCCACACTAGACCTGATGCGCGGCATCAAGCGGAAGCCCTTCTGGATCATGGAGCAGCAGGCCGGGCCGTCTGGCTGGGAGACGGTCAGCTCCACGCCGCGGCCGGGGCAGCTGCGGTTGTGGACCCACCAGGCCGTTGCGCGGGGTGCGGATACCATCGTCTATTTCCGCTGGCGCACCTGCCTCTTTGGCACCGAGCAGTTCTGGCATGGGATCCTGCCGCACAGCGGGGAGCCCGGCCGCCGTTACGATGAGATCAAGAGGACGATCAGCGAGCTGGCGCCGGTCATGGACCGGCTGGGGGACGGCGGCCAGGGGGCCGAGGTCGCCATGCTGTGGAGCTACGAGCAGCAGTGGGCCTTTCAGGTACAGCCGCATCACCCGGATTTCGACTACGTGGCCCACCTCATGACCTACTACCGAGCCATGTACGAGGCGCGTGTTCCGATCGACCTCATCTCCGAGAGAATGGACCTGTCCCCGTACCGGCTGGTGATCGCGCCGCTAATGTTCCTGATGACGCCGGAGTTGGAGGCGAAGCTCCGGGCCTACGTCGCCGGCGGGGGGCACCTGGTCCTCACCATGCGCACTGGCGTGAAAGACCGGAACAACCAGATCATTCCCCACACCTTGCCGGGGCCGCTCGCCGACGTCGTCGGCGTCCGCATCGACGACTATGACTGCCTCTGGGGCGTCAGCCAGGGTGTGCGCTGGTTGGCAGAGGGCTCCGCGCTGGCCGGGCCGTGTCAGAAGTGGTGCGACATCCCGAGACTTGAAGGGGCGCGCCCGCTTGCCCTCTACACGACCGATTACTACGCCGGGACGCCCGCGATCACAGAGAACGCGTACGGGCAGGGCAGGGCCTACTACGCAGGGACCGAGCTTCCGCCCGTCGTGATGAAGGCATTCATGGCGCACGCGCTCGCCGAGGCCAATGTGGCGCCGCTGGTGGCGACGGCACCGGAAGGGGTCGAGGTCGCGCGCCGGCGCGGGAGGGGTGCTGACTATCTCTTCCTGCTCAATCACACCGGGACGCCCGTGGACTTCCGTCTTCCTTTACAGTGGACGCTCCTGATCGGCCCGGAGCCGACGGCGGACGCGGTTCTTCGCCTCGGACCGTATGAGGTGGCCACATGCATTTCGGCGTAGATTACTATCCCGAGCACTGGGACGAAGGCCGGTGGGAAGACGATCTCCGCGTCATGCGGGAGATGCACTTCAACATCGTGCGGGTGGGGGAGTTCGCGTGGAGCCGCTTCGAGCCAGAGGAGGGGACGTACGACTTCGCCTGGCTGGACCGGTTTCTGGCGCTCTGCGCGAAGCATCGGCTCGACGTGATGCTGGGCGTGCCGGCGCGGAACGTGCCGGCCTGGCTCATGGTCAGGGACCCCTCGGCGGCGATCCTCGCCGCGGAGGGGCACCGGGAATCCTTCGGCTCGCGCTACACCACCTGCCTGAACAATCCGACCCTGCGCCATCACGCGCTCCTGCTCGCGGAGCAGCTTGCCGCTCGGTATGGCGCACGGCCCGAGGTGTCGAGTTGGCACCTGGACAACGAGTACGGCGATGCCTCGCTGTGTCACTGCGAGAAATGCCGCCGTCGGTTCATCGCGTGGCTCCAGGCGCGCTATTCGTTTCCAGAAGCGGTGAACCAGGCGTGGGGACTGGTCTTTTGGAGCCTGGAGATCCACGACTGGGAGCAGGTCTGGCTGCCGCGGAAGATCAACCGGTTCCCACATAACCCGGGCCTGCTGCTCGACTTCCGGCGATTCTGCTCCTGGGCCACCGAGGAGTTCGTGGCGGCCCAGGCGGCGGTGGTGCGGAAGCTCTCGCCCGGTAAACCAATCACCACGAACTTCCAGAGCATGACCCGGTATCACACCGACTATTACCGGTTAGCTAAGCCACTCGATGTAGCTTCGATGAACTTCTACCCCCCAGAGAGCTACACGACGGCGGATCTCGACATCGTCCGTGGCGCCAAGGGGCGCAGCTTCTGGGTCGTCGAGCAGAAGGCGGGGCCACCAGGGTTTGCGCACCCCGGTTTTCTAACGCCGAAGCCGGGAGAGACGCGCCTCTACACCTACGCGTCGATCGCCCACGGCGCCGACGCGATCCTCTACTTCCGCTTCCGGCCGTGTCCCTACGGGCAAGAGCAGTATCACATGGGGATCATGAGCTACGACAGCTCGCGAAACCGACTCTTCCGGGAGATCCAGCGGACGGGCGACGAGGTGGCCAGGCTGGCAAAGGCCATCGAGGGCACCGTCGTACGGAACGAGGTCGCCTTTCTGCACTCCTACGAGAACCGCTGGGCACTCGAGCAGTACCAGGTCCATCCGGACCTCGAGTTTCGATCGTTCTTCCTCAACTACTACCGTGAGTTCGAGCGCCGGCACATCGGCGTGGACGTCGTGGAGCCCCACGCCGATCTCTCGCCCTACCGACTCGTGGTCGTACCCCTCCTCTGTCTCATGGACGAGGAGACAGTGGATGCGATCGCTGCGTATGTGCGGCGCGGCGGGTCTCTCTTGTACACGACGCGATCCGGGGTGAAGGATGTGAACAACAATGTTGTTCCAACCCTCGTCCCACCCGGCCTCAAGGAGGTCCTCGGGATAGGGATCGAGGAGGCTTTTGCGCTGAAGCCGGGGCAGCGAAACAGCATCGTCACAAGCGATGAACGCGAGTACCAGGTGTCGAGCTGGATCGATCTGGTCCGGCCCGAGGGGGCGGACGTGCTGGCCCGCTATGCAGGAGACTGGTATCAGGGCGAGGCGGCCGTGACGAGGAACCATTACGGCAAAGGATGCGCTTATTACATCGGCACGATCCCGGACAAGAACTATCTCGAGGTCGAGCTCTCCGCCGTCGTCGCACTCGCCGGCGTGGCTCCGGTGCTGGATTGCCCCCGCACCTTGTGGGCGCTCAAGCGCACCGGACCCCAGGGCGACGTGCTGTTTGTCTTGAACCCGACGGAGCGCACCGAGATCGTCCCTGTCCAGGAAGCGCGATACCGCGACCTCCTTGACGGCTCCGAGGTCAGCCGTGACTTCAGGCTGGCCCCGTACGATGTCCGCGTACTTGCAGTGCAAGGCGCTGACGCGGAGGTTCGTTGAACGGCGGAGTCGCGGAGAGTGCTGAGGCCGCACTGTGTTGCGGGACACGGATGGCATTGTCCCGCAGAGTCGCCAGGGGGTTCTTCCTCCTCGGTGATGGGTGTTTGGATTGGCCTTCTCGCACCCTCACCGATAACGAGGAAGAGCCCTTTGGGTAGCTGCCATTTTCGCCAGAAGGGGATCGCACTGCGGGAGTCTGTCCCTCGAAGCCTGTCTCACGCGGCTTATACTACGGTGTTGCCTTCGTGAACTTACAATCACCCGCGCTGGCCCCGAACTGCGGCGGCCCTCCGGGGCGCCGTCCGCGGTTCACCAGCGAAACCAGCAATTGCCGCCGAATCAGGAGGCCCACCGCGTCGACCGAAAGGTCTCGGATAGGTTCACGAAGGTACCACCCATTACGTCCCGAACATCCACTGCTTCGTAACCACGAGAGCGTAGGGCAGGGGCGACCGACCGTGGGAGGTCAGCATCCACCAAGAAGCGGATCACCGCGCG
>Ga0209048_10006984_pt1 | contig 10493 bp, 5 predicted proteins | sample FrelakmetCRP12CR_FD_187146 | JGI IMG/M metagenome (GOLD analysis project Ga0209048, IMG submission 187146) | Freshwater lake sediment microbial communities from the University of Notre Dame, USA, for methane emissions studies - CRP12 CR (SPAdes)... | ecosystem: Environmental > Aquatic >... | reverse complement strand
AAGAACGACCTGGAGGGGCCCGAGGCGCTCGCGGAGGCGGCCACGACGCACTACCAGGAGGAGGTTGCGAAGCTCGCGGTGGCCTACGAGCGGCGACTGCGCGAGGCGGGCGCCCTTGACTTTGACGACCTGCTGGGCTGGACGGTCCGACTCCTCGAGACCCAGCCGGACGTGCTGGCCCGCTACCAGGCTCGCTGGCGCTACCTCCACGTGGACGAGTACCAGGACACGAACCGGGCCCAGTACCGGATCGTCCGGGCGCTCGCCGCCGCGCACCACAACCTGTGCGTGGTGGGCGACGATGACCAGTCGATCTACGCGTGGCGCGGGGCGGACCTCCGCAACATCCTCGACTTCGAGCGTGACGAGGGCGGCGCGACCGTGGTGAAGCTGGAGCGCAACTACCGGAGTACGCAGCTCATCCTCGAGGCCGCCCATGCGGTCGTCGCCAACAACGTTGATCGCAAGGAGAAGAAGCTCTGGACCGAGAAGGCGGGTGGCCGCCTGATCCAGCGTTTCGAGGCCTACGACGAGGAGGAGGAGGCGGAGTGGATCGCCCGCCAGGTCGAGGCGCTCCTTGGCGGCCGTGCTGCGTCGCTGACCCGGCGGGCCGACGACGACGTGGCCTTCCGGGCGAAGGATGTCGCCGTCCTGTATCGGACGAACGCGCAGTCCCGGGCGATCGAGGAGGCGTTCCTGCGCTACGGGATCCGCTACCAGCTCATCGGCGGGACGCGCTTCTACCAGCGTCGCGAAGTCAAGGACGCGCTTGCCTACCTGCGAATCCTGCGCAGCGACCGCGATCGCGTCGCCTTCGAGCGCATCATCAACATCCCGCCGCGCGGCCTGGGCGACCGGTCGCTCGCGGTGCTCCGGATCGCCGCCGATGAGCCCGAGGCAACCTACTGGGGCGCCCTCGAACAGGCCGCCGTGGACGGCCTGCTCGTGCTGAACGGTCGAGCCCGCAGCGCGGTCGCGGACTTCGTGGCCCTTGTCCGGCGGCTCCGGACCCGGGTTGGGCTGCTCCCGCTGCCGGAGCTCCTCGACGACGTCCTGGAGGCATCCGGTTACCGGGCGATGCTCGCGGACGGCACCGAGGAGAACGAGGAGCGCTGGCGCAACCTGCTGGAGCTCCGCTCCGTGACGACGCGCTACGACGACCTCGCGCCGGACGACGCGCTGGACCGCCTCCTGGAGGAGACGGCCCTCGTCGCCGACCAGGACAGCTATGAGGGCGACGCCGACGCGGTCACGCTCATCACGCTCCACGCGGCCAAGGGTCTCGAGTTCGGCGCCGTGTTCATCGGCGGCCTGGAGGAGGGGATCTTCCCGCATTCACGGGCCCTGGCCGCGGAGCGCGACCAGGACAACCCGCGCGAGCTGGAGGAGGAGCGCCGGCTCGCGTATGTCGGGATCACCCGGGCGAAGGAACGGCTCTTCCTCTCGCATGCCTCGCGGCGGGCCACGTGGGGGCCGGCCGGCGGCCCGGCGATGCCGTCGCGTTTCCTGTTCGAGATCCCCGCCGACCTGATGGAGGGCCCGCGGCTGCTTCCCGGCGCCGCCGACCCCTACGACCTCGATCTCGCGTTCGGGGCGCGGCGCTCGTCCCGGCTCGGCACGCGCGCCGGTGGTGCCTGGCGGGCGGGGAGCGGCCGACCCGGTGCACCGGCACCCGGCGACGGCTTCCGGCCATCGCGCGACCTGGCTGCCCGTCGCGACGCGTTCGCGGCCGGCGCGCCGTCGGGGTCGCTCGCCCTCCCGGGCCGGGGCCTCCGAGATGCCGATGCCGAACCCCCGGATCACCCGGACGCCGCCTTCCCGGACGACGACGTCCCGGCTCGCCAGCTGCCCGGCCGCCCGGCCGTGGCGCCGCCCGGGGTGCCGCGCCCCCCGCAGTCCCACCGCCCGGCCGGGGCCACCCGCGTGCGCGTCCCCGGGGAGCGGCTCTTCCGCGATGGCGACCGCGTCGTCCATTCCCGCTTCGGGGAGGGAGTCGTGGTCACCTCGAAGCTCACCCGATCCGACGAGGAGGTCACCGTGGCATTCCGCTCAGGCGGCGTGAAGACGCTCCTTGCGAGCATCGCGAATCTCGAGATCACCGGGTGAGCCTGCCCGTCGACCCCGCGCTTGTCGCTGCCGCGGCGACCCTGGGCAGGGACGCGGCCGTGACGCGGCATGCCGCGATCGCCGCGGAGGTTCGGGCGGCAAACCACGCCTACTACGTCGCGGACGACCCGACCCTCTCCGACGCCGAGTACGATGCGCTCTTTCGCGAGCTCGTCGCGATCGAGGTGGCCTTCCCGGCACTCGCCACGCCCGACTCACCGACCCAGCGGGTGGGGACGGGCAGGATGGCCGACGACAGCAGCCCGTTCGCCGAGGTGCGGCACGAGCGCCCGATGCTCAGCCTTGCGAACGCGTTCGGTGAGGAGGAGCTGCGCGCATTCGACGCCCGCGTCCGCCGGGGCCTCGGCCTGCCGCCCGCGCCGGAGCCGGCCCCGGAGCTCCGCTACGTCGCCGAGCTGAAGATCGACGGCCTCGCGATCAGCCTCCGCTACCGCGACGCGCGGTTCGTCCGCGGCGCGACGCGGGGAGACGGCACGACCGGGGAGGACGTCACGGCGAACCTGCGGACGATCGCCTCGATCCCGGCTCGCCTCGCGGTAGCGGCGACGCTCGAGGCGCGCGGCGAGGTCTTCATGCCCAAAGCCGAGTTCGCCCGGATCAACGCCGAGCGCGAGGAGGCCGGGCTGCCGTTGTACGCGAACCCGCGCAACAGCGGTGCCGGTTCGCTTCGTCAGCAGGATTCGGCCGTGACGGCCGGCCGCCGGCTCAGCTTCTGGGCCTACCAGCTCCACGAGGAGATGCGGGCACAGGCGACGCTGTTCCCCGAGGTGGGGCCCGGGAAGGTCCGGTCGGTCGAGCCGGAGCCGGCCGAGCCAGCCGAGCCCGCCGAGCCCGCCGAGCCCGCCGAGCCGGCGGCGGTGACATCCCAGGGCGGTGCGCTCGAGCGCCTCGCGGCGCTCGGCTTCCCCGTCAACCCGCACCACGCCGCGGACCTCGACATCGAGGGCGTCGTCGCCTTCGTGGAGGCCTGGCGCGAGCGGCGCCACGGCCTTGCCTACGAGACCGACGGCGTGGTCGTGAAGGTGGATCGCTTCGACCAGCAGGTACGGCTCGGGATGGTCGCCCGGGCGCCTCGCTGGGCGATCGCCTACAAGTTCCCGCCCGAGCAGGTCGAGACGCTGCTGGAGGAGATCGTTCCGTACGTGGGACGGACAGGGACGCTCACCCCGGTCGCGCACCTCCAACCCGCGAAGGTGGCCGGCTCCACCGTGGCCCGGGCAACCCTCCACAACCTCGACGAGGTGCGCCGCAAGGACCTCCGGATCGGCGACCACGTGATCCTGCAGAAGGCGGGGGACGTGATCCCGGAGGTCGTGCGCGCCATCCCGGAGCGGCGCACCGGGTTGGAGCGCATCTTCGAGATGCCCGCGCGCTGCCCGGTCTGCGCAACGCCGATCGTCCGCGACGAGGGCGCGGTCCGCCACTATTGCCCGAACCTCGCCTGCCCGGCGCGCGTCGTCAAGGAGTATGCGCACTTCGCCGGCCGCGGCGGGATGGACATCGAGGGCGCTGGCTGGGCGGTGCTGGTCCAGCTTCTCCAGCGCGGGATGGTCCACTCCCGCGGCGACTTCTTCCGCCTCCGAACCGAGGACCTGGAGTCGCTCGAGCGGTTTGCCCGCAAGAGCGCGGAGAACCTGGCCGAGGCGATCGAGCGGGCCCGCCGCCGTCCCCTCGCCAGGATTCTCAACGCGCTGGGCATCCCCCAGGTTGGCGAGCAGACGGCAATCGACGTCTCGACCTGGCTGGCCGGCCGGGTTCGGCCCGGCGAGGACGAGCCGATGGCCGGATCCAACGGCTGGACTGCGCGGGTGGCGGCGGAGCTCCGCCGCATTGCGACTGACGAGCCGGCCGCGTTCGAGGAGGTGCCCGGCGTCGGGGCCACCGTTGCGGCGAGCCTGGGCCGCTTCTTCGCCGACCCGGCGACCGCCGGGATCCTGGACGATCTCGTGGCGGCCGGCGTGGAAGCCGAGCGGCCGGCATTGGGCCCGGCGATCGGCCAGGGGCCCGCCGGGGCGCTGGCCGGGAAGACGCTGGTGGTGACGGGCACGCTCCCGAGCCTCAGCCGCGCGGAGGCGGAGGACGCGATTCGGGCGGCCGGGGGCCGGGCCGCCGGTTCCGTGTCGCGGAAGACGGACTACCTCGTGGCCGGCGCGAACGCCGGCTCCAAGCTGCAGAAGGCGGAGGAGCTCGGCGTCCCGGTCCTCGACGAGGACGGCTTCCGGGGGCTGCTGGCGGGCGAGACGCCTCCGGCGGGCGAGACGCCGCCGGTGGGCGACGCGCCTCCGGCGGGCGAGACGCCACCCGAGGAGGCGACCGCCACCTGAGCCCTCCCGTTCTGGGCTTGGAAGCGCCGGGCCGTCAGTCGGCGGCAAGCACCTCGTCGACTTCACCAACCTCGCGCCGATATGACCGCGTGACCGGGCGTCCGCCGGTCGCGAGGACTTCCGCCGGGTCCAGGTGGCCGAAGAGCTGGATGAGTCTGGCGACCACGCCGGTCCAGCCGGTCTGGTGGCTCGCCCCGAGCCCGGCCCCGTTGTCGCCGTGGAAATACTCGTAGAAGAGGACGAGATCGCGCCAGTGCGGGTCGTCGCGGAAGCGCGTCGTGGCGCCGTACAGCGGGCGCCCGCCGTCGGGTCCCGGAAGGAAGATCGCGACCAGCCGGTCGGCCAGCTCGCGGGCCACCTCGAAGAGCGTCATCTGGACACCCGAGCCCGTCGGGCACTCGACCCGGAAGTCGTCGCCGTAGAACAGGTAGTACTGGAGCAGTGCCCGGATGATGAGCAGGTTCACCGGGAACCAGATCGGGCCGCGCCAGTTGGAGTTGCCGCCGAACATGCCGGTGGTCGACTCCGCGGGCTCGTAGGTCACCCGGTAGGACTCGCCGTGCACGTCCAGCTCGTACGGATGGTCGAGGTGGAATCGCGACAGCGAGCGGATCCCGTACGGCGAGAGGAACTCGCCCTCGTCGAGCATCCGGGCCAGGACGCGGCGGAGCTTGCGCTCGTCCAGCACGGCCAGCATCCGACGCCCGGCGACGCCCGGCTCGGCTGGGGCCGCGATGTTGGCGATCAGGTCGGGGTGCCGGGCGATGAACCGCCGGACGCGGGCCATCGGCTCCGGGAACCGTTCGGCGAGGTCGCCGGGGATGACGGTGACGGCGCAGAGCGGGAGCAGCCCGACGAGCGAGCGCACCTTGAGGCGCTGCCCCGAGCCATCCGGCATCCGCAGGAGGTCGTAGAAGAAGCCGTCCGCCTCGTCCCAGAGCTCGTCGGCATTGTCGCCGACGCGGTCCATGGCCCCCGCGATCCACAGGAAATGCTCGGCGTACTTCGTGGTCATGTCGGCATACGCGGCGTCGCGGGAGGCGAGCTCCAGGCTGATCTCGAGCATGTTCTGGGCGTAGAGCGCCATCCACGCGGTGCCGTCGGCCTGCTCCAGCATCCCTCCGGTCGGGAGCGGCGAGGAGCGGTCGAAGACGCCGATGTTGTCAAGCCCGAGGAAGCCTCCCTGGAAGACGTTCCGGCCTGATGGATCCTTGCGGTTCAGCCACCAGGTGAAGTTGAGGGCCAGCTTCTGAAATGCGCCGGCCAGGAACTCCCCGTCCGGGCGGCGGCCGGAATTGCGCTCGGCGCTGTAGGCGAAGAGGGTCGCCCAGGCGTGGACGGGCGGATTCACGTCGCCGAAGTTCCACTCGTAGGCCGGGATCTGGCCATTCGGGTGGAGGTAGAGGTCGCGCAGCATGAGATCCAGCTGGCCCTTCGCGAACCCCGGGTCCACCATGCCGAGCGCGACGGTGTGGAAGGCGAGGTCCCAGGCCGCGAACCAGGGGTACTCCCAGGTGTCCGGCATGGAGATCACGTCGTCGTTGAAGAGGTGGACCCAGTCGGCGTTCCGGACGCCGCGGTCGCGGCCTCCCGGGGAGAAGGGATGGACCCCGTGCTCCTCGAGCCAGCGGTCCACGTCGAGGTGGTAGTGCTGCTTTGACCAGATCATCCCGGCCAGCGCCTGGCGCATGACCCGGGCGCGCTCCGGGTCCACGGACGGCGGCGTGATCGACGCGTAGAAGGCGTCGGCCTCGCGGCGGCGGGCCCGCATCGCGGTCGCGAACGTGGCGCCGAAGGGGCCGTCGGGCCACGCCGCGGCGGCCTCGGCTCCGGCCGGATCCAGCGCCGTGAGGCGCAGGCGCACGGTCGCGCTGCCGCCGGCGGGCACGATGACCCGCTGGTGAGCGGCGGCCTTGGTCCCCGCGAGGGCCGGGTTAACGGCGTCCGCTCGGCCGCCGATCACGTGGGCGTGGAACGCGTCCTTGACGTACGGCGTCGGGTTCGCGGTCCCGAAGACCCGCTCGCTGTTCGTCTCGTTCTCGGTGAACAGGAGCGGAACATCGCCCTCGACGACGAGCCAGCGCGTCCCGAGGTCCACGTGGTCGGCACGGATCGCGCGGGTGCCGGGGGATGACGCGACCGCGGCGAGCGACGGCCGTGGCGTGGCCTCCGATCCGCCCCACGACCACGTGTTGCGGAACCACAGGCTGGGGAGCAGGTGGATCGGTGCCGGGTCCGGTCCCCGGTTCAGCGCGGTGATCTCCACGGCAAGCTCGTCGGGACCCTCCTTCGCCACCTCCACGAAGACGTCGAAGTAGCGGTCGTCATCGAAGGCGCCGGTGTCGAGAAGCTCGTACTCCTGCTCGTGGCGGGTCCGCGCGCGGTTCGTCGCAACCAGGTCGTCGTACGGGAACGCCCGCTGGGGGTACTTGTACAGGGAGCGGAGCCACGAGTGCGTCGGCGTGGCGTCGAGGTAGAAGTAGTACTCCTTGACGTCCTCGCCGTGATTTCCTTCGGTGTTGGTGAGGCCGAAGAGCCGCTCCTTGAGGATGGCATCTCTCTCGTTCCAGAGGGCCAGCGCGAAGCACAGCCGGCCGTGGTCGTCGGAGATGCCGGCGATCCCGTCCTCGCCCCAGCGGTATGCGCGCGAGCGGGCCTGGTCGTGGCTGAGGTAGCCCCAGGCGTCGCCGTCGGGGCTGTAATCCTCGCGGACCGTGCCCCACTGGCGCTCGGCCAGGTACGGTCCCCAGCGCAGCCAGGGGACGCCCTCCTCGTACGCCTCGTGGAGGCGGCGCGCCTCGCGCGTCTCGGGCATCGGGGTCTCCGCGCCGCCGATTCCGGGCGGCGTTCGGGCGGTGCCCGCGCCTGGGGCAGATCGGGTCGCCCGGCGAGTATATCGGCAGGTCGGGGTCGCCCGGCCAGCCCGGCCAGGCCGGGTCGGGGTCGCCCGGTCGGCTATCATCGATGGCCATGGGGACCCTCTCGCGCGACGAGGTCGAGCACGTCGCCCACCTCGCCCGCCTGGGCCTGACCGACGAGGAGCTCACGCGCCTCGTCGGTCAGCTGAACCACATCCTCGACCAGTACGCGATCCTGGCCCGGCTGGACACGGAAGCGATCCCGCCGACGGCCCAGACCATCGAGCTGGAGAACATCCTCCGCGAGGACGTCGCCCGGCCCTCGCTCTCGCAGGCCGAAGCGCTGGCGAACGCCCCGGAACAGGACGGGAGCCATGTCGTGGTTCCGGCCATCCTCGGCGGCGACTGAGCGCTCCGTGACTGGCACCGCGTTGACTCGCCTGACCGCCGCTGCGATGAGCGACCGGCTGCGCGCCGGCGACCTCTCGTCCCGCGAGCTCATGGAGGCGCACCTCGCCCTCGCGGAGCGCGAGAACCCGGCGCTCAACGCGTGGCTCGTCCTGGACGGCGCCGGCGCCCGGGCCGCGGCCGACAACGCGGACGCGCGGCTGGCGGTCGCCCGCGGCGAGGGCCCGGCGGCGCTCGCGGCGCTGCACCCGCTGTGCGGAGTGCCGGTGGGCCTCAAGGACCTCGTCTCGGTGCGCGGCGGCCAATGCACGGCGGGCTCGCGAATCCTCGCCGGGTACATCTCGCCGTACGATGCCCACGTCACGGAGCGGCTGCGCGACGCCGGCGCGGTGATCCTGGGCAAGCTGAACATGGACGAATTCGCCATGGGGTCGTCCACGGAGCACTCGGGGTACGGTCCCACCGCCAATCCGTGGGACCTGGGCCGCGTGCCAGGTGGCAGCTCCGGCGGCTCCGCGGCCAGCGTCGCGGCCGGCCACGTGCCGCTGAGCATCGGGACGGATACCGGCGGCTCCGTCCGCCAGCCGGCCGCCATGACCGGCATCGTGGGGCTCAAGCCCACGTACGGGCGGGTCAGCCGCTACGGCATCGTCGCCTTTGCATCGTCGCTGGACCAGATCGGGCCGTTCGCCCGCGACGCCCGCGATGCGGCGATGCTCCTCCACGCGATTGCGGGCCGCGACGCGCGCGATTCGACCTCGGCCCCGCTCCCTGTCCCGGACGACCTGCTCCATCTTCCCGCCGGTGACGACGAGGCCGCGGGCCATCTCCGGGGCCTGCGCCTGGGCCTCCCGCGCGAGTACTTCGTGGCGGGCATGGAGCCTGGCGTCGAGGCACGCGTGCGCGAGGCGGTGGCGGCCCTCGCCGCCGCAGGCGCGGAGATCGTGGACGTCAGCCTGCCCCACACGGAATACGGCCTGGCGTCGTACTACATCGTCGCCCCGGCGGAGGCTTCGGCGAATCTCGCGCGCTACGATGGCATTCGCTTCGGACACGCGGTCCGCGACGGGGACGTGCTGGCCAACTACCTCGCAACCCGCGGGTCCGGCTTCGGCCCCGAGGTGAAACGCCGGATCATGCTGGGCACGTACGCGCTGTCGGCCGGCTACTACGACGCCTACTACCTGAAGGCCCAGAAGGTCCGCACGCTCATCAAGGCCGACTTCGACGCGGCCTTCGGGGCCGGGATCGACGCGCTCGTCGCGCCCACCAGCCCATCGGTTGCCTGGCCGTTCGGGGCCAAGCTGGAGGACCCCGTCGCGATGTACCTCACGGACGCCTGCACGCTGCCGGTCAACATGGCGGGTCTGCCCGGGATCAGCATCCCGGCCGGGCTCTCCGATGGCCTGCCCGTCGGGCTCCAGCTGATCGGGCCGGCGTGGAGCGAACTGGCGCTCTTCCACCTGGCGCGGGCCTACGAGGCGATCACCGCGGACGCGGCGTGGCGGGGCCTGGAGCCGGCTGGCCTGGCCGCCCTTCGCGCACCATCAGGAGTGGTTCCATGACGGTTCCCGTGCCGCGCCTTCCGCTCGCAGAGCGTGCCCTTGCGGCGCGCGTCCGGGCGGTGCCCCCATCCGGCATCCGGCGCTTCTTCGATATCGCCGCGACCATGGAGGATGTCATCAGCCTGGGGGTGGGCGAGCCGGACTTCGCGACGCCGCCCCAGGTGATCGAGGCGGGGATCGCGTCGCTGCGCGCGAAGCGGACCCACTACACCAGCAACTACGGGACCCTGGAGCTGCGGACCGCGATCTCCGACCATCTCGCCCGCCGCTACGGCGTTCGGTACGACCCGGCCTCTGAGATCCTCGTCACCGTTGGAGCGTCCGAGGCGGTGGACCTCGCGCTCCGGGCGACGATCGATCCCGGCGACGAGGTGATCCTCCACGAACCGTCGTACGTCGCGTACGTCCCCGCCGTCGTGTTTGCCGGCGGCACCGTTCGCCACGTCGCGACGCGCTTCGAGGACGACTTCGCCCTGGATCCGGGCGCGGTGGCCCTCGCGGTGACGCCCCGGACGAAGGCGCTCTTCCTGGGCTTTCCGTGCAACCCGACCGGCGCCGTCCTCCCCGAGGCGGTCCAGGACGAGCTGGCGCGGATCGCCGTGGCGAACGATCTCCTGGTCTACTCCGACGAGATCTACGACCGGCTGGCCTACGGCGACTACCGCCACCGGGCGATGAGCTCCCTGCCGGGAATGCGCGAGCGGACCATCCTCATGGGCGGCTTCTCCAAGGCCTATGCGATGACCGGATGGCGGGTCGGCTACGTGTGTGCCCCCGCCGGCATCCTGGAGGGGATCGTGAAGGTCCACCAGTACGGGATCATGTCGGCCCCGACCACCGCCCAGGACGCCGCGCTCGCCGCGCTCATGACGGCCGAGGCGGACGTGGAGGCGATGCGGGCCGAATACGACCGCCGCCGCCGGCTCATCGTTGACGGCCTCAACGCGCTGGGCCTCGACACGTTCGAGCCGCGCGGGGCGTTCTACGCATTCCCCCGGATCACGTCCACGGGGCTGGACGACAACGCGTTCGTCGAGCGGCTCCTCGAGGAGGAGCACGTGGCCGCCGTGCCGGGAAGCGCCTTCGGGCCGTCGGGCGCCGGGCACGTCCGGATGTGCTACGCGACCTCGTACGAGCGCCTGGAGGAGGCGCTGGTCCGGATCGGCCGGTTCACCGCGCGGGCCCGCGCGGGCGGGTAGGGGATAGGCGGG
>Ga0209048_10006983_pt1 | contig 10493 bp, 6 predicted proteins | sample FrelakmetCRP12CR_FD_187146 | JGI IMG/M metagenome (GOLD analysis project Ga0209048, IMG submission 187146) | Freshwater lake sediment microbial communities from the University of Notre Dame, USA, for methane emissions studies - CRP12 CR (SPAdes)... | ecosystem: Environmental > Aquatic >... | reverse complement strand
TAATTAGATAAGTAATATATGAATATTATAAACTTTTTAAAAAATAGTATGTGCTTTTAGGGAGGGATGATAATGTACGTTAAAAATTTAATAAAGCAAGTTACGAGAATTCTCGTTATTCTGTTATTCGTCTTCAGCGCTTCATATAGCTTCGCAGCAACTCCTGCAGGCTATTCTGAATATTATATCCCGGGAGATGAAGACCTCCTGAGAATCATTTGGGGAAACATCGGTTCAACCGGCGGGGTGCCAACAACAATGCCAAATGCCGCCAGGCATACGATCATAAGTGTAGTTGCCTGGTCGGACAACACAACAGTCTACTACGACCATTGGGAAAATGGCTATGGTTTCGACCCGAACAATCCCTCCAGCGCTGACGAAACGTATACTCTCAATAAAGGCCAGAGCCACATATTCGAAAGCAACAATATCCCGGTGAACCCGCGTGGAACTTCCCAGTACTACGACGGAGGCGACCACATCTATGTGGCAGGCGGTGTGGTTTCAGTCACGAGGATGAGCTGGATAGACAACGTGGGAACGGTTTTCAGTATCGCTATGGAGGTCTACCCCGTCAAGCCACAGATGACGAGGTACGTCCTGCCTTTCGGCGAAGATCTTGCGGCAGCGCCCCGCAACTACAGGAGCTTCGACCGGGTATTCGCTCTGGTCCAGGCGACCGAAGACAACACTATAGTGCAGTTCGACTTCAACGGTGACGGAACTTATGACACCTTCTGCACCGACCAGACCCGTACAACATGTGACGCGGCTCATCAGGGCTCTCAGGTCACTCTCAATAGAGGGCAGTCGTTTCTTCTCGACGATTGGGCGCTTTCTCCGCAGGCGGCCCCGTACAACACAGTGCATACCGGAACCGTGGTCAATGGCTCCGCTACGCTTCAGGTAACTTACATTAACGGCAATCATACCGATACATATCAGTCCCGCGCCTTCAGCGCTTTTCCAAGCGGCTTTTGGGATACGGAGTATTATGCCCCGGTCGACAGCGCCAATGGTACAGCTCTCTATCCAACCAATCTTTATCTCTATAATCCGAACAGCTCTGCCATGACGATCAACTATGAGACTACAGCCGGATCCGGTTCGTTCAGCGTCCCGGCCACTTCTACCCGTTCATTTTACGAACTTACCGGAAGTTATGTCCCGCAAGGCTCCGGTATCTACCTTAAGGGCAGCGATGTCTTCTGGGGGGTTGCACAGATCGACGATGGAGGGCCTACGCATGAATGGGGATACAGCCTTATCCCGAAATTTCTATTGGGAAATGAGCAGTTTGTAGGCTGGGCGCCGGCAGGCACTTCCACTCTGCCTGCGCCGGCAGGGAACAGGGATGACGCCGGTATATTTATCACTCCTGCTCAGGACAATACCAGGGTTTTTGTGGATACGAATAATGATGGGACAGCGGATTTGACTTACACTTTGAACCGCATGCAGACCCAATACGCATATAACTCGACGACCGGCGATATGTCTAACAGCCACATCTGGGCAACCGGTCCTGTTTCGCTCGCTTACGGGCAAAACCCTGCATTGGCGCCCACAGGGGCGCCGGCCATCGACGTAGGGTATGGCATTCTACCCGGCGGGGATTTCATCGACAAGGTGCTCACTGTGGCGAAATCAGCGAACCCCGTCGTAGTCCCTACGGCCTCGGGTTCAACCTCCACATACACACTGTCGGTAAACTCTTACTACTTTGCCGTAGACGGCATCAGTGTGGTCGATACATTGCCAAGCGGATGGCAGTATGTCAGTAATTCGACTACCATCACCCTTGCGGACAAAACCACAGTGAGCGGCAGTTCTGCAAATCCTGCGCTGAGCGGGGGCAATCTCGTCCTGACATGGCCAAGCACCCTCCTGCACAACATGGCGCCGAACCAGAACATCACCATTACATTCACAGCTCAAACCACTCAGGCTTTCAGTTTGGGTACCATCACCCGCAATGTGGTGCAAGCAAAGGGAACCCGAACTGTGTCAGGAGCGACTCAAACCTTTGTCACTTCCGACTTTGCCTTTAACAGCTATGGCAACCTGACGGTGTCCAAGACCTCGAGCGCCGCGACCCCGCTTTATCCGGGAAACCAGTTTATCTATACTGTCACAGTGACAAATCCATCAGGAGCGGCCTTCACTGGCGTGTCTGTTTACGATCCTCTGACGGCTGGAGTAAGCTACGTGACCGATAGTCTCCAGGCGTCACCGGTTTGCAGTTTCAGAGACAATTTTGGTACCGCCGTCTATACGAACAATGATGGGAGCTGCACATGGTCCGCTGCGTGGGTAGAAGTAGGCGAAGCGGATGGCACCGGAGCTGGACAAGTAAGAATAACAGGTGGGCAACTGCGATTTCGGGGGGCTAGTAATTTGGCTGTACCGCGTGGCGTTCAGCGTACCGTTGATCTTTCTTCTGCGAGGAGCGCCAATATTGTTTTTGACGGCACTACAACAGGTGTGGTAGCCGGCGATATCGTTTCTTTGCAGGTTTCCACAGACGGCGCCACCTGGAGCACCTTAGCAACTTTTAACGGCACTCAGAATTTGACGCAGCAGAGTTATGCCATACCCACGTCATCATTTTCTTCTACTACATATGTCAGACTATCTGTGACACAGGGGTATGGCGTTAATACCAAGTATTTCTATGCAGATAATTTTCACATCGATATACAGCCCAAGTCGCCTCCGGAGCTTCTAAGTAAGGGTGTTGGATATATCCTGCCTGCCGCCGGTACGCTTACGATTACTTATAATGTCACCGTAGACAACCCCCTGGCACCCGGTATCGACCAAATCACTAACACCGCCTTTATAAATTGCAATGAAATCCCGTTACCGGCCGGCGCAAGCGTTACAAATATCGTCGTCAACCCCTCTTCCCAAAGCGCCATAGTGGGGGACCGGGTCTGGTTCGATGTCAACGGCAATGGTCTTCCGGATGTGGGCGAACCGGGTCTGGTGAATGTGGAAGTGACACTAAAGAACTGGCTGGGGGCCTCGGTTATGACGACGACGACAGACTCCACGGGTCATTTTCTTTTTACCGGCGTAGAACCCGGCAATGGATACTATATTGAATTGACTTCAAGGACTATTCCGTCAGGGTTTCAGCAGTCCGCCCCTGCCGGCCGCAGTGACAACCGTACAAATGCCTTCAATCTGACCGCCGGTCAATCTTATATGGATGCTGACCTGGGATACAAGTCTGCTCCGGGAAGCGCGGTTGTCGGGAATATCGTCTGGAGCGACGCAAACAGCAGCGGCACGCGCAATGCAGGCGAGCCGGGACTTGCCGGGGTGACCGTCCAGTTTTACCGTGACACCAATAGCAACGGCATATTCGAGCCGGGGACTGACACACTTTGGGGCACCACTACTACAGCGGCGGACGGCAGTTATCTGTTCACCGGGGTGCCGGCAAGCGGCACTGAAGATTACTTCGTATATATTGACGGAACCCAGGCAAAACTTACAGGGTACACAAGGACCGCGCCGTCCAACGATCCGCTCTACGTTAACAATCTCAGCGCCGGCGACTTCATCCAGTACGCAAACTTCGGGTACCACAGCGGCACGACTTATTCCATCACAGACCGTATATGGTTCGATGCCAATAGCAATGGTTCTTTGGATGCGGGAGAAACGGGTATTGCCCTAGTGACGGTCGATTTGCTGGATGCCAGTCACAATGCTATTGCGACTACTACTACCGACGCCAATGGATATTTCACATTCTCCGGAGTTATTGGAAGTGGGGCGGATTATACAGTCAGGATCACCGATACAAACGGTAAGTTAGCAAATTATTTCGGAACAACAACCTCTGCAAATACCGGCACGAAGCAGATCATAAACCTGGCCGGCAATGTTGATTATAGCTTGACGCCTAACTTCGGATACGGCCTCAAGAATTCCATCGTGGGTGCGGTCTTCAATGACATAAACAACAATGGCGCCCTGAATTCCGGTGAGCCTGGAATCAGCGGAGTCACCGTTAAGTTGTACACTGACACAATCGTACCTTATGGACAGATAAATGCCGGGGATACACTGATTGCGACTCTCACCACCGATTCCTATGGCAACTACCTTTTCTCCGGGCTTAGCAATGGGAATTATATCGTGAGCATAGAATCCCCTCCGAGCGGCTATACTTACAACGTCCCTCCCAGCCTTACTGATAGCGACTCTGTTACGGTTGGGCAGCAGCGGGGCGCGAGTATTGCAGCTAACAACAATGCCCTCGGCGTGAACTTCGGTTATTATGCTGCTGCAGCTCGCAGTGTCTTAGGGACTTTATGGAACGACACAAATAATAATGGTGTTGAGGACACTGGAGAAACCGGTATATCCGGGGTGACTATTTCTCTGCTGCAAGGGAGCACTGTAATTGCCACCACCTCTACTGCCTCTGACGGCAATTACAGTTTCACTGGTTTGCCGAGCAATACTTATACAGTCAAGATTACAGATAACACCGGGGTTTTAAGCGGCTACATCGGCACCTATGAGAAGACCGAGGGCACGACAGGTCCTTTCAACGGTCAGGAAACCGTAGTCCTGACCAGCGGCAACCAGACAGGGGTCAATTTCGGCTACGTTAGTCCTGTCATCCCTACACTGGTAGTCCTCTCATCCTTCGGCGCCTCTGTGACTGACGGTCAGGTAGTAGTCAAATGGGAAACAGCCACCGAGAAAAATACGCTGGGCTTTTATCTTTTGAGGCTTGATGCGGCAACAGGGGCATACCGGAGCATAACCGAGGGATTGTTGCCGGGCTTGATCACCGACCCTAAGGGCGGAATATACACGCTAATCGACAGAGGGGCATTTCCCGGCGAGACCTACCAATATAAACTTGTCGAGGTCGAAAGAGACGGTAAGCAGCTTGTTTACGGTCCGTTTAGTGTCTCTGTGGGAAGTAAAAGTATTGCCGGCACTAACAACATCAAAACAAATTCAGTACAGGCTTTTGCTGCAGAAAGCACATCTGCGGTTTCCGACTATAGCCGCAGAGCAAGGCAACAGTCGGCAGTCAGGGAGTCTCTTATACAGACAAGAAAAGTCTCAGGAAAGACAGTCCTTGAGCAACAGCAGGTAAAGACCTCTGCAGCCACGGGAAGCAGGGTCAAGATACCTGTTGCAGAAGACGGCTTGTATTATATAGATGCAACCGACATATCCGCTGTCACCGGTATCGATTCTTCAGTGATCAAGTCCTGGATAGGCGCGAGATACCTGTCTATGAGCAATCAGGGCCGGGCTGTTGCATACCTGCCCGCCGACAATAATGTGGGCATCTTCTTCTATGGTACAGGTACAGACAGTGTGTACACACGGAATAATATCTATTGGATCGACATGGGAAAAGGGCTGACCATGAAAAATGAGACCGGATCTGTTCCCGCGCCTCCGGCCACTGACGAAGCCTTTTCCGATAGCTTGCACATCGAACAGGATGTTTTCCCGAATATGAGTCAGACTACTAACCCTGCTGAGGACTATTGGGATTGGGACATGATCTATTTGAGCCCTACTTATTCTGACGGTCCAAAGAGCTTTAAGTTCTTGCTAAACGGAAAGGCAGACACTCAGGAAGAAGCAAGTCTGCAAGTTCACCTTGTCGGCGGCTCGGATTCCGGGATAAGCCTTGACCATCATGTTGTTGTAAAACTGAACGGTCAGCAGATTGGGGAGGGACTATGGGGAGGACTAAACCCTTATACGCTTACAGCCACCTTCAGCCAGACACTAATAAATGAAGGTGAAAATACGATCGAAGTGCTGGGTACGCGCGACGTTGGTATTCCCTGGAGCATGTTCCTTATAGACTCCTTCGACCTCAACTACGAGAGGCTTTACGAATCGGATGGGAACCGGCTATTCTTCAAGGGGGATGGGAACGAGAGCGTCAGAGTCAGTGGATTTACCTCAGCGAGCCCGGCTATCCTTCTTTTCAACGTCACGAATCCGGGAACTCCGAGTTTAAACACCTCGGCAATTATAGACGGCTCGTCTGGAAACTACGGAATCAGTTTCAAGCCGGTTTCGCCTGATGCACGCTATCTGGCGATTGCACGAGATGCAGCCGTTAGAGTGGTCAATGCCCAGGGGGCCAATCCGTCATCCCTCCGGTCACGGAGCAACGTGGTTGACTACCTTGTCATCGCCCCCAATGAACTGGTGTCTTCTGTGAAACCTCTTGTCGACTACAGGTCTCAGCGAATGCGGACTAAGGTCGTAACAGTTGACGACATCATGAACGAATTCAATTTTGGTCTCTCAAGCCCTGAGGCCATACGACAATTCCTGGCCTATGCGTACAAATATTGGAGCAGGCCACCCAAGTATGTACTGCTCGCAGGCGGAGGAACCTGGGATTACAGGGATAACGAGGGCGAAGGCGGTAACCTGATTCCTCCTGCCATGGTACCGACTTCATACGGGCTTTCCACTTCCGATAATTATTTGGCTGATATCAATGGAGATCATGTCCCGGAAATGGCGATAGGGAGGCTCCCGGTGCTCACTCCTCAGGAGATGCAGAATGTCATCCGAAAGATAAAGACATTCGAGGCAACAGCGAATAACCGTGTTATCATGGTTGCGGACAATCCTGACGAAGGCGGTGACTTTTCCGCGGATAGCGAGATCATAGCCGGACTGTTCCCCTCGCGTTACGTTTTGAAAAAAGTTTACCTCGGCGAATATCTTTCGACTGAGACAGCAAGGATGACGCTTTTCAATTACATAAACGCCGGGTCCGTGTTTTTCAATTACATGGGACATGCTTCATTCGACATGCTGACTGCCGAGGGGCTCTTTACATCGGACGATATTGCTTCTCTTATAAACGGCACCGGTCTGCCCATGGTAACAGCTATGACGTGTACCGCCGGTGAGTTTGCGATCCCCGGCTACCCCACCATAAGCCAGTTAATGCTGCTGAAAAATGGCGGAGGGGCTGTGGCCTTCTGGTCGGCTACAGGACTGTCCGATAATGCAGAGGCAAAGATACTGAATCGGGAATTTTACAACGCTGTCTTTAACAGCAACAAGAGAGTCCTCGGAGATGCGGTGCTGCAGGCATTCAGTAAATACAAAACCAGCGGGTCAATGCCGTTCATGATGGATACATACACCATCCTCGGCGATCCCGCGCTTAAACTGAGGTAGCCGACAAATGGAGCCGGAACACGTGTTAAACAGCGGGAAGTATAACAAGGTGTTTATACGAAACCGTGACGTGGTATCCCGAAAGATCGCAGGGGAGCTATTCCTGGTCCCGGTCAAAGGGAAGATGGCTGATATGGAAAATATTTTCACTCTTACCGCTGTTGCTGAATACATATGGGACAGGCTGGACGGACAGAAGAGCCTGAATGAAATCCTGAACAATGTCGTAGACCGTTTTGATGTTGAACATGAACAGGCTGAATCCGATATCCGGGAATTCATCATGGAACTCATAGGCGCGGGTCTCATCACCGAGGAGAGTATCTGAAGGTGCAGTGTACGGAACAGAAATGGCTGAGTACTGATGAATACCTAGAAAAGTTTATCACGATGGCGCGGCAGCGTCGCATTCCCCTTTCAGGCAGCCTTGAAATCACCTCCCGCTGCAACCTGAAGTGCGTCCACTGTTATCTCGGACATCAGGACGAAAGACAAAGACGTGGGTACAGGGAAATGAGCGCCGAAAGGATTTTGGACATCATTGATGAAATTACGGACGCGGGTTGCCTGTATCTGCTGTTCACCGGCGGGGAGCCATTGCTGCGCGATGATTTTCCCCGGATCTATAGCCGCGCAAAGGAAAGAGGACTTCTGGTTACGGTCTTTTCCAACGGCACACTCGTCAATGATAAAGTTGCAGGGATGTTCCGGGACCTTCCCCCGCATGAAGTGGAAATAAGTCTGTATGGGGCCACGGCGCCTACTTATGAAAGAATCACCGGCGTCCGCGGATCGTACAAAAAATGTATGCACGGTATAAAACTTCTCGTCGATAATAAAATAAAGGTCAACCTCAAAACCATCCTCATGACCCTGAACAGTCACGAATTACCAGGAATGGAAAAGATCGCCAAAGAATTCGGCTCAAGGTTCCGTTTTGACGCTGCGATATGTCCCAGTTTTGGAGGGGACAAGACCCCGCTGAAATTGAGGGTCTCACCCGAAGAGGTTGTGGACATGGAATTTGCTGACGATAAAAGGGTCAGGCAGTGGAAAAAGTTTTTTGATGAATCAAAAGAGCATGTCTTGACAGATGACCTTTATGGGTGCGGCGCCGGGGTGACCGGTTTCCATATCGATCCATCAGGTAATCTTCAACCCTGTCTTATGGTGCTTGATATCTGGTATAATTTGTATGAAACCGGATTTCTTGAAGGGTGGAAGGACATGATATCGCGGATAAGGGACAGGAAAGCAGGGCCTGACTTTCCATGCAAAGGATGTGAAAAAATTAACTTATGCGGTTATTGTCCAGCTTTTTTCAGGCTGGAAAACGGGGCAGAAGATGTACGTTCTGAATACATATGCAGAATGGGCGATCTTCGTTATCAGCGCATAAAGAATCACCCCTTGGAAGGAGCCAATTATGACTCATGAGAGAGAAACAAAATCTAAACTGCTTTATGAGAAACCGAAGTTGAGAACGATCCCGCTTGTTGCTGAAGAAGTACTGGCTATCAATTGCAAAACAGCAAGTGGCGCGCCGGGGAAAAACGGCAAAAGATGTGGGATTGTGCCTTGTTCCGTGCCCGGGGCATATGGATCGTAGTGGTTGCGGTCTGTCATTCTGTCATAATGATTCAGGCTGCCTTTGCCCGCTGAACATAGCAATAGCAAAAGTCAATTTCGCTGTACACTGTAACGATATGCCCGTGCTGGTTGAAACCCAACCCGCCTCGTACACCCCTTTCCTTACGGAGAAGGCCGTATCCGGTACAGGGTCCCTTACTATTGACGTTGTCCTTAACACGAAAGAATTCCCTTCCACTGAAACGCTTACAGAAATTTTTGAAGACTGCGGTTCCTGGGCTATGTTCATGGATGGGGATGATCATTATTTGGTCGTCAACCCTTCTCTCCCAGGTGGACCCGAGTGTATAGTCCGTTTTAATCCGCGCTTTGAAAAAGCGGTCGTTTATTGTGGGGATATGGATATTGTAGAAGTGGCCGGCGAGAAAATGGTCCGGAATCCTATCACCTATCCTGTGGATCAGTTGCTGCTCATGTATATGCTTGCATACAGGGAAGGGGCTTTGATCCATTCGTCAGGGGTTGAGTTCCACGGCCGTGGCTACATGTTATCCGGCAGATCAGGGGCAGGCAAAAGCACTATCTCAAGAAAATTTGCATTGGCCGGCCACGAGGTCCTGAGTGACGACAGGATTATCGTCAGAAAAATTGATGGCGAACTCAGGATGTTTGGGACCCCATGGTCAGGCGAGGCCGGGATAGCCAGGAATAAGGATCTCCCGCTTCACGGTATCTTTTTTCTCCATCATGGAGAGGAAAATCTTATAAAAGAAATACCACCGACTGAGGCCATAGAAAGACTTATGCCTGTGACTTCTATTCCATGGTATGACAAAAGCATGTTGACAAAAGTTCTCACTTTCTGTGAAGAGATAGTTTCCGCCTGCCCTGCATATGATCTGTTCTTTAGACCCGATATCAATGTGCAGGAAACATTTAAAGAATTCATCCCTGCATAAAGGTTCATCACAGTGGACAGACTGTTTGAAACAGAGAAACTGACGCTCTTTGAAGACATCCTTGACAGGGGTTTAATACTCTCCGTCAGGGTAACCGGCAGCAGCATGTCTCCTTTTCTCGCCGGTGAAGAAATCCTGAAAATACAAAAAGTCCCCGCTTCTTCATTACAAATCGGTGATTTGATTTTTTATAAAACCGGCGAAGGGTTTCCTATGCTCCATAGAATTATCAAAAAACAACGCGGGAAAGAAATGTTCATATTCCACACAAAAGGAGACGCCCATCCCGGAATGGATCAGCCGGTCTGTGAGCGTAATGTTCTCGGGAAAGTCTGCGGGGTTGAAAAAATTGTTCCAGGTGGTGCAATAAAATATAGAGATATGGAATCCTTTTTCTGGAGAAGCATCAATTATCTGATGGTTTTTATCAGTCTTGGCAGGTTAATAATCTCGCGTGTATTTTAACTCGCCGGTTGTAAAACTTATTACAAACGGCTGGGCTGATGCGATGAAAAGGTCTTGTAGCGACACCTTAATGTACTTTAATACAGCGCACCAGCCTTCTTCTGAAAGACACCGCAGGTTAGATCTGCATTTATGTGTTCGGAATATAGTCCTTTGTCGCATTAGTCCCGAAAGCTTTCGGGATGCATCGTATCTGCCCAGCCGTTTATTGCAGCGTTTAGGTTAACGTACTGATTTATTGCATTTGCCTTATCTCCCTTATCCTCTCCG
>Ga0209048_10006982_pt1 | contig 10494 bp, 9 predicted proteins | sample FrelakmetCRP12CR_FD_187146 | JGI IMG/M metagenome (GOLD analysis project Ga0209048, IMG submission 187146) | Freshwater lake sediment microbial communities from the University of Notre Dame, USA, for methane emissions studies - CRP12 CR (SPAdes)... | ecosystem: Environmental > Aquatic >... | reverse complement strand
ACTGAAAGGCGACCGGGCGGCGATTTCCAAGCTGACCATGCCCGATCTCGAAAAGCTCGCGGCGGCCACGCTGACCGGCATGCCCGTGGCGACATTCCAGGCGGAAGCGAAGAAGTGGCTGGCCGAAGCGAAGGACCCGCGCTGGAAGAAGCCCTACACCGAATTGACGTACCTGCCGATGCAGGAAGTGCTGAAGTATCTGCGCGCCAATGGCTACAAGACCTACATCGTCACCGGCGGTGGGCAGGACTTTGTGCGCGTGTACTCCGATGCCACCTACGGCATCCCGCCCGAACAGGTGATCGGCACCGCTGGCGGGACGAAGTACGGCTACGGCAAGGACGGCAAGCCGTACCTGACCAAGGAACCCAAGCTGATGCTCAACGACAACAATGCCGGCAAGCCGGAGGGCATTCACCTGATGATCGGCCGCCGACCGTATGCGGCGTTCGGCAACTCGACCGGCGACCGGCAAATGCTGGAGTACACGAAGACCGGCGACGGCGCGCGGCTGTCGATGCTCGTGCTCCACGACGACGCGAAGCGCGAATATGCCTACGGTCCGGCGAAGGGACTGCCTGACTCGAAGGTCGGCACGTTCCCGCAGTCGTTGTACGACGAGGCGATGAAGCAGGGTTGGATCGTGATTAGCATGAAGGATGACTGGAAGCGGATTTTCGCGTTCGAGTGATGCGCACACGCCGGCCCCGGCCTGCCCGGCATTTTCCAATGGAGAAGTGAAATGAACCTGCAGCGATGGATGCTGGGAGTCACCGCCGGAGTCGGACTCGCGCTTGGCGTAGCGTCAACGGGGTTTGCACAGGCACCGGCCAAGAAGCCCAACATCCTCGTGATCTGGGGCGACGACATTGGCCGCGACAACATCAGCGCCTACAGCATGGGCATCATGGGCTACCACACGCCCAACATCGACCGCATTGCGAAGGAGGGCGCGATCTTCACCGACTCCTACGCGCAGCAGAGCTGCACGGCGGGCCGGGCCTCGTTCATCCTCGGCGAGCATCCGTTCCGCACCGGTTTGCTCACCATCGGCATGCCGGGTTCCCCGCAGGGCATTCCTGACTGGGCGCCGACCATCGCCGACCTGCTGAAGGTGCAAGGCTACGCCACCGGCCAGTTCGGCAAGAACCACCTCGGTGACCGCGACTCGCATCTGCCGACCATGCACGGGTTCGACGAGTTCCTCGGCAACCTCTACCACCTGAATGCGGAGGAGGAGCCCGAGACCTACTACTACCCGAAGGACCCCGAGTTCCGGAAGAAGTACGGCCCGCGTGGCGTGCTGCATACGTGGTCGGACGGTAAGGGCGGCCAGAAGATCGAGGATACCGGTCCATTGACGCGCGCGCGCATGCCGACCGTCGACCTCGAAATCTACGATGCCGCCAACAAGTTCATGGACACGCAGGTGAAGGCGCAGAAGCCGTTCTTCATCTGGTTCAACACCACGCGGATGCACGTCTGGACGCATCTCAAACCATCGGCCGTGGGGCGTACCGGCATCGGCCTCTATCCGGACGGGATGGTCGAGCACGACGACATGGTGGGCGGGCTGCTCAAGCGGCTGGATGAACTCGGCATCGCCGACAACACCATCGTCGTGTACGGCACCGACAACGGCGCCGAGACCGGCACCTGGCCGGATGGCGGAACCATGCCGTTCCACGGCGAAAAGGGCACGACCTACGAGGGCGGATTCCGGGTGCCGATGATCGTGCGCTGGCCGGGCGTCATCAGGCCCGGCACCATCGTCAACGAGATCTTCTCGCAGGAGGACTGGCTGCCGACGCTGCTGGCCGCCGCCGGCGAGCCGAACATCGTCGAGAAGGTCAAGCAAGGCTACGCTGCGAACGGCAAGACGTGGAAGGCGCACCTCGACGGCTACAACTTCCTGCCGTTCTTCAAGGGCGAGACCAAGACCGGTCCGCGCGAGGAAATCTTCTACTTCGGGCAGGGCGGCGAGTTGAATGCCGTGCGCTGGAAGGACTGGAAGGCCAGCTTCGCGGTGCAGGACGGAAACATCGCGACCGCGACCCGCAACGTGCCCGGCTGGCCGGTGCTCGTCAACCTCCGTGCGGACCCCTACGAGAAGGCGCCGCACGAATCCGGGCTTTACTTGCGCTGGTACGCGGACAACATCTGGCTGTTCGTGCCGGTGCAGGAAAAGCTCAAGGCGTTCCTGACGACGCTGCCGGAGTATCCGTTCCAGCAGGGTAGCAGCCTGAACGCAGCCGGCATCAACTACAACTCGCTACAGGCGCTGCAGGCGATGAAACGGCTGAAGGAAATTGAAACTCTGTCGGCGCCGCAAAACTGAGCCGAGTCCAACACAGCACCCATCTAGGCGCAGACGCCGCCAGCCTCAACGGGAACACGGCTGGCGGCAATTCAAAACGGCGCCGGTCGCATTCACGAACGCAAGGGAGCATTCAGGGTGATCAAAGTCCGAACATTTCTCGCGCGGGCAATGTGCGCTGTCGCGTCTGCCGGAGTGGCGCTGCTCGTTGGAATGCGCATCGCCCGGCGGAGGCACGGCCGGAAGTATCGGCATGGGTCCCTCCAGCGGGGTCGTGGCGTCCGAGGCGACCGCAGCGACTGCCCCGCGCGTCGGCTTCCTCACCGACTATGCGAAGCTGAAGCCGATGTCTGGCGGTGGCGGGATGTTGTGCTGGCGCAGCGTCGATACCGATTGGAAGCGGTACGACAAGGTGCTCTTCGAGCGCATTCAGGTCTACATCAAGCCTGGCTCGCAGCAGCCGGTCGATCCCACTGACCTCAAGGCGCTGATCGACTACTTTCACGGAGCCCTGGTCAAGGCGATCAAGCCCGAAGCACAGGTTGTCGATGCTCTTGGACCCGGCGTGCTCCGCGTGCAAATCGCCCTCACGAGTCTCGTACCAACCAATACCGTCGCGAGCCTGGCAGGCACAGCAATGCCGTATGGATTTGCCGCCGAAATCGGATCAGGGGCAGTCACTGGGCAACCAGCCGGTTCGACACCGTATCTCGGCCTCACGGGCTTGGAGGTCAAGTTCCGCGACGGCGGATCGGGCAAGATCGTCGCCGAATGCGCCGACACCGAGATCGGACGCAAGTACGCGGCCGATCTCAACGCGGGTGCGACAGGCGCGGCCGAAGCGTGGGCGAACGGCTATCTCGAATCCTTCACGCAGTGGAGCTACGCGAAGGACGCCTTCGACAAGTGGGCCGCGGCGTTCGCACAACGGTTCGCGGCGCTGAGGAGCGCATAGCCACGGAAGAACGGGGAGGGTCGCGTTCTCGACTTCGAGTCGCGAGGACGCGGCGCACACACTCGAAAGGGAGAATCCCATGCTCGGCTTCGAACTTGATTTCTGGGATTACGCGACCTTTGCGACGGCTGCCGCGGCCGGCGCCTCCGTCATGCTGCTCTATATCTGGCTTGCCGGACTGCCGGGGCGCATCGCGATAGCACGCAATCACCCAGACGCCGAAGCGGTCAAGCTCATGGGTTGGGCCGGACTGTTGCCGACGGTATTGCCGTGGATTCAGGCGTTCATCTGGGCGTTCAAACCCACCGACATTGTCGACATCCGGCGGTTCCCCGAGGAAGAGGCCCGCGCCATCGACGACGACATCGCGCGGCTTAGAGATGATCCGCGCATGCACGGCGAGCGCGCGGACGCGCCCGATCCAGCCACGCCACGGGGCGATGTGACGCCACCACCGGCGCCCAACGACGGCACGAAGAGCTGACCGGGACACCGCATGCTTCTGGGATTTGTCCTGCTGTTCGGCTACGCCTTCGTCGTATGGCTGGTTTTCTTCAAGTTTCGGTGGCTCAAGTTCAGCATTGCGTGGGGCTTCTTCTCCACGTTCTTTGCTGTACACCTGCTGCTCATCTTCCTGATCGGCTTGCGCTTCGTCACGCCGCTGGCGACCGAAGCAAGGGTCATCCAGCACACGATTCAGCTGGTACCGCGGCTGCCAGAGCCCACGCTGGTCACCGCGGTTCTGGTCGAGCCGAATGTGCCAGTGAAGAAGGGGCAGCCGCTGTTCCAGTTCGACCGCCGGCCCTACGAGTTCAAGGTCAGGCAACTCGAAGCCCAGTTGGCGAAGGCGAAGCAGGATGTGCTGGTGCTAAAGGCCGACACTCAGATCAACGCACAGAAGATCGCGAGGCTCACGGCCGATCTCGAATTCGCCAGGTACCAGCAGAAGCTCTCGGCCGGCCTGGCCCGGCAAGGCGCCGGCCCGGAGGAGGACGCGCAGAAGTGGATGGCACAGGTGGCCGCCGACGATGCGGCCATCAAGGAAGCGCAGGCCGAGGAGGTGCGCGCGCGCCTGCGCTACACCTCCGAGATCGGCGGCATCAACACCACGGTGGCGGCGGTTCAGGCGGAACTCGATCAAGCGCGGTATTACCTCGACAACACGCTGATGGTGGCGCCCGAGGATGGCTACATCATTAATCTGCAGGTGCGTCCGGGCATGGTGTCGGGCGACATCCGGTACGGCGCCATCGCGTCGTTCATCACCGATGCCGACCGCTACCTGCTGGCCAACTACTTTCAGGAGAACCTCAAGTTCGTGAAGCCCGGACAACCGGTGGAGGTGGCACTCGATCTCTATCCGGGGCAGATATTCACGGGAAACGTCGAGGCAATCTGGCAGGGCAGCGGTGTGGGGCAGATGCTGCCGAGCGGCACGCTGCCGAGCTTCAACTACGTGCCGACCGAGATCCCTCAAGGACAGTTCGCCGTCGCAATCCGCCTCGACGGCGTGGATCAATCCAAGTATCCCATCGGAACCCAGGGCCGGGCGGCGATCTACACCAATCCGAACAGCGCCTTCGTGGTCCTGCGCAAGATCGGCATCCGCGGCTACACATGGCTCAACTTCATCTACCCGTTCTCGGGTTGAGGCGCGTCGCCTTGGTCGTGCTTGCCGCGGTGCTGGCGGGCTGCGCGCTAAAGGTGCCGCCTACGCACACCGAGGTGGTCGATCAGGCACTGCCGACGACGACCCGCATTCCGCCGGCATGGAAGGCGGCCCCGGCCTCGAACCCGGTCGATGACGATTGGCTGAAGTCGTTCAACGATCCGGCGCTGGACGCGCTCGTTGCCGAGGCCGTCGGCAGCAACCTCGACCTGCGCATCGCCGGGGCTAAGGTCGCCATCGCGCAGCAGGCGGTGATCGTGGTCGGGGCGCAGCTCCTGCCGCAGGTCGGCGTCGTGCTGGGTGCAAGGGCGACGAACGACGAAGGTCACAGTGGCATGTCCGACAGCACCATAGCCTATGCCGGCGTCGCATGGGAACTCGACGTGTGGGGTCGGCTGCGCGCGCAGCGCGCGTCGTCCGAGGCGAGCTACGAGGCAGTGGCGCTGGACTATGCGTACGCGCGCCAGTCGCTCGCGGCGACAACGGCGAAACTCTGGTACCTCACCATCGAAACGCGTCGATTGGTTGCGCTTTCCGAGCAGGCGGTGGCGATCTACCGCCAACTCCTCGCGCTGGTTCAGATTCGACGTTCCGCCGGCAAGGACTCCGACCTCGACGTGGTCGATGTCCGGGCCAAGCTGGAAACGGCCCAGAGCGAGGTCGAGCGGGCGCGGGAACGGTATGGCGAGGCGCGGCGTGGCCTCGAAGTACTGCTCGGACGTTACCCTGCCGCCGAGATCGAGGTGGCGGCCGCTTATCCTGCACTGCCCGCGTTGCCGGCCGCCGGCGTGCCGTCCGCCCTGCTCGAACGCCGACCCGATCTCGTGGCGGCCGAGCGCGGAGTGCTGGCGGCGTTCCGCACCGAAGAGGCGGCAGAGCTTGCGCTGCTGCCCGAGTTCTCGTTCTCTCTACTGGGCGGGCGGCTGGGCGATCAGGTGATGAACCTGCTGCGCCTCAATCCTTGGCTTGCGTCGGCCGGCATCGGCGTCTCGATTCCGATCTACGAGGGTGGTGCGCTGCGCGCCAAGGTGGAGATCGCTACCGCGCAGCAGGCGCAGGCCGTGGCGCGCTACGGAGCGGTCATGCTCACCGCATTCCGCGAAGTCGAGACCAGCGTGGCGAACGAGCGACTACTCGCGCTGCAACTGCCGCTGGATCAGAAGGCCCTCGACGACCGCATGGAAGCCGTGCGGATCGCGACGGTTCAGTACAAGGCGGGCCGGCGCGACCTGCTGTGGGTGGCCCAGCTCCAATCCGCTGCTTTGGCAACTGAAGCGGACCTCATCAAGGTGCAAAGCGCGCAGCGCGTCAACCGGGTGCGGTTGCATCAGGTGCTGGGCGGAAGCTTCGACGCCGTACCGGCCGTGACCATGCCGGCACCTGTGGCCCGTGGACTGGAATGAAGCGTGGCGATTCTTGAAACGATTCGCTCGGCGCTCACCACGCTGCCCGTGTTCGCGAAGTTCGCCGCGGCCGTGGTGCTTGTTCTCGTGGTGCCGCGAATCGCAAAGCAATACAAGCTCCTGCCCGAGGTGGGCCTCATATTCAGTGGGGTGCTGTTCGGACCGCATGTGCTCGATCTCTTCGGTGAGCACCGGCCCATCGTGGAGTTTTTTGGCGACCTCGGGAAGCTGCTCCTGATGTTCTTCGCGGGTTTGGAAATCGACTTGGCGCTGTTCCGAAAGGCTCGGGTCCGCTCGGTCAGCTTCGGCATCCTGACGACCACCCTCCCGCTGTTGTTGGGCACGGTCGTGGGCCTCTGGCTCGGCTACGGGCTGGTTCCGGCCATCGTTATCGGCTCGCTCCTCGCGTCGCATACGTTGCTGGGTAGCGCAATCGTCCGCCGGTTAGGCGCAACGAACCTGGAACCGATCACGATCACCATCGGCGCCACCGTACTGTCCGACACGCTCTCGCTGGTGGTGTTCGCCGTCTGTGTGTCCACCTTCGTGTCCGGCTTCTCCGTTTCGGCGCTCGCCCTCCAGCTCGTGGAGATCGCAGTGTTCGTACCGCTCGTTCTCGCTGGCCTGAGCCGATTGGGCGTCAGGGTGCTGAAGTCGGTGGAAGACGAGGAGGATACGTACTTTCTATTCGTTCTTGGGATGCTTGCCGCATCCGCGGTGCTGGCGCAATTGGTCAACTTGCCGGGAATTGTCGGCGCCTTCCTCGCCGGTCTCGCCGTCAACGCCGCGGTACGACAAAAGCCGGCGACGGCCAAGCTTGAATTCTTCGGGCGCTCGCTGTTCATCCCGGTGTTCTTCATCGGCATCGGGTTCTTCATCGATCCGCCATTGTTCGTCCAAAGCATCATCGACAACTTTCCGGGCGTCGTAGGGATCATCGCGGCCTTGCTCGTTGGCAAATTGATTGCAGCGCAGATCGCGGGCGGGCTGTTCCGCTATTCATCGGCGGCGCGAATGACCATGTGGTCGCTGACATTGCCGCAAGTAGCAGCGACGCTGGCAGCGACGCTGGTCGCGTTCCATACCCTCAATCAAGCCGGGGAGCGGCTGCTCGATGACCGTATGCTCAATGTGGTCCTGGTGCTGGTGCTGACCACTTCGGTTCTCGGCCCGGTTCTCACCCAGAGATTCGCACCGCGACTGGTGGCCGAGCATGCCGACGATGGAGTCGGGGCCAACGCGGACGCACAGCGAATTGCGGTGCGGCCCGACGGGCCACTTTAGAATCGAATGGAACCTTCGCGTCCGGCGGATGGCCGCTTCCGCAGAATTCAACGACTGCTTCCGAGCACGGTGACTGTCAACTCAGGGTCGATAGCGCCAGTTCGGCCAACCGAGTCGACCGGCTTTTTCCGGCCAACAGCGGACATCGACGCCAGGCAGTGGCACCTGGATCCGTGGCCGCTGCCTCGCCGCGTTCCACAAGCTCGGTTTTATCAGCGGTCCGAGCGCGTGGTTGGGGCGATGCACGCCGGTGCAGTGTTTGTCTGGCATTCATGGCCTTCCGCGATGAACTGGAGAACCGGCGTTTGCCGCACCAATTGGTCTAACTTGTTCGTGAATCCACAGGTAGCGGCAATCGCGTTCAATTGCTGGAATACTCTGTTGGCCTCGAGACAGGGCGCGTGAGGGGCGCAAAGGCTTAGGACGTTTCCTTGTTCATTAAGGTTCAGCCCGTAGCTCGAAAAAGGGACGACGACCCCGTTTCCCTTGGAGGCAGTGAAATCGATAAAGCATGCATAGAGAATCTCTTGGTCTGGAGTTCTCGGAGGCACCCCCATCACGCATGAATATTCGGCGGGACTCAAGATCATGGAGTGGTCAATGCCCAAGGCTTGCGCGAGCTGAAACGCCCTATCGGGCCCCAATGGCTCGTTGATCTGCTCGGGATCCTGATATATCGGCGGCGCCAGGCTTTGCCAACGCGGCGTCGTCTGGCAGTAATGCGGGTAGACCGTATCTCCACCTCGACTGACTCTATCGTTAGCTTGTCGTTGGAAGAATCGCGCCACTTTGTCGTAAGGACAGCCATCAGGATTTTGGAGAAGGCACCTATACACTAGCTCCGGAATCGGCACCCTGTAGGCGGGCATCAGCGCGGCAGTTGCGGGATTCGCGAAGTAGAGAAATATGAAGTTTACGAAATAGATGGGAGGTGCCAAGGGCACTCCAAACGGAACTGTGTGGCCGCTTTCAACTCTCTGAGCTGGAACAGATCCCACCCACGTCATTGCCAACAGAGCGAGCGCTACGCTGAGAAGGCTTTTGTTCCTCATCTGCATCCTCCCGACAACAGGAAATCAGGACGTTTTCTTAGTGCTAGGCTAGTGCAAGCCGAAGCCATAGGCAAGACACTGCATGAGATCGGATGCAGGGCACCGCTTGGTCCATGGCTCGCGGAGCTACCAACCGCGCGCGCCCCGCTGGCGATACAACAGGCGAGTGCGCCGCTTACGCGGCTTTCATGACCGGGGAAGAAGCATAAAGGGGTGGCGCAGTAGGACGCCCAGCTGCTGGAGCGCGGAGAGCATGTCCGCTTTGGGTCGTCTTCGGCCAAATGAGGGCGTCGGTCATCCGGCGGCACCCGGCCAACTCCGGCCGGTCAATGTCGCCGTGGAATTTTCCGGTAAGCAGCCGTTGACGAGGCTTGAGGTCGAGTTGAGCCGGTCGATTCGCACGAGTCAGTTCCTCTGCTGCGGTCAACAGGTGGGCTGACGGCACGCTTACGCGGCTCCGCTGCCGAAGGGGGCGCTGTGATAGATTGGTACATTCAATTTCCCTCAGAGCGTCTCGGTGTAGGACGGCTCGTTCGCGAAACGCGGCCGACTCGTGCAACTCTCGGATACAGATGACATCAATATGATCAACTTGGGGGATTACCCACTGCTCGTTTTCCGTCACCCACTGATTCTCTTTCCCGTTTCATTCTTTGTGCTGTGGCTTTCGGCGTGGATCGGGGCGTCTCGTTTCAAGGAACTCAAAACCCAAGTAGCTGAGCTGCAGGACGACTTTGGGGTAATCCAGGGCGCAACCCTGACCTTGCTCGGGCTGATCATCGGATTCACATTTTCGATGGCTTTAGGGAGATACGACCAACGGAAGAACTACGAGGAGCAGGAAGCGAACGCGATAGGCACGGAATACGTCCGAGCCGACCTCCTGCCCGCCGCCGATGCGGCGAAAGTGCGAGGGCTGCTTCTGAGCTACCTCAATCAGCGCGTGTTGTTCTATACGATTCACGATGACCAACAGCTCGAGCAAATCAATGCCAAGACCGCCATACTCCAAGCCGAGCTCTGGTCTGCTGTCCGGGTGCCGGCTTCTGCGCAGCCGACTCCCGTTATCGCCCTTGCAGTTGCGGGCATGAACGACGTATTGAACTCTCAGGGTTACACGCAGGCCGCTTGGTGGAACCGAATCCCAATTGCTGCATGGAGTTTGATGGCGGCGATTGCCATTTGCTCGACTATGCTGGTTGGCATTGGTGCGCGAAACGCTAAAGCCAACTCTCGCCTGCTCCTGGTCTTGCCGCTTGTTGTTTCCATCGCATTCTTTCTCATAGCGGACATCGACAGCCCGCGCCAAGGTGTCATTCGCGTGATCCCCCAAAATCTCCTAAGCCTCTCGCAGTCCTTACGTGCGCAGTAACTGTCGGGTGCCTCGGCAGGGAGACGACAAGGATTCCTCCATAGCGAGTCGAATCATCATGGACTACGAACACTTTGTTGTGGCGGCTGCACGCGTTGTCGAATTCGTCGGCGTCGCCGTGCTGCTGCTCGGCGCACTCCTTGCTGCAGCTGCCTTCTCGCGGCGACTCGTGCGTCGCGCAACCTTCCAGGACGCGTACCACGCCTTACGCGCCGATCTCGGCCGGGCGATCCTGCTCGGGCTCGAGCTGCTGGTGATTGCTGACATCATTGGAACCGTAGCAATCGAACCGACCTTGCAGAATCTAGGGGTGCTCGCCGTTATTGTGGCGATCCGGACACTTCTGAGCTTCGCGCTCGAATTGGAGGTGAGCGGGCGCTGGCCCTGGCAGCGCGCGCAGGCCGCCGATAGGGAGGTTTAAGCGGTCCTTGCCCGTCTTCAC
>Ga0209048_10006981_pt1 | contig 10494 bp, 9 predicted proteins | sample FrelakmetCRP12CR_FD_187146 | JGI IMG/M metagenome (GOLD analysis project Ga0209048, IMG submission 187146) | Freshwater lake sediment microbial communities from the University of Notre Dame, USA, for methane emissions studies - CRP12 CR (SPAdes)... | ecosystem: Environmental > Aquatic >... | reverse complement strand
CGGATCATCGCGGACGCGCAGGCGATCGGTACGGCCAGTCTCTCCGAGCGGCTCTCCGTGCCCCCGGCGCGCGATGAACTGCGGCACCTCTCCGAGACCCTGAACGCAATGCTCGACCGCATCGAGGGTTCCGTGACCCGAATCACCCAGTTCACGGCCGACGCCTCCCACGAACTGCGGGCGCCGCTGGCCCTCATCCAACTCGCGGCCGATCACAGCCTGCGCCACGAGCGCAGCCGCGACGAACTGGTCGAGGCCATGAGCACGGTGCTGCGGGAGTCGAAGCGGACAGCGCAACTGGTCGACCACCTGCTGCTGCTCGCGCGGGCGGATTCCGGCGACGACGGCTTCCGCGCCGAGCCCGCCGATCTCGCCGCCGTGCTGCGCGAGGTCGCGGAGGGCGCGCGCGGCCTTGCTGCCGCGAAGGGCATCGCGTTCGTCCCCGACATCGGGGAGTCGCCCGTGCCGGTCATGGGCGACGCGGCTCTGCTTCACCGGCTGGCCGTGATCCTCGTCGACAACGCCGTCAAGTACACGCCCGAGCGCGGCGAGGTGCGAATGACGCTGCGCTCGACAGCCGGGCTGGCCTGCATCGAAGTCGCCGACAACGGCGCCGGCATCGCGGCCGAGGACGTGCCGCGGATCTTCGACCGCTTCTGGCGCGCTGACAAGGTGCGCTCGAGAAGCGCCGGTGGCGCCGGCCTGGGCCTGTCCATCGCCAAGTGGATCGTCGATCGAAGCGGCGGCACGCTCACTGTCGACAGCCACCTCGGCCGGGGATCGACATTCCGGGTCACGCTCCCCGCGCTGGCTGCCCGAGACGCCGAGCCCGGCTCCCGCCTTCTCAGCAGTTCTTAAGGGGCGCGTGTCATCGTGGAGCTGACCGGAAAGGTGCAGCTTCATGACACACGCCGACACAGCCCTCGTCGACCCCGCCGTTAGAGTGCATCGGACGATCCGCGCGCTCGGATCATCGTCGCGCCACGCGCTCGTCATTGCGGCGCTGCTCGGGGCCTTTCTTTCGTGCCTGGCCGCCGCCGCCAGCGCCCAGAGCCAACCGGCCCACACATCGCCGAGTTTCGCCGACGACACGCTGATGTACGTGTTCGGGCCGGCCCATCGCAATCCGTTCGTGACGACCCCCTCGGAGCCTGACGGCGCGGACATCGCGCGCCACGCAATCGAGTTCAAGCACATCGACACGTGGAAGTACGGCCACAACCTCATCGACATCGCCATCAAGAAGTCGAGCGGTGTCGAGCCCGCCTCAGGCGGCGGAACCGGGGTCCTGGCGCTCTACGGCGTGTTCCGATCCGGAATCAGTCTCACGCGCGTCACCGGCCACCGGCCCCTGGCGATCGGTCCGCTGCGCGATGTCGCCCTCGAGGCGGGCGTCAACCTCGAGACGAAGAACTCGCACTACGCACCGGAAGAGCGGACCCTCTACTTCGGGCCGAATCTCCAGTTCCGCGCCCGGGGCGGGTTCCTGAATGTCGGCCTGCACGCGCGCAAGGAGTGGAACCACAACGGGGTGGTCGGGGCCAGCGAGAGCTACGACGTCAACTTCAACGTCGAGCCGGTCTGGCACTTCCCGTTCCGCATCGGCGCCGCGCGCCTGGCGTTCGACGGCTTCGCCGATTTCAACACGTCGAAAGGGAAGGACGCCTTTGGGGCCGCGACGCACCCCGAGTTCGTCTGCCGGCCGCAACTCAAGCTCGACATCAGCAGGATCTTCGGGCAGAACAGCCACGTGCTGGAAGCGGGGCTCGGCTTCCAGTACTGGCACAACATGTTCGGCAAGTCCGCGGACGTTGTGCCGGGAGCGAGGGAGTTCACACCGGTCTTCTCGCTGACCGTGCACCTGCCCCTGGGGCACCCGGCGCAGTAGCCGCGCCTTACCGGTACTTGATGACGACGAGCGTGAGGTCGTCGGTCTGCGCGGTGGTGGCCTGACGATCGTGCACGATCGCCTGGCAGATCATCTCCGCGCTGCCGTCCTTCGCCCGCGACACGGCCCGTGCCAGCTGCTCCTGGGTGTACGCCGACAGCGGCTCGATGAGCCCGTCGGTATACAGCAGCAGCACGTCGCCATGGCCCAGCAGGTTCAGGTTGTTGAGCGTGTAGCGCTTCTTGTAGCCCAACGCCCGCTCGTAGCGCTTCGCGTCGGCATGGTGCTCGCCAGGCTGGAGCCCGATGGGCGGATGACTGATCAGCCGGTCCGGGCTCACCTCGACGAAACGGTCGAATTCGCGGGAGAAGACCAGCGGCGGGGGATGTCCGGCGCTCACGAAGCTGAACCTGCCCGTGTTCGAGATCTCGCCGTAAATCAGGGTGATGTAGCTGGCCTCGTCGGGGTCGGCGGCCAGGTTGCGCAAAGTCGAGGACTTGCAGAAGCGCGTGTTGATCTGCTCGAACAGGCGCAGCGTGATCTGGCCGTTCAGGTCCATCTCGTACAGCGCGCCGGTGTGAAAAGCCTGGTGCAGCATCGCGGCCCTGGCTGCATCGGTGAAATCGTGGCCGGCCACGTCGGCGACGAGAATGCCACCGGTGTGTTTGAGCTTCAGAAGCACCCGTGCCATGTCCTCCTGACCCAAACTGCGCGCGCGCTGGATGCGGGAATCCAGATCGAAGCGCGCCTGGAAGTCCACGTAGGTGAGGAGATCGCCTCCCGCCATGCCATTGAGGGGAAGCGTCACGCCGTAGATGTCGATGCCCGGCATCCGCGGAATGGTGCCGGCCGTCGGCGTCAAACGGTGAGCGAGGTACTGCGCGCCCCTGCGCAATTCCTCGTCCAGGCGAACATCAGGCTGCTCCAAAACCGCCTCCCACGTCATCCGTGCGTCCCGGCACCATTATTCTCCTTCTTGAGTTCCTGAGAACCCCGGCCACGCGATGAAAGTGCCTGCGTGGAGGGTCGCGCCGGTTAAGGCGGCGCTCACCGCCGACCTGCTGCTCGTCGACGGCGACCCGATTGCCAACATCGCGCTCATCGACGACCCGGCGAAGAACTTCCTGGTGATCATGAAGGACGGGACGATTTACAAACAGCTTGTGAAGTGAGCGGCTGCGGCGCCCGCCGGGGCGGTTACGAATCGAGGGCCCGTGACCGCTGGCGGAACCAGATGGCCAGCGCTTCGGCGGACAACTCTCCCCGGGCCGTGGCCATGGTGACGTTCTCGATCTCGTGATCGCCGGCCACCAGCGAGATGCCATTGAGTTCAAGCGTCAACTCGGCAGCCGCCGCCCCGATGCGCTTGTTGCCATCCAGGAACGGATGGTTGAGCACCAGCGAGTGCAGGAGCGCCGCCGCCTTTGCGGCGAGATCCGGGTACAGGTCTTCTCCCCCGAATGTCATGGCCGGCCTGGCGGCCGCTGCTTCCAGAGCGCCACGATCCCGGTTGCCCGCAAGTCCGCCGAAGGCAGCCAGAAGCGCCTGCTGGAGCGCGACGATCTGGGACAGCGACAGGTAAGTCGTCACTTGGCGAGCTGACGGTAAAGTGCGGCGCGGCGCTCGATGAGGGACTTCGACATCGCCTCGAAGCGTTTCGTGACCTTGCCGTCCTCGAAGTGCTTCACCCCCGGCCGGATGACGACGGCGCCGGTTGCGGGATGGACGGCGACGTCCACCTCCTGGCCCTTCTTGAGCCCGAAGGCCTCGACCACTTCGGCCGGGAGCGTCACGGCGAGGGAACTGCCCGTTTGGACGATCTTGCGCTTCATGTCAGTATTGAATACTTATGCCGTCGGTCTGTCAAGGCGCGGCGCCGTCCGTTGCGCCCGCCGGCCGCTTGCCCGGATCGGCGTGTCGAGCGTAGGATGCGCGCAACCGAAAAGGGGCGCTCCATGCACAGTCATCCGACACGACGCGAGATCCTGAAAGTCGGCGGCGCTGCGGCAGCCTCCGCACTCGTCCTCCCCGCGCTGCCCGTGCCAGCCTGGGCCGCCTGGAAGAAGATCCCAGTCGGCGTACAGCTCTGGTGCGTGCGGAAACAGCTCGCCACGGACATTCCCGGCACGCTGCATGCGCTTGCCGCGATCGGGTTCGACGGGGTGGAGCTCGAGAACGCGTTCGGCAAGCCGGGCACGGAATGGCGGAAGCACCTCGACGCGGTGAAACTCAAGGCCTGCGGCTTCCACCACACCCTCAGTGAGCTCCAGGGCGACAAGCTCGCGGCGACGATCGAGTTCAACCAGGCGATCGGGAACCGCAACCTGATCATCCGGTCGCTCGCGCCGGAGGTCTACAAGTCTGCGGATCTCCTGAAGAAGACAGCCGACGCGGTGAACGAGGCGGCCGTCAAGGTCAGGGCGCACAAGATGCGCGTCGGGTACCACAACCATTTCGCCGACTTCAACCGCATCGACGGCGAGTACTGGTGGAACCTCTTCGCCGATCAGACGACGAAAGACGTCATTCTGCAACTGGACACGGGCAACGCCTCGGAGTTGACCGGCGTGAGCCTGGTCGATCTGATCCGCCGCAACGCCGGCCGCACCGTGTCGATGCACGTGAAGCCGTTCTCGAAGGCGAACCCCAACGCGTACCTGGGCGCGGACGAACTCGACTGGCCGGGGATCATGACGGCGGCGGAATCCGTGGGCGGCCTCGAGTGGTACATCATCGAGTACGAGCGCGAAGGCGTGCCGCCGCTCGAGTCGCTCAAGGCGAACCTCGAGGGCTTCAGGAGGCTGAGGAGCTGAACCGGCCGTGCTCAGTGGCCAGGGGGCGTGATTGAAACATCCAATCAGCGGCTACGCGCACGGGCTGTCCGCGGCCATGGCGTTCGCGCTTGCGGCGGTCATGGCTCTGCAAGGGCAATCGGCGCCGGATCGGACGACCCTGCCGATTCTGCCGGCGCCGTTCAAGGGGAAGATCACGCGCGAGTTCGCCACGTCGGAGCGGCAGCCTCGGCCAGGGCTGACGGCGCCCGCCGGCGCGCCGAACGTGCTGGTGATCCTGCTCGACGATGCGGGGTACGGCCAGACATCGACGTTCGGAGGGCTGATTCCGACACCCACGCTCGACCGGTTGGCGGCCGACGGCCTGCGGTTCACCCGCTTCCACGTCGCGGCCCTCTGCTCGCCCACGCGCGCGGCGCTGCTGACGGGCCGCAACACCCACGCCGTCGGCATGGGCACGATCACGAACTGGGCCAATGAGTTCCCGGGATACACCGGGTCGATTCCGAAGTCGGCCGCCTTCCTGTCGGAAATCCTGCGCGCAAACGGGTATGCCACCGCGAGCATCGGCAAGTGGCATCTCGTTCCCGATCCGGAAGTCACGCTCGCCGGACCGTTCGATCACTGGCCGACGCACCAGGGTTTCGACTACTTCTACGGCTTCATCGGCGCCGAAGTCGACCAGTGGAATCCCGAACTGACCGAAGGCACGGCACCCATCCGCATGTCGCCGCCCCCGGGGCGTGAGAGCGACTACACGCTGAACGAAGACCTCGCGATCCACGCGCGCGCGTGGATCCTCCAGCAGAAGGGGCTGGCGCCGGACCGCCCGGTCTTCATGTACTTCGCGCCGGGGGCGACGCACGCGCCGCTGCAGGCCCCGAAGAACTGGATCGAGCCGTTCAGGGGCAAGTTCGACATGGGCTGGGACGAGTACCGCAGGATCGTGTTCGAGCGCCAGAAGGCACTCGGCGTGATTCCTGCGGACGCCGTCCTGACGCCGCGTCCGGCGGAATTGCCGGCGTGGGACACGCTCGGCGCCGATCAGAAGAGGGTCGCAGCGCGGCTGATGGAGGTATTTGCCGGCTTCATGGCGCAGGTCGATTCCGAAATCGGCAGGGTCATCCAGGCCTTCCGGGACACGGGCCAACTCGACGACACGCTCGTGATCTACATTGCCGGCGACAACGGCGCCAGCCTCGAGGGCAATCTCGCGGGCACCGACAACCTGATGGAGCAGGTGAACGGCCTCCAGCAGACGGCGGCCGACATCCTGCGGCACCTCGACGATGTCGGCGGGCCGAACTCGAACCCGCACTATCCCGCCGGCTGGGCCTGGGCGGGCAACACGCCGTTCCAGTGGGGCAAGCGGATCGGTTCGCATCTGGGCGGCACGCGCGACCCGATGGTCATCTCGTGGCCCGCGAGCGTCAGGGATCGAGGAGCCACGCGCTGGCAGTACCTGCACGTGATCGACGTGTTCCCGACCGTTCTCGAGGCGGCCGGCGTGCCGCAGCCGCGATCGGTGAACGGGGTCGAGCAGCAGGCGGTCGACGGCGTCAGTTTCCTCGACGCCCTGGCGGACGGGTCGGCGCCGGAACACCGGATGCGGCAGTACTTCGAAATGCACGGGAACCGCGCGATGTACAGCGGCGGGTGGGTGGCCGCGCAGCGAACCGGGCTGCTGCCGTGGGTCTATACCATCGGCGCGGACCAGGCGCCGCCGGCCTGGGAACTGTACGACCTCGCCCACGATTACTCCGAGGGGCGCGACCTGGCAAGCGCACGGCCGGACAAGCTGGAAGAACTGAAGCTGCTTTTCGAGCAGGAAGCGGCGAAGAACCAGGTCTACCCGATCGATTCACGCGTGAGTGGACGGCAGCATCCGAATCCTCCGCCGCCCGGAGGGCGGGCCTTCTACACCTTCTACCCTGGCGTCACGCATCTGTACGACGCGCTCGCGCCGGCTACGCGCAACCGGACGCACACGTTCACGGCGTACGCCGAGATCCCGGCCGCCGGCGCCGCCGGCGTGCTGGTGGCGGAAGGCGGCATCGCATCCGGGTACTCGCTCTACATCAAGGACGGCCGGCCCGGCTACACCTACAACTACTTCCGGCGCGAGGTGACCACGATTACGGCGCCCGATCGTCTCCCGCCGGGCAAGGCGGTAATCAGCCTCCATTTCGCGTACGACGGGCCGGGCACGGGCGGTCCTGCGACAGTTACGCTGACGGTGAACGGCACGAAAGCCGCCGAGGCGCGGCTGGCTCACACCGTGCCGCGCGCGTACTCGTACGAGGAGACGTTCGACGTCGGGGAGGACACCGCATCACCGGCCGGACCGTATGCGGCGCCTTTCCGGTTCACCGGAACCCTGCAGCGCCTCGAATTGCGATCGGCGCCGCCGCCGGACGGCGTGCGCTGACGATCGCCGGGACCGCGGCCCTACCTGGCCACGAACTTGACCGTCACCGTAACCTGGCACTCCTGCGGCACGCCATTCAGCTTGACCGGCGTAAACTGCCACTGACGAATCGCTCCGAGCACCGCCTCCACGAACGCGGCGTCAACACCACCCTCCGGCCGAAAGTCACCCAGGAACCCGTCCGTTCGGAGCGTGGCCCTGACGACGACGTCGGCCGTGGCCTTTCTCGCTGCGAGCTCCGACGGATACGCCGGACTGACATCAACGAGCTTCCGCGGCGGCGTGACGCAACCGCCAGCGGGCGAGTTGTCGCAGGGATCAGGCCGCGGTGCCTGATCAGCCACGCGCCTGGCGGGCGCGCCTGGCGCAGGATTCCCGGACGGTCCCGCTTCGACGGTAATGGTCTCGGAGAGCGACCCAATCTGCATCACGACGTTCAGCGCGCGAGGCGCGCCCGGCCCGAGCGACACCCGAAGGATGTTCTTCTTGAAGCCGGGCCTGACACACGCGACCTCGTACTCGCCGGGTGGGAGGCCGGTGAGCTGGAATCTGCCGTCCGCGCCCGTGCGAATTTGAGGTTTCGGTCCGCCCAGCGCATCGACCCGCACGATGTCGACCACGACGTCAGGCATGGTCTTGCCGGAGGCGTCGAGCACGGTGCCCGACAGTGACGTGGCCGACGCAGGCGCGGCCTGCTGCCGAGGCGCCGCTTCCGGCGCAGGAGGAAGCGCGGACAACGGCTGCGCAACCGAAGCGCGGGCAGGCGGGATCGGCGCGGATCGCGCGGCCAGCCCGGCGATCGGAATCGTCGCCAGCGCGAGCGCGGCGACGATCGCCAACGCGGAACGCCGGGAAACAGGGGAATGGTCAATCCGTGAATCCAACATGGCCCGTACTCTCCTCTCGAATCGCGACGGCCGAACCATCATCATGACGGGAAGCCGCAAACGGCATTGGACCTGGGAGAACATCCGCGCGACGTCGAGAACATGGGCCGCGTAGTCCGAAGCCGCCATCCCCGTGCTCAGGGCGGCGTCGTCACACGCCTGTTCGCCTGTCTGGCGAAGGCGGTGACACGCGAGCCAGACCAGCGGGTTGAACCAATAGGCGCAGCGCACGAGCCCGGCGGCCATCTGCAGCGCCCAGTCCCGGCGGCGCACATGCGCGAGTTCGTGGCCGAGAACGGCGCGGATGCGTTCCGCCGGCCAGTCCGGCGCGCTCTCCGGAAGCACGATCGCCGGCCGCCTCAGACCCCACGTGAATAGGATCGCGGGATGCGCGCTGTGGAGCAGGCGGACAGGCGCTGGCAGCGAGCCGCCGCCCAACTCGGCCAGCGCCTCGCACCACGCTCCTCGAGACAGCGGCCTTGCGCTCGAGACAATCGACGCCAGCTGTCCGAGTCCGATGCCGAGGAACGCCAGGCCGATGACGGCGCCCGCCAGCCAGGCCGCTCCGATCGCGGATGCCGAAGTCCACGCGAAGAACGGGCCGCCCGACGCATCTCCGGCGGCCCGCGTGGCGATCCCGCCGGCCGAGCTCGCGTCGCCGAACATCAATGACGAATCCGCTGCCCGGCTGGCAAGCCAGGGAATGTCGATCGGCGAGGTCCAACGCGGCACCACGAGTCCGAGCGCCGGCACCACGACAGCGCAGGTGAGGGCACAGGCGAGGATCCAATGCCGGGCCGAGGCGGAATGCCGCCGGAGCGAGGATTCCGCGATGAGCCCGATTGCCAGGACGATCGACACCCTGATCATCGCGCCACGCCTTTCCCGGCTTTGGCGATCAACGCTGAAATCCTGGCAACCTCCTCCTCAGAGAGCCCGCGAGAGTCGCCGCCGAGCAGCGCCGCCACGACCTGGGCCGCCGAACCCTCGAAGAAGGTATCGATCAGATGGTCGAGGGCTTTCTTCCGGGCCGCGTGCCTGGGCACGGCCGGCAGATAGACATAGCGAAGACCCACTTCCTCATGGCGCACGTGTCCCTTCGCCTCGAGGACACGGAGCTGCGTGCGCACGGTGGAGGAGTGGGGGTCACCTGGCAGATCACTCATCACCTCGGCGGCGGTGGCGCGGCCGCGCCGGTAGAGGATGTCCATGATCTGGCGCTCGCGCCGTGTCAGGCCGGGACGGGACGGCGTGTTCATGGCGTGTTACCTGTATAACCTATATGCTATAAAAATAACATCTATGAGCGAGCCTGTCAAGCGCCGGTCTCTCGATGCTCTTGCCCAGGACCCGGGCGGGACGGGACTGCTGCCGGGGCCGCCGAGCGGCCCCGGCCCTCACTGCGTCGCGGGTTCGTAATGCTGGATGGGCGGGCCGCCGCGCAGGACGTGCGTCAGGTGAACGGCCTGCCGGAACCGCGCGATGCTCTCTCCCGACGAGACGTGGTGGGCCGCCTGCTCGAGCGTGACCTTCCCGGCGCCGATGGCCCCGACGCCGGCGATGAAGCATGCGCCTTTGTGCCACCGCAGCATGTCGAGCACCGCGGTGACGGGGGCATCCCACCGGCACAGCCCCACGCGCGGGTTCAGGTAGACCGCTTCGGCGTCGATGGGCTTCACCACCGGGTGACCGTGCCGGTCGGCGTAGTCGATGGCAACCGACTCGGGCCGCAGCAGCGCCTCCATGCCGTACCGCTCGGCGAGCACCGCCAGGCTTTCAGCCGAGGCGAGCGGGCTCTGCGTGATGATGCAGGCCTTGTGATTCGACTCGCGGTAGAGCGCCTTGTGGAACATGAGCTCCCAGTCGTCGCCCTCGTCTCCGCCGATCGGGAGGCGCCGGATCGAAATCTCGAATCCCTCGGGCGCCGCCGCCGTCGGGCAGTAGAGCATCTCGTGCTCGGTGATCTTCTCGCTCATCGAGCCGGTTCCGTAGGGCGAGATCCCCTGGACGAAGTTGAAGAGCGCCCGCTCGCGGAACGCGCGGATCGTCGCCTCGTCTTTCGTGTCGTACGTCCCGAACGCCGCCGCATCGAACGCGCGCACGGGCATCGGAAAGAACGCGGCCGGCCCGGCCTCCCGGATCCGGCGCGCGAGCGCGGTCGTGTCGACCCCGCGAAGCCGCGCGGCCTGCAGCAGCTTCGCCGAGGCGTCGACGATGCCGAGCACGTGGAGGCACTCGCCAAGAGACCCGCCGCGCACGAACGGGCCGTGGCCCTTCACGAGCGTCGCGGACGAGTCGGCGAGATAGCGCGGGATGCGCGCCTCCATCTCCTTCGAGCCAACGGGCTCGCGGTACGTCCCGGACGGCACCCGGCCGAGGAGCCGGGCCCCCGTGCGGTCGATCGGCACGAAGGAGAACTCGTCGGTGCCGTGCACGTCGCCGTCGTACAAGAGATAGTTCTCGGCCTCCTTCGCGTCGAACGACACCGAGATGGCCGAG
>Ga0209048_10006980_pt1 | contig 10498 bp, 10 predicted proteins | sample FrelakmetCRP12CR_FD_187146 | JGI IMG/M metagenome (GOLD analysis project Ga0209048, IMG submission 187146) | Freshwater lake sediment microbial communities from the University of Notre Dame, USA, for methane emissions studies - CRP12 CR (SPAdes)... | ecosystem: Environmental > Aquatic >... | reverse complement strand
AGCGGGGGCACGCTGTTCCTCGACGAGGTCGCCGACCTGCCGCTGGCGATGCAGGTGAAGCTTCTCCGCGCAATCCAGGAGAAGAAGGTGCGCAAGGTCGGCGCCACGCAGGAGGAGCCCGTCGACGTGCGCCTGATCAGCGCTACGCACAAGAAGCTCGCGGCGCTGGTCGAATCGGGGGAGTTCCGGCAGGACTTGTACTACCGGCTGCACGTGATCGAGCTCGCGATGCCGAGCCTGCGCGAAATGCGGGAGGACATCCCGCTGATCGCGAACGCGATCCTCGCCAAGCTCTCGCGCGGCGTCGTCGCCAGGCTCGACGCCGAGTCGGTCACGGCGCTCGAGCGTTATCCCTTTCCCGGCAACGTGCGCGAGCTCGAGAACATCCTGGAGCGCGGCCTCTCGCTCGCGGCGGACCCGCAGCGGATCACCGCCGAGGACCTCCACCTGACGCCGATCGCCGAGGAATCCGACTTCGCCATCAGCGCCGGCGACAAGTGGCCGCTGCAGGATTACCTCGACCGCGTCGAGCGCGCGGCGATCAACGAGGCGCTGGAGAAGACCCGCTTCAACCGCACCGCGGCGGCCAAGCTTCTCGGCATCACGTTCCGCGCGATGCGCTACCGGATGGAGAGGCTCGGAATAAAGTAGGCGGGAGCGTGACCTGGTCGGAGGACGTCGGGGCCGCGCGAGGAAGGGCGCACCGACGGCGCAGTTCGCAACGACTCGCGAGAGCACCGTGACTCGATCCCCGCACCCCTCTCGCCCTGCGCGAACCCGCCTGGCCGTCGACGATCGCGGCTTCGCGAATCTCGCGCGGCAGGTCCGCTCGCCCAATTGCGACGCGCGCCCCACCGGCACCGAAATTTCGCTGGTGGTCCTCCATGGCATCTCGCTTCCGCCCGGCGAGTTCGGCGGCGACGGCATCCTGCGACTGTTCACCAACCGGCTCGACCCCGCCCGGCATCCCTATTACGCGACGATCGCGACGCTCCGGGTGTCGGCGCATTTCCTGATCCGGCGCGACGGCGGGCTGATCCAGTTCGTGTCGTGCAACGAGCGCGCGTGGCATGCCGGCGCATCGGAATGGCAAGGGCGAGAGCGCTGCAACGATTTCTCTGTCGGCATCGAGCTCGAGGGTGCCGACGACGTGCCCTACGCGGCGGCGCAGTACACGATGCTCGCGCGGGTCGTGCGGACGCTTCGCCGTCGCTATCCGATCGCAGGCATCGTCGGCCACAGCGACGTCGCCCCCGGCCGCAAGACCGACCCAGGCCCGGCATTCGACCGGGCCCGCCTCGACCGGCTCCTGGCACGTCGCGCGCGCTAACCCGCGCCACCGCGCGGCCCTTGGCGCAGGTTCCCGGCGCGGGCGCCGTCAGTGGCCAACGGAGCCCGAAGCGTGATAAAATGATAGGTTATGCAGTTTCTGGTCGATTACCTGCCGCTCGTCCTCTTCTTCATTGCCTTCAAGTGGCAGGGGATCTATTTCGCCACCGCGGTGGCGATCGCCGCCTCGGTCGTGCAGATCCTGTGGCTGCACTTACGCCGCGGCAAGGTCGGCGTCGTCAACTGGCTGTCGCTGGCGATCATCGTCGTCTTCGGCGGCGCCACGCTGCTCCTGCAGGACGAGCAATTCATCAAATGGAAGCCCACCGTACTCTACGGACTGTTCGGCACGGTGCTCGCCATCGGCCGGATCGGGTTCGGCCGCAATCTCATCGCGAGCCTGATGCCCGGGATCACGTTGCCCGAGCCGGTCTTCACGCGCCTCACCTGGGCGTGGGTCGCCTTCTTCGCTTTCATGGGCGTCGCCAACTGGTACGTGGCGTTCCACTATCCGACCGAGACCTGGGTCAACTTCAAGGTCTGGGGCGGCATGGGGCTGTTCCTGCTGTTCGCGCTGGCGCAGGGAATCGCGCTTTCGCGCTACGCGCGCGAGGAGGCCTCGTGACGGCGACTGCCGCCGGGGCCGACATCCCGACGACGCTGCGCGCGCGGCTGACACCGCTCGCCCCCTCGGTCCTCGAGATCCAGGATGACAGCGCGCTGCACGCCGGGCATCCCGGCGCCGCCGGCGGCGCCGGGCACTTTTCGCTGCTGATCGTGTCACAAGCTTTTTCCGGGATGCCGCGGCTTGCGCGGCACCAGCGAGTGCTCCGCGACGTGGCCGATCTCCTGCCGCATCCGATCCACGCGCTGTCCATCAAGGCGCTTGCGCCGGAAGAATTCACCACCCCCTCTCCAACCACTAAGGACGCACTACGATGATCAAGAAATCGCTTACCCTCGCCGTGATGACCGCGCTCGTCGCGCTCGCCGGCGTTCCTGCGGTCGCGCAGGACAAGGCGGCGGCCCCCGCGAAAGCGGCCGCCGCGGCACCCGCCGGCAAGCAGCTGTATCCGCAGTCCATGTACGACTTCCTGCTGAAGAGTGCGATAGCTTCCGGCCAGACCGATTCGCCTGAGCTCCGGAATCAGATCAGGGAAGAGCTCAACATGCGCGAGCTGCTCGTCCGCGAGGCGAAGAAGAAGGGCATCGACAAGAATCCGGACGTCAAGACCCAGATGGACATCCAGGCGCAGACCGTTCTCGTCAACGCCGCGGTGGCCGACTGGCTCAAGGCGAATCCGGTCACCGACGCCGAGCTGCGCAAGGAGTACGACGCGATCAAGACGCAATGGGGCGAGAAGGAATACAAGGTCCGCCACATCCTGGTCGAGAAGGAAGACGAGGCGAAGGAAATCATCGTCGAGCTGCAGAAGGGCACCAAGTTCGAATCGCTCGCCACGCGCTCGAAGGATCCGGGCTCGAAGGACAAGGGTGGCGATCTCGACTGGAACGCCGCGGGCAACTTCGTCAAGCCGTTCAGCGACGCGATGGTCAAGCTGCCGAAGGGCAAGTTCACCGCCCAGCCGGTGCAGACCCAGTTCGGCTGGCACGTGATCGAAGTCGACGACATTCGCGACGCGAAGATCCCGCCGTTCGACGACGTGAAGGCGCAGCTGCAGCAGAAGGTTCAACGGCAGCGCATCGAGGCGTACATGAAGGAGCTCCGCGCGAAGAACGGCCTCTGACCGCCGCAGGCCTGCCGACGCGGGGCGTGCGTCGGCCGCGAAGGATCGAAAGCGAGGGGCAGGCGGCGACGCCTGCCCCCGTTTTTTGCCCTGCGCCCGCGCCGCGCGTCGCGCGGACCAAGCGGGCGCGATGATATTCTTACGTGGCGGCAAAGAGGGCACGGGGGGCGTTCGCGAGAACGGCCCCGCGAGGTCCCGGTGATCTCCGCCGCAACCGGAACGGCTTGGAGGAGCGCATGGCGGTCATTCGCCACCCGAAGGATTTCTACGCTGGCCTGCTGTTCACCGGCATCGGCATTGCCGCGATCGTGCTCGCGTCGCAATACCAGCTCGGGACGGCTGCCAAGATGGGCCCGGGCTACTTTCCGCGGGGCCTGGGGATGCTCCTGACGGTGCTGGGCGCCGTCCTGGTGGTGCGCTCGCTGCGCATCCAAGGGACCGCGATTCCCCCGTGGAACTGGCGCTCCACCTGCGTGATCCTCGGCAGCGTCGTGCTGTTCGGGCTGGTCGTCGAGAAGCTCGGCCTCGCCGCCTCGACGCTCGGCCTCATCGTCTTCGCGAGCACCGCGTCGCCCGAGTTCCGCCTGAAGGAGGCCGTGCTGAGCGGCCTTTTCTTCGCGCTCCTCGCGGTAGGCGTCTTCATCGTGGGTCTCAAGCTGCAGCTCCCCATCTGGCCGATCTGGCTGGCATCGAACGGCCAGGCGCCTGCATGGATCTCCTGAACCATCTGGCGCTGGGATTCGGCGTCGCGCTCGCGCCCGTCAATCTCATGTATGCCCTTATCGGCGCACTGCTCGGCACGCTGATCGGCGTGCTGCCCGGCATCGGGCCGGTCGCGACGATCGCGATGCTGCTGCCGACGACGTACGCGCTTCAGCCCGAGTCGGCGCTGATCATGCTGGCCGGCATCTACTACGGCGCCCAGTACGGCGGCTCGACGACGTCGATCCTCATCAACATGCCTGGCGAGACGTCTTCGGCGGTGACCTGCCTCGACGGCCACCAGATGGCGCTTCAGGGACAGGCGGGCGCCGCGCTGGCGATCGCGGCACTCGGATCGTTCTTCGCCGGCTGCGTGGCGACCGTGTTCGTCGCCGCGTTCTCGCCGCCGCTATCCGAGCTGGCGCTGAAGTTCGGTGCCGCCGAATACTTCTCGCTGATGGTGCTGGGATTGCTCGGCGCAGTCGTGCTGGCGCACGGCTCGCTGCTGAAGGCGATCGCGATGATCGTCTTCGGCCTCCTGCTCGGCATCGTGGGCACCGACGTCAATTCGGGCGTCACCCGCTTCGCATTCGGGATTCCGGAGCTGAGTGACGGCATCGGCGTCGTCAGCGTCGCGATGGGCCTCTTCGGCTTCGCCGAAATCATCACGAACCTCGAGGGCAAGGAGAAGCGCGACATCGTCGCGGCAAAGGTGAAGGGCTTGTGGATCAGCAAGGCGCAGTTCCGCGCCGCCTGGCCGGCCGTGCTGCGCGGCACCGGACTGGGTTCGGTGCTGGGACTGCTTCCGGGCGGCGGCGCGATGCTCGCGTCGTTCGCCTCCTATGCGCTGGAGAAGAAGGTCGCGAAGGACCCGAGCCGCTTCGGCAAGGGCGCGATCCAGGGCGTCGCGGGCCCCGAGTCCGCGAACAATGCCGGCGCCCAGACTTCGTTCATTCCGCTGCTGACGCTCGGCATCCCCGAGAATGCGGTGATGGCGCTGATGGTCGGCGCGATGACGATCCACAATATCCAGCCGGGTCCGCAGGTGATGACGAGCAATCCGACGCTGTTCTGGGGACTCGTCGCGTCGATGTGGGTCGGCAACCTGATGCTGGTGGTGCTCAATCTGCCGCTGATCGGGATGTGGATCAAGCTGCTGCAGGTGCCCTACCGGATCCTGTATCCCGCGATCCTGCTGTTCTGCGCGATCGGCGTGTACACGATCAGCAACGCGACCTTCGACGTCATCCAGACGGCAGCGATGGGGTTCCTCGGCGTCGTCTTCGTGAAGCTCGAGTGCGAGCCGGCGCCGCTGCTGCTGGGCTTCGTGCTGGGGCCGATGATGGAGGAGAACCTGCGGCGCGCGCTGCTGCTGTCGCGCGGCGATCCCACCGTGTTCGTCACGCGCCCCCTGTCTCTCGTGATGCTGCTGATGGCCGCCTCGCTGCTTCTCCTCATCGTAATCCCGAACATCCGGCGCAGGCGCGCGGACGTCTTCGCGGAGGAGGCATGACCGCCGCCCTGCGCCTCCTCGCCGCGGTGGCAATGGCGGCGGCCGCAGCGCTCGGCGCGGCACCCGCGGCCGCACAGACGTATCCGTCGAAGCCGATCCGGCTGGTCGTGCCGTTTCCCCCGAGCGGCGCGACCGACATCGTCGCGCGCACGCTGGCGCAAAAGCTCGGCGACGCGCTCGGCACGTCGATCGTCGTCGACAACCGCCCCGGTGCAGGCGGCACGATCGGGTCCGACATCGTCGCCAAAGCCGCACCGGATGGCTACACGCTGCTGCTGTCCACGACGTCGACACACTCGATCGCGCCCAGCCTTTACGCAAAGCTGCCCTATTCGGTCGAGCGCGACTTCGTGCCCGTGATCCACGTCGCCGATGCGACGAACATCCTGGTGGTGACGCCGTCACTGCCGGCCGCCAACGTACGCGAGTTGATCGCGCTCGCAAAGGCGAAGCCCGGAGCGCTCAACTACGCATCGTCCGGCAACGGCACCATCGTCCACCTCACCGCCGAGCTCTTTGCGTCGTCGGCGGGAATCAAGCTGACGCACGTCCCGTACAAGGGCACGGCGCTGGCGCTCACGGATCTGATGACCGGCCAGGTGTCGATTCTGTTCGACAACATCGTCTCGGCGCTCCCGCACGTGAGGGACGGCAAGCTCAAGGCACTCGCCGTGACGAGCGCACGGCGCTCGCCCCTCGTCCCGGAGGTCCCGACGGTGTCCGAATCGGGCCTGCCCGGATTCGTGAGCGACACCTACTTCGGCGTCTTCGCGCCGGCAGCGACCTCGCCCGAAGTCATCGCCAGGATCAACGCGGCGATCAACAAGGTTCTCGCGGCGCCGGATTACCAGGAGCGCCTCGCGACGCTGGGCGCGCAGGCCGCGGGAGGAACGCCCGAGCAGTTCGCCGCGATCGTCAGGAGCGAGACCGCGAAATGGTCCAGGGTGGTCAAGGAATCCGGCGCGAGCGCTGAATGATCCATTCACCTGCCGCATCGCTTTCCCTGCTCTCGATACACTGCGGTTGAACGATGCCATTCGACTGGAATGCACGCTACCCCTCCGGCAGAGCGCCGGTGCTCGCGGCGAACGCGGTCGCGACGTCGCAGCCCCTCGCGACGCAGGCCGGCATCTCGATGCTGCAGCAGGGCGGCAATGCGGTCGACGCGGCGCTAGCCACCGCGATCGCGCTGACCGTCGTCGAGCCGTGCAGCAACGGCCTCGGCAGCGACCTCTTTGCAATCGTGTGGGACAGCTGCGACCTCGTCGGGCTCAATGCTTCCGGCCGCGCACCGGCCGCCGTGACGCCGGCGCGTTATCGCGGCAAGAAAGAGATCGGTCCGCGCGGATGGGAGGCCGTCACGATTCCCGGCGCCGTGTCGGGCTGGGCCGCGCTTTCGCAACGCTTCGGCGCGCTTCCGTTCGCCGACCTCTTCGAGCCGGCGATACGCTACGCGCGCGACGGGTACCTCGTGTCACCGGTCGTCGCGGAAAAGTGGACGGCGGCGGCAACGGTGATGCCGCACGACCTTGGATTCGCCGAGCACTTCCTCCCGCGCGGCCGAGCGCCGAGCGCCGGCGAGAAGTTCGCCTGCGAGCCGATGGCGAAGAGCCTCGAAGCCATCGCGTCGACCCATGGCAACGCGTTCTATAGAGGAGAGCTCGCGCACGCGATGGCCGCGAACGCGCACGCGCACGGCGCGCTGCATTCGGCGGAGGACTTCGCCGCGCACTCGATCGACTGGGTGGACCCGCTCGCGCTCGACTACGGCGGAGCGACCGTCCACGAGATCCCGCCGAACGGCCAGGGCATCGCCGCGCAGATGGCGTTGGGCATCCTGCGCCAGTTCGACCTCGCGGCACTGGCGCCCGACTCGGTGGCGTGCCAGCACCTCGAGATCGAGGCGATGAAGCTCGCGTTCGCCGACGTGCACCGTTACGTCAGCGATCCCCGGACGATGAAGGTTACCGCCGCGGCGCTGCTCGATGCCGGCTACCTCGCGGCGCGCGCGAAGCTGATCGATCCATCGAAGGCACAGGATTTCGGTCCCGGCGACCCCCCGAAGGGCGGCACCGTCTACCTGTGCGCCGCCGACGCGCGCGGGATGATGGTCTCGCTGATTCAGTCGAACTACATGGGATTCGGCTCCGGCGTCGTCGTTCCGGGCACCGGCATCAGCCTGCAGAACCGCGGCGCCGGGTTTTCGCTGGAGGCTGGACATCCGAACGAAATCGGCGGCGGCAAGCGGCCGTTCCACACGATCATCCCGGGATTCCTCACGCAGAACGGCGCTCCGCTCGCCGCGTTCGGCGTGATGGGCGGGCCGATCCAGCCGCCCGGGCACGTGCAGACGCTCGTGCGGCTGCTCACGTTCGGCATGAACCCCCAGGCCGCGCTCGATGCGCCGCGCTGGAAGGCCAACGGCGGGCTCGCGATCGATCTCGAGGTGGGCGCGCCGATCGAATTGCGCGCGGGCCTCGCGGCGTTGGGGCACCGGCTCGAGACACAGCCCGACAGCTACATGGATTTCGGTGCCGGGCAGTTCATCGTGCGCATCGCGGGCGGCTACGCGGCGGCGTCGGACCACCGGCGCGACGGCCAGGCAGCGGGCTATTGAGGTGCAAGGACTTCGCCGGTCTCACAGTGCTCGCAGCGCGGCTCGGGCCCGGTGAGCACCGCGCCCGTCACGCGGTTCGGGCGGAACACCGTGCACCCCTTGAGACCCTGCTCCCAGGCATGGCGGTAGATCGCGGCGAATTCGCCGAAATCGATGTCCTCGCGGACGTTCGTCGTCTTCGAGATCGCGTTGTCGACGAACGGCTGCAGCGCGGCCAGCATCGCGATCTGGTCCTGCGCGGCGATCGAATCCGCCGTCACGAACGCCGGGGGCCGCCCGCTGCGCCCGCCCGCGCGCCAGGCGGCGAGTGAATAGCTCTCGACGTTGACGCGCGCCAGCGCGCCGCCCTGCTGCCGCACGTTGCGCGTGTATTCGGCGGCGAAGATCGGCTCGACGCCGCTTGCGATGTTGCCCGCGATGAGGCTGATGGTCCCCGCCGGCGCGATCGCCGTCAGGTGGCTGTTGCGCAGGCCGTAGCGGGCGATGCCGTCGCGCAACGGCGCCGGCAGCCGCGCGACGAATGGCGCGGCGAGGAACCGTTCCCGGTCGAACAGTGGAAAGCTGCCGCGCTCCCGCGCGAGCTCGATCGATGCCGCATACGCGGACTCCATGATCGTCCGCATCGCCTCCGCGGCGGATTGCCGCCCCGCTTCCGAGTCGTACCGAAGGTTCAGCATGACGAGCGCATCGCCCAATCCGGTGATGCCGAGTCCCAGCCGGCGCGACGCCGCGGCCGCTGCCGCCTGCTGAGGCAACGGAAATCCGGCGACCGAATACACGTCGTCCAGCATCCGCGTGGCGATCGTCGCGGCGCTCGCGAGGGCCGCGTGATCCAGCGTCGCGTGCGCGCCGAACGCGTCGCGGACGAACCGGGTCAGATTGAGCGAACCGAGGTCGCAGGCGCCGTATGGGGGCAGCGGAATCTCGCCGCAGGGATTGGTCGCGCTGATCGTCTCGGCGTAGGCGAGGTTGTCCTCGGCGCGGATCCGGTCGATGAAAAGCACGCCGGGCTCGGCACTCTCGTAGGCGCAGCGCGTTATCGTGTCCCAGAGCGCCCGCGCATCGACGTCGCGGGCAATGCCCAGGCGCGGAAAGGCGAGCGCATGCGGTCGGCCCGACAGCGCGGCTTCCATGAACGCATTGGTCGCCAGCACCGAAAGGTTGAAATGCGTGAGCCTCCGGCTCGCGCGCTTCGCGGTGACGAAGGCCTCGATGTCGGGATGGTCGCAGGAGAGCGTGCCCATCATCGCCCCCCGCCGCGGTCCGACGTCGGTGACGGTCGCGCACATCTGGTCCCACAGGTGCATGAACGACACGGGGCCCGACGAGTGTCCGCCGGTCGCATCGGCGGGGGCGCCCTCGGGGCGCAGCGGCGAGAAATCGACGCCGATGCCGCCGCCCTGCTGCATCGTCAGCGCGCTCTCGCGCAGCGCGGCGAAGATCCCGTCCAGCGAATCCTCGAGCGTGCCCATGACGAAACAGTTGAACAGCGTGACGCGCCGCCCGGTGCCCGCGCCGGCCAGGATCCGCCCGCCCGGAAGGAAGCGGAAATCGGCGAGCGTCTCGGCGAATCGCCGCATCCACCCGGCGCGATCGGCCGGCTCCGCGGCAGCCAGCGCCGCAGCGACCCGGCTCCACGTGGCGTCGATCCCGGGCTCGGCCTTGCCGTCGGCGCCGCGGAACCGGTACCGCGCCGACCAGATCTCCTCGGCCAAGGGATTCGCGAATGCGGTCATCGGGAGGGCACGCGGTGCTCGCCTGCCGCGCGGGTCAGCGGCCCCTGGCCTTCTGCGCCGCCAGCGGCAGCATTTCCGGGACCTCGATGCGGCGGCGGCCCGCCTCGACCGCCGCGAGCGGCGTCGTCGCGCGCATCGTCGCGTGCGACCGCAGCGCGAGCTCGTGATAGCTCCTCGTTCCCTCGACCTTCCAGGCGAGCTCGACGTCGGTGAGCGCGCGCAGCACCTTGGCGGGCATCCCGGAAACGAGGGTGCGCGGCGGCACGATCATGCCCGCCTTCACGAATGCCATCGCGGCGACGATCGCCGATTCGCCGATCACCGCGTTGTCGTTGATCACCGCGTTCATTCCAACCAGCGCGTTGCGCTCGACGATGCAGCTGTGCAGAATCGCCCCGTGGCCGATGTGGCCGCCCTCGTGCACGATCGTGTCGACTCCCGGAAACGCGTGCAGCACGCAGGTGTCCTGGATGTTCGCGCCGGCGTGGATCTCGAGCCGGCCGAAGTCGCCGCGCAGGCACGCCGCCGGGCCGATGTAGCATCCCGCGCCGACGATCACGTCGCCGATCAGGACAGCGCTCGGGTGGACGTACGCGGACGGGTCGACCACCGGCCGCACGCCGTCGATTTCGTAAACGGTCAGCGACATCGCCTGCCCTTTGTGCGGGACGTCCCGTCGGTGCATGTCAATTCATCCCAGCCACACGCGCGCGTTGCGGAACATCCGCATCCATGGCGAATCCTCGCCCCACCCGGCCGGATGCCACGACATCTGCACGGTGCGGAACACGCGCTCCGGATGCGGCATCAGGATCGAGAAGCGTCCGTCCGCGGTCGTGAGGCCGGTGATGCC
>Ga0209048_10006979_pt1 | contig 10499 bp, 3 predicted proteins | sample FrelakmetCRP12CR_FD_187146 | JGI IMG/M metagenome (GOLD analysis project Ga0209048, IMG submission 187146) | Freshwater lake sediment microbial communities from the University of Notre Dame, USA, for methane emissions studies - CRP12 CR (SPAdes)... | ecosystem: Environmental > Aquatic >... | reverse complement strand
CGGGCTTTGCGATCGCGCGCGTCAGATGCGCGCGCTGGGACGCGACGGGAAATGATTAATGCGATTGACGCTGTTGCGACCGAATTGGATACCCGTTGAATCCCGCGCGGCGGCAGCAGGTTCGGCGCGCGGACCGCAACTCCTCAGCGCGCCGGCCTGTAGGCACTACATCAGGCGATGTACGGTGACATTGAAGCCGCCAGCAGGACGACGTACCGTCGAAACCTCTACTGCGGGCACTCTGCGCTGTTCGAGTCTCTGAGCCGGTTCCACGGAGCGGGGGCGACGAGCTTTTCTCCAGAAGGCAGTCTCGATGAGCGTAGCCAGGCCTTTCGAATACTGCGCCAGTAGTTCCAGGCCGCCTTCCACTTGACGATGTTCGGGGAGATCGAATGCACCTTGCTCGAACAGACGCAGCAGCAAGGCCGCTCCTGCGGGGGAAATACGCGGGCTGCCACCTGCTTCGGTATGCAGGAACAACTCCTGGAGTTCCAGCAGCGTAACCGGCACCCCGTTGACCGACGCGGTGTGGTCTGGAGAACAAGAAGCGTGATACTTGGCTTCGCCGAGGCGATCGCGTTCGCAGGCGGGCCGTATATTCGGGAGCAAGCGAAGCGCGTCGAGCAACGAAGCGTATGAACTGGGGCCAGGTTTCATTTGACAGATTCTCGCTTTTGCTTTGTAGTTGATGAACGACTTGAGCAAACTGCGCGCCAGGCGCTGGCGCGTGCACTTCGGTTCTGTGAATTTCTGTGACAGGCCTTCAGGCTAGGGGGTAGCGTGCAGCGCCTCGCGTCCTACAGCAATAGGACGAACGACCTAGGCTTCAACATCCCGAAGCGAGATTGATCAAAGGACAGTTGCTCGTGAGTGCCACCAACGCCATGGATCGAGTAGAGCGAACTACTTCATCCACGTCGGCGATGCAGCGGTCTTCCCTTGCCCTCGATATTCTTCGTCCGAATAAGCTGAAAGTGCTCGATCACGACGACGTTCGTGCTTGAGTTGGCCGTGCGCCGCGTTCGAGTGACGACGATCGCTCAACTTAAGTGTCAGCAGGTCGTCAGAAAACCGATCGAGGCGAGATTGAAGCTCACCGACGAGTCGATCCGCTGGGTCCAGCTCATATGTTGAATTTTGCTTTCGCCGCGCTGATGCAGGAGTCCTTGTCGACACCTGCCAACGCGTCGCATTTCTGTGCGGCAACCTTGTAATCAGCCTCGCGCGTGTCATCGCGCGCCTCGACGCGGGCATCGCTTACCTTCTTGTTCGCTTTGGCCTGCGCCACTGCTTTCGTTCGCGCTGCCTTGGCCTCCTCTATACACACGCTCATCTCGTTGCCGGTCAGCGCATCGCACTTGCCTCGCGCCATCTTGTAATCGGCGGTGGCCTTGTCGAGGTTCGCGTTATAGCTTGCGCGGGTCTGACTTGTCATCGCCATAGCTGCCGTGGCGAAGGTCAGACTTGCCGCCCCCATCAATACACCTGCAAATAGCTTGTTCATAACCGGTACCTTTTCGGTGCTGGATGAAGAACGTGGTGCGCGGCATTGTCACGCCCACGGTGCCCGGAATGTCAGCGCGGCTGATCCATTCGGTCGGAATCTGGCAGTCGGAGAGTAGCCGTATGCGCGGGGGACGGTCGGTACGGTGGCGCACTTAGGTTCAAGAGCTCAAAGGCCCGTCGCGTGCGTTCAAGGTCGTCGGAGGCAGATGCGACTGGATGCGCGAGGCATGCACCCTAACATCCACCGCATGCTCTCGCCGATCGTCAACCATGAGAATGACGTTGCCGCTCCGCGCAACACCATCAACCATCACGCTGATCTCGCCTGGTCCATCCAGCGTTTGCAAGACGGCAACACGGTAGACCGTCTCCCGATACCGGTAGTAAATTTTGAACGCGTTCCAATCGACCGGAATACACGGCGCGATATGCAGCTTGTCCGCCTCCAACCGCAAGCCCAGCAGCGATTCCACTATCAGCCGGTACATCCAGCCGGCGGAGCCCGTGTACCAAGTCCATCCTCCGCGCCCTGTATGTGGATTCAAAGCATATACGTCAGCTGCGACGACATAGGGTTCCACTTTGTAGATCGCGGTCCCTTTGCGCGATTGCGCATGGTTTACCGGGTTGATCATTCCAAGGAGTTCCCATGCGCGCGCGCTATCGCCCAATGCCGCAAATGCCATCGCCGCCCAGATTGCGCCGTGCGTATACTGCCCACCATTTTCTCTCACGCCTGGCACGTAACCTCGTATGTAGCCAGGATCCAGCTCCGATTTGTCGAAAGGAGGATCGAGTAGCTGGATCAGCGCATCGTCCTTGCGAACGAGGCGTCGGTAGAGCGCATCCATTGCCGTGCGCACGCGTTTCCCGTCGCCGACTCCCGAAAGAGCCGACCAGCTCTGCGCGATCGAATCGATCTGGCATTCTTCATTGCTCTGAGACCCGAGCGGCGAGCCATCGTCGAAGTAGGCACGGCGGTACCATTCACCGTCCCAGCCGCTATCCTCGATGCTCGGGCGCAGCCGCATTCCCTCGGCATCGCAGCGTTGCGCAAATGGCGGATCATTGTGGAGTCGCGCAAGTACGGCAAACTGCTTGAGCACTTCACACAGAAAGAAAGCCAGCCAGACGCTTTCTCCTTTACCGTGCTTGCCCACCAGATTCATGCCATCGTTCCAGTCGCCCGACCCGATTAGCGGCAAGCCGTGCGCGCCGAATCTGAGCCCTCTCTCGATAGCACGGACACAGTGCTGGTACAGGCTCGCCACCTCCTCGGACCGGTCGGGCAGATCGTAGTGGGAGTCGTCCTCTAGATTGACCAGGCGACCTTCAAGAAAGTGTGCGGGTTCATCCAGCACACCTATATCACCCGTACTCAGAACGTAACGACAGGTCGCCAGCGGCAACCACAAGTAGTCATCCGAACAATGGGTGCGCACGCCTCGGCCCGAGGGCGGATGCCACCAATGCTGGACATCTCCTTCGCGGAATTGACGGCTCGCGCACAGCAGCAGATGCTCGCGCACAAGCTTAGGCTCTGCGTGGATCAATGCCATTGCGTCCTGCAGCTGATCGCGGAAACCGAACGCGCCTCCCGATTGGTAGTATCCACTGCGCGCCCACACGCGGCACGCCAAGGTCTGGTACAACAGCCAGCCGTTGGTCATCACATTGAGGGATTCGTCTGGTGTTTCCACCTGCACCGCGCCGAGGGTGTGCGTCCAATACTCACGCACAGCAGCAAGTGCCCCGCGTGCAGTCGATGGCCCGCGAAAGCGGCGCACGAGGTTGCGCGCGACATCGACGTCGCGCCCCGAGCCCAACCTGAAAGTGACCTCGCGGTCCTGACCATCCGCGAGCTCGAAGCTGATTCGGATGGCGGCACAAGGATCCTTCGCGGACCCCGTCTTCCCAAACAGGCGTGACCGGGACATGGCCGCAGGATTTCTCAGCGTGCCATTGCGCCCGAGAAATTCCGTGCGATCGGCCGTGAAAGTGCGAGAGCCTTCGTCCACATCGAAGAATGTAGTCCAGGCGCCGAAGTCGGAGTTATAGGGGTTTCGCGCCAACAACGCGCCGCTGCCCGGATCGACTTGCGTGCTCACGTGCATACTCGTTTTCGATCGCAAGTCTCCCAGCACCCATTCCACGTAGCCGGTGGCGGAGAGTTTGCGGTGTCGACCCGATTGGTTGCGCACCTTCAACACCGAGAATTTGACCGCGGCGTCCACCGCCACATAAACCCACAGCTCGGAATAAATCCCCCCAGAGCTATGCTCGAAGACGCTGTATCCGAATCCGTGTCGGCAGACGTAAGGCATCGCGCCAGGGGCGGGTAACGGCGTAGGCGACCAGAAGTGACCGCTTTCCTCGTCACGAAGATAAAGGGCTTCACCGCTGGTATCGCTGACCGGGTCGTTGTGCCAGGGCGTGAGGCGGAATTCGTGCGCATTCTCAGCCCAGGTGTAAGCCCCGCCGCCCGAAGATATCACCGTACCGAACTGCGCGTTCGCCAACACGTTGACCCACGGCGCGGGGGTCGTCTCGCCGGGTACCAGTGCAATCACGTATTCGCGGCCGTCAGGAGTGAACCCGCCCAGTCCGTTGGACAGGATGAGATCGCGCCGCGGCAGCGTCCCAGGAATCCAGATTTCGGCGCGATGGCCTCTTGTCGGTACGAACGGCGAAACCCTTTTTTCCACCGGGTCGCCTCGGCCGATCTGTTCCGCAAGAGTCCCGCGGCCATCCGCGATGATGGCGCGAGCGACCGATTGCAGTAGAATCCGGTCCTCGTTGGATATTTGGTCAGCCGCCCGCACGAAGATGCCGCCCGGTCGATCGATAACGCTTGCTTCTGCGCCGGCAGCGATCAGACCCATGATCTGTTCCTGCAATTGCTGCCGGTAGCCGGCGTGATCCTCGCTCCAGATGACCAGGTCCACAGCGAGTCCCTTCAACCGCCAGTACGCATGGGCCTGTACGAGCTGGCGCACCAGTTCGATATGATCCGGATCTCCAATCTGCAGCAGTACGATCGGCAGATCGCCGGAGATGGCGTAGCCCCACAGACCCGATTGCCCGCGGCGGTTCTTGCTCAGGATAGCCGGGTCGGCACGTAACGAGGGATTCGCGTAGATCACGGAACTGGCGAGCCGTCCGTAAAGCTGCGCGTCGGTTTCGGTCGCGTTGATCTGGCGAAGCACCACCTGGCTGTGGGTCCATGCCAGTTCGAACACGCGATCCGCGAGTCTGCGATCCTGGTACTTCTCCACCAGGCCCACCACTGCCTCACGAGAATCGCCCATGCCGAAAGCCATGTCGATGGTCACCGATTGTTCCGGATCCAGAGTGATCTGACACTGGATCGCGACGATAGGGTCGAGCACCGAGCCGTGAGTGCCGGAGAGCGACTTCGAGTTCGACATCGCTTGCGGTGCAGCGAGAGTATTACCGCGTCCGATGAAGCGCATCCGGTCCGTCTCGTAGGACACATCCGCGACCTTCGCTCCGTGCACGGCCAGAACGTGAAACATCCATGCGGCCTTCTCCTCGAGGGAGCGCGGCCGGCGAGTGCACAGGATCGCCTGCCGCTCACGGAAGATTTCAGTCTGCACGAAGAGATTGCTGAACGCCGGATGCATTGCGTCTGCGGCTGGGGGTGCAAGAACCACCTCCGCGTAACTCGTTACGTCGATCGTCTTGCGCATCCGGGAGCGGTTAGTGATGCGGACCCGGCGCAGTTCGATATCCTCTTCTGGCGAAACCACGATCTCCGTATGTGTTTCGAAGCTGTGATCGCGGCGACGAAACTCCGCGCGCCCTTCCGAGAAAATCGCCTCGTAGGCCTCGGATCGCTTGAGCGTCGGCTGATACGCTGTCGACCAGAACTCCCCGCTCTCCGCATCGCGGATATAGCAGAAGGAGCCCCAGTTATCGCAGCTGGCGTCTTCGCGCCAACGCGTGACCGCGAGATCCTTCCAGCGGCTGTAGCCGCCACCCGCGTTGGTAAGCATGACGTGGTACCTTCCGTTCGACAGCAACTGCACTTCCGGTGCTGCGGTATCAGGACTGTCGAACACGCGCACTGGCAGCTCCGCATCGCCGGCAATCGAACGAATTGTCGGCAGCTCGGCCGCATGCACCAGGAACGCGGTGGCCTTCGGGATGCGCTCCTGCAGCAGTAACAAGGTGGCCTGGAACAAGGGGTCCGACTCGAATCGCTTCTGCATCGGACGGTCGAGAATCAGGTAGGCGAGCGAGAGAAGGCTCATCCCCTGATGATGCGCCATGAAAGATCGAACCACTACGCTGCGCTGACCCCGCGGCACACGCGGGGGCGTGTAGTCGACCGCCTCATAGAAGCCGAATTTTCCGGTCAGCCCCTCCTTGTGAAGGCGCTGCAGATTCGCGCACGCCTCCTCTGGCGCCACCATCAGCGCAAGCACGCAGGCGTATGGAGCGACGACCAGGTCCTCGGCCAGGCCCCGCTTGAGCCCCAGGCCCGGCGCCCCGAACGCGCGGTACTGGTAGTTGAGGTTGACATCCACCGCGTTGTAGCCAGATTCCGACATGCCCCAGGCTACTCCGCGTTGCCGTGCGTATTCGATCTGTCTGTCCACCGCAGCCCGATAGGTCTGATCGAGCAAAGTATTCTCGTAAGTCGGCATCACCAAGAGGGGCATCAGATACTCGAACATCGAGCCGCTCCAGGACATCAGCAGAGGCTCACCGCCGGCAGTGGTGAGCAAACGCCCCAGGGCAAACCAGTTCTCCTGCGGCACTTGCCCCTGCGCAATTGCGACGAAGCTGCACAACCTGGCTTCCGATGCCAGCAGGTCGTAGTAGCTCGAGTCCCGCCGAAGCTCTGCGACGTTGTACCCGATCGTGAGCAGATGGCGCGCCTCGTCGTAAAGGAAGGCGTACTCCATACGAGCAAGCTCTCTTGACTGCAGCGCCAAAGCCTCGATGGCCGCAACCCTCTCGCGGGCACGGCCGCTGCCAAGCGTCACGAGCCGCCGATGCTCGGACAACCAGTCTGTTTGGTCTGCTGTGGCTTGTGCATCCGGCAAAGGCAATTCCACTTCGAGCCTTGCGAATTGGCGCAAAGTCTGAATCTGCTCGTCCCCCGCCAAGATGCCGAACCCGGGCGGCGCGGCCCGAAGCCCTAGCCAAGGAGCAAGAAACGTCAGGTCATCGATGGCGCTCCGGCATTGCCGAGCCAGCGCGAGCGTCCACCACGTTGCCTCACTATCGGGAGCACTTGCGGGATCATCCGCCAGCTCCGTCGCGGCGCTGTCGAGTTGGACGAGGTGCATCCGGGCGGCTGCCAGCGTGGTTGGCGGAAAAGCGCATGCTGACTCCAGGCGCACCTGAAATGCAGCGAGCCGCGCCTGTGCAGATGCTCCCGAGGCGTCGAGCAGAAGCGCAAAGGTGTCGCTCAGACCCTCGAAGAGGCCTGCGCTCAGGATCTTGTCATCGGGGAGCGCCAGCAGACCGGGCGCCAGGGTCAAGAGATGGCCCGCGAGGTTTCCACTGTCCACCGTCGAGATGTAGATTGGCGCGAGAGGCTTCAAAGACTGGGTGTCGTACCAGTTGTAGAAATGCCCCCGGTGCCGTTCGAGAGTATTCATCGTGCGCAGCGCGTTCGCGGTGCGCTCTAGGAGTTGACCGGCCGGGATGTAGCCAAAGTCGTATGCGGCCAAATTCGCCAGCAGCGCCAGCCCCATGTTGGTCGGTGACGTACGGTGCGCGATCACGGCAACTGGATCTACTTGATAGTTATCCGGCGGCAGCCAGTGGTCTTGCCGGCCAACGAACGTCTCAAAGAAATTCCATGTCCTTCTCGACACCTTTCGCAGGAACCGCCGCTGCCGAATCGGCAGCTCCGCTGTGCGTCCAGCCAACGGGCGGCTGATCCACCAGGCGACCGCAGGAGCGATAAGCCAGAGGAACAGGATCGGTACCGCCACAGGCATCGTGGACGGCGATGACGTCGTGAGGTAGACACCTGCAGCGCATGCGATGACGGGAGCGATCCACATCGATCGGAAGCTGGCCAAGAGGTCGTCGCGGACACCTGGATCCTGGCCGCCTGATGGATTCCATTCCAACAATCGCTTATGCGTAACCAGCACCCGCACCATCGTTCGCGCAATCGCACGCACACTGAGGAGCGCCTCATACGGGAGAGTCACCAGCGTGAAACCCGCTTGCGCGAAGCCTCGGCCGGCTGAGCGCAGCGCCGCGTCAAGATGCTGCGCCAGCATTACGTCCCGCGGCTTACAAAGCAGCGTCACAATCACGCTGCTCGCAGGAGGAATCAGGATGATCGCGAGCACCGACAAAGTCCAAAACCAGGGCGAGGACAAGGCTGACCAGCCCAGCAGCAGCAACGCCGTCAATGCAACCGGCACGATACTGCGCCGCAGGTTGTCGAAAATCTTCCACCGGGATAATCCCGAAAGCGGGTTTCTCTCGCGGACCCCATTGGGCCCGGGGACGTGCTCCCGCAACCATCCGATCAGCTGCCAGTCGCCACGTATCCAGCGATACCGTCGGCTCACATCCTCGCTGTAGCGGGACGGATATTCCTCGTACAACTGCACGTCGCTCAACAGACCGGCCCGTGCGTAACAGCCCTCCAGAAGATCATGACTGAGGACCCGGTCTTCGGGCAGGCGCCCATTCAGCGCCCGCTCGAATGCATCGACGTCGTAGATTCCCTTGCCTATGAACGAGCCCTCACCGAACACGTCCTGGTAGACATCGGAGACGGCACGCGTATACGGATCGATGCCAGGCTCGCCCCCGTGCAATTGCGCATACCGCGACCGATTGGTCCCAGGCAGACTAGCCGCCACGCGCGGCTGAAGGATGCCGTAACCTTCGGTAACGCGCCGCTTACCTTCATCAAAGCGCGCGCGATTCAGCGGATGCGCCATCGTTCCGATGAACTGCCGCGCGGAATCGCGCGGCAGCTGTGTATCCGTGTCCAACGTAATCACATACTTGATATTCGGAAGCGCCGCGATCGCACCGACGACCAGCGAGAAACTCTTCTCGGAGGCATCATTCGCGCCGCCGCGCAGAAGTGCATTCAGGGCCGCAAGCTTTCCTCGTTTACGCTCGTAGCCCATCCATATCCGCTCGCGCGGATTCCAGCGGCGTGCACGATGGAAGAGGAAAAATGCACCATCTTGTGCGCTCGCGTACTTCTTGTTTAGCTCGCCGATCCTTTGCGCGGCCAGTTCCAAAAGCACCCTATCCTCGGGAAGTGTCTCCTCGTGCGCATCGCGAAAGTCTGTCAACAGGGAGAAATAGAGATTCCGGTCTCGATTTGCCAGGAATCTGACTTCGAGCGCCTCGACCAAATCCTCGATGTTCTCGGCGCTCGTGAGCATCGTCGGGACTACCACCAGCGTGCAGTACCCCGCTGGAATCCCGCGCGAAAAATCCATGCGTGGGAGTGCGTGTGGCGTCACAAGGATCGTCGCAAACCAGTTCACCAGCGCTACTGCCAGCTGACTGGCGCACAGCAAGGAGAGAACGCCGATCGTCACGAGCGCCCAATCCGGCTCCCCGCTCGCATACCCTTGCGCGAATAGTGCTCCCGTCAGGATTGCAGTGATCAGTGCGATCGCGCCCAAATATGGAAGAAGTGGAGACGAGCGCGCCGCTCTGCGCAGACTTTCAGAGCGAGAGCGCCGCACCTGCGCAATTCGTTCGAGCAGCAACAATCCCTGGTCGATCAAATAAAACCCGACATGCGTCCGTCGATCATCGTCGGACTTCTGGGAAGTACCTGCGGATGCAAGCTCGACGACTCTGCGTGCAACGTCAGCTTCTGACAGACGACTGCCTTTCGCGAGCTTCTCTATTGCGTGGCGATAGCGATCGCGGGTGGAAAAGTCCATCTCGCCGTACACGCCGCCGGGATCTTTGCGAAGTGTGTGTTCGACGACGCTCATGGCCTCGACGAACTGGCGCCAATCCGTGGCTCCGAGAAAGCGAAGACTACCGATGCTGTTGCTGACGGAGACTTGATCAGCCGCCTGATGCTGATTGCCCGACTGGACCAAATGCTCGATCGTTTCGCCTGATTCCGAGAGCCGCTGCTCGATCCAGGTCAGCGGGACCGCCAGTGCGAGGCTCTGCCCTTGGAGGCGACGCGCGAGTTCCGAAACGAACGGAGTCGTCATTGGCGGGTTCGATCGCGCCATGTCCGCAATCACCAGGATCAGACTCTTCGGATCCTGTTCAGCCATTTCCGTCATCTGGTCGGCCCAGGAATCAGCCAGGTCCCGGTCGATTCTTCCCGCGGCAATTCGAGCGGCGACGCGTCGGAGATTTTCGATCAGCGCGAGACGCAGCATGATGGGGATCGCCCACAGCTCACCCAACGTGAGCGCGGTGACCGTCTGGTAGGCTGCCACGAAACGGCTGAGACTCTCGGTGTCTACACGGCCATCGCCGTGGGAGATGGTCTCCAGAGCGAGGTCGTACACCCTGGGCAGCCCAGCCGACGGGCCGCGCGCCAAGCGCGGGAGTTCTCTGCTATACCCTCGCGGCAAATGCCTTCTGGATGTCCGAATCTGCTCTTCGACGAGATAGAAATTGTCCAAGAGCCACTCACCGGCGGGGGTGATCCGACGATTCCCAGTGACCGCCGCTGTCAGTAGATTACAAGCTCCGATCAAGACCGCTTCGTTCGCAGCCAGCCGAGGCAGAAGCTGGTCTATCGCGCGCGTCGGAGTTAACTTATGAGATGCAGCGAGGCTCTTGCCATGCTGCTCCATTTGATCAGCACTGAATAGTTCCGATCGCAGCGGCGGCTCTTCGTCGGCGCATTGCGCAGGCGAACCACCACCGCCGAGACGCGCGTGCAAGCGGTGCAGCACCCCGGAGATAGCCGTGCTGAATGCCTTGAGCTTCGCGTGCTGCACCAAGTTGAACCTGACGCCGGTCTTCCTTCAGCCTCCAATCACGATGAG
>Ga0209048_10006978_pt1 | contig 10500 bp, 9 predicted proteins | sample FrelakmetCRP12CR_FD_187146 | JGI IMG/M metagenome (GOLD analysis project Ga0209048, IMG submission 187146) | Freshwater lake sediment microbial communities from the University of Notre Dame, USA, for methane emissions studies - CRP12 CR (SPAdes)... | ecosystem: Environmental > Aquatic >... | reverse complement strand
CTCGAGCCGCCGCTGGTCCGCGTAGGCGAGCGTACCGGCCTTGTCGTAGCCGCGCGCGGCCAGCCCGACGAAGTGGAGAAGCCCCCATGCCCGTTCGCGCGCGCGCTTCTCCTCGCGTCGGAGCACGTCGGGAAGCAGGAACGACGAGAAGAAGCCGCGGCGTAACCGGGTGTGGCCACCGACCATGACGTTCTCGATCACGGACATGCGTCGCCAGATGAGACAGTTCTGAAACGTGCGCGCGATCCCGATCCGGTTCCGCCGGTGGGGCGGGAGGTCGTCGATGTCGTTGCCCTGGAACAGGACGCGCCCGCCGTCGTTGTCGTAGATACCGGTGATCACGTTGACGAACGTGGACTTGCCCGAGCCGTTCGGTCCGATCAGCGCGTGGACCGAACCGGGTTCGATATCGAGCGACACCTCCGACAGCGCCACCAGGCCGCCGAACCGCTTGGTGACATGCTGGGCCTGGAGTACCGGGCGGTCTCCCTCGCGCGCCGCGGTGCGGGGCGACGGGTGCACCAGCAGATCGGGGATCGCGGTCGGAGGACGCGGGGCGAGCACCGAACGGGCGCCCTTCCAGCGAGCCTTCAGCCAGGTGAGCAGCTTCTCGATCCCTCCCATGATGCCTTGGGGCGCCACGATGGCGTTGACCACCACGAGGAGCGCGATGAACATCGTCTGGTACTCGCCGAGGAGCTCATTGATGCTCGAGCCGCCGAAGTGGAACTCGAACCCCAAGAGGTAGGTGAAGGTTCCAAGGATCGGGCCGGCGAGTGTCGCGACGCCGCCGAGGAAGAGGTAGATCACGTACTTGAAGGACTGCCCGATGATGTTGGCGCCGTCCTGCGCCGAGACGTTCAGGTTCTTCTGGGCCGCGATCACACCGGCCATCGACACGAGGCCGGCAGAGAGAGCGAACGCCGAGACCTTGTACCAGTAGGTGTTGACGCCGCAGGCCTTGGCCGCGAGCTCGGCTTCGCGAATCGCCGTGTAGCCGCGGCCGACGCGGCTGCGCGTCAGGTTCCAGGTCAAGTACACGGCGACCACGAGCAGGAACGCGGCGATCCAGAAGAGCCCGACGGCGTAGCGGTTGGCGAAGACCGCGGGATCCTTGTGGTCGACGAGTGAGAACGAGTGCCAGAAGGTGGACGTGTCGAGCGCGTCCTGGGAGGAGATGGTCCGGCCGTTGAGTCCGTTGAAGAGATGCTCCGCCGCCTGGGCGACGGATCCGAAGATCAACGCGAAACCCAGGGTGACGACGGTGAGGTAGAAGCCCTGCAGGTGACAACACGCGAGCGCCAGGACCGCTCCGAGGAGCATCCCGCCGATGAACGCGACCGGGAATCCGAACCAGGGGCTCAGCCCCCAGTCGGTGACGCACCAGACGCCCCCGAGGAAGCCGCCGAAGATGAAGAACGTGTAGTGGCCCAGGCTGAGGAGCCCCGTGTAGCCGAGGAGCACGTTCAGGCCGACGACGGCGATCGCGACCGCGACCGCGTCGATCCCGAGGTTGATCCACACGCGGTCGCCGGCCTGGGAGTTGCCGAACCACACGAGGAGCACCACGAGGAGCGCACCCGGTGAGTACCGGACGATTGCTCGGAGCGCGGCCGGATCGTGCGCGGCGGAGGTGGGGACCCGCGCCGCGCCGGTCGGCGCGCCGGGTGGCGGGCCGGCCATCTCGTTGCGCGTCGCGTCGGGGGTCGCGTCGGGTGTCACGTCACACCTTCTCGACGACCGGCGCGCCGAAGAACCCCGTCGGCTTGACGGCGAGCACGAGGATGAACACCGCGAACACCAGGATCGGCTTGTAGATCTCACCGTTGTGGAACAGGTTGTACTCGCCGACGATCGCCTCGACGACGGCGATCGTGTAGCCGCCGATCACGGCCCCGCGCGTCGATCCGAGACCACCGATCACCGCGGCGATGAACCCGTACACGCCGAGGGTGAGGCCGATGTTGAAGCGGACGAACAGGCGGGGCGCCACGAGAACACCCGCCAACGCGGCGATCGCGCCGGCGATGACGAAGCTCAACATGACCATCGTCGTCGGGTTGATCCCCATGAGCGACGCGGCGCCGCGGTCCTGCGAGACGGCGCGGAAGGCGCGCCCGATCTTCGTGCGGCCCTGCAACAACTCCAGCAACACGACGATCACGATCGGCAGGAGAACGAGAAAGACGTCCGCGGGCTCGATGGAGACACCCTGGAGGAGCTTGCCCTTCCCGAGGAACGGCAGGCTCGACGCGAGCGGATCGAGCTTCTGGCCCGAATCGCTGATGGACTTGCTCACCAACTCCTGCACGACGACCCCGGCGCCGAACGTCGTGACCAACCACGAGATGTTGGTCTTGGGATCGAAGTTGCCGAGCGGCGCGATCGTTGTGAGGTCGAACACGGCACCGAGGCCGGCGCCGAGTACGACGACGAGGACGACGACGAGTGGCAACGCGACGTTCCCGTCGAACCGGTTCGTGTACAGATCCCACGCGAGGTAGCCGCCGACGATCACCAGCGTGCCCTGGGCGAAGTTGACGATCTTCGTGGTGGAGAAGATCAGGCTGTACGCGAACGCGACAAGCCCGTAGATCGAACCGATCGTCAGGGTGTAGACGACGATCTGGACGATGTGGTGGGCCGTGCTCGTCGCGAGCATGGGGATCAGGTGGCCGTGCTCAGTGGATCTTGCACTCGTTGGTCATCTTGACGTTCCAGCCGTGTGAGTTGTTCGGGTGGGTGGTGCACTGCACGCCGTAGCCCTGCTCGAGAATTATCTTCATGGTTGCGGGGTATGCCTTCTTGTTGGCCGCGAGCGTCGGCCGAACGAAGATCGTCGGACCGTAGTAGTTGGGATCGTTCTTCAGATAGATCGGGGCTTCGGCACCCCCGCCGTAGGGCGGGTCCGTCGGCTTGGGCCCGGTCTTCGCGTGCTCGAGGGAGGCCAGGGCGAGTTGATCGTCGGTCAGCGACAGGTGCCGCTTCGCGGTCCAGCCGTACTTCAGCGCGGCGAATACCCCGGTGAAGTTCTCGATGGCCGCGACCATCTTGACGCGGTCCTTGGACTTCGTGGTACGACACGCCTCGAGCAGCGCGTAGAGGCCGTTGGCGGGGACCTCCTCGCCACCTGTGGGGGAGATGTTGGAGTACTTCTGCATCCAGTCACGGATGGGGAAGCTCGGTGCCGCCACGAAACCGCCCATGTACCAACACGTGAGGGTCCCGACCTTTGCCGCTTCGCCGGCCAGGCTCGCCCACTTCTTCTCCCCGGTGCCGCCGGGCGAGCCCATGATGTGCGGGTGCCACTCTGCTCCCTTCGCCGTGGGGGTGTCGACGTAGCCCGCGCCGATGGCGTCGAGAGCCTTCACGACCCCGGCGGTGTTCTCCGCGAGGCCCCAGACGAGCAGGCATTGCGGCTTCGCGTTCTTGAGGCGGTCGATCTGCGAGCCGTAGTCCGCGCTCAACAGGTTGAAGCTCTCGACGCCGGCCACGGGCATCCCGGCTTCCTTCGCGGCCCGGCGGAAGTACTTCTCGGTGTTCATGCCGGGCGGCGTGATGGTGTCGTAGATGAGGCCGGCGCTCGTGTAGCCGCGGTCCTTCTTGGCGTACTTGAGCAACTGCTGCATCGCCTTGAGGTCGGGCAGGTACATCTGGAAGATGGATCGCTCGGGAACCTTCGGGTACAACAGACCCTCGGACCACAGATCGTTGTAGACGCCGATGACCGGGATGCCGTCACGCGAGATGCTGCTGCGTGCCTCCTTGAGACCGAACGGCGTGCACCAGAGGATGCCGATGACGTCAGGATCCGAGACCAGCTGCTGATAGGCCGCGGTCGTTGCCTGCGCCTGTTCTTCCGCCTTGGCGTTGATCTTCACGAGCTGGATGTCGATGCCGGGATAGAGCTTCGCGTCCTTGATGTGTTTCATCGTGGGGTCGAGCGATCGCGTGACGACGTCGCCGACGAACTTGCCGAGGCCGTCGAAGGGCGCGATGACACCGACCTTCACGCTCTTGGGCATCCCGCTGACGTCGCGCTTGGGCTTGGGCTTCGCCGCGGACGCCCGGGCCGAGGCGGCCGCCAGGGGGGCGTCCAGGGCGCCGATCGCGCCCATTGCGCCCATTGCCCCGAGGGCGACCCCGCCCTTGCCGGCCCACTGCATGAAGCGCCGTCGGTCGACCTCACTCGCAACGATCGATTCGAGGTCACGAGGGGCGTCGGGGTTCTCGGGCGTCGTCACTCGGGCCTCCGTTGCACTGCGGTCGGGTCGGGTCGGGTCGGGAACGCGAGAATCGACCGATTCTTCCGTTCCGTCGGCAGAGAGTGTGTCCGAAGTCACGAACCCGAGGCAAGGCACGTTCCCGGACGGCCGAGCACGGTCGACGCCGTGATGTCGGTCGTGGATCCCGACGAGGAGACGATGGATGGGCAACCCGGGCGTTCGGTCGGCTGAGGACGCGTGACCGTCGCACGCCGACGTTCTGTGTCACTTCAGGGACACGAGGCGTCGTTTCCTGTACACAGAACGGGCTTTCGACGGGCCTGCGGTGGCGGCCGGCCGTCGTCGGCAACGGAGTCAAGCAGGTCCCACCTGGAGGCGGAAGTCCCGCTCGCGGGCGGGGGGCGTGCTGTGCCAGGCTGAGGGGATGCAGGTTCACGTGGTGGACGGAACGTACGAGTTGTTTCGCCACCACTTCGGTGCGCCGAGTCATGTCGACGCCTCGGGTGTCGAGCTGGGGGCCGTGCGGGGTGTGCTCGGCTCCGTGCTGATGATGCTCGAGGACGGCGCGACCCACCTCGGGATTGCGACCGATCACATCGTGGAGTCGTTTCGGAACGATCTCTGGGACGGTTACAAGACCGGCGAGGGCATGGAACCGGAGATCCTCGGTCAGTTCGGACCGCTGGAGGATGCGCTGCGCGCGTTGGGCGTGGCCGTGTGGGCGATGGTCGAGCTGGAGGCCGACGACGGGTTGGCTTCGGCCGCGGCCGTCGCGGCCGACGATCCGCGCGTCGAACGCGTCTTCATCTGCACGCCCGACAAGGATCTCGGCCAGTGCGTGCACGATCCGTTGATCGTGCAGCACGACCGTCGGAACAACGAGCTGCGCGACGAAGCGGGCGTGCTGGCCAAGTTCGGCGTGAAGCCCGCGTCGATCCCCGACTACCTCGCGCTCGTGGGCGACACGGCCGACGGCTTCCCGGGACTCCCCGGTTGGGGTGCGAAGTCGGCGGCCGCCGTGCTCTCCCGCTACGAAGCCATCGAGCACATCCCGGAGCACGCCCACCAGTGGGACGTGACGGTGCGCGGCGCGGCGAAGCTCGCGTCGACCCTCGCCGACAACCGCGAGCTCGCGGTGCTGTTCAAGGTGCTGGCCACGTTGCGCACCGACGGCGACGTCGGCACGGTCGACGACTGGGAGTGGCGCGGTCCCACGCCGGAGTTGGCCGCGTGGGCAGAGCGGTTGGGGAGCCGGACACTCGTGAGCCGGGCCGAGAAGCTCGCCGCGCAACGAAGAGCGCGATGACCACGAGTGTGGCGCGCGTTGGTCGACCGCGTCAGAGGAACGAGTCCGCGCGTGTGAGTCCGTGGTCTGGGAACTCGCCGACCATCATCGGTTGACAGTTGCCGTAGCCGCGCCCGCCGCCCGCAGGATCGTCGACGATCACGAACGTGTCGCGGATCTGGTGCAACTCTCGGGCCGCGTCGACAACCCGGCAGTCGGCGATGCGTTCCCCCTCGACGTGCAACGGGCCACGGTATTCGCCGTGGTGATGGCCCTGGTACCCGAAGTACAGGCCCGCACCGAGGTGGAAGCCGGTGTCGGTCGGTACGGTGAGCGTGAGGGTGCGGGCGGAGCCGTCCTCCATCGTGCAGTGCAGTCGACCGCCTCGGAGCCGGCGGTTCACCGGATGCCATGACAGTTCCGGCACGATCTCCGCAACGCGTTCGACGCGCCCGTCGGCGTGTTCCCAGCCGCCCATCACGACGTGGTTCTTGAAACCGAAACCCTCCATGTTCTGGAGGTGCAGGAAGATGCCGTAGCGGGAGCCGTCCGCGCGTTCACAGAGCATCGGGAACCAGAGCATCTGGAAATCGAGGAAGGCGAGCGGATCGAGCTGTTCGACGTCGGCGAGGGGTTGGCCCACGTCATAGCGGACGCCCCATGAATGGTCCCGCGTGGAGACCCACGTGTCGGCGGTGAGCGGGGTTCGTTCGCCGGCGACCTCGACCCAACCGGACGCGACGCCGATCTGGTGGTACCGCACGATCTCCGACGCGACGCGCGCCCGGCTCGGGCTGCGCGAGAACGTGCGATCCTCGAGCACCGGCGGGAGCTCGGCGGTGAACGTCCAGTCGAACGCGATCGGCTGCCTGTCGTTCGCGTCGAGACGGAACCGAACGGTTCGCATCGGCTCCACGACCTCGTAGTGGATCGGGCCGATCACGGTGGTGTCGGCCTCGGGAAAGAGGCGTCGACTCGCTCGCACCGTGAACTGCTCCGTGCCGCGTGACACGCCGCTGTATCCGTCCATCACGTTGCGATTCGTGTACTTCCCGAGACCGAACCCGAGTTGCAGGCTGCCGTCGCGCGCCGCGGCCATCGCGCAGACCTTCTCGGTCCACGCGACGTCACTGGTGCCGACGGAGGCGAACGTGTCGGCGACCTGGTGGTGGAAGCCCTCGTCGGCCGGAGTGAGGGGACCGATCGAGTTCGTCATGCACCTTCCCAGGGTTGCCGGCCGAGCCGGACCAGCACCTCGCCGAGGTCTTTGGCCATGGCCCGTTGCGTGGCAGGGCGCAGCGCGTCGATGAAGTGCCGACGTACGCCTTCCACGTGCGCCGGTGCGGCCTCGGCGATCTTGCGGAGCCCGGCTTTGGTGATCGCCGCGTTCGTCCCTCGCCGATCCTGATCGCATTTTCGCCGGGTGACGAGCTTGGCCCGGACGAGCCCGTCCACCAGGTGGGTGAGCCGGCTGCGAGAGAACGTGGCCTGGTCGGCGAGCTCGTTCATCCGGAGCGTGCCACCGGGCGTCTCGGAGAGGTGGGCGAGGATCTCGTACTGGGCGAGGCTCAGCCCGTGCCGCTCCTGCAGCTCCGAATCGAGGCGCGCCATGAGCGCGCTGCCCGACCGGAGGAAGGCGCGCCACACGATCTGCTGGTCCGCCGTCAGCCACTTCGGTTCACTCATCGTCCAACCCTACCGACCCGGACCCGAAGAAATCTCGGGTGGTTCGGAATATTGTTGAAGTTTCAATAGTTGAATACGGCGTTACCTCTACTCGGCCCCCGCCCACAGCGGTTCCAACCAAGGAGACAGCGCCATGAGCGATGCAGCAGTACTCGCCAACCCGGTCCGTGAAGTCGACGGTCGTTCCGTGCCCGACGCCGGCGCCTGGACGGTGGACGCCACCCATTCGAACGTGGCCTTCGTGGCCCGTCACCTCGTGGTGGCCAAGACGCGTGGACGGTTCGGCGACTACGACGTGCAGTTCGTCGTGGGCGAGCGGCCCGAGGACTCGAAGCTGTCGGTGACGATCCGGGCGAACTCGATCACCACGGGTGACGACGGCCGGGATGGTCACCTGAAGAGTGCCGATTTCCTCGACGTCGACAACTTCCCGACGCTCACGTACGTGAGCTCGAGCGTGCGGCCGACAGGGAGTACCTGGCGCGTCGACGGTGACCTGACCGTGCACGGGGTCACCAAGCCTGTCCCGCTGACGGTCGAGTTCAACGGCGCGACGATCGACCCGTGGGGAAACGAGCGGGCGTTCTTCAGCGCCGAGGCCGAGTTCGACCGCGAGGAGTTCGGGATCACCTGGAACCAACCGCTGCCGACCGGTGGCGTGGTCATCGGCAGGAAGGTCAAGATCGAGATCGAGATCGAGGCGACTCGCGCCACGCCCTGATCGCTACAGCACGCGCAGCGGATCACCGACGGATCGATCGCGTCGGGTCAACGCTCGGAGGACCGCGAGGTCTCCCGAGCGTTGACGCGCGAGCTGTACGAGCACATCGATGGCGACCGCATAACCCGCGGGCGCAACGACGACGGGTTCGAGCCCGAGGCTGACCGCGAGGTCATCGAGGTGCACCGTCAGCTCGACGAGGCGCGTCCGCAGGTACTCGTCGAGCAGCATCGGCGTGCCGAAGCCGACGACGGTGCGGTCCCCCGGTTCGTCGGCGAGCGCGGCGCGGAGCCGATCGAGTGAGGCGCCGCTCTGGGCGACCAGGGCGTCGTGACCGACCGCCGCGGTCTCCTCGGCGCGCTCGACCACACCGGCGTTGACCTCCGAGTCCGGGTCCAGGAGCTCGGCCTGCACCGCGGCGTAGTACTCGACCGCGTCGAGGAGCGGTCCGGTGGGGACGGGCTGCGCCAAGCCGGTCTCGACCTGGGACAACGAACGGGTCAGGTGCGCGGCGAGGGCGCCGACGGTCATGCCGGGCAGGACGCCGGCTTCGTTCCACCGTTCACCGACGAGCGGGGTCGCGACGAGGTTGACCGTCGTCGTGGCCACTTCGAGGTACACGGCGCGAATCGTCATGGTGATCGCAGCCTACGAGGCCGGGACCCCGTCGATCCCGACGATGGGATGGCCTGGAGTGGGGAATCGTCCGATTCGAGCAGCTGGGTCGTTCGGCGCCGGTGGTCCGCGCGGCTGACGGCGCTGGTCAGGGGGCATCCCGATACTTGTCACACCCCCTCGGCAGAATCGAGGCATGGAACTCTTCCTCGTCCTCATCGTTCTCGTCCTCGGCGCCGCACTCGGCGGTGCGACCGTCGTCCTCGCGTCCCGTCGGCGCGCGCCGGCGATCGCCGATTCGGTCGGTGAGCAGATGCGCGCGCTGGTCGAGGAGCAACGTCGCCTCGCCGAGGAGCAGCGTGACGCCGCGGTCGCGGCCGCGATGCAGCAGTTCGCCGTGCACAACCAGGCCGTGCTCGCGAGCGAGCGCGTACGTGGGTCCGAGGAGCTCGAGGGCAAGAAGGGCCTCATCGATCAACAGCTCGCGAACATGACCGGGGAGTTGGGGAAGGTCAACGAGCTGGTCCGGGCGCTGGAGGCGGACCGGCAGCGCCAATACGGGCAACTGACCGCACAGCTGTCGGCCAACAACGAAGGGCTCGCGTCCTTGTTGCAGACCACGCAGAGCCTGCGCGAGGCACTGTCGAGCACGAAGGCCCGCGGTCAGTGGGGTGAACGCATGGCCGAGGACGTCCTGCGTCTCGCCGGGTTCATCGAGAACGTCAACTACCGCAAGCAGCGGTCGCCCGAAGGCACCACCGGTATCCCGGACTTCACGTTCTTCCTGCCCAACGAGCTCAAGCTCCACATGGACGTGAAGTTCCCGCTCGACAACTACGTGCGGTTCCTGGAAGCCGACGGCGAGCTCGACCAGAAGCGGTACCGGGACGGGTTCCTGCGCGATGTCCGGTCGCGGGTGAAGGACTTGGCGTCGCGCAGCTACATCGACCCCGCCGGAGGCACGGTCGACTTCGTGTTGTTGTTCATCCCCAACGAGCAGCTCTACGCGTTCATCCACGAGCAGGACGGCACGATCCTCGAGGAAGCCGTGCGCCAGCGGGTGGTGTTCTGCTCGCCACTCACGTTGTTCGCGGTGCTGGCGTTGATTCGCCAGACGGTCGAGAACTTCCAGCTGGCCCGGACGTCGGACGAGATCCTCGCCGTGCTCGGCCAGTTCGACGAGCAGTGGAAGAAGTTCGTGGAGCAGATGGACAAGGTCGGTCAACGCATCGAGAGTGCGGGCAAGGAGTTCGAGAACCTGGTCGGCACACGCCGCCGCATGCTCGAGAAGCCGCTCGCCAAGATCGACGTGTTGCGCCGTCAGCAGGAGCTCGCGCTCGAGGACACCGATCCCGCCACGCCGCTCGCGCTGGAGGCGTAAGACGCGGCTCCATTGATCGGCGAAGACCGAACGCGGATGGTCCGCTCTACGATGGTGGCGTGCTGGCGTTCCTGATCGTCCTGTTCATCGTGGTGCCGCTCGCGGAGATCGCGGTGATCATCGAGGTGGGCAGCACGCTGGGTGCGGTCCCGACGATCGGGCTCCTGCTCATCATCTCGCTGGTCGGCGCGTGGATGGTGAAACGCCAGGGCCTGAGCGTGCTCCGACGTATCGCCGGCCAGCTCGACGCGGGCCGCGTCCCGGGCGCCGAGCTGGTCGACGGCGCCGCCGTCCTGCTCGCCGGTGCGCTCCTGCTCACGCCGGGATTCATCACCGACACTGCGGGCTTGATCCTGTTGATCCCCCCGGTACGCGCCGGATTCCGGGCCGTGCTGCGCCGGCGCTTCATCTTTCGCCTGGCCCTCGGGCCCGGCGAACGGCGCGGCGAACGGCCCGGCGAACGGCCCGGCAGCGGGCGCTGAGCCGTCGCCCGTGTCTGCCCTTTCCGCCGCGTCTGCCCTCTCCGCGCGCGCTGGTCCCTTGTACTTGCGGGAGTTATGCGGCCATACGCCGAGTAACTCCCGCC
>Ga0209048_10006977_pt1 | contig 10500 bp, 10 predicted proteins | sample FrelakmetCRP12CR_FD_187146 | JGI IMG/M metagenome (GOLD analysis project Ga0209048, IMG submission 187146) | Freshwater lake sediment microbial communities from the University of Notre Dame, USA, for methane emissions studies - CRP12 CR (SPAdes)... | ecosystem: Environmental > Aquatic >... | reverse complement strand
GGTTTGCACTGGTAGCGCCCCGTTATGGCCGTCCGAAGTCCAACCGCGACGAGTCGCGGTTCCTTCCCCCGGCGGCTCACATCTCTCCCTAAGGCCTGTGTGAGGAGGACGCCGAAACGGTCATGCAGAGCGCCCCGTGAAGCTACGCCAGCGCGGGGCTCCCGGTCAACTGCTCGCGACCGGTTCGTGCGCTAGAAGCGACCTTTTTCGTCGACGACGGGACTTGTGAAGAAATGGACAAGTGGCCGGGCGGCTGGAGTGTCCCGGTCAGCTCGCCTCGGGACCCGGTAGCGGGCCGTGCTCGTCCTCGAACTCGCGCTTGACGTGCGCGAACACCTCCAGAGCACGGTCGAGCGTGGCCCGGTCGTGGGTGGCCATCACGCTGGTCCGCAGCAGCGCCCCTGCAGGGGGCACGGCGGGATGCAGGGCGCAGTTGGTGAAGACGCCGCCCTCGTAGAGCGCTCGCCAGAGCAGGGCGGCCCGCCAGTCGTCGCCGACCAGGATGGGGATGATCGGCGTGCGGATCCTCGCCATGGGGGCGTCGTCGGAGGGACCCATCCGCACGGGCTCGCCGCTCAGCACCCGGTATCCGAGCGCGTCCAGGCCCGCGGCGAAGTAGCGCGCGTTCGCAAGCACGGCTGCCAGCAACTCGGGACCCTCCGCGGAGCGGACGATCCGCAGCGCCGCCAGAGCGGCTCCCAGCGCCGCCGGGACCGCCGAGGCCGTGAACAGGAAGGCGCGCGAGGAGATCCGCAGGTAGTCGATCACCTCGGCCGGCCCGACCACGAAGCCCCCGCAGGCGGCGAGCGACTTGGAGAAGGTGCCCATGCGCAGGTCGACGCGGTCATCGACCCCGAGCAGCTCCGCAGCGCCCGTGCCGCGGGGTCCGAGCACACCGGCGCCGTGCGCCTCGTCGACCATCAGGCGCGCGCCGTAGCGGGCGCACAGCTCGACGATGTCCACCAGCGGCGCCACGTCACCCTCCATCGAGAAGACGCCGTCCACGACCACCAGCACCCCGCCGCCGTCATCCTGGGCGCGGGCCAGCGCTCGCTCGAGCTTGTCCATGCGGTGGTGGCGGAAGGGGCGCATCTTGGCCCGCGAGAGCAGCACGCCGTCGAGGATCGAGGCGTGGTCTGCGGAGTCGACGATCACGGTGTCGCCGGAGTCGAGCAGGGTGCCGAGCGTGCCCACGTTGGCCTGGTGGCCGGTGGTGAAGACGATCGCGTCCTCGGCCTCCATCCACTCGGCCAGCTCGCGCTCGAGCTCCAGGTGCAGCGGGGTCGTGCCGTTCAGCAGGCGCGAACCGGTGAGCCCCGTGCCGTAGCGGCGCAGCGCGTCCTCGGCGCCCTGCATGACGCGCGGGTCCGCGGTCAGCCCCAGGTAGTTGTTCGAGGCGAGCATGATGCGCGGGCGGCCTTCCATCTCCACCACCGGCATCGCGGGCGACTCGACCGTTCGGAAGTAGGGCATGAGGTCGGCCTCGCGCGCAGCGCGCAGGAGCTCCTCGCGCTCGTGACCGCGGACTTTGGCGAAGACGTCGATCGAAGTGGGCATATAGGGTGGGCGCCGCGATGGCAGTGGAGATCCGGCCCGTCACGACCCGGCGCGAGCTGCACAGCTTCATCAAGCTGCCGTGGCGGCTCTATCGTAACGAGCCCAACTGGGTGGCGCCGCTGCTGATGGACCTGAAGAAGCGCCTTGACCAGAGGAAGAACCCGTTCTTCGAGCACGCGCAGGTCTGCTACCTGCTCGCCTATCGGGACGGCAGGGCGGTCGGCCGGGTAAGCGCCCACATCGACCGCAATCTCAACGAGTTCCAGGACAACGCCTGGGGGCTGTTCGGCTGGTTCGAGTGTGAGGACGACCCCGAGGCCGCCCGTGCGCTGCTGGGCGCCGCCGAGGCATGGCTGCGCGAGCGGGGGTGCGACCGGATGGTGGGTCCCATGGACTTCACGACCAACGACGAGTGCGGCCTGCTGATCGCGGGCCACGAGCATCCTCCGATCATCCTCTGCCCCTGGCACCACGCCTACTACCAGCGCCTGCTCGAGCAGGACGTCGGGCTGGAGAAGGCCATGGATCTGTACATGTGGAGCCTGCACGTGACCGGCCGCGACAAGGTCCATCCCGCGATCTGGGAGATGGCCGACAAGCTCGAGTCCGAGCACGGGATCGTATGTCGGAACTTCCGCAAGAAGGAATTGCAGGCGGAGGTGACCCGGTTCCTGGAGGTCTACAACTCCGCCTGGGAGCGTAACTGGGGCTTCGTGCCACTCAACGAAGACGAGGTCCGCCACTACGCCAAGGACCTGAAACCGGTCCTCGACGAGAACTGGGCGATGGTGGCCGAGAAGAAGGACACGGGGGAGGTCGTGGGAGCTGCTCTGACCCTGCCCGACTACAACCAGGTCCTGGCCAAGCTGAACGGGCGCCTGCTGCCCTTCGGCTGGATCACGGCGCTGCGCGCGAAAAGCAAGATCGACGCCGTGCGCGTGTTCGCGCTCGGCGTCAAGCCGGAGTACCAGCACACCGGCGTGGCGGCGCGCTTCTACCAGATGCACTTCGACGCGGCCGAACGCACGCCCCAGAAGGGCGGCGAGATGGGCTGGATCCTCGAGGTGAACACGCCGATGAACCGCGCCATGGAAGGCATGGGCGGCAAGATCAAGCGCCGCTATCGCGTCTACGAGCGCGCGCTCTAGCGGCACGCGCTCCGGCGGCACGCGCTCCGACGGCCGCTCGACCCGGACGCCACCGCGAAAGCCTGGAGAGCCGTTCGGGCACGCGCTCCGGCGGGCACGCGCTCCGGCGGGCGGTCGCACGACGCTGCGAAGGACCGCGCCGGGCGCGACCGCGAGGTGGTCTGCGCCGCCCTCTACACTTCCCCGCGTGAGCAGCTCCTTCGAGCTCGATCGGACGACGAACGGCAAGCCCGACGGCGCTCAGGGCACGGTGCCGATGCCGGGCGACGGCCAGGAGAGCGACGCCCTGCCGGTGCTCGCCGAGCAGCCGACGGTCGTGCGCGCTGCCCCCCTGCCGGGCACGCTCACCGAGAATCGCAAGCCCGCTCTCGCCGTGATCCCGGCCGCTCAGGCAGCCGCGGTGGCCGCGGGCGGGTTCGTCGCAGGGGCCGCGATCATCGGTCTCATGCACCGTTACAGGCGCTCCTCCGCGCTCTCGACGGGGCGCCGCGCTGGGCGGGGCGTGAGCCGGCGCGGCCGCGGCCGCCGGCCGGCCGGCCGGGGCGGCGAGCGGGTCAACATCGTGGGCAGCAGGTCGTTCCTCGTGGACGTGCACCTGTTGGGCCAGCGTGACCGCTGACGGCCGCCGCGTCCTGCTGATAGTGCCCGGTCCGGGGCGGGCCTGACAGTCCGCAGGCCGATCGATGCTAGGCGAGGGGGCCCAACGGCGGCCGGCGGGGGAGCTCGTGGAGATGCACCTGGAGGTGCGGCCTGCTGGCCCGTTGCGTCTGCCGCTGGCCGGCATGGACGGAGTGCTCCGCCGCCGTGGAAGGGCGCTTGAGCGCCTGCTTCACCATCGCTCGGAACCGGTGCTCGTGCGGGTACTGCAGACGGATCCCCGGCGGGTCACGTTCGGAGCGCGGGCCCCGAGCGCGGCTGCCGCCGCCTACGGCATCGGCCGGATGCGATTCGCGCTCGGCGTGGACGAGGACCTGCGCGCCTTTCAACGCCGCTTCGCTCGCGACCCGCTGATCGGCAGATCCCTGCGCCGGCGCCCCTGGTTGCGGGTGCGGCGCCGGCCCGAGCCCTTCGAGGCGCTCGCCTGGGCCATCTGCGAGCAGCTGATCGAGTACGAGCGCGCGGCGGCGATCGAGCGTCGTATCGTCGCCGCGCTCGGACGACGCTGGGAGTGCGCGGGTGGAGTCGAGGGCGGCCTGCGCGACCTGCCATCGCCGGCGGCGCTGGCAGGCACGGCGCCCGTCCTGCTGCAGTCCTTCGACCTGGCCGCCGCTGGCGCGCTTGCGCTGGTGCGCGCCGCTCGCGAGGTGGCGCGCGGTCGGGTTGATCTGCACAGCTCGGACCATGAGCGCGGCTGGCGGAGGCTGCGAGCGATCCCCGGCATCGGGCGCTGGACGATCGAGATGCTCGCGCTGCACGGCCAGGGACGCTACGACCAGCTGCCGGCGGGAGACCTGGGACTGGCCAAGCTCGTGGGCCGGCTGCTCAGTGGCGGCGATCCCAGGGCCCGCGCCAAGGAGGACGAGGTACGCGCGTTCTTCGCCCGTTACGACGAGTGGGCGGGGCTCGCCGCGGCGCACATGCTCGCGCCGTGAGCCTGCGGACCGCGTGTCCCCCGTCCGGGGACCGCGTCCGCGGCGGGGTCTCCGTCCGCGGCTTGCGTCCGCGGCGGGGCTTGCATCCGCGGCTTGCATCCGCTTCCCCGACCGCCCGGGGCGGGTGGCGCTCTCAGTCTCTGGTGCGATCGCGTTCGAGCAGCAGCGCGAAGGTGGGGCAGGACTGGGCCGCGCGCTTGGCGTGGTCGACCAGCGCGGGTTCCAGCGGCTCCCCGTCGATCACGGGGTAGCCCCACTCGTCGAGCATGATCCGCTCGGGCAGGAGCTCCGCGCACATGCCGTGAGCCTCGCAGGCGATCGGGTTCAGCCGCAGCCGCTGGCTCATCGGACGACCGCCTTGCGGGGCACCGTCGGCTTGCCCGGCTGTGCGGGCAGCGGCAGAACTCCGGGCTGGGCGCATGCGTCGCAGCGTCCGTGCCGGGCGTGGTCGGCGAACTCCGTGGCGAAGGTGTCCGCGGCGCTCAGGATGAAGTTGACGGCTCCGTCGGGATGGCCGCAGGCGCCGCGACGGCTGACGAGCGATGCCAGGCGGTCCAGGCGCTGCATGGCCGTGGCCGTCACGAGGCCCCCGGCGATCTCCTCGACGGTCGTGGCGAGGGCGTCGAGGCCGTAAATGCAGGGCCCGCACTGGCCGGTGCTCTGGCCGGCGAGCCAGCGCGCGGCGCGGGCGGTCTCGGCGACCGGGCAGGCTTCCTCTCCGAGCAGCAGCACGACGCCGGCTCCCATCGAGGCACCGTGGGGCGCGAGGTGTTCGTCCGACAGGGCGAGACCGCGCAGGCGCTCCTCGCCGATCCAGCTGCCGGCGTAGCCGCCGACCAGCGCGGCGCGCAGGCGGGCCGTCGTCCCGCCGGCGGCCTCCAGCAGCGAGGCGAGAGACGCGCCATGCTCGATCTCGTACACCCCGGGGTGGGCCACCGGACCGGAGAGGGTGACGAGGGTCGAACCGGGCTGGGTCGGGGTGCCGAGCTGGCGGAACCACTGCGATCCATGGCGGGCGATCAGCGCGATGTGCGCGAGGGTCTCGGCATTGTTGATGAGGGTGGGGCGGCGCCTGACGCCCGCTTCGAAGGGCATCGGCGGCGTGAAGGTCGGTATCGCGGGGCCACCGTTCAGGTGGTTGACCAGCGCGGACTCCTGGCCTGCGACGTAGTGCTGGGGGACTGTCGCCAGCTGCAGTCGCGGCGAGCGATCGGAGCGCAATTCCGCCATCGCCGAAGACGACTGTCGGGACGTCCGCAGGCGTTCGTCGATCGCCTGCGCCGCGCTGTCGACGGTCGCGACGGCCGACTCGCAGACGCAGATGATCGCCTCGTCGGCTCCGATCGCCTCGGCGGCCAGGATGGCGCCGTCCAGCACCAGATGGGGGAGCTTCTGCAGGAGCGTGCGGTCCTTGAGGCTCGCGGGCTCACCCTCCGCGGCGTTGGCCACCACGATGGCCCGGCGGCGTGCGCCCGCGACGGCGCGCATCTTCGTCGCGGTGGGGAAGCCTGCGCCGCCGCGGCCGCCCAGGCCGGCTCGATCGATGCGGTCGATCAGCGCGGACGGATTCCTGCGCCCGCGCTTGCCGGAGACGGGCGCGGGCCCATGGACGGTGAGATGCTCCTGAAGGCTCATCGCCCCGTGCGCGGGGATGCCCGCCAGCAGTCGCGGCAGCGCGGGGGCCACGTCGGGCTCGGCGATCGGCGGCGCGTCGGTCATAAGCGGTGACGACCCGGTCATCGTTTGCTGCTTCCCGAGGATACGGAGCCGTGTGAGTGGGGCAGCAGCGACGACGGCGTGCCCGAGCGTCGCGCCCATTCGGATCCGAGTGGGCCGCTCGGAAGCCAGATCACCAGGAACAGGGCGAAGATCCCTGCTCCGCCGAGGGCGGCGCCGCGGACACCAAGCTGCTCTGGCCAGCCGTCGAGCACCCTCGCGAGCACGGCGGCCACCACGACCACAAGACACGCGATGCTGAGCCACAGCAGCCAGCTGCTCTTCACGTCGCTACCGGTGCCGAAGCCGTGCAGCAGCGCGATCGGCCAGCTCGCGTAGGTGAGCCAGTGGGTCGCGCGCCAGCCGGCGTAGCCGACCCGCTGGCGCAAGAGGCTCGTGATGGTCACGGCCAGGAGCAGGTCGAAGGCCACCGCGCCCAGCCCCAGCCAGAACGGGCGGTAGGCGCCCGCGAAGGGGATGACCGAGTCGAGCAGCGAGATCGGGGCGAAGCTGTCGAGCACCGATGTGATGATGTGCAGGACGAGGAACACCATGGCCAGCAGCGAGAGGTTGCGGTGCAGCGAGTCCACGACGAAGCGCGGCCATCTCGGCGAGCTCCAACGCCGCACGTCGGCCACACCGAGCGCGATGGCTAGCGTCAGCAGCACGAGCGCCACCGCGCCCGTCGAGCGGGTCAGATACCAGTAGATGCTCTGTCCGCTCGTGGCCAGCAACATGGTCATCGGGCCATCGCCGTTTCCAGGTGCCCGGCCGGCCCGTCCGGCAGGAGGCCGGCGGCCGTCGGGCTCTCGCTGTAAGCCGAGTGCTCGCCGTGAGCCGACTGCGCGCCGTGAGCCGACTGTTCGCCGTGAAGTGCGAGCTCGTCGTAAACCGCGTGCTCCTCGGGGACCACGGCGGATGTCTCGACCGGCCAGCCGCCGACCGCGGTCACGCTTCCCCGCCAGTCGACCAGCCGCGCGGGCAGTTCCAGCCCGGCCAGCCATTCCGGGGCGGCGTCCGCCCGCACCAGCGCGGCCGTCGTGGCGATGTTCGCATCGGTGCAATCGGCGGCCGCGACGCTGACCGTACGCCAGGTCCTCGCGACCGGCGTTCCCGTGCCGGGGTCGATGATGTGGTGCATGGTGTGCCCGCCGTGGCTCCAGCGGCGGACCGCCGTGCTCGAGGTCGCGAGGCCTCCGGAGAGGATGGAGATCGTCTGCCCGGGCGCCGACGGATCGCTGCGGTGGTCGTCGGTCACCCGAATCCGCCAGCCGCCCTGCGGAGCGGGCCCGCGGGTGGCGATATCCCCGCCGAGGCTCACGAGGATGCCGGAGCCGGTCATCTCGGCGGCCGCCTCAGCCGCGCGATCGGCCGCCCAGGCTTTGGCGGTGGCGCCCAGGTCGAGCGCGACTCCTCGCGGAATGCGGATCGTGGAGCTTGCCCGATCGAACGTGACCGCCCGCCAACCGGCCCGCACCCGCGCGGTGATCGCCGGGATCGGCGCCGGCTCGCCGAGAGGCGGGGCCAGGGCCCTCCAGTCGCGATCATATCCGGCCAGCTCCAGCGCCTGTCCGAGCGTCGGGTCGACGTCGCCCCCGGTCAGCGTGGCGGCGCGCAGGGCCACTTCGAGCGCTTCGACCAAGACGGGGCTCACGTGCACGGACCGCCCTGCGCGGGCGTTCACGCGCGAGAGGTCGGAGTCCGCTCGGAAGCGGCTGCACGCGCGGTCGATGGCATCGAGCTCGCGCTCGATCGTCGCGCGTGCGGGCGCCAGCGCGCCGGGGTCGGTCAGGCGCAGCACGACGCTCGTGCCGAGCGCCTCCCAGCTCGCGCAAGCCAGCTCACCGTCAACGGGCGACACCGGGCGCACGTCAGGACCCTCCGGAGACCACCGGGGGTGCGGATTCTTGAGCGGGCGCTGATTCGCGGGTAGGCGCCGCTTCGGTGCTGGGTGACGCGCTGGGTGTCGCTTCTGAGCTGGGTGTCGCTTCTGAGCTGGGTGTCGCTTCCTGGCTGGGTGCCGGTTCCTGGGAAGGCGCGGCTTCGCCGTTCGGCGTCGATTCCTGCGCGGGCGAGGTCTGCTGCGCGCCTTCCGGCGCCTGGCTCGGCGCTCGCAGGATGCCGGTGGACGTTTGCGAGGTGCCGCCGGACGATTGGCCGGCATGGCTCTGCGCCCGGGCGCTGCTGGCGGCCGAGGCGGCCTGGGCCTTTTTCCCGGGGAACGCCTGGGCTGCCACCTCGGCGAGCACCGCGGTCAGCGCGACGCTGCCGGCGATCATCCAGCGGTTCACGCGGCTGAGCCTGCGCAGCGCGGCATCGCGGGCGTTCGGGGGGTGCTTCCTCGTCATGAGAGCAGTGTCGGACCGTTGGCTAAGGATCCGATAACCGCTTCGTGAGAAAGCTCATCGAGAAGGCTCGCAGGGAAAATCGCGGCTGGAGCGACGCCTATGCTTGGAAGATGAGCAAGACCGCGGATCCGGGCCCGCAGGACGCAGGCCCGCGTAAAGGAGACGACTCCTCAGCCTCCAGAAACGCCCGCGCAGCCTCCGAAGACGACGCTTCAGCCTCCGGAAACGGCCCTTCAGCCTCGGCAAGCGACACCTCAGCCTCCGCGCGGGTGCTGCTCGTGGAGGACGAGCCCGGGATCGTCGATTTTGTGCGAAGGGGTCTGGAGGCCGAGGGCTTTGAGGTGGAGGCTGCCCTGGACGGGGCCGAGGGTGAGCGGTTGGCGCTCAGGGACGGCTTCGACGCGATCGTGCTCGACCTGATGCTTCCGGGCCGTAGCGGCATGGACATTCTCGCCTCGCTGCGCAGGGCCAAGCCCAGCGTGCCGGTCATCGTGCTGACCGCCCGCGGCGAGGTCGAGGATCGCGTCGCCGGGCTCGACGCCGGCGCGGTGGACTACCTGGTCAAGCCCTTCTCGATCGCCGAGCTGGTGGCCCGCGTGCGCGCCCAGCTGCGTGTCGTGACGCAGGCGTCGGCGACGACCCTGAGCGGCGCGGACATCGAGGTGAACCTGCTCAGCCGAAAGGTGCGCCGGGGTGGACGCCCCGTGCAGCTCTCGACCACCGAGTTCGAGCTGCTGGTCTACCTGCTGCGCCACCAGGGGCAGGTGGTCTCCCGCGATCAGATCCTCAGCTCGGTCTGGGGCTACGACCACGATCCCGAGACGAACGTCGTCGATGTCTACGTCGGCTATCTGCGCCGCAAGTTGGGGAGCCCCGAGGATCCGGCGCCGATCTTCACGGTACGGGCGGTCGGCTATCGCTTGGGCGGCACAAGCTGATCCGTCGAGCCCGGTCAGGTCGACGCCCAACGCTGCTCCACGAAGCGCCTGCGGAGATCCCGGCGCTTTCTCGGGCTGAGCGCCGCGTTGGCGCGCAGGCTCATCCGCTGCCTCCTTGCGACTGGGCCGCTTGGCAGCTCTCGGCCTCCAAGGGCCAGGATCAACCAACCCGCTCAGGAACTACGGCTGAGGCACGATGACCGCTGCGCCCGTGAAGCGTCCGGCGCGCAGATCCGCCAGCGCATCGCCGGCCGCCTCGAGCGGGTAGACGGTGACCTTCGTGTGCACCGGGACACGGGGGGCGAGCGGTAGGAACTCCTCCGCATCGCGGCGCGTTAGGTTGGCGACCGAGCGAATCGCCCGCTCTTCCCAAAGGCTGCTGTAGGGGAAGGGCGGGATGTCGCTCATGTGGATTCCCCCGCACACGACCGTTCCGCCGGGTGCCAGCGCGCGCAGCGCCAGCGGGATGAGCGATCCGTCGGGGGCGAACACGATCGCGGCGTCGAGCTCTTCGGGCGGGCTCTGGTCTGATCCCCCGGCCCAGGCGGCCCCGAGCTCGAGCGCCAGGCTCTGCGCGGCGTCGTCGCCGGGGCGGGTGAAGGCGAACACCTCGCGGTCCTGCCAACGGCAGACCTGGGCGAGAATGTGGGCGGCGGCTCCGAACCCGTAGAGGCCGATCCGGCGTGCCGGACCGCACATGCGCAGCGCCCTGTAGCCGATCAGCCCTGCGCACAGCAGCGGCGCCGCCTGCGCGTCGGGATAGTCCTCCGGGATCGGGAAGCAGAAGCGCGCGTCGGCGACCGTGTACTCGGCCATCCCCCCGTCGATGTCCCGTCCGGTGAACCGCGCCCTCGGGCACAGGTTCTCGCGCCCGCTCCTGCAGTAGGCGCACTCGCCGCAGGTCCAGCCCAGCCACGGCACGCCCACGCGCGCCCCTGAGGGGTAGGGGCTGCGCGCAGCCCCCGACTCCGTCGTCGGTGCCCCCGATCCGCCGCCGGGCTCGACGGAGCCGACGATCTGATGCCCGAGAACCCGCGGCGGAGAGGCGATCTCCACCTCGCCGTCGAGCAGGTGCAGGTCGGTGCGGCAGACGCCGCAAGCCCGCACCCGCAGCAGCAGCTGACCGGGTCCGGGCCGCGGGATCGGGCGCTCCAACGCGCGCAACGGCCGGCCGACCCCCTCGAACACCATCGCCCGCATC
>Ga0209048_10006976_pt1 | contig 10501 bp, 6 predicted proteins | sample FrelakmetCRP12CR_FD_187146 | JGI IMG/M metagenome (GOLD analysis project Ga0209048, IMG submission 187146) | Freshwater lake sediment microbial communities from the University of Notre Dame, USA, for methane emissions studies - CRP12 CR (SPAdes)... | ecosystem: Environmental > Aquatic >... | reverse complement strand
CCACCGATCGGTGAACCACGCCAGGTCGGGGGAGCGCAGCACGAGCAGCATGCCGATGTACGCGACCAGCCCCGCCCCCACGCCGATGACCACTTCGAGCAGGTCGGCCGCACGGGTGGTGCCGGTGACGAGCACGGTCACGCCGGCCACGACCAGGCCCATGACCACGGCGGCGACCGCGGTGCGTGCGAGCGAGGCCACGGCCGCGACCCCACCGAGACCGCCCGTGCGCCGACGCAGCACCACGAGCGCCACGACCGCCGAGATCGTGTAGGCGATGGAGTACGCGGCGATGACCCCTTCGAGCTCGAAGCGGCCCACGAGTACGAATGCCAGCGCGATGTTGATGGCGTTCTCGAGCAGGTAGAGCAGGAACGGCGTGCGGGTGTCCTTGAAGGCGTAGAAGCCGCGCATGGCCCACAGGAACACGGAGAAGCCGGGCAAGCCGACGGCGAACAGCACCAGAGCGTGAGCGGTGTTGGTGACCGATGAGGGCCCGAACGCGCCCCACTCGAGCAGCACCGAGAGCAGGGCGCTCGACAAGATGGCCATGCCGACCGCCGCGGGCAGGATCGACAACAGGATCAGCCGGAGGCCCTGCGAGAAGCGGTCGCGAAAGCCCGGGAGGTCGCGCCGCGACGCGTGGGTGGCCAGCTCGGGCATGAAGGTGGTCATGATCGACACGGCGAGCAGGCCGTAGGGGAGCTGGAAGAAGATGAAGGCGTAGGTGTACGCCGACACGTCGCCCTGGCCGGTGCCGTAGGCGAGGGCCAGGGTCACGAACAACGCCACCTGGTTGGCGACCACCGCGCCGAACGTCCAACCCGACAACCGCACCACCGTGCGCAGGCCGTGGTCGCGCCAGTCGAAGCGCCACCGCAGGGGCACCTGGGCCCGGCGGATGGCAGGCCAGAGCACGACGGTCATGGCCACGATGCCGAGCGTCGTGCCGAGACCGAGCAGCAACAGCAGCCCGGTGTCGCCCTGCACCTGCTCGAGGGTGACGTCGCGGCCCGCCGCCCGGCTGAACGCCAGCAACACCACGATGACGACCACGTTGTTGAGCACCGGGGCGAACGCGGGGACGGTGAACGACTTGCGCGCGTTCAGCACGGCCGTTCCCAGTGTGGTGAGGCCGTAGAAGAAGATCTGGGGCAGGAAGAGCCGCAGCAGCGGCACCGCGACCGACTCCTGCTGCGCGGCCACGTCAGGGGAGAGGCGCCAGGTGTAGATGTGGATGATCCACGGCGCGGCCAGCACCGCGATCGTGGTGAGCACCGCCAACACCACCGTCACGACGGTGAGGATGGAGCTGGTGGAGTCGTCGTCGCCGTGTTCGAGGTTGTCGACGAACACCGGCACCAGGGTCGCGGCGAGGATGCCGCCGAGGAGCAGGTCGTAGACGATGTTGGGGGTGGTGTTGGCCAGGTTGTAGGCGTCGCTCAAGTACGTCGTGCCCAACGCGTAGGCGAGCACGATGGTGCGCAGCAGGCCCGTGACCCGGCTCAGGCCGGTGCCCGCGGCGACGACCAGGCTCGAGCGCACCAGGCCCGAGCGCGGTGCGGTCACGCGGTCGCCCTCGGCCGGCGTGACCTCACCGGCCGACCGACCTCACGACGGGCCGGGAAGGGCGGTCTGGGTACCCCCCGGCCGATCGGTCTCGTCGAGCGCCTGGCGCAGGGCCTCCATGTCGCCGACGAGCGAGTCGACGTCGTCGCCGAGTCCGCCGAGGTCCTCGGCGCCCGAGGCCCTCACCGACAACTCGATGGCCCGGGTGACGGCCTCGTCGAGGCGGGCGTCGAGCAGCCGGAGCCGGTCGCGGGTGTCGACGATGATCTCGTCCATCCGCTTGGCGGTGGCCATCTGGGCGTTGAGCGCGTCGAGGGTGCGCGCCTGCGAGCTGTCCGGGGCGGGGGCGACCGGCAGGGGGCCGACCTCACCCAGGTGGCGGGTGATCTCGGCCACGTTGATCCGGGCCCGGGCCTCGCTCAGGGCCTGGCCGGCGCGGGCGATGCGCCACGACTCGGTGAGGCCGGTATCGACGCGCTCTCCGATGGTTGCCAGCCGGTCGCGGAGCGGACCGGCCTCGGCCTGCTTGACGGCGTCGGTGAACTGCACGCGGGCCTGCTGCGCCTCGAGCACGAAGCCCCGCCAGGGCTCGCTGAGGGTGAACGGGTCGATGCGCTCCTTGCGGGGACCTCGGGGGACGGCCACGGCGACCCGGGCGGCCCACGCAACAGCGCCGATGCCGGCGGCGGCGATGATCGGAAGGCCCACGACGATGCCCCCCGCGAGCCCGGCGCCGGCGAGCAGGATGCCGCCGGGCGAGGTGATCGCGCGCGCCACGGGCGGGGTGAAGAAGCGGTCGCGCAGGCGCAGGCGGGCCATGGGCGCCTAGAAGTTGCTCACCACGGCCGTGAACACCTTGTTGATGCTCTTGGGGTCGCTCGCGTTGTACGAGAGGGCGTTCGTGGCCTCGGCCAGCTGCTTGAGCACGCTGAGATCGGCGTCGCTGCCGTAGCCGATGGTGAACAGTCGCACCGGCTTGCCGTTCTCCCCCTGGCTCCCGCTCGAGAGCGCGGCGAGCGTGGCGTCGAGCTGCTTGCCGTCGTCGGACGCGTTGCCGTCGTCGTTGCGGCCGTCGGTGAGCAGCACGACGGCGTTGATGAGCTTGGGGTCGTAGGCCTGGGCCATCGTCTCGAACGAGTCGCGGGCCACGTCGTACAACGGCGTGCCATTGGTGGGGAACAGGCCGTCGATCTGCGAGCGCAACGCCGCCTTGTTCGTGGTCATGGGCGCGATGGGGACGAGGTCGAGGTACTGCTGGTTGCCGCCGCCGAGGTTGGTGGAGAACACCCGGAGGCCCACCTCGTCGTCGGGCTTGAAGTCGTCGAGCGAGGCGATCGCCGCGGACTTGGCCAAGTCGAGCTTGGTGTCGTTGGTGTCCTTGCCCGCCTTCTCCTTCATCGAACCGGAGATGTCGATCACGAGCATCACCCGGGCGCCCTTGCGCTGCTCGGCCCAGCGGTCGAGCAGGTTGACCATGACCGGCGGCGAGGGCACCTGCAGGAGCGTCTGGGGCTGGTTCGGGTCGACGCCGTTCTCGGGAGTGATCGGCGCGCCGATGGCGACGGTGGGGTTGCCCGGGCGGAAGTTGTACTGCAACACCTTCTGCTGGTTCTCGGGCTGTTGCACGAAGTCCTGGAAGGCCTTGGCGCCCTGCTTCTGCTCGGGGGTCACCCACGGGGCGTCGAGCACGTAGAAGGGGCTGTCGGAGAAGATCGTGCCCTCCTTCGGGTAGATCGCGACCAGGGGGACCCGAGGCTTGCGGGGCTCCTCGCCCGGGTCGAGCACGCCGTCGGGGTTTCCGGTGTTGTAGTCGATGACCGACTTCTCCTCGACGGCCACCGCGGACGCGTAGGTGAGGGCGGTGCCCTGCTGGTCGTTGCGGTACCAGTTGTTCAGGAAGGTGAGGGTGGTGTCGCCGTAGTGCACCACCGCCGACTCGACCGTGCGGTTGTACGCGATCACGTCGGGCTTGGCCAGGTCTTCGAGGGTGAGGTCACGGGTCTTGCCGGTGGCCGCATAGTTCTGGGCCACCAGGGCCGACAGCCCGCTGGTGGAGAAGTTGGGGTTGGTCTTGCCCAGCCGGAACTGCCCCCATTCGGGGTGACCGAACGCCGCCCACCCCTGCGGGTTGTTGGCCAGGCCCAGCACATCGCTCCACCCGAGGGGCTTGTCGGGCCAGCCGAGGGCCTCGGCCATCGGCTTGGGCATGGCGATCACCAGCGGCGTGTTCATGAACGGCACGCCCTGGCCGGCCATGGCCTTGGCCCCGGAGTCGGCCAGGCGCTGATCGAGGATGGCTCCCCACGCGCTCGACGCGGGCGACCACACCACCGGGCGCGGGCCTTCGGCCTTCTCGTCCCAACCATCGCGCAGCGCCTGCATGGCGGCGCCGGACGACTTCTGCTTGGGGTTCACGAAGACGCAGGTGTCGCCCACCTTGGTCTTGGTCGCGTTGAACGACTGGGCCAGGTTGGTGAGCAGATCGATCTTCTCGGGCGAGACGGCCATGTTGACCACCGTGCAGTCGCCCGGGTTGCCGAGGTCACCGGAGGCGTTGTTGCTCTTGGAGCTGCCGCCGCAGGCCGACGCCACGGCGGCGAGGGCGACCAGTGCGACCAGGGCGCGCAACGGGCGTCGTGTCATCGGATCACCTCGATCCAAAGCGAGCGCAGCGCCTGCAGCACACCGGCGCGGGGAAGCCCGTTGTCGGCCGCCAGCGTGACGTCGGCGGGGATCCCCTCGGCCGTGGGCTGGCCGTCCACGCGCCAGCCGGCGCGTGCCAGCGCCACCGCAGCATCGTTCGATTCGAGCAGCTTCTTCAACCGTCCTCCAGCGTCGGATCCCGCGACCGGTGCGAGCACGAGGTCGGCGGTGGCCAGGGGGGAAGGGTAGAGGATGGTCAGGCGATCTTTGTCTCGCGACCGGACGATGGCCGGCGCAGCATTCGCTTCGAGGTCGCCGGTGAGGTCGAAGGCGGACGGGCCCTTGAACAGCATCTCGTCGAGTGGGGTCCTCGGCGGGGCCGGGAAGGTGGGTACGGCCCGCTCGAGGCGCTCGAACCAGGCCCGGTAGGCGGGGTCGGTGAAGTCGTTGGAGGCGTAGTCGGAGGTGCCGAAGTACGAGCCGGTGGCCTGACCGATCACCAACAGGCCGGTGGCGGTCAGCTCAGGGGTGGGGTGGCCGGGCTTCACGTCGCCCCAGGTGGCCTGGCCGCCGATGCCGCTCCACGGCGTGCCGGCGACCTCGCCGATGCACTTCCAGGCGATCTCCCCGCCCGGGCAGCGCCCGGCGAGCGCCTGACGGCGGTCGTTCCACACCGCCACGACCAGCGGTGAGCGGGCGAGCACCCGGCTCGATTCGGCCAGGCTCGGCGCCAGCCCGGCCCGTTGGCGTTGCTCGGTGACCATCTCGGGCAGCGGTCGGGGTGCCAGCCAGGCATCGATGGCGGGGCCGCTGCCGCGGGCGACGTCGGCCGTGAGGGCGGCCTGGGTGGTGGCGGCGTCCTCGACCCGCACGGTGAGGCTGTTGTCGCGCTCGGCGAGCGCCTGGCACACGGCGGCCAGCTCGGTGACGCACACCAGGGTGGCCGATGCCGCGCTGCCGGAACCCGTGCCGTTGTCGTTGGTGCTGGGCTGGTCGAGGCGATCGCGGATGACCACGGCGCCGACGACGAGGAGCACGGCGACCACCAGGGCGGCCAGGCGTTTCATCGCTGGCGACGCTAGTGGAGGGTGGGGTCGGGAATGTCGGCACCGACCAGCGTCACCAGTTGCTCGTCGGTCGGCTCGGTGAGCGTCACGATCCGGCTCGCCTGGCGGGCGACCGCGGTCTCGAACAGGTTGCGGGCCACCCGACCGTTGCCGAACCCCTTTTCGCGCGGTTCGGCGTCGAGCCAGGAGCGGACCCGGGCCCGAGCGTCGTCGTCGAGCCGGTAGTGCGCCTCGTCGCACTGGCGCGCCACGATGGCCACGAGTTCGTCGGTGCTGTAGTCGGGGAAGTGGATCGTCTTCGGGAATCGCGACTGCAGGCCGGGGTTGGCCTCGACGAACTCGACCATCTCGTCGGGGTAGCCCGCGGCGATGACGACGATGCGGTCGCGCCGGTCCTCGACCAGCTTGACGATGGTGTCGATGGCCTCCCGCCCGAAGTCGTGCTCACCGCCGCGCACCAGGGCGTAGGCCTCGTCGATCAGCAGCACGCCCTGATCGGCGCGGTCGAAGGCCTCGGTCACGCGCTGGGCGGTCTGGCCGACGTAACCGGCCACCAGCCCGGCGCGGTCGGTCTCGACCAGCTGGCCCCGTTCGACCACGCCGAGCGTGCGGTAGATCTGGGCCACGAGCCGGGCGACGGTGGTCTTGCCGGTGCCGGGATTGCCGGTGAACACGAGGTGGTGGCTGGTCTCGAGGACGGCGAGGCCGCGACGGCGGCGCAGGTTCTGCACCTGCACCAGGTTGGCCACCAGCTTCACCTCCTCCTTCACCGGCGCCAGACCGACGAGCCCGTCGAGCTCGGCCAACAGGTCGTCGAGGGGCCGGGCCGGTCCGGGCTCGTCGGGCCCCGGACCGGCCTTCTGACCGGTCGGTGCCGGCGTCGCGGTGGATGCCCCGGGCCCGCTCGGCGGGGACACGGTGGCTCCGGGCCCGCCGGCCTTGATGGCCTCGAGCAGCATGCCCCGGTAGCGCTCGATGGTGAGCAACTCGGTGCGGCTGTGGTGCAGGTCGAGCGAGGCGACGGTGTGGGCGATGGCCAGCGCCTGCTCGTAATAGACGGTGGCGTAGTCGGTGCCCTCGCGGACGTCGAGCCCGATCAGGATCTCGGCCAGGGTCGACGGCCGGTCGAGCCAGGCCCGTCGGCCCTCGGTGAGCTTCGCGTCGCGGACGTCGTCGGGCGTGGCCCGAACCAGCTGCGAGTCGAGCCGGGGCGCGAACGTGGCGATGAGGGCCCACAGCTCCTCGTCGGTGGCCAGCTCGTCGGCGTCGATGAAGGCACACGTGAGGTTGTAGGCCTCGAGCGTGACGTCGAGCTCGACGTCGTCGAGGCGCCCGGCCGTGTCGGGCAATCGGCGCACGACGTCCTCGAGCACCGGGGTCAGCGTCTCCACGAAGCGGTCGACGGCCAGTTCGAGGCCGGGGTCGGTCGTCATCGCCAGCCTTGCCACGCCATCGCGTGACCTTACTCAGGTGGCCCGGCGTACTCGGGTGGGCTCGCGACCTCAGGTGGTCCGTTCGGTCCGGGCGACTAACCTCGATCGCCGTGGCCGCCTCCGAACAACCCAGCATCGCCGAGCTCGGCCGCGGCGCGAAGGCCGCGTCGCGCCTGCTGGCCACCGCCTCCACCGCGGCCAAGGACGACGCGCTGCGGGCGGCGGCCGACCTGCTCGTCGGGCGATCGGCCGAGATCCTCGACGCCAACGCGGTGGACGTCGCGCGGGCCGAGGCCGACGGCGTGTCGCCGACCGTGATCGACCGGTTGCGCCTCACCGACGCCCGCATCGAGGGCATGGCCGGTGGGCTGCGCCAGGTGGCCACCCTGCCCGACCCGGTCGGTGAGGTGCTCGACGGCTGGGTGCGGCCGAACGGCCTGCGCATCCGCCGGGTGCGCGTGCCCCTCGGCGTGGTCGCGATCATCTACGAGAACCGACCCAACGTCACCAGCGACGCGGCCGCCCTGTGCCTCAAGTCGGGCAACGCCGCCTTCCTGCGGGGCTCGTCTGGTGCCATCAGCTCCAACACCGCCATCGCCGCCGTGCTCCGCGAGGCCATCGCCAAGACGGGGCTGCCCGCCGACGCGGTCGTCCTCGTCGAGGACACCAGCCGCGAGGCCGCCGTCGAGTTCATGAAGTGCCGCGAGGCCATCGACTGCCTCATCCCGCGGGGCGGGCCATCGCTCATCGCCTCGATCCTCGAGAACGCCACCGTGCCCTACGTGATCGACGGTGACGGCAACTGTCACGTCTACGTCGACGAGTCAGCCGACCTCGACATGGCGCTCGACATCGTCGTCAACGCCAAGACCCAGCGCCCATCGGTGTGCAACGCGGCCGAGTCGCTGCTCGTCCACGAGTCGGTCGCCGACGAGTTCCTGCCCCGCGCCGCTGTCGCGCTCAGCGGCGTCGAACTGCTCGGCGACGAGCGCACGCGGGTGCTGGTGCCCGGCGCGGGTGCGGCCGACGACGAGGCGTACGGCACCGAGTTCCTCGATCTGCGTCTGTCGGTGCGGGTCGTGACATCGCTCGACGAGGCCATCGATCACATCGCCCGCTTCTCCTCGGGTCACAGCGAGGCCATCGTCACCCGCTCGCTCGAGGCGGCAGAGCGCTTCACCACCGAGGTCGACGCCGCGGCGGTGCTGGTCAACGCCTCCACTCGCTTCGTCGATGGTGAGGAGTTCGGTTTCGGGGCCGAGATCGGCATCAGCACCCAGAAGCTGCACGCACGCGGCCCGATGGGTCTGCGCGAGCTCACCACGGCCAAGTACCTGGTCTACGGCGAGGGCCAGACCCGGAGCTGATTCCTTGACCGTCCGGTCAAGGAAAACCTGTAGCCTCGGGCGAATGGAGTATCGCTTCGAAGCACCCGCCACCGTCCGCGAGCAGCTCCGCGACGTGAACTACCTCGCCGACGAGGGCATCGCCGGAGTCGTCTACCTGGCTGACCGGCTGCAGAAGCCGATCCTGGTCGAGGGTCCCGCCGGCACCGGCAAGACCCAGCTGGCCAAATCGGTCGCCGAGATCCTCGGGGCCCGTCTCATCCGCCTGCAGTGCTACGAAGGCCTCGACGAGTCCAAGGCGCTGTACGAGTGGAACTACAAGAAGCAGCTGCTGCGCATCCAGGCCGAGCGCAACAACGAGTCGACCTGGGAGGACATCGAGACCGACATCTTCTCCGACGAGTTCCTGCTCACCCGCCCGTTGCTCGAGGCCATCCGGGCCTCCGAGCCGGTCGTGCTGCTCATCGACGAGGTCGACCGGGTCGAGGTCGAGACCGAGGCCCTCCTGCTCGAGATCCTCTCCGACTACCAGGTCTCCATCCCCGAGCTGGGCACCGTCGAGGCGTTGCAGATCCCGCTCGTGTTCCTCACCTCGAACAACACCCGTGAGCTCTCCGAGGCCCTCAAGCGTCGGTGCCTGTTCCTGCACATCGACTATCCCGACCTCGAGCGGGAGAAGGAGATCGTGCTGAGAAAGGTGCCCGACATCACCGAGAACCTGGCCGATCAGGTCGCCCGCATCGTGCGGTCGATCCGCCAGCTCGAGCTGAAGAAGGCGCCGTCGGTGTCCGAGACCCTCGACTGGGCCCGCACCCTCATGCTGCTCGGCATCGAGTCGGTCACCGAATCCGAGGCCACCGAGACGATCAACATCCTGCTCAAGTACCAAAGCGACATCGCCAAGGCGGTGAAGGAGCTCAGCGACGACAAGGCCGGCCAGCGCCGCGCCCTCGGCAAGATCGCGCCCTGATCGTGGGCCGGCGATGACCGATGTCGCGGCGGCCTCCGCCGGCGCTCCCATCCTGGAGCTGCTCAACGGGTTCATCCGCGAGCTGCGGGAGGCCGGCCTGCCGGTGAGCCTCACCGAGAACCTCGACGCGATGGAGGCGGTCAAGCACATCCCCCTCGAGGACCGCGAGGCGTTCAAGTACGCGTTGGCCGCGACCCTGGTCAAGAACAACGCACACTGGCGGGCGTTCGAGACGGTGTTCGAGGTGTACTTCTCCCTGCGCGGGCGTCACTACGAGCTCGATGCCGACGAGCTCGACGAGCTGCTCGAGGGCGACGAGGGCGAGCAGGCGATGCAGGAGGGCGCCGGCCAGGCCGCCGGCGCCGGCGAGGGGCTTTCGCCCGAGGAGCTCGCCGAGCTGCTCTACCGCGCTCTGCTCGAGGGGGACGAGGCCCTCATGCGGGCCCTCGCCCGCCAGGCCGTCAAGCGCTTCGCCGGTATGGAGCCGGGCCGTCCGGTCGGTGGCACCTACTACCTGTACCGCACGCTGCGAAACCTCGATCTCGACGACGTGCTCGAGCGGCTCATGCAACAGGCCCGCGAGGAGTCGCCCTCGCCGCTCACGCCGCTCGAGGAGCGCCTCGAACAGGACGAGTACCAGGTCCGCATCGACCAGCTCAAGAAGGAGGTCGAGGCCGAGATCCGCCGGCGCCTCGTGGCCGACCGCGGGGTCGAGGCCATGGCCAAGACGTTGCGCAAGCCCCTGCCCGAAGACGTCGACTTCATGCACGCCAGCCGCGAGGAGATGGCCGGGCTGCGCAAGGCCATCTATCCGCTCACCCGCAAGCTCGCGGTGCGCCTGGCCCGCAAGCGTCGCCACGGCCGCAAGGGCCCCCTCGACTTCCGCAGCACTGTGCGCCACTCGCTCAGCTACGGCGGCGTGCCGGCCGAGCCCAAGTTCCGCTATCCCCGGCCGTCGAAGCCGGAGATCTTCGTCATCGCCGACATCTCCGGGTCGGTCGCCGCCTTCGCCCGCTTCACCCTGCACCTGGTGTACGCGATCAGCGGCCAGTTCTCCCGGGTGCGGGCCTTCGTGTTCATCGACGGCATCGACGAGGTCACCCGCTTCTTCGAGGGCGTCGACGACATCGGCGAGGCGGTGCACCGGGTCAACACCGAAGCCGACGTGGTGTGGGTCGACGGCCACAGCGACTACGGCCACGCCTTCGAGGTGTTCTGGAACACCTACGGCCGCGAGATCGGCCCGAAGACGAGCGTGATGATCCTCGGCGACGCGCGCAACAACTACCACGCTTCGCAGTCCTGGGTCATCAAGGAGATGCAGAAGAAGGCCCGCCACGTGTTCTGGCTCAACCCGGAGCCGCTCGCGTACTGGGACACGGGCGACTCCATCGTGAGCGAGTACGGGGTGCACTGCGACGGCACCTTCGAGTGCCGCAACCTCCGTCAGCTCGAGAAGTTCGTCGAGAACCT
>Ga0209048_10006975_pt1 | contig 10501 bp, 8 predicted proteins | sample FrelakmetCRP12CR_FD_187146 | JGI IMG/M metagenome (GOLD analysis project Ga0209048, IMG submission 187146) | Freshwater lake sediment microbial communities from the University of Notre Dame, USA, for methane emissions studies - CRP12 CR (SPAdes)... | ecosystem: Environmental > Aquatic >... | reverse complement strand
CGGCACCGGCGCTCCCCAACCCGTGCGGCTGGTGCGGAGGACGGCGGCGACCACCCTGGCGGTCCCGCGGTGAGCGTCGCCGCTCTGCCCGGTCAGCGCCGCAGCCCCGGCCGGTGAGCGCTCCAGCCCCGGGCGGTGCGCGCCGCACCGACCTGGACCCCGTCGTGAACCTGGCGACGCCGCTCGCGTTGGCGGACCGCCGCGCACCCACCCGGGTCCTCTTCGGACCCCACGAGACGAACCTGGGGGACCGCCGCTCACTCTCGGCCCGCCATGTCGCCTACTACCGGCGGCGGGCCGCCGGTGGTGCCGGCCTGGTGGTCACCGAGGAGGCGTCGGTCCACCCGAGCGACTGGCCCTACGAGCGCTGTCCGCTGGCGTCGGCCTGCGGGCCGGGGTGGACGGCGGTGGCCGAGGCGGTCCACGGCCACGGCGCCCTGGCCCTGGCCGCCATCGGCCACGCCGGGGGCCAGGGCTCGTCGGCGTACTCCCAGGCGCCGCTGTGGGCACCCTCGCGGGTGCCGGAGGTCAACAGCCGGGAGGTGCCCAAGTGGATGGAGCCCGAGGACGTCGACGCGGTGGTCGCGGGGTTCGGCGAAGCCGCCGGCCTCGCCGCCGACGCCGGGCTCGACGGCGTCGAGGTCAACGCCGGCCAGTACTCGCTGATCCGCCAGTTCCTGTCCGGCCTCACCAACCTCCGCGGCGACGCCTGGGGCGCCGACCGCCTCCTGTTCGCGAGGCAGGTCCTCGAGGCGGTGCGGGCCGGGGCCGGCCCGGGGCGGGTTGTCGGGCTGCGCCTGTCGTGCGACGAGCTGGCCCCCTGGGCCGGCATCACCGCCGACGCCGGCGCGTCGGTCGCCGCCACCCTTGCGCCGCTGGTGGACTACCTCGTGGTCGTCCGAGGCTCGATCTTCACCGCGTCGGCCACCCGACCCGACCTCCACGAGCCACCCGGCTTCAACGTGGCGCTGTGCCATTCGGTCCGGGCGGCGGTCCGGGGCGCCGGCCTCGACGTCCCGGTCTTCCTGCAGGGCTCGGTCGTGGAGGTCGGACAGGCCGAGTGGGCGCTGGGAGCGGGCGTGTGCGACGGGGTGGAGATGACCCGGGCCCAGATCGCCGACCCCGACCTGGTCGCCAAGGCGACGGCGGGCGACGCCGAGGGGATCCGGCCCTGCCTGCTGTGCAACCAGGCGTGCCAGGTCCGCGACGCGCGCAACCCGATCGTGTCGTGCGTGGTCGAGCCGACGGCCGGGCACGAGACCGAGGACCCGCCGATCGAGGGGACGACGCCCCGCCGCCGCCCCCTGGTCGTGGTGGGCGGCGGGCCGGCCGGGCTCGAGGCCGCCCGCGTGGCGGCCTCGCGGGGCCACGCCGTGCGCGTCCTGGAGCGATCGGACCGCCTCGGCGGCTCCCTGGCGGTGGCCGCCGCGGCCAACGGGCGGACGCGGCTGAGCACCTTCGTCGACTGGCTGGTGGCCGAGTGCCGGCGCCTGGGCGTGTCCCTCGAGACGGCCAGCGCCGTGACCGCCGCGGACGTCGCCCGGGTCGAGGATGAGGGCGCCGCCGTCCTCCTGTGCACGGGCTCGGTCGCCGGGGCCCGGTCCTACGACCTCGGGCAGGGGGCCCACGTCGTGGTCCACACGGCCTGGAGCTGCCTGAGCGCGCTCGCCGACGGGGGCGACCCGCTCCCCGGCGTCCCCGACGGTCCCGTGGTCGTCCTCGACCCCGTCGGTGGTCCGATCGGTGTCTCGCTGGCCGAGACGCTCGCCGCCCGGGGCCGCCCCGTCCACCTCGTGACCCAGGACCACATCGCCGGCAACGAGCTGGCCCGCACCGGTGACCTCGCACCGGCCAACGTGCGCCTGCAGCAGGCCGGGGTCCTCATCGAGCGGCGCACGCTCGTGCGGTCCGTGAGCACGACCGGCGTCGACGTCGAGGACCGGTTCAGCGGCGCCCACCGGACGATCCCGGCCGTGGCGGTCGTGGACGCCGGCCACCGCCTGCCCGACGAGGCCCTGTGGGAGGAGACGGGGCGCCGGGTCCCGCGGGCCGGCGACGCCGTCGCCCCGCGGACCGCGTACGAGGCCGTGCTCGAGGCCCGCCGGTCGGTCCTCGCCATCGAGAGCGGCGGACCGGCGCGCCCCCTCGCCGGGATCGGGCGGGCGGTCGCCGGCGGCCGGTCGGTCGCGCCGTGACCGAGCGCTTCCTCTGGTCGCCGCTGCGGATCGGCCCGGTGACCGTCCACAACCGGCTCGTGTTCTCCGCGCACCTGACGAACTACGCGGAGAACGGCAACCCCAGCGGGCAGCACGCCGCGTACTACGCGGAGCGGGCCAGGGGCGGCGTCGGCCTCATCATCACCGAGGAGCACTCGGTCCACCCGACCGACTGGCCCTACGAGAAGCTGATCCACGGCTTCCGCCGGGAGGTCATCCCGGGCTACCGCCGGATCACCCAGGCCGTGCACCGGCACGGAACCCCGATCTTCGCCCAGATCAACCACAACGGTGGCCAGGCCTCCTCGATGTACAGCCGGCTCCCGGTGTGGGCCCCCTCGCCCGTCGCGGACCCCCTGTTCCGCGAGGTGCCCAAGGCCGTGGAGCAGGCCGAGATCGACGAGATCGTCGCCGGCTATGCGATGGTCGCCGAGCACTGCGCCGAGGGCGGCTTCGACGGGATCGAGCTGCAATGCTCGCATTCCTCGATCGTGCGGGGCTTCCTGTCGCCGGCCACCAACCGGCGGACCGACGCCTACGGTGGGAGCCTGGCGAACCGGGCCCGGCTGCTCATCGACATCGTCACCGCCGTGCGCCGGGCCGTCGGACCCGGGCTCGCACTCGGTGTGCGCCTCTGCGGTGACGAGCTCATCGAGGAGGGGACCACGATCGACGAGGCCGTCGAGGTCGCCCGCATGGTCTCCGAGACCGGCCACGTCGACTACATCAACACCTCGATCGGCGTCGCAACCGCATCGTTGTTCATGATCGAAGCGTCCATGCACATCCCGCCGGGCTACGCCCTCTTCATCGCCAGCGCCATCCGCAAGGCGGTGGAGCTGCCGGTCGTCGGCGTGGGTCGGTTCAAGGACCCCCTCCAGGCCGAGCGCGCGCTGGCCGAGGGTCACTGCGATCTCGTCGGGGTGGTGCGCGGGCAGATCGCCGATCCCGACTTCGCCCGCAAGGCCCGCGCCGGGCACACCGAGGACATCCGCCTGTGCCTCTCCTGCAACCAGGAGTGCGTCGGCCGGATGGGCCTCAACCGGTGGCTGGGCTGCATCGAGAACCCCCGCACCGGTCGGGAGTCCCAGGGGACGGCCACGGTCGAGACCACCTCCCGGCCCAAGCGGGTCCTGGTGGCCGGCGCCGGTCCCGCAGGCCTGCAGGCCGCCATCGCCGCCGCCCGCAACGGCCATCGGGTGACGGTCTACGAGCAGTCCGATCACGCTGGCGGCCAGGTGCGCCTGGCGGCGTCCGTCCCCAACCGCGCCGAGTTCGGCGACCTGGTCCGCAACCAGCTCGCCGAGTGCCGGCGCCTCGGGATCACCATCACCTACGGGGTGGGGGTCTGGCCCGGACTCGTCGAGGAGGAGCGGCCCGACGAGGTCGTCGTGGCCACCGGCGCCCAGGCCGCCCGCCCCTGGTGGGCGCCGGCCGAGGCCGCCCACGTGGTGGACGTCCGCGACGTGCTCGAGGGACGGGCCGAACCGACGGGCGACGTGGTCGTGATCGACGAGATCGGATTCCACCACGCGACCTCGGTCGCCGAGCTGCTCGCCGACCGGGACTGCCGGGTCGAGATCGTGACGCCCGGGATGGTGGTCGGCCAGGACCTCGGTGTGACCCTGGACCTCGAGCACTGGTGGATCCGCGCGTCGGCCAAGGGCATCGTCCAGACCGTCGAGCGGGTGGCCCAGGGCCTCGAGGGCCGCACGCTCCGGCTGCTCCACCACCCCACCGGCGCCATGGAGGCACGCGAGCCGGACTGGATCGTCCTCGCCGTGCCGGCCGAGCCGGTCGAGTGGCTCTACCGGGACCTGAAGGCGGCCGGCTGGCGGGTCAGCCGGGCCGGCGACTGCATCGCTCCCCGACGGGCCCACGCCGCCGTCGTCGAGGGCGAGCGGATCGGCGCGTCCCTGTGATCGCCGTCGTCACGTCCCGGCACGGGGAGCTGTGCGCCGGTGGCGCGGAGGCGGCGGCCGAGGCCGGCGGCCGGGCGATCGTGGTGGGCGACGGGGCGGGGCGGGCCGCCGGCAGCCTCGCCGGCGTGGCGACGACGCCGGTGCGGGTGTGGGACACGCACTACGCCCCGGGGACGTGGGCGGTCGCCCTGGCCCCGATCCTGGTCGACGACGACCTCATCGTCATCCCCAACGTGCCCGACGGGAGGGACCTCGCCCCCCGGCTCGCCGCCGAGCTGGGGTGGCCGCTCCTGCCCGGTGCGGTGCAGGTCGGCCTCCAGACCGTGACCTGCGCCCGGTGGGGAGGGCTCGTCCTGGAGGAGCATCCCGTCGAGGGACCTCTGGTGGCGACCCTCCAGCCCGGTGTCCGGGGGATCGACCCGGGGGCCGTGCACGCCCCGCTCGTGACCGAGCTCCTGGCCGTGGACGTCCCCTCCGGCGTGGCCGATGCCGAGATCCTCGAGGTCCTCCCGCCCGACATCGCCACCATGGACCTCGCCGAGGCCCCCCGGATCGTCGCCGGCGGGGCCGGCCTCGGGGGGGCCGAGGAGTTCCGGCTCCTGTCGCGGGTCGCCGCCGCGCTCGGCGCCTCCATGGGCGCGACCCGGGTCGTGACCGACGCCGGGCACGTCAGCCACGCCCGCCAGATCGGCACGACCGGTGTGGTCGTCGACCCGCGCCTCTACCTGGCCCTCGGCATCTCGGGGGCGGTGCAGCACGTCGCCGGCATCGGCGCTCCCGACCACGTGATCTCGGTGAACATCGACCCGCACTGCCCCATGATGGCGATGGCCGACCTGGCCGTGGTCACGGATGCCGGTGCGCTCCTCCGGGAGCTGGGCGGGCTCCTGGGCCTCGACACCGCCAACCCCGAGGAGCCCACCGATGCCTGACGTGGACGCTGTGGTCGTCGGGGCCGGTCCTGCCGGCTCGGCCGCCGCCCTGGTGCTGGCCCGGGCGGGCCACGACGTGCTGCTCGTCGAGCGCGGCCCCTTCCCCGGCTCGAAGAACATGTACGGCGGCGTCGTCTACGGCCGCATCCTCGACACGCTCATCCCCCGGTGGTGGGAGGAGGCGCCGATCCAGCGCTGGGTGACGCGGCGGGCCACGATGGTCACGACCGGTTCCCAGAGCCTCACCGTGGACTACCGCAGCGACGCCTGGGGTCGTCCCCCCTACAACGGGGCGACCGCCTACCGGCCCGACTTCGACTCGTGGCTGGCACGCAAGGCCGAGGAGGCGGGCGCAACCCTTGCCTGCTCGACGGTCGTGACCGGCCTCCTGCGCGACGGCGGCCGGGTCGTCGGCGTACGGACCGACCGGCCGGACGGCGACGTCACCGCCCGGGTCGTGATCGCCTGCGACGGCGTCAACTCGTTCCTGGCCAAGGAGGCCGGCCTGTACACGCACGGGGAGGCGGGGAACTTCACCCTGGGCGTGAAGGAGACCCTGGCCCTTCCCCGCGACGTGATCGAGGAGCGCTTCGCCCTGCGCGATCTCGAGGGTGCGGACTTCGAGATCCTCGGCTGCACGAGCGGCATCCCGGGCGGCGGGTTCATCTACACGAACCTCGACACCCTGGGCGTGGGCGTCGTGCTCAGCCTCCCGGCCCTTGCCGCTCAGAAGCGCCGCCCCGAGGAGATCATCGGGCGGATGAAGGCCCACCCGGCCATCGCCCCCCTGGTCGAGGGGGGCGAGCTCAAGGAGTACTCGGCCCACCTCATCCCCGAGGCCGGGCTGAAGATGATCCCCGAGCTGGCAGCCGACGGGATGCTGGTCGCCGGCGACGCGGCGGCGCTGTGCCTGGCCGCCGGGCTCTGGCTCGAGGGCGTCAACTTCGCCATCGGCTCGGGAGCGGCCGCCGGGCAGGCCGCCGGGGACGCGCTGCGGGCCGGCGACGTCTCGGCAGCCGGGCTGGCCGGCTACCGGCGCCGGCTCGAGTCCACGTTCGTCCTCGCCGACCACAAGAAGCTGCGCCGGGCCCACCGCCTCGTGCTCGGCGAGCGGACGCAGGAGCGCTACCCGCAGATCGTCTGCGACATCGTGGAGGGGATGTTCCGGGTCGAGAACCCCACGCCCAAGCCGGGCCTCACCCGACTGGTGACCCGCGAGATCCGTGGCAGCGGGCTGCGTCTCCGCGATCTGGCCAGAGACGCCATGGACGGCCTCCGGAGCATCGGATGAGCGGGCCGCGGACCGCGGCCGGGGCCACCGGGGCCGCGGGCCCGGACCACCCGACGGTCAGCTTCGAGGCCGCGGGCCCGGACCACCCGACGGTCAGCGTCGAGGCTGCGGGCCCGGACTACCCGACGGTCAGCTTCGAGGACCGCATGGAGCGGGTCGACTTCCTGGTGGCGCCGCAGGCCCACATCGTCGTCGACGGTGACACCTGTCGCGGCTGCACGACCCGGGAGTGCGTGACGGCGTGCCCCGCCAAGCTCTTCGTCCCCACGGCCGACGGCGGCATCCTGTTCAACTACGAGCAGTGCTTCGAGTGCGGGACCTGTTACCTCGTCTGCAACACCGAAGGGGCGATCACCTGGAACTACCCCGAGGGCGGCCACGGCGTGGTCTTCCGGAGGTCCTAGCCGGTGCGCATCGGGGTCTCGCTGAAGCTGTCACCGGGCCGCCCGGAGGTCGACGCCCTCACCGGGGTGGTGACCAGCGACCCGCGCATGGCAGGGCCGTCGGACGCGGACCGGGCGGCGCTCGAATGGGCGTTGCGGTTGTCCGAGGCGTGGAGCCGGGACGGAGGGTCGGCTGGCGTCGTCGAGGTCGTGGCCGTCACCGCCGGCCCGGCCGGCGCCGACCGCGTCCTCCGCGAGGCCCTCGCGTCGGGCGCCCACCGCGCCATCCGTGTCGACCTGCCCGCAGGCGCGCCCAGCCCGGCGGTCGCCGCGGCACTCGTGCCCGTCTTCGGCTCGGAGGGGTGCACCCTCGTCTGCTGCGGCGACTACAGCCCGGACCGGGGCTCGGGATCGGTGCCCGCCCTGCTGGCCGGGGCCATCGGGGCTGCGCAGGGCCTCGGCCTGGTGGCGATGGAGGCGGGAACGGTCGGGACCATGGAGGCCGTCCGCCGCCTTGACGGCGGACGTCGCGAGCGCCTCCGCCTCGCAGCTCCGGCGGTCGTCTCGGTCGAAGGGTCCTCCGCCCGCCTCCGCCGGGCACCGCTGGCCGCCGTGGTCAGCGCCAACCGGGCCCCGATCCGGGTGGTCGAACCCGCCGCCGAGGTGCTGGCCGCCGCCCGCCGCCGGCCGCCGGGGACCCTCCGACCGTACCGCCCCCGCGCGCGGGCGCTTCCCGCACCCGCCGGGTCGGATGCCCTCCACCGCATCGTGCAGCTCACCGCCGCAACCGCCCCCCGGACCCCGCCCCGGACCGTCGCCCTCGAGCCGCCCGAAGCAGCTCGCCTCGTGCTCGATCAGCTCCGGGAGTGGGGCGAGCTCGACGACTAGGCCGTCGTGACCAGCCGCCCGCTCGCCGCCTGGTCGTGGCCGGACGTGGCGTCGGCCGTCGCGGGTCCGGGCGGGCTGATCCTGGCCGTCCCGCTCGGCAGCACCGAGCAGCACGGCCCCCACCTCCCGCTCGACACCGACACCCGCATCGCCGTCGCCGTCGCCACGGGCCTCGCCGGGCGACGCGGGGACGTGGTGGTCGGGCCGCACCTGGCCTATGGGGCGAGCGGGGAGCACACCGGGTTCGCCGGCACCCTCTCGATCGGTGCCGCCGCCCTCGAGGCGGTCCTGGTCGAGCTGGTTCGGTCGGCCGACGCGTTCGCCGGCGTGGTGCTGGTGAACGCTCACGGGGGCAACGCCGACGGGGTGGCGCGGGCCGCCACCCGCCTCGCGTCGGAAGGTCGCCACGTGCTCGTGTGGGCGCCCGAGCCCGGCAGCGGGGACGCCCACGCCGGGCGCACCGAGACCTCCCTGCTCCTCGCCCTCGACCCCGCGTCGGTCGTCCTCGACCGGGCCGCCCCCGGGAACGCCTCCCCCCTCGCCGCCCTGCTGCCACGGCTCCGGGCCGACGGTCTGGCGGCCGTCAGCCCGAACGGGGTGCTCGGCGACCCTCGGGGTGCATCGGCCGAGGAGGGACGGGCTCTGCTCGACGCGCTCGTCGAGGACCTCGTGGCGGCCACCCTCCGCTGGCGGCCCCCCGAGCAGGGGGGCGCCTGACCGCGACGCCCGGCGGCGCGTGCGGGCACCGGACGTGCCGGCCGGGACCGGCCGGGGCGGTTCGTGCCCACCGACGCCGGAAGCCCGTGGCAGGCTGGCGGCGATGGAACGCCCAGTCGCGCTGCTGACCGGGGCGGCCCGCGGGATCGGCGCCGCGACGGCGCGCCACCTCGCCGTCGCGGGATGGGCGGTGGTCGCGGTCGACGCCTGCGCCGACGACCCGACGGTTCCCTACCCGCTCGCCACCCACGACGAGCTCGACGAGCTGACCGAGGCCCTGGGACCGCACGGCCTGGGCGTGGTGGCCGACGTGCGGTCCCTCGCGGAGCTCGAGGCAGCAGTGGCCGAGACGGTCGGGCGCTTCGGCCGCCTCGACGCGGCCGTCGCCGTCCACGGGGTGATCGCCGGCGGCCCGACCGCGTGGGAGACCGACGAATCCGCCTGGCGGGTGCTCCTGGACGTCAACCTCACGGGCGTGTGGAACCTGGCCCGGGTCGCCGTCCCCGCCATCCTCGCCAGCCCCGAGCCGCGCCAGGGCCGGTTCATCGCCGTCTCGTCGGCCGCCGGGGTCCGGGGGCTGCCCCAGCTGGCCGCCTACTCCGCCTCCAAGCACGGTGTCGTGGGGCTGGTCACCAGCATGGCGGCCGAGCTCGGGCCGCTCGGCGTGACCGCCAACGTGGTCTGCCCCGGCTCGACGGCCACCGCCATGCTCGACGCGAGCGCGGCCATCTACGGCCTGTCGTCACCGGAGGAGTTCGCACGGCACCATCTCCTGCCCCGCCTGCTCCTGCCCGGGGAGGTGGCCGCGGCGATCGCCTTCCTGTGCGGACCCGACGCGGGCGCGATCACCGGCACCGTCCTGCCCGTCGACGCGGGCATGGGCGCCACGTGAGCCCACCAGAGGTTGCGCCCGCCGCCGGGCAGGAGGACGGTGGGCCGGTCAGCCGCCGCTACCGACTCGATCCTGCGGTCCGGCGCCTCGACGGCGGCACCATCCTGCTGGGAGGCTCGCCGCTTCGGCTGCTGCGCCTGACGTCGGGCGGGGCGCGGATGCTGGACGCGATCGCCGCCGGCCAGCCGCTCGCCCCCGGTCCTCGAGCCGCCGAGGTCCTCGACCGGCTGGTGGAGGACGGCATCCTCCACCCCTGCCCGGAGCCCGGCCCGCTCACCGCCCGGGACGTGACGGTCGTGATCCCCGTCCGGGATCGTCCCGACGGCCTGGCCCACACCCTGGCTGCGATCGGATCGGCGACGCGGGTGGTCGTCGTGGACGACGGCTCAGGCGACCCCGCGACCCACCGGCGCATCGCGCGGGCCCACGCGGCCGAGATCATCCGCCATGCCCGTCCGGGGGGCCCGGCGACCGCCCGCAACACGGGGCTGGCGGCCGTCGCCACCCCCGTCGTCGCCTTCGTGGACGCCGGCTGCGCCCCCGAGCCGGGCTGGCTCGAAGCCCTCCTCCCGCACCTCGGCGACGGGAGGGTCGCGCTCGTGGCCCCCCGCGTCGGCGGCCGCAGGCTCGACCAGGGCACGGCGCTGGCCCGCTACGAGTCGGTCCGGTCGGCACTCGACCTCGGCCCGGTCGAAGGACCGATCCGGCCGCGCACCCGGATCCCCTACGTGCCGGCAGCCACCCTCGTCGTCCGGGCCGACGTGGCCCGGGAGCTCGGGGGCTTCGACATCGCGATGCGCCTCGGCGAGGACGTCGACTTCGTGTGGCGCCTGGTCCGGGCCGGCCACCGGGCCCGGTACGAGCCCGCGGCCCGTGTGGCCCATGACGACCGGCGGACGCTCGGGTCCTGGGCCCGACGCCGGCTGGACTACGGCACGTCCGCAGCCCCACTGGCCCGCCGCCACCCCGGGGACCTCGCACCGCTGGGCGTGTCCGGCTGGAGCGCGGCGATATGGGGGCTCGCCGCCGCCGGCCACCCCGGCCCTGCCGGCCTCCTCGCGGCCGGGACGGCCGCCGCCCTGGCCCGCCGCCTCCGGGCCCTCGAACACCCCGCCTCGATGGCCGTGCGACTGGCGACCGCCGGTCACCTCGGCGCCGGCCGGGTGCTGGCCGACGCGCTCGTCCGGCCGTGGTGGCCGGTCACCGCCGCTGCCGCCCTGGCGTCCCGCCGGCACCGTCGGGCGCTGGTGGTCGCCGCCC
>Ga0209048_10006974_pt1 | contig 10502 bp, 8 predicted proteins | sample FrelakmetCRP12CR_FD_187146 | JGI IMG/M metagenome (GOLD analysis project Ga0209048, IMG submission 187146) | Freshwater lake sediment microbial communities from the University of Notre Dame, USA, for methane emissions studies - CRP12 CR (SPAdes)... | ecosystem: Environmental > Aquatic >... | reverse complement strand
CGTCTTCGCCACCTGGCGCTGGGCCCTGGTGTTCGCCACGCAGCTCGTGTTCTACGGGCTGCCGTGGTTGAGCTGGAACGACCGGCAGGCGGTGCTGTTCGACCTGGCTGCCCGGAAGTTCTACATCTTCGGCATCGTGTTCTGGCCGCAGGACGTGATCTATCTCACGGTCCTGCTCATCCTGGCGGCCTTCGCGTTGTTCCTGTTCACCGCCGTGGCCGGACGGCTGTGGTGCGGCTACGCCTGCCCGCAGACGGTCTACACGGAGATCTTCCTGTGGATCGAGCGCAAGATCGAGGGCGAGCGGCAGGCGCGGATGAAGCTCGACGCGCAGGCCGGCTCGCTCGAGAAGCTGGTGAAGAAGGCGCTGAAGCACACGGCCTGGATCACCCTCGCGCTGTGGACGGGATATACGTTCGTCGGCTACTTCACGCCGATCCGCGACCTCGCGTTCCGCGTGATCACATGGAACCTGGGCGGCTGGGAGACGTTCTGGATCCTGTTCTACTCCTTCGCGCCGTCCAAGTCCGCGCAGGCGGACTCGGCACCGCGGCACTGAGCCTCAGCGTCGGCTGCGCAGCGCTCACGCGTTGTGCTCCATGGGTTCGGCGTCGCTCGCACGAGCGTCGGGGGCGCCCTCCGGGACGCCTTCGAGGTGCATCGCGTCGTTCCAACCGACCAGGCTGAACCCCTCGGCGCCGTGGAGCAGGCGGTTGATGCTTGCGTTGCCGACCTGCCAGGTACGCGGCTCCTTCAGGCCGACGCGCGTCGCGGCGCGGTACAGGCAGTCCAGCACGCCGCCATGCGCGACGAGCACGATCGCCTCGCCCGGGTGCCGCGCCGCCAGTCGGGCGGCGCAGGCTACGCTGCGCGCGTAGAAGGCGGCCAGTGTTTCGCCTCCGTCGGCGCCGAAGTCCGGGTCGCGCTGGCGCCAACGCAGCGCCTGTTCCGGCCAGCGCAGTTCGACATCGGCGTAGGTGTAGCCCTCGAAGATGCCGAAACCACGCTCGCGCAATTTTGGATCGCAGAGCACCGGTAGGCCACAGCGCTGCGCCACCGCCTGCGCGGTCTGCCGCGCGCGCTGCAGGTCGCTCGCGTACAGGGCCGAGATGCCAGCGCCCTCGAGCGCCAGCGCGAGTTGCTGCGCCTGCCAGCGCCCGGTGTCGTTGAGCCCGATGTCGAGCTGGCCCTGGATGCGCGAGGTCGCGTTCCAGGCGGTCTCGCCATGGCGGACCGCGATGATGCGCGTCACGCGGTCGGGCATTTCGGCAGGCCCTCGCGCCCGGCGCGTCTAGACGCCCCAGACGATATCGGTCTTTGACGCATGGGAGCGCTTGATCATCTCCAGCAGCGGCCAGGCGCGTAGGCGCAGCGTGACCGACTCGCGCGGCGCGAGCGGCGTACCTTGCGCCGCCGCTTCCGCTTCCGCTTGCCGGCGCTCCTCCTCGTCCTGCGCCACGGCGGCCTCGATGGCGCGCATCGCGGCGGGCATCGCGGCCACTTGGAGGATGCCCTTGGCGGCCGGTTCGCGGCCCAGGATGCGCAGCACGCGGTCGCCGCTGGCGGGCAGCATGATCACGTCGCCGGCAGCCTTGGACTTGAACTTGTAGAGCATGGCCGGGTCGTCAGCGGTACATATAGGAGCGCTCGAACGGATACTGCGATTGTGCGCCGCGCATCGCGCCACCGCCAACGCTGCCGCTGGGCTTGGCGGCCAGGGTCTGGAAGAGCGAGATCCAGCCGTGCTCGAAGCTCATCGCGCTCCCGGCCAGGTAGAGCCGGTAGGCGCGCACCACGCTGTCGCGGGTGACTTGGCGCGCCTGCCCGAGCTGCGCCTCCAGGCCGTCGCTCCAGTCCCACAGCGTTCGTGCGTAGTGCGGGCGCAGGTTCTCGAGGTCGAGCGCCTCGAGGCCGGACTCGCTCAGCACCTCGAGCACGTGCGAGATGTGCTCGAGCTCGCCGCCGGGGAAGATGTGGCGCTCGATGAACTCGCCCATGCCGGCGCCGAGCTGCTCGTTGCGCGTGCCGCCGGCGGTTATGCCGTGGTTCATGACCAGCCCGCCGGGCGCGAGCAGGCGCCAGATCTTGCCGAAGTAGGCCGGCAGCAGCGCGCGGCCGACGTGCTCGAACATGCCGACCGAGGCGATCTTGTCGTACGGCTCGGTCTCGGGTAGTTCGCGGTAGTCGCGCAGTTCCATCGTCACCCGGCCGCGCAGCCCGCGCTCGTCGATCAGGCGGTTGACGTGCGCGTGCTGGTTCTTCGACAGCGTGATCCCCTGCGCCCTCACGCCGTAATGCTCGGCCGCCCACAGGAGCAGGCCGCCCCAGCCGGCGCCGATGTCGAGAAAGCGCTCGTCTTCGCGCAGCATCAGCTTCTTGCAGATGTGGTCGAGCTTGGCCTGCTGCGCCTCGGCCAGGGTCATCGCGGACTCGCGGAAGTAGGCGCATGAATAGACACGCAGCGGGTCGAGCCAGAGCGCGTAGAAGTCGTCCGAGACGTCGTAGTGGAACTGCACCTGGCGCGCGTCGGCCTCGGCTCGGTGGTTCGCGCGTGAGCGGCTGAGCCGCGCGACGCCGCGCCACCAGCCGAGCGGCCCGCGGTCGGCCCTGACCTGTGTCGGGTCGGCTTCGATCATCTGCGCGGCTACCGCCATAAGGTCGCGCACGCTGCCGTCGAAGTCGACCCGGCCTTCGACATGGTCTTGCGCGACCTTGCCGACCTCGCCCGTTGCGATGTGAGCGAGCGCTGCGAGGTCGTGCAGCGTCAGCGTGACCCTGGGCTGCGCCGACCCGAAGCGTCTTCCGCCTGGCAGCACGACCGCCAACGCTGTCTCGAGAGTACCGAGCTTGCGCTCGAGCAGGGCGTGGATGGTGTTCATCGCGATGGCGATCCGGTGCCCCGAGCGGCGATGGCCGCTTGTGACTAAGGCACGTCAGAGCCCGGACTGTAAGGACTGGCGCGTCGGTCTGGCAAGACCGCGTCCCGCCTGACTCGAACCGCGGTGACGCGGCGCAACCGTTCGGCGATGGCGCGCGCCCGCCCGCCGGCGGGATCTCAACCCGTCGCCCGGCTCAACGTCAGCGGCACCGCGGTGGCACGCCGCTCCAGGCTCGTCGCGTCGAGCGCCTGCGCGAACAGGAAGCCCTGGTAGAGATTGCACCCAGCGCGTTGCAGGAACTTGCGCTGCGCTTCGGTTTCGACCCCTTCGGCGATGATCTGAAGGTGCAACGCCTGCCCCATGCTGACGATGGCCTGGACGATCGCGGCGTCGCTTTCGTCGCCCGGCAGGCCGCTGATGAAGCTGCGGTCGATCTTGAGTTGTCCGATCGGAACGCGCTTGAGGTAGGCCAGGCTCGAGTAGCCGGTGCCGAAGTCGTCGATCGAAAGGCGCACGCCGAGCCGTGCCAGCGCCTCCAGCCGCGTCAGCGCTTCCTGCGCGTCGCGGATCAGGATCGACTCGGTCAGTTCGAGGTCGAGCCACTGCGGCGGCAGGCCGGACTCGCGCAGCACCCGGGCCACGCTGTCGACGAAGTCGGGCTTCTGGAACTGCAGTGCCGACACGTTGACGGCGACCACCAGGCGCAGACCGCGCGCGCGCCACTGCGCCGCCTGGCGCACCGCCTCGACGAGCACCCATTCGCCGATGGCGAGAATGAAGCCGCTCTCCTCGGCCACCGGGATGAACTCGGCGGGCGACATCTCGCCCAGCTCGGGATCGTGCCAGCGCAGCAGCGCCTCGGCACCGACCACGCAACCGCTGACGAGGTCGACCTGCGGTTGGTAGTGCAAGCGAAGCCGCCCTTCGCTGAGGGCCTGGCGCATCGCGTGGTCGATGCGCATGCGGCTGCGTAGGTCGACGTCCTTGCGCGGCTGGTGGAAGCGGTAGCCGCCGCCGCCGCCCTGCTTGGCGCTGTACATTGCCTTGTCGGCGTGGCGCAGCAACTCGTCCATGCTGTTGCCGTCGTTCGGAAACAGCGCGATGCCGATGCTGCAAGTCACGGTGAAGCTCAGCCCGTCGAGCACGAATGGGCGCGACATCGCCGCGATGACCCTCTTGGCCGTCGCCTCGGCGCCGGCCGCGTCGGCCTGGTGCATCAGCATCACGAACTCGTCGCCGCCCAGCCGCGCCACGCTGTCGACCTGGCGCAGGCACGACTTGATGCGCTCGCTGACATCGATCAGCACGCGATCGCCAAACAGGTGACCGAGGCTGTCATTGATGTACTTGAAGCGGTCGAGGTCGAGGAAGAGGACGGCAAAATGCTCGCCGTCGCGCTGCGCCATCGCGAGCGCGAATTCGACGCGGTCGGCCAGCAGCCTGCGGTTGGGCAAGCCGGTCAGCGCGTCGGTGTGCGAGAGCTGTTCGATGCGCTGCTCCGCGGCGAGCTTGTCGGTGATGTCGCGAAACGAGTACACGCGTCCGATCGGCTGCCCGCGGCTCAACTGCGGCAGCGTGACGCGCTCGAGCATGCGCCCGCTCTTGAGCTTGAACACGTCGCTGGTCTGCAGCTGTACTGCATCCTCGATCGCCGCAAGCCGTTCGTCGTAGGCCGCGGTGTCGGCGACTCTATTGCGCATCCAGTCGCGAAGCGCGTCGTCGTCGCGCCGGGAGAGCAGCCTGGGCTCCAGGTCCCACAGCGTCGCAAAGCGCTGGTTGAAGGCACCGACCCGACCCGCGAGGTCGGTCACGAGAATGCCGTCGGCTGTCGATTCGAGCGTCGCCTGCAGTTCAGCGAGAAGTGTCTCGTGCCTGTCCGCGGCTTGTCGTTCGGCGCTGCGGTCCTGCAGCGCGACGACATAGATCGCCTCGTCAGCTCCGGCGCCGTAGTCGAGCGCGACGCGGCAGACGCTGCGCGTCACCGGTAGCACGGTGCCGTCAATGTGCGAAACCAGCGTGTCCGAGACGATGCCTTCGGACAGACCGTCGGCGACCTCGCCCCAGAAGCACAGATCCTGCGGCGTCGAGCTGAGCTCGGCCATGCTGCGCCCGCATAGCTCGCTCGCCGGAACGCCGAGCAGGCGCACTGCGGCTGCGTTGGCGGCGAGCACCCGCAAGCTCGTCGCGTCGACCAGCCAGACCGCGTCGGGAAGCGCGTCGATCAGCGCGGCCATGGCGTCGATGTCTCGCCCACCGGCGGCTGGCAGGCCGCCGGCCGCCGCGCCGTGCAACGCAGCGAGCTCATGGGCAGGCATGTTCATCCCACCGATTCCGCCTCGAGCTCGCGCGCGGGTTCGAAGAAGTAGGCGATGCGGGGACGAGGCGACAGGTATTCGAGTGCGTCGCGCGGCAGCGCGATCGGCTTGAGGCTGCGCCGGATGCCGAGTTGCGGCACCGACTCGAGGTCGAGCAGCAGCGCCTCCTCGTGCGACGCTGACCGGTCATGCACCATCACGCGCGGCTTGAGGGGACGGCTCGAGTTGACGGCCACCACGATCGCATAGCGATCGTCGGTGAGCTGCACTGCGGACCCCGGCGGGTACACGCCCATCATCTTGATGAAGCCGCCGAGGACCGTGGCGTCGAACTTGGACCTTCCCTGCGCGAACAGCAGCGACAGCGCCTCGTGCGGGGTCAGCGCGCGCGACGGGACGTTCGGATTGCACAGGTTGTCGTAGCGGTTGACGAGCGCGACGATGCGCGCGCCGACACACATGCGCTCGCTCACCAGTCGGAGAGGAAAGCCGCTGCCGTCCGCGTGTTCATGATGCTGCTCGATGACGTGTCGCGCGCCGTCGGTGAGGCCCATCCGGCGCGCTTGCGCGCCGCCGCGCACCACGTGCTCCTGGTACATCATCGTCTCGGAGGTCGACATGTGGCTGTCGCTGTGGCGCAAGCGCTCGGGCACGTCGAGCTTGCCGATGTCGTGCAGCACCGCGCCGACGCCCAGGTCGAGCATGTCCGCCGCGCCGAGGCCGAAGGCCTTTCCGAGCAGCAGCGAGATCACGGCGACGTTGATGGCATGGGTCGACGCCCTGTCGCCTGCGGTCTCGCCGAGCAGGCGGATGCAGGTCTCGCCGTGGTCGAGCATCTTGTCGACGAAGGCGTGCGAGAGTGCCTCGGACTGCTCGCGGGCGCGCTGCGGATTCGAAGGGACGAGGTCGGTCAGCGTCTTGCAGGCGCTGGCGGCTTCGGCGAACTGGTGCTGGCAGCGCTGCAGCGCTTCACGCTGTGCGACGAGCGCCAGCCGGCGCTCGCGCTCGGCAGCCACCTCGGGCGCTTCGGGCGCGGCGCAGATCGCGGCCGTCGTAGCGGCCGCGTCGGTCGAGCCTGGCGCCACGGACGGGTGGCTCGCGGCGGGCGTCGCGAACTGCTGTTCGGGCTCGTCGAACTTTCCGGTCCAGAATTCGAGGTCACTCTTCTCCGGGCTCCAGCGAACGCGCGACAACCTGAGCGAGCGCAGGGTGGCAATCTGTTGCTGCGAACTGATCCTGAAGTTGCTGAGCGGAAACGGGTGCGCGAGCCAGCCGCCTTCCAGGTGGATGAACATGCCGATCCGCAGGTCTTCGACAGCAACGAATGGGTGGGTCGCAACTTCTTTCATGGGCCGGCTTCCGTGGGCAGCATGCCGCGTGGATGTCCTCGCGGTCTGACGCTTCTTCGGCACTCCGGCAGCCCGACTTGAGCCGCCCCAGCCGCGTGCGCGGCGGCTCTAGCGCTCGATGCGCGTGGAAAGCACGATCGCTGACGTAGTTCGCTCGACGCCGTCGAGGCGGCCTATGTGGTCGATCAGCGTGTCGAGCTCGCCGATCGATGCCGCGGCGACGATCGCGATCAGGTCGAACGGGCCACTGACCGAGTGCAGCACCCGCAGCTCAGGGATCCTGCGCAATGCCTGTTCGATGGCTCCGCTCTGGCGCGGCGCGAGCGTGATCAGCACGTGGGCGCGCACCAGGCGCGCCTCGATCTCGTCGGCCACGACCACCGCGTAGCCGGCGATCACGCCGTGGCGCTCGAGCCGCTCGATCCGGCTTTGCACCGTCGTGCGCGACAACTTGAGCGCGCGCGCCAGCTTTGCCACCGGCGCACGTGCGTCCTCGCGCAACAGCGCGAGCAGCGCGCGGTCGGTCGGATTCAGCGCAATGTTTGTCATATTGCTTATAGGTTGTCGGCAAAGTGACGAATTATTGGCTTCTTTTCGCCAGTATTGACCATTCAAGTTGCATGCCTTCGACACACACTGGAGGTATCGCAACTGCGCGGCGGAGCTCAGTGACCATGAAGGACATCCTGTTGATCGGGGCCGGCAAGATCGGCTTGGTGGTGGCTGATCTGCTGGTCCACGCCCACGCCGGACGTGGCGCGTATAGGGTCACCGTGGCCGACCGATCGCCCTCGATGCTCGCGGCAATGGAGGCGCGGCGACACGCGCGGCTCACGACGCTGCAGCTCGACGTTGCGGATCGCGGCGCGCTTCGCGCCGCGCTGCGGGGACGGTTCGCCGTGCTCAGTGCGGCGCCCTACCACCTTACGGTGCAGGTGGCAGAGGCCGCGCGCGAGGCCGGCGTGCACTACCTCGACTTGACCGAGGACGTCGCCGCAACGCGGCGCATCCGCGAACTTGCGCAGGGCGCGACCACTGCCTTCATTCCCCAATGCGGCCTGGCGCCGGGCTTCATCGCCATCGTCGCGGCCGACCTGGCGCGTCAGTTCGACACGCTCGACAGCGTGCGCATGCGCGTCGGCGCGTTGCCCGCCTACCCGAGCAACGCGCTGAACTACAACCTAACCTGGAGCACCGACGGCGTCATCAACGAGTACTGCGAGCCGTGCGAGGCGATCGTCGGCGGCAACCTGCGCGAGGTTCCGGCGCTGGAAGAGCGCGAGGAGTTCTCGCTCGACGGCGTGCTCTACGAGGCGTTCAACACCTCGGGCGGTCTGGGTACGCTGTGCGAGACGCTCGCCGGCAGGGTGCGCACCCTCAACTACCGCACCATCCGCTACCCCGGCCACGCGGCGATCATGAAGGCGCTGCTGAACGACCTGCGCCTGCGCGACCGGCGCGAAGTGCTGAAGGACATCCTCGAGCAGGCCGTGCCGGCGACGCTGCAGGATGTGGTCGTGATTTTCGTCACCGTGAGCGGACACAAGAACGGCCGCCTGGTGCAGGACACGTACGTGCGCAAGATCTATAGCCAGGCCCTCCACGGCACGCGCCGCAGCGCGATCCAGATCACCACGGCGAGCAGCCTGTGCGCAATGCTCGACCTGCTGGCGCAGGGTCGCGTACCGCAGGCCGGCTTCGTGCGGCAGGAGGACGTGGCGCTCGGTGACTTCCTAGGCAACCGGTTTGGGCGCGTCTATGCGGTGGAGGAAATGGCCCGCGCGGCGTAGCTCGCGCTGCACTTGACGCCGGGTCCCGGCCAGTGGTTCGCGCTCGGTCGACCTGCGCGGCGTCGATGCCAACCCGCTTGGCCGAGACCGCGAACCCCGCGAGGAACGAAACCCTCTATGCCAGCGGCATGAAAGTGCCCCGTGTTGTGAGCCTGTCGCCGCCTTAGCGTATTCTCGAAGCGTTGAATTCGACATCGGGGTGCGCGCGACATGGCAGCCAAGGTATTCGTAGACGGGCAGGACGGCACGACCGGCCTGCGCATCCATGAGGTGCTGGCCGCGCGCAACGACGTGGAGGTGCTGCGGATCGCCCCGGAGCTGCGCAAGGACTCCGCCGAGCGTGCCCGGTTGCTCAACGCCGCCGACGTGGCCTTCCTGTGTCTGCCCGACGCCACGGCACGCGAATCGGCGGCGCTGGTGACCAGCCCGAACACCTGCGTGATCGACGCCAGCACGGCGCACCGGACCGCGCCCGGATGGACCTACGGTCTGCCTGAGCTGGCGCCGGAGCAGCGCAACGCGATCCGGCAGGCAAAGCGCATCGCCAATCCCGGCTGCCACGCGACCGCGTTCGTGCTGCTGCTGCGCCCGCTGGTGGATGCAGGCATCGTGCCGCGCGAACTGCCGCTGTCGGCCACATCGATCACCGGATACTCGGGCGGTGGCAGGAAGTTGATCGCGGAGTACGAGGCCGCGTCGCGGGCGCTCGCCGCACCGCGGCCGTACGCCCTAACGCTCGCGCACAAGCACCTGCCGGAGATGGTGGCCGAGACCCGCATCGCGGCCGCGCCGGTCTTCATGCCCATCGTCGCCAACTTCTACAAGGGGCTCGCGGTTGCCGTGCCGCTGCATCTGCGCCAGTTGCGGCCGGGGAGCACCGGCGCCACGCTGCACCAGGTCTTCGCGGAGCGCTATGCGGGCGAGCGCTTCGTTCGCGTCGCGCCACTGTCGGACCCGGCAACGCTCGAGCAGGGCGCCTTCGATGTTCAGGCGTGCAACGACACCAACCGTGCCGACATCTTCGTCTTCGCCAACGACGAGCAGGCCGTGCTGATGTGCCGGCTCGACAACCTCGGCAAGGGCGCGAGCGGTGCGGCAGTGCAGACGATGAACCTGCACCTCGGCCTGGACGAAGGGACGGGGCTGTAGGCACCGGCCTTGGCAGCCGTGTTCAAGTTCGAGCCGGAGCCCTCAGCCACCAGGCGCGAACCGAGTCACCACGGCGAGCAGCCTGGGCGCGCTGCTCGGCCTGCCGGCGCAAGGTCGCCTGCCGCTGGCAGGCTTCGCGCGGCAGCAGGACGTGGCGCTGGGCAAGTTCCCCGGCAGTCAGGTCAGGTACGTGCATGCGCGGGAAGTGCTGACCCGCGCGGCGCAGGCCGCACCCGCGTTCCGACGAATTCAGGGTGGCGTCGGCCTGCTTCGGCAAGGGCGGCATCGCACGCGAGGTCGATCGTCGGCGCGGCGACGGTCAGCGGCATGCAGCACCAAGGGGTTGCCAGGTTCTTTGGCACCGGTATGCTGCTCGACAATGGCGGTGGCACACGGATACTCATCCTATCCACTTCGTTCACCGGCCTCGCTCCAACATGAACGTCTTGCTTGTTCTCGCCCACCCGGAGCGCCGCAGCTTCAACGGTGCGATGTTCGACACCGCCACGGACACCTTGCGCGGGTCCGGCCACAACGTGGTCACCAGCGATCTGTACCGGATGGGGTTCGATCCGGTCTCCAGCCGCCGCAACTTCGTCAGCGTCAAGGATGCCGACTATCTGAAGCTGCAGATCGAAGAGATACATGCGAGCGAGGTGAACGGCTTCGCGGTCGAGGTCGAAGCGGAGATCGCCAAGATCGAAGCGGCTGACCTCATGATCTGGCAGTTTCCGCTGTGGTGGTTCGGCCTGCCGGCAATCCTCAAGGGCTGGGTCGACCGCGTATTCGCCATGGGCCGCACCTACGGCAACGGCCACATCTACGACACCGGCAAGTTCAAAGGCAAGAAGGCGCTGCTGTCGTTGACCACCGGGGGCCCGGAGGCGGCCTACCGTGCTGACGGCTTCAACGGCGATCTCAATGCGATCCTCAGGCCCATCCAGCGCGGCATGCTGGAGTTCACCGGCTTCTCGGTACTGGCGCCCCAGGTGATCTACGGGCCCGTGCGTGCCAACGACG
>Ga0209048_10006973_pt1 | contig 10503 bp, 5 predicted proteins | sample FrelakmetCRP12CR_FD_187146 | JGI IMG/M metagenome (GOLD analysis project Ga0209048, IMG submission 187146) | Freshwater lake sediment microbial communities from the University of Notre Dame, USA, for methane emissions studies - CRP12 CR (SPAdes)... | ecosystem: Environmental > Aquatic >... | reverse complement strand
CGGGGTCCGCGTGCCCGCGCCAGAAGAAAAGCAGGGCGTTCGGGCCGACCGTGACGACGACGTCCGGGCCGACGGCGTGGCGCGACCTGCAGGTGGCGACTTGCGGGCCTCAGCGCCGGCGTCTGTGGCGCCCTGGTTTTCTCATGCGCGGGTGCTCTCGGGCGCTGCGAAAATGCGGGTATCAGCCGGGCGACTCGCCGGCGGTACGCCGGGTACTCATCCGGGAACGCGGCGAGCATGAGCTCTTCTTCGGCGTCGATCTTGACGTTGAAGAGGACGTAGCCAACTGGGAGCAGGAGCAGCGAGCGGCCGATCCCAGCGAGCAGAAGCGAACCGAGCAGCATGCCGAGAATTCCTGTGTAGATAGGGTGGCGGGTAACGCGGTAGGGACGTTCGGTGCGAAGCTGGTGGCCAGCCTTGATCTCGGCGTCAAGCGTCCATAGCGTCTCGAGGGCGAACCGTGCCCACAGCGTGATGCCGTTGAGGCCGCCAGGATCACGACCCCAACGCCGGTGAACAGTGGCGAATGTGCGGTAAGAGTTCGCCAGATTCGAGCCGGTACCAGTACGACGAGCGCGAGTGCTACCGCGGCGACGCCGCCGAGTGCGACGATGAAGGGCCTTCGCGGCGCGCGAGCTTCGGGTGCCGGTGGTTCGCGGGCGGCTTTGATCGCGGCGAGAATCCAGACCAGGGCGAACGCTGCCCAACAGGCGATGATGATGCTCACCTCCGCAGCGAACCTTTCGCCGCTGGACATGGAAGAGAAGCTAACGCAGCCCCAACGGGACCTCGCCCTGCCTTCTCATCGCGCCGGACGGCATGTGCCCGCGGCGAAAGGCGCTCCTTCGCGCCGTAGGAAAGTCTGGCTGGCGTCGTTGGACGCGACCAGCGGCTCGCTCTGCGCGTCAGCCGAGGTTCTTGAACTGCGGCCAGATGTGCGTCCAGCTTTCGCGTACTCCGCTTGCAAGCCACAGCGGCGCGTGCTGCTCGTCGTTGTTGACCTGGAGGTGGTTGTCGAGCCGCGAGATCAGTCGCACGCTGGAGAAGAAGCGCTCGAGGTACCCGGGGTCGAAGCCGACGCCGAGCACCGAGGTCGCGCTCGATGGCGGCGGCCCCCAGTACCAGAAGCCCATGTGGCCGCTGTAGGCCGCAGGTATCCCGAGCGCCGGGCCATAGCGGTCGACGGCGCCGGCCTCGCCGTAGTTGCTCGTCAGGATCGCGGCGTGGGCGCGCAGTGACGCGGGCAGCCGGTTCCAGGCGACGGCAATCTCGCGCACATAGGTCGGCCACGCGACGGTCTCGCCGATGTCGTACTCAAACCCTCTCGTGTGTAGGTCGTGGATCGCCGTGACGGGCAACGCGATCGCCACCGAGATCATCGCCGAGAGAACGAGCGCGAGCGCGAGCGCGACTCGGCGCAATCTCCCGCGGCCGCGCCGCATCCAGCTCAGCGTGGGCCGGGCGCCGGCCGCAAGCAGGACCGGGTAGATACCTGCCGGGTAGTACACCTTGCCGCCGGCGATCACGAACACCACCAGCAGCATCAGGTAGGCCCACCCGATCGAGCGGGCGAAGCGCAACTCCGGGGCGCGCAAGAGCCGCACGAGCCCTGCGATCCACACCGGGACGAGAAACACGCTGACGATCACCAGCTGCTCGGGCAGAAACAGCCATCGCGGAATCGAGCTGCCGGACGCGCCGTTGGCGAGCCCGCGGCTGACCGTCAACTCGGGCCAGCCGTGGCGCGCCTGCCAGACCAGGTAGGGCGCCCAAATCGCCGCGGCGATGACTCCGCCGGCCCACAGCCACGGCGAGCGGAACGTGCGCCTGGGCCCCGCTATCGCGATCCCGCCGAGCAGCGCCGCGATCAGGAATGCGACAAGGTCGTCGTCGAGCAGGCCACCCCCGGCAAGTAGCCCGACGGCGAGCCACAGGCGCTCGTTCCCGCCGCCAAGGATCGCCACCACCAGCAGCAAGATCAACACCCAGGCGAGCAGATTGAAGGTCGTTGTGCTCAGGGTGTGGCCGGCCCCCAGCAAGATCAACGAGACCGCGACTGATCCGGCCGCCAGCAGTTGGGCGCCGCGCTCGCCACCGAACTGGCGGGTGAGCGCCGCGGTCACGGGCACGATCGCCGCAGCCGTGATCGCCGACGGCAGCCGCAGCACCGTCACCGACCCCGGAGCGAGGTCGTTCATCAGCCGTGCCATCAACGGCGCGAGCGGCGGCTGATCCGGATAGCCCCAGGCCAGATGCCGACCCGCTTCGAGGAAGTACAGCTCATCACGGTGATAGCCATAGCGCCCAGCGAACGCGACGAGGATCGCGAACACACACCCCGCGACGGCGAGCGACCCCCAAGCGAACCGCAGAGGGGCACGCGTCGCCTCCGTCACCCCGCCGCGAACCCCAGCAGCTGCTGCAGTCACGGCACCATCATCCCACCGACGACAGCCGCGCACGCTGAAGTTCCGCGGAACCTCGGTTTGCGGCGTCCGGAGACCCGCTTCGCCTCTCCCGCCGGACGCCGCAACACGCAATCCGCATGCCCCCGTTGCGCGGCCAGCAGCACCCACGGCTCGCCGGTGGCAGAGGCGCGCTTCCACGACTTTGTATGGCGCACAGGGCACCTCAGGTCTGCCCTGCACGGCGCTCAACTCAGGTCTCTCCCTGGTTCGCGAGAGACGTGCTCCTCGCCAAACTCGCGCATCTCGCTGTCGACGAGCGTCGGGCAGGGCAAGGGGATCGGCCGGCGTGCCTGCTTTCTCGCGAGAGCAGGGCGGCGTCGACGTCCGATCGGCCTCTTTGCGCGCCCCGCTTCGGCGGCCGAGCAGGGAACAGGGCCATCCGCCCGCCTTGCGCGGCAAGCGCGCCGCTACGGCCGGCACGCAGCTCGGCGGTAGACGCGGAGCTGCGACGTGCGCGATATCCGCGCATTCCGAGACTGAGGCTGCCGCGGCCGACATGCTCGTCGCATGACCAAAGCAGGGCTGCGGGCCGAGCCGGCCGGGGTCAGCGCTGCCGTGACTGCTCCACGCCTAATGCAGTAGTCAGGGCGTAGCTACTGCTTCGCGCCGCGAGCAGGCACGCCACCGCACGTCACCGTGCTGCTGCCTGTGGGCGATTCCAATCGCGCGTCACGACGTAGATGGGGCTCGATCCGGACGCCTCCTCCGTCGCCCAGGCGATCGCGCGGGCTTGCCGAGGCGATGCATCAAACCGATCGCGCGGGTCGGCGGGATCGCACGATCGCTGCCCGTCGAAAGCGATCGTGCCACGGCCCCACTCGGCGCTGCTGAGATTGGGCGGAAGCGATCGCGCGAGTCGGCCGGCGGCGATGCCTCGTTTCGTCGCATAGCAGGCGCCCGGCCGGCGGCGGGCCGATCCAAAAAAGCACAAGCTCCGACGTGCACCGCCGGGCTGTCAGCCGCCCGGATCCACGCGGAGGCGACACTCTCGGCGTAGGGCGTCGGGGGCCCCCTCCTCGCGACGTCAAGACGCTGTCGCGATGTTGCGCTCGTGGGTGGATGACCGCGTCAGCGACTTACCCGCACCGCCGTGCGCGCGCCGGCGTCGCGCACGCGCGAGCGCTCCGCAGATCGGCGTGGTCGGGCCCGATGACTCCCACCGCGTCACGACGGCAGCATGCTGGGACTCGCTCACGCCTTTGCTGGGTGCCTTGTGCTGCTCGTCTTGTCGTCGCGTGAGACCGCTCCGCGGGGCGCGAGTCTGACCGCGCTCGCCGCTCTTCCGGCTTGTCAGAATCAACTCGCTCGCAGCCTTGCGCGCGCCACTCCACGCCGGCCAGCTGCGCCTCGAGCCGGAACGCGCGCGAGCGGTGGTGGAGCGCCCTCGCCCGCGTCCTCGAGCTTTGCTGCGCGGTGGATGCGCGCGCTGAAGCGCGTGTCGTGCGCCTCGCCCTGATCTACGCTTTTCGCAGCGGCGTGCGCCAGAGTGGCATGGACCTCAAAGCTGGGATCGCACCTTTGGCTGCGCGACCGGCAGCGCGGTCTGAGTGCTCGCCACGCAAGCGGCGGATGCTTGCCGAACAGATCGGCTTGCGAACGCGTCGTCTTGTGGATTGGATCCAGCGGCCCGATCGAGGCACCGGTGCCGTCTACCCGAGACAGGGACGGTTACTTCTGGGTCATCTGGCGGATCGACGACGTCGCTAACCTGTCGGGCGATCGGCTATCCACGGCCGTGGTCGAGTCGGCGACGGTCGCCCGCGGCCATGGTCGCGGAGGCGGCTGTGATCGGCTGACGAGGACTCGGGGACCAGGCGATTTGCGCGCACATTACTCTGGAATGAGACGCTGGCGGCGTTGAGCACTGGCCCACTCCCGATCGGGTCTGTGAATGTGACCGCGCAGCCCCTGGTGCGCGACGTGATTCTGGGCGATGGGTCGACGCTGCGCTTGCGAGCGCCGACGCCGGAGGATTACGAGGACATCAAGGCTTTCTATGACCGGCTATCCCCGGAGAGTCTCTATATGCGCTTTCACGGGATGGTGGGCACGGACGTACCGTCGCGCTATATGGTTGAGGCCGGCGGGGTCGACCGGGTGGCGTTGATCTGCCGACACGGTGATCGCGTGGTCGCCGCCGCGAGCTACGATCGACTGCTCGAGCCCGGCGTAGCCGAGGTTGCGTTCGCGGTGGCGGACGATTTCAGGCGTCGCTGGGCCGCGACGCGACTATTGGAGCAGCTCGCGGCGATCGCCGCGGAGCAGGGAATCCGCCGGTTCAACGCGGAGGTGCTGGCCGATAACCGCGCGGCGCTCGGCGTGCTCAAGGAGGCGGGCTTCGGGATTCGGCGCAAGGGGGCTGGGGGCGAGGTCACGGTCGTGCTCGACATCACACCGACCGAGAGCGTGCAGGAGCGGATCGACGAGCGCGACCACCGCGGCGTGGTCGCGTCGCTACGAGCGGTTCTCGCCCCAACCTCGATCGCGATCGTGAGCGCGTCGGATGCCCCGGATGATCCTGGCGGCGCCGTCCTCTCAAACGTGCTCGACGGCCGTTTTCAAGGCGTGGCCACGCCGATCAACAGCGCAGGCGGTGTGATCCGGTCAATCCGCGCCGCGCATAGCATCGCTGGGCTTCAGGAGGTGCCCGAGCTCGTGGTGATCGCTGTCCCCCCGCCGGAGGTCGTCGATGTCGCCCGCGAGGCGGCGGAGAAGGGGGCGAAGGCGCTCGTCGTACTGGCGGGCGAAATGGCCGATGGGGGCGATCAGGCCCACGAGCGGGAGGAGCGGCTGCTTGAGATTGTCCGCGGCGCCGGCATGCGGTTGGTCGGACCGGACTGCCTGGGGGTGCTGAACACCGACCCAAAGGTGAGCCTGAACGCGACCGTCGCCGGGTTCCGCGTGTCGGCCGGGCGCTTGGCGATCTGCTCGGAGTCGGGAGCGATCGGGATCGCTCTGCTCGGGCATGCCGCGGCTCGACGGCTCGGGGTCTCCAGCTTCGCTTCGCTCGGCCACCGTGCGGACGTCTCGACCAACGACCTGCTCGAGCTCTGGGAGGAGGACCCGCGCACGGCCGTGGTGATGCTGTACATAGAGACGGTCGGCAACCCGCAGCGGTTCGCGCGGATCGCGCGTCGGGTCGCACGACGCAAGCCGATTCTCGCCGTCAAGGGACATCGCCGGCCTGAGGCGGCGCGGAGCGAGGCACGCACGCACACGAGCGCCGCGCTGCACGGGGACGCGGTCGTGGACGCGCTGCTGCATCATGGCGGCGTTCAGCGGTTTCGAAGCGGGGAGGAGCTGTTCAACGCCGCCGAGTTCTTCGACCGCCAACCGCTCCCGTCCGGGCGCCAGATCGGGATCGTCGCCAACTCCGCCGGGGTCGCGACACTCGCGGCCGATGCCTGCGCGACGCGAGGCCTGATCGTCGCGGGGACGCGAGGACGGGCCCGAAACCCGCTCGTGATGCAGTTTCGCGCGGGTTCCCAGGATTACCTGAGGGGCGTCCGCGGGATTCTCCGAGATGCGGGCGTCGACGCGCTGATGGCCTTCTATGTTGATCCGCTGGGTGGCGATCCCGAGGGGGTTCTCGAGGTGATCTCGGTGGCCGCCGCCGGGCAGGGCAAGCCGGTCGTGGCGTGCGTCGTGACCGCCGAGGGTGCGCTGCCGATCGGTCGGGGCGCGGGGGTGCCGAACTTCCGCTTCCCGGAGTGCTGCGCGGACGTTCTCGCCCGCGGCGTGGAGCGCCGCGAATGGCTCTCGCGGCCGGTCGGAGAGCCTCCCCAGTACACGGATCTCGATCCAGCAGCCGCCCGCGAGCTGATCAGCGCCCGTCTGGATCGGGGGCAGAGCGAGGGAACATGGCTGACGAGGGCCGAAGCGGAGGCTCTGCTCGCAACGCACGGCGTGACGGTCGTGCCCTCTTATCAATGCGAGGAGATCGACAGCGCGGTAGCCGCCGCCGAAGAGATCGGCGGGCCGATCGCCGTGAAGGCCAATCGTCCGCCGCCGGCCTATGCGGGCGACATCGACGCGGTGCTGCTCGGCCTGGAAGGCCCGGCAGCGATCCGGGCTGGCTGGCAGGAGCTCGAGCGACGCGTGCGGCAGTCCGGGTGGCCGTTCACGGGAGCGGTTCTGCAGCGGCTGATGCCACCGGGTGCCGATCTGCTCGTCGGCACGGTTATCGATCCGGAGCTCGGGCGGGTGATGGCGGTCGGGCTCGGCGGGCGTCACGGCGGGCTCGCGGGCACCGCCGCCTTCCGGCTTCCGCCGAACACAGACATCGACGCGGACGAGCTGATCGACGCATCGATAGCCGTGACCACGCAGCTCGACGGCTCCCGCGGACTACCCCATCTCGACCGGGGCGCGCTACGCGCGCTCGTGCTGCGCTTCGCGCTGCTGCTACGCGAAACACCGGAGATCGCCGAGGCCGATCTGAACCCGGTACGGTGCATGACGAACGGCTGCGCAGTCCTCGACACCCGCCTGCGACTCGAGCACGCGCGACCGATCGAGCGCGTCAAAACCTGGTGATCACGCCCGGCGCAGGCCCCATGCGCACCCTCGATCGCGTCGTCCGCTGCTCCGCCGGCTTCGGGGCCGACGGGACGTGCGCTGCTCAGATCAGATCGATGCGAATGTCCACCAGCCCGGCGGCTGCCGGGGCGATCGTCGTCGCGCCGAGCCGGCTCAGCAGGCGGATGAACGTCAGGTTGCTAGCAAGACAGATCGCGGTTAGGTGCTCGATGCCAGCGGACCGCGCCCTGGTCGCGACCCGCTCGAGCAGCATGCTCGCGATGCCCCGCCCCTGCCAATCGTCGGCCACCGCAACCGTGACCTCGGCGCTCCCGGGCTTGCCGACGCGCAGGCATCGCGCAATTCCCACCGTCACCCCGTCAGGGGCGAACGCCATGACCACCTCATGGTCGCCACACGCTAGCGCTGACTCAGGGCAAAGAGCGAGCCGCTGGAGCAACACGAACAACCGCGCGTACAGCGTCTCGGGGCGAAGCCCAGCGAACCAGCTGGCGAACCAGCCGGCGATCGCAGCTTCATCGCCCGCGGCCAGCAGCCGAATCACAACGCTCGAACCATCGCGGAGAACCACCCGCTCTGTATCCGCCGACGATCCGCCCTCTCCAACACCATCGGAGATCCGCCCCACGCCGGTTTCTAAGCCCGTCAACATCTCAACCCTCACTCCTCTCATTAACGCAACGCAAGGCTACGCCGCACCGCGCCAACCAGCAACCGTACAGACCCGCGATCTCAGCCCGGGTTTCCTCGGTCGACTCAGCGGATCGCACGCCGGCCGCCCACATGCTCGAGTCCCTGCTGGATTCATCTGTTCGATCGCTCGGGAGCGACATCGAACACAGGTCCCCCGCGCAATCGTTCGGGCTCACCACGCGACCGCCCCGCCAGCCCACAACTGCCCCAGCCCACCGGCCGCACGACGGTGACAGGCCACCCGCGCCTGGCATGCTCCTCCACCCCAAGCAGCCACTGAGCCGCGAACGTACAAGCCGGTCGGTCGGCTTCGATACCCGAGGTGCGCGCTGCCAGCGCACGCAGCTGACATAAAGCCCAGTCTTCCCGCCACCGTGGATCGTCATCCCCCCACGAGCGACGCGTTCGGGAACCGTGACTATCCCGGCGACCGCTCCACCCGAAGCCGTAACCACGCCCGCTTGGCGGGCCAACGGCAACGGCGTAGCGGACCCGCGCGCCGCGCGTCAAGCGGCAGCCCCGGTCAACCGACCGCCACCCGGAACTCCCAGCTTGCAGGGAGTTCGGCCGCTTGACCCGGGCTTCGGCTCCGCTACCTGGCAATGAGCGCCGGCAGGGCCGGCACTGCACTCACGGCAGCCCCAGACGCCGCAACCCCGCCGGTTCACCCCCAAATGACGAGGAGTCCCCGAAAACCCGCGTTGATCCCGCCGCGAGCACCGCGCTACATCCGACACCTCACTCGCGTCGCGCGGCATCTGGGTCCGAGGCTGCCTCGCACCTCAGAAGCGTGCCGCCGACTGTCGGGAACGCGGGGCAAAGCCACTCCGCCGCGCATGATCTCGATGGCCGGCTGCACAGGTCACAGCACTCTTGTCGACTGGTGCGAACCGGGCACACCGTCGATCAATAGCCACGGGTTGCTGGCGGGGCTCCGCCTCCGGGTGCGATGACGTTGATGTAGCTCATCATGCCGTTGTCCTCGTGCGCGGCGATGTGGCAGTGGAACATCCATTTCCCGGTGAAGTCGGCGAGCTTGATCCGCAGCACGACCTGGCCGGGGACCCCGTGCTGCTTGTAGGGGACGGGGATCGTGTCGACCTGGCCGACGTAGGGCTGAGGGACGCCGTCGATCGACATCACCTGGAAGTGGCTGGTGTGGATGTGGAACGGGTGGACCTCCCCGCTGCTGTTCAGCACCGTCCACTGCTCGACGGTGTTCAGGATCCCGGGAGTCGAGAAGATCGAGCGTGTCGGGTTGAACTCTTTGCCGTTGATGTAGAGGCTCGTGTCGGCGCTGTTCTCGCTCAGCCTCACGGTGCGGTACTGGCCGACGGCGCGTTCGCAAGGCTTGCCGGGGCGGTGGGGATCGCGCCAGTCGGCATTGGGAGCGCAGGCTGGGCGGAGCCGGCGACATGAAGCTCGAGCAGCGAAGCTGCGGGGTAGGAGACGCCCTGCGGGCCGTTGCTGTACGCGAGCGTGCGAAGCCACGTGTGTGCGGGGCGGGCGCTGGCGGTCACGAGCACGTCGTAGCGGCGGCCGGGCGGCATCAGCAGCGTGCCCGGCGTGGTGATCTGGTCGAGAGGCACGCCGTCCTCGGCGATCAGGGTGAAGCGGTAGCCGTCGAGGTGCGGGCGGTAGAAGATGTTCGCGCCCTCGTTGGCCAGCCGCCAGAGCTGCGTCTCACCGGGGCGCATCGTCAGGATCGGTCGGAGTTGGCCGTTGACGAGCCGGACGGTTGGGTTGTTGGAGTTGATCGACGTCGTCGCGGTGTCCTGCACGATCCGGCCAGCGTGATCGATCTGGCCGTCCTTGAACACCAGCGTGTGGGCGGTGATGTGCCGCAGGTCGGGCGGGAGCAGGCTGCGATCGTCGCCGACCACGATCGTGCCGGACAGGCCGGCGAAGATCTGGCTCTCCACGGTGGCGCCCGTCGTCCCGGTCGGGGTCATGCCGGGCATCGACATGCGCGGCATCGACATCATCGAGCCGGACATCACCATTCCGTGGTCGTGGTACCAGAACGTCCCCTGCGGGTGGCTGGCGGGGATCGACAGGTGATAGGTGAAGCTGTGGCCCGGGGCGACCTGGATGAACGGGTTATCCGAGGACCCGGAGGGCGAGATGAACATGCCGTGGAAGTTGAGATTGCTCATCACCGGCAGGCGGTTCACGAGCTTCAGTGTCACGTGCTCGCCCGGCGCGAAGTGCATGGTCGGGCCGACGAAGCTCCCGTTGTAGGAGTCCCCCCCACACCCGGCGGCCGGCCAGATCAAACAGCGTCCGCTTCGCGACCAGCCGCAGCGACACGCTCGATCCGGCCGTGAGGTTCAGATCCGGTGGGTCCTTGAACAGAAGGCCCGATCGCATGCCCTGCTCCTGCTGCGCGGTCAGACGGCGGACCGCTCGGCGAAGCGCCGCTCGCGCCGGCCACCGATATGGCCGCCACCGCCACCGCGACGAGACCGGCCAGTCCCAGCCATCGCCGCGCAGTGCCCCGCAAGCGCCGGCCGGCGGCTTGGTCAGGAGTAGTGGGCATCACGTCCGGTGTCGATGACAACAGGGACCTCTTTCAGTCGTGTTGCAGGTCTGTAGGAGCAGGTTCACGTCTGCGAGCAGCAGCTGTCCCGGGCGGTGCGGCAGGCGTCACCCGCCGCCGTAGGAGACGATCAAGTCCGTGGCGACGCCGGCGAGGAACCCGGCGGCGAGCAGATAGAGGCCGAGGGTGCGGTGCCCGTAGCGGCGCATCCCGGTCCAAATCTCCCCGATCACGTACAGGATCGCGCCGCCAGCGAGCGCGTAG
>Ga0209048_10006972_pt1 | contig 10504 bp, 10 predicted proteins | sample FrelakmetCRP12CR_FD_187146 | JGI IMG/M metagenome (GOLD analysis project Ga0209048, IMG submission 187146) | Freshwater lake sediment microbial communities from the University of Notre Dame, USA, for methane emissions studies - CRP12 CR (SPAdes)... | ecosystem: Environmental > Aquatic >... | reverse complement strand
TTCAGTGATCGCTATGGCGATTGATCCAGTGTGTAAGATGAAAGTGGACGAGAAAACTGCGAAATTCAAGAGTGATTATCAGGGAAAAACCTACTATTTCTGTGCACCCGGATGCAAGAAAGAGTTCGATAGAAACCCCAAAAAGTACCTCTAGCAAAGACTCAACGTTACACTCAGCAGTCAGCGTTAGACTAGCTGAAAATCTAAAGAGATCGTAGTGACTTCCTGAAGTAGATTCTGGCTTTCTCGTCAATAAATGCTTCCATATCCATGAAATGAGTTTATTAGAGTGCAAAGTTGAGGCTCAAAAACGATAAGTTTATGAGCAAAAGGCTTAGGTGATATGTGGGGTTTGCCGGTCATGGGGCGCGGGATCCACCCGATCCCATTCCGAACTCGGAAGTTAAACCGCGTTCCGTTCTCGGTTGTATTGTGGTCTTCGGCCACGTGAACCCGAGAAAGCTGGCAGCTCCACTTCAAGTCAGCCTTGCTTATTCTGTGCGGAGTTAGCTAAAACTTATAACTAAGCTCTTGATAGTCTTCTCGAAAGGTGGACATATAAGTGATAGTCTCAGCTTCGGTGGCCATGCTGCAAAACCAATTGGCGCAGAACCCTCTTGGGGATAATCCCATATCATGGATTCTAAACCTGCTTTTCTACGGTGTATTCATAGTTTTCCTGTTTTATGGACAAAGAATCCAGCTATACGTGATGCTGAGGGAAGTTGAAGGTTCACTTTACAAGCTCAGGCACATCAAGGATGAAGGGCGAAAAACCGCCATAGAAACCATCAAGGAGATTGGAAAACCCCAAACAGACCCCACGGCAAGGATTGATAGATTCCTTGAGTATTTCACGATATCACCGCAGAACCTTGACCCGGCCGGCGTGGTTTGGAAGCTAGAGCACATACTCGATGTTAGAGATGTTCGTTTGAAAGACGAAGTGAAGATGATGGCGCCCTCGGCAGACGAAACCCAGACAAACAATTTGGAGAACACTCTTGAAGCAGCTATGGCGCTTAACTACATCTTCAAGGTCATAAGACACTTCTACTTGTTAGGCAAGAAGACACTCAGCCTATACGTTATAATGCAAATACAGATGTTGTTGCCCTTGATCATGCGGGAAGCAGAAGCCTACGCAAGCGCATTGAAAGCCTTCGCCTTCGGTCAACCCATAGGTGACGGCGCAGGCGCCTTAGTCGCAGGCAGGCTCATGCACGGATACGAGACTAAAAAACTTCCTAAAGACTGCGTTGTCGCAACCGTTCAAATAGAAGGACGCACAGCCTACGTGATAAAGGCTGAAGGTCCAGGTGGAAACGTTGGAAAGCCAGGAGACGCAATAGAAGCCGTCATCAAGCAAAACAAGGGCAAGATTGCGTCAGTGATAATGATTGACGCCGCGGGAAAGCTTGAAGGTGAAGAGGTCGGCGAGATTGCTGAAGGAATTGGCGCAGCCATTGGTGGACCAGGCGTTGATCAGTTCAAGATTGAGGAATCCATCCTCAAATATCACATTCCGATAAATGCTCTGGTGATTAAGGAAGACATCGGAGATGCAGTTTCACCGATGCGGAAAGAGATCATCGATTCAATCGACAAAGCCATCGAAAGAGTGAAGCAAGTTATTCTAGAGAGAACTAAGGAAGGAGACAAAGTGGTTATCGCCGGCATAGGCAACACGATAGGAATTGGTCAGTAGGAGGATGGATGAAGTGGCTCAGGGAACAGCAAACTCGGCGACGCGGATATCATCTTTCGTGTTGCTGATAATATTCATCACACTAGCGCTGTCGATGACGGCTCTGATATTGGCATTCAACGCGTTCAGTTCCGACCCTCTCATTTCAGGATGGCTGATACTCCTCGGATTTGTGGGAGTGGGCATCTCCATGTACGTTTTACTTCAAGCAAGAAGACGGGTTCGGCATTTAAACAAGGCAATCGCGCCCGTCACGACCACAATCGAATGCAAGAAATGCGGTTTCAAGACCGTCAGAGAGTTTCAACGTGGCGACTACATTCTCAAGGAAGTCGAACCCTGCCAAAAATGCAACGAAAAGATGATGATAACGGCGATCTACAGAGAAGTCAAAGAAGGAGACAAAGATCATTACCGCTTCTAGGTCAGAACGACCCGTCCGTCTTCAACTATGAGAACTGTGTGCTCTGCCTGAGCCACAGGTTTTCGACTTGCCTCAACAAAAATAGGGTAATCTATGATGGCCTTTGACTTCAAGAGCTCGCGGAAAGCTTCCCTGTAGTGCTCTGTTGGCACGACGTTTTGTAACCAGCGTTCAGCAAAAGGCAGTGTTCTGAAATCCTCTTCAATGTACTTCGAAAGCTGCTTTGCATATGGATTTTTCTGTGCTCTTGGTTTGACAAACCTGAATATCGTGCTTTCACCTTCATCCTCAACCTTGCCAACAGCATTAGAGACAGTTACGAAAGGCTCGATTGCGTACACTCCACCAACCTTGATTTTGGAGGAGAATATTTGTGAGACATTGGGCAAGGAAGTTCCAGCGTGCACAAGATACCGTCCAACACTGTGGCCAGTCAGGTTCGAAATAGGCTTGAATCCACGAGACTTTATCGTGTTCTCTATTATTGTGCCGAGCTTCGACGTGGACATGTCTGCGCTGATACTATCTACGGCTTTTTCAAGCGCTTTTTCAGCTGTTTCCACAAGACTGTCATATTCCGGGTCAAAACACACAGTGACCGCTGTGTCAGTGACGTAGCCGTCAACGTGAGCGCCAATGTCCACTTTCACTATGGCCTTTTCAGGAACTCTCTTAGTGTCGTTCGGAGGAGAAGTATAATGTGCGGCTATTTCGTTTATTGAAACATTGCATGGAAACGCTGGTTTTCCGCCTTTCTTCTTTATCAAGCTCTCTGCTTTTTCACAAACTTCGATAACTGGCATGTCCTCGCGAACAAAACCCCTAATCTCTTCTCTGGTTTCACGGAGAATCCTTCCAGAAAGCCGAAACTTTGCAAGAGCATCCTTATCGTATTCGCTCATTCAAGTCCCACTGTGGTTTCATTAAGGCTAGATAGGTTATCGTTTAAAAGGTTTAGTTGAGAGGCGCAGTGATTGGTCGAGATTACTTGGTTTGAGCATGCAGTATTTCAGATTGAAATCGCTGACAAGTTTGTTCTGATTGATCCGAGGCTTGAAGGAAACGCTACAGAATCGATAAAACCCTCAAACATGAAACAAGCAGACATAGCTTATGTAACTCACGATCACAATGACTACCCAGCGCGCTAGTCTGACTCCTTCACCTTTTGACGTGAAACTTGTCTATTATGTTCCTCGCTTTTTCACGCTTTTTCTGGTGTTCAGCAAGGAACTTGTTGATTCTTTCTGTCAGTTCTTTCTTGCAGTCTCCGCACAAGGTTTCGCCGGCTTTGCATTTCTTTTCTCTTTCAGCTAGCTTTTTGTCATCTTCTTCGAACAGGTAGAGGAAATACTGGAAGATCGTGCATATGTTGGGGTCTGCTCCTGTCTTCTTCTGTTCTGCTGCTGTTCCTTTTCCTCCTGTGAAGGCGTTCCAGACTTTCCGCTTCACTGTGTCTGGTGGATCGATTGTGAAGATGGCAGTTTCAGGCTCTGAAGCACTCATTTTTCCGCCTGTACCCAGTCCTGGCAAGAAGCGGTTGTGGATCTGAGCTGGCTTGTAGTAGCCAAGTTTCTGTGCAATGTCTCGAGTTATACGCCAGAATGGATCTTGGTCTATGGCTGCTGGAATAAGCGCTGGAACGTTTTCTCCAGTCAGTTTCCTATGAATGAAGCATGGCACTGCTTGAACAGCTGGCCAGAATATCCACCCTAGATTTGTGCTGTCTTGAAACCCGAACGTGGCTCGGGCAGTTGAATACGTTATGCGCTTCGCCACTTCTAACGCGATATCGTAAAGCAGGTCTATGTCCTTCACATCGTAGATTATGAAGGTGTCTTCGGGTTTGAAGCCCAAGGCAACCAAGTCGAGAGCGTTTTCGTACCCGAACTTGGTCATGTCTGCGAGCTTGTTTTCGTCGTTTACCAAGAATTTCTCGTCATCGGTCATCTGGAAATAGAGTCTGGTCTTAAACTTGTCCTGTAAATACTTCGTGAAAATCCACGGTACAAGGTGACCTATGTGAACTGGTCCTGAGGGGCCTCTACCAGTGTACAAAATAAACTTCGTACCTTTCTCGTACAAGTCCAACACTGTGTCTAGGTCTCGATGCGAAAAGAACAGTTCTCTTCGCAGTTGAAGGTGAACGTCACCAGTATGTTTTGCCAATTTTTGAAGAAGTTCACTGGTCAAGGGCTGAGTCCCAAACTCGCGGATCAAACGTTCATAGTCAACTTTGCCTCTCACTTCCCAAGGAGTAACAACCATTTCATTATTGTCTTCGTTCGCCAGCATTGCCACCTTCAGCTCATGATTCTTCTATTACAATTCTTGGAAAACATATTAAACCTTGTGCGAACAACAAACTTTGAGCATTCAAACAGAACTGAGGAAAGAATCGTGCCCTTAGAATATGAATCTCAGGAATTTTCAGATGAATTGAAGCGAAGGATCAACGCTGACAAGGATTATCGCGAGAAAGCCCGGGGAATGAATTGGGCAACTCTCTTCATTATTAACGATGTTCCCTTAGCGACATACTCAAACTACGTGAATGGAGAATTGAAGGATCGGAAGCACATATTGCCAAGCGAAACTGAAGAATACAAGAAAAAAATAGACTTTGTCGTCGAAATCCCGACCTATGATCTGTCGGTTGAAATGGCTACGGGCAAGAAATCGTTGGAGTCCATGTTTTTGAGTGGAAAGTTGAAGGTGGATGGCTCAATTTTCAAGGCGTTACAGTACAGAGATGCGATTGAGAGGGTTGCAAAAATAACTGCTGAACTTGTCAATGAGTCGGTCATTCCTTCAAGAGAAGACTTCGCGAAAATGCTGAGGAAACTTGGGTCGTCGTAGGCAACGAAATCAGCGAAACAGATACTACGTTGACAGCATAAACCATGAATACACTCGTGCTTTTCTTAATGGTTGTCGGCGAAGTGATGCCCCGCCAATTTTCACAAATAAGCCAACGATTTCTGAACTCTGTCTAGCGGGGAACACGCATATCTTTATTAAAATACTAACAACTACATTACCGAATCTAACGAGTTCTATTCATAAGGAGAAATAATATGGTTGGACTTAGGGAACCTCAACGCACGATTCTCATAGCTTTGAAAGACCTCGATGCAAAAGTGTCAGTCGAACGACTAGTAACCGCGACTAGATTGTCAGACTCGGCTGTGATGCGCGCTGTTCTGACGCTGCAAGAAAACGGAATGGTGCAAACCACTGAAAGGAAACAAACCATCGCAAAACTCACCGAGGAAGGAAAAACCTACGCCAAAAGTGAGCTACCTGAACGACGATTGATCGCTGTTCTCCAAGAACTCGGTGGAAAAGCTCCTCTTGCGGAAATGGTCAGAAAATCCAGCCTAGAGGACCATCTCATGCCAATCGCGTTGGGCTGGGTTCAGAGGAAAAAATGGGCAACTCTAGACTCCAAAACAGGTATTCTTCAAATGCAATCAAAACCTGCAAAAGGCGCTGATGAAGAGTTTTTGAGGTTACTTGAGGAGAAGAAGGCCGTCATAGTTGAAGATTTGAGCCCGGAGCTTCAAGATGCTTTTCGACTCCTAAAAGGCAGAAAGCTGCTTAATGTTGAAGAGAAGACGAAAAGAGAGATCGAGATAACTGAAAGCGGAAGGGCTGCTGCCAAAAAAGAAGTGAAAGCCACTGCAGAAGTGACGCAAATCACCCAAGAACTAATAGTGACTGGCAAATGGCGAAAAGTCAACTTTCAAAAATACAACATAGAGGCTTCAGTTGCCAAAACATGGCCAGGCAAAAAGCATCCTTACCTCCGCTTCCTTGATGAAGTGAAAGAAAGACTCATCAATTTAGGATTCAAAGAGATGACAGGCACAAACGTTGAAACGTCGTTCTTCAACTTCGACTCTCTCTACACGCCACAAGATCATCCCGCTAGGGAGATCATGGACATATACTTCGTAAAATCTCCAAAGTGCGGTAAGATAGGCGCGGAAAAACAAGTCCTGCTGAACGTCAAGCAAACCCACGAAAATGGTTGGAAAACAGGCTCGAAAGGATGGCAATACAGATACTCCGTCCAAGAGGCTAAGCGTCTAATCCTTAGAGGGCATGGAACTTGCCTTAGCGCCAGAACCCTTCTCAGCAAGGACTTGGAGATTCCGGGCAGGTATTTCTCGATTGCCCGATGCTATAGGCCAGAAGTGCTGGATCAGACTCATCTCACTGAATTCAATCAAGTTGAAGGTATCGTTATTGACGAGAACCTGAACCTTCGAGACCTCCTGGGGATCTTGATGACTTTTGCAACTGAAATAGCCGGAGCAGACAGAGTCAAAATGAAACCGGACTACTATCCATTCACAGAACCCAGCGTGGAGCTCAGTGCCTACAAGAAAGGGTACGGATGGATCGAGTTTGGAGGTTCAGGCATATTTAGACCCGAAGTGACTCTGCCCCTAGGCATCAAAGTCCCAGTCATCGCGTGGGGCTTGGGCATAGACCGCCTGTTCATGATGAAGGCTAAAGTCGACGATATACGCGACCTCTTTTCAAAAGATCTGCATTGGCTAAGAATCAAGGAGGTGGTCTAGCATGCCGACCATCGATATTGATTATGCTGAATTCGAAAAGATGCTGGGAATAGAGCTTAACAAGGACTTGGAGAGAATCAATGATGTCTTGGCCTTTGCCAAAGGCGAAGTGAAACTGTTCGATGAAAAGACGGGTACGATGAGCGTTGAAATCAAAGACACGAACCGCCCAGACACGTGGAATATTGAAGGTCTAGTCAGGACTCTGCGTGGATTTCTAGGTCTATACAAAGGCTTGAGGCAGTATGCAGCAGGTAAATCGCTAATCGAAGTGTATGTCGACAAAAGACTGGAAAACATCAGACCCTACATCGGCTGTTCCATCATAAAGAGTGTGGAACTGACCGACACCATGATTCAAGCAATAATGCAGCTACAGGACAAGCTAGATCACACTTATGGCAGAAACAGACGTCGAACATCTATTGGCCTCTATAATTTTGACCTAATAACGCCACCACTCAGCTATGCCGTTGCGAAACCGACTGAGGTCAGTTTTGTTCCATTAGGCTTTGAGAAAAAAATGAACTTGAAAGAGATTCTGAAAGAGCATCCGAAAGGTTTGGAGTACGGCTCGATCGTCAGCCGACGCCATGCCTACCCAATACTTCTAGACAGCGAGAACAAAGTACTATCATTCCCCCCAATCATAAACTCAAACGACTTGGGAAAAGTGACAGAGCAAACAAGGAATATTCTCGTCGAAGTCACTGGCACAGCTCATGAGACAGTGCTTGAAGCGCTCAAAATAGTAACTTTGTCATTGATTGACAGAGGCGGCAAAGCTTACTCGGCTACCGTGCATTATCCGCAGGATAACTTTACAGAAGTGACGCCGAGCTTCGAAACCAAACACATGGATCTTGACATTGAATACGCAAACAAGATACTAGACCTGCATCTAACGCCCAGACAGATCGCTGAACTGCTTGCGAAGGCTGGCTTCGGAGTCGAAAAACTCGGGAAAGACCATGTAACCCTGCAGATTCCGTGCTATCGAATCGACATAATGCACCAAATAGATCTGGTGGAAGATGTTGCGATAGCCTATGGTTACAACAACATCAAACCCTTCTGGCGCAAACTACCAACAACAGGCGGAGCCAAACCAGAACGAGGCTTCTTGGACATCGCTAGGGAGTTGATGGTCGGACTGGGATATCAAGAAGTCCTTACCTACAACATGACCAACCCTGGAAACCTATTCACAAAAATGAACGTTAAGAAACAGAAGATCGTTGAGTTTGCCAATCCGAAGGTTCAAACGCTTACCTGTCTGAGAAACTGGCTTCTGCCAAGCCTTATGGAGTTCTTGAGCTGCAATCTTCACATAGAGTATCCGCAGAGGATCTTTGAACTCGGTCCAGTCACGGTTCTGGATGGGGAAACAGAGACGAGAACAAGAGATGAGGACACTCTTGCAGCCGTCGTTTCGCACGCAAGTGCAAGCTTTACCGAAATGAAGTCAGCTTTGGACGCGCTTTTCATGAACTTGGGGCTGCAATGGCAAATCAAGGAAACGAAGCATCCAAGCTTTGTAGAAGGAAGAGTAGGAACAGCAGTCATTGACAAGACAGAAGTGGGAATACTGGGTGAGATACATCCGAAGGTTCTCGAAAATTGGGCGCTTGAGAATCCTGTGGCTGCTTTTGAGCTAAACATGAACAAGATAGGCAGAATGATCCCGAAGCACTGGTCAGGAGATAGGAACCTTTAATTTTCCAGTCTCCACACCTTTGGCTTGGCGATGACAAGACCGAGCCATATCCAATCCCGCCGGCACATCCATGCAGACGGACCCAACGGAAAAGACAAGTCTCCAAGGCTTATCTTAATTGTGATGGCGGGTTTACCCAAGCATGGGACACGGTGGGCGCGGGCACAAATATCCCACGCCGAGAGAGCTTAACCCAGAGGAGCGCACCGCTCTACAATGAAGTTAAGTGTTAGGTTACGCGGGAGACAACAAGCCCGCGAAAATATTGTCGACCAAGTGAAGACAACTTGAAAACCGAGAAGAAATCGATCAGTTTTGAACCCAAAAACGTGAAACAGCTATCAAGTTTCCTTGAAGCAAACAAAGGCAACTACCATGAAATCTGGATTGTATTAACAAAGAAAGAGCATGCGAACCCCCAACCCATTTCCTTCCACGAAACCCAGACAGAAGCCATAAAACATGGATTAGTCGACAGCCGCTCAAAAAGCCAGAATGACAAAAAATACTGCATGCGATTCACGAAGAGAAAAACCAAGAATCAATGAAATGAAAGGAATGCGGCTCATGAAGAAGCCAAAGAGATGTGCAAGTTGACTTCAAAACTAAACTCTTAAGTTCACACATGCATAAAAAGTTAAGACGCCAACAATTCAAGAAGGACAGAAAAATTGGACATAGAAACAAAAATTGAACTAATCTGCAAACCCCCAACTGAAGAAATCCTAACTCCAGAAGACCTGAGAAAGCTCTTGGAAACCGAAGAGCACCCAATAGCCTATAACGGCTGGGAACCATCCGGTCTGGTGCACCTTGGAACAGGCTTAATCTGCGCCTACAAAATCAAGGATTTTGTGGAAGCTGGAATACGCTACAAGGCCTACCTATCCACTTGGCATGCTTGGCTAAACAACAAGCTTGGAGGAGACCTCAAAACAATCCGCAAAGCCGCCGACCTCTTCAAACACTCATGGCTAGCTCTTGGCGTTCCGAAAAACAAGGTGGAATTCATCTACTCAGACGAACTCTATGATGATCTTAACTATTGGGCAAAGACAATTCAGGTCGCCAAGAACCTCACCATAGCAAGAGGAAGACGCACACTGGAAATCGCGGGCAGAAAGGAAACTGAAGCCAGAATGGTTTCGGACTTTCTCTACACGCCAATGCAAGTTGCTGACATATTCCACATGCAAGTAAAAATATGCCAGCTAGGCATAGACCAACGCAAAGCCAACGTCGTAGCCCGAGAACTAGGTGAAAAGCTTGGGTTCTGGAAACCCGTGTGTGTCCACCACCATCTACTGCAAGGTCTGGAAAAACCTAAAGTGTGGCCCATACCCGAAGGACAAGAGAAAGAAGCCCTGTCATCTGCCAAGATGAGCAAAAGCAAGCCTGAAACATGCATATTCCTCTATGACACTCCAGAAGAGATAAAACAGAAAATGAGCCGAGCCTTTTGCCCTGAAAGAACCGCTCAATTCAACCCCGTTCTAGACATAACCAAGCACATAATCTTCAGAGAAATACAAACCCTCAGAATAGAGAGACCAGTCAAATTCGGAGGTCCAACCGAATTCCAAAGCTATCAGGAACTAGAAACAGCCTACACGCAAGGCAAGCTCCACCCGCAAGACCTCAAGAACTCGGTAGCTGAAGAACTGGTCAGAATACTTGAGCCAGCCAGAACGTATTTCAAAAACAATGATGAAGCAAGAAGCTGCCTGAGTGTCATTAAGAATGCAAAAATAACAAGGTAGCAATGTTTGTCCACGCATCTTAGGGAAAAAGAGGAGAAAATCGAGCATCTCTTAGAGTCTCTGGCTGAAGAATCAGCTAGAGGAATCCCCATTGTTGTGGAAGGCAAGAAAGACGTCAAAACGGTAAGAGCCTTGAACGTAAACGGGAAGATCATAACCGTGAAGACGGGCGGCAAATCCTTCCTAAGCGTCCTCTCCGACTTAGAAAAAGTCGAGGCGCAAGAAGTCATCCTACTGCTGGACTTTGACAGGAGAGGAAAGGAAGCAACAAAGCGTTTGAAACAGAGCTTGGAAAACATGGGAGTG
>Ga0209048_10006971_pt1 | contig 10505 bp, 12 predicted proteins | sample FrelakmetCRP12CR_FD_187146 | JGI IMG/M metagenome (GOLD analysis project Ga0209048, IMG submission 187146) | Freshwater lake sediment microbial communities from the University of Notre Dame, USA, for methane emissions studies - CRP12 CR (SPAdes)... | ecosystem: Environmental > Aquatic >... | reverse complement strand
GGCCGCTTCATGGTCGAGCAACTCAGCCTCGGCGTCGGCGAATGCGTCTACGGTCTGGGCGAGCGCTTCACGCCGTTCGTCAAGAACGGCCAGATTGTAGACTTGTGGAACGAGGATGGCGGCACCGCCTCCGAGCAGGCGTACAAGAACATCCCGTTCTACCTGACCAACCGCGGCTACGGCGTCTTCGTCAACCATCCCGAAAAGGTGTCGTACGAGGTGGGGTCCGAGAAGGTCGAGCGCGTGCAGTTCAGCGTGCTGGGCGAATCGCTCGATTACTTCCTGATCTACGGGCCGACGCCGAAAGAGGTGCTGGGCCGCTACACCAGCCTCACCGGACGGCCTGCGCTGCCGCCCGCGTGGTCGTTCGGGCTGTGGCTCACCACCTCGTTCACCACCGACTACGACGAGGCGACCGTCACCAGCTTCATCCAAGGCATGGCCGACCGCGATCTGCCGTTGCACGTCTTCCACTTCGACTGCTTCTGGATGAAAGAGCTCAACTGGTGCGATTTGCGCTGGGACGAGCGCTACTTCCCCGACCCGCCTGGCATGCTCAAACGCCTGAAGGAAAGCGGGCTGCACGTCTGCCTGTGGATCAACCCCTACATAGCCCAGCGCTCGGCGCTATTCGATGAGGCCGTACAGCAAAGTTACCTGCTCAAGAAACCCAACGGGGACGTCTGGCAGACCGACCTGTGGCAGCCCGGCATGGGCATCATCGATTTTACCAACCCGGGGGCCCAGCGCTGGTTCGGGGATAAGCTGCGCAGCCTGCTGGACATGGGCGTAGATGCCTTCAAGACCGACTTTGGCGAGCGCATCCCCACCGACGTGGTCTATTTTGACGGCTCAGACCCGCTCAAAATGCACAACTATTACAGCTATCTATACAACAAAACGGTCTACGAAGTGCTGCTCGACCGGCGAGGCAAGGGCGAAGCCGTGGTCTTTGCGCGCTCGGCCACCGCCGGCGGGCAACAGTTCCCCGTGCATTGGGGCGGCGATAACACTGCCACCTACATCTCCATGGCCGAAAGTCTGCGCGGCGGGTTGTCGCTGGGCCTGTCGGGGTTCGGCTTCTGGAGCCACGACATCGGCGGGTTCGAACAAACCGCCCCGGCGGACGTTTACAAGCGCTGGTGCGCCTTCGGCCTGCTTTCCTCGCACAGCCGGCTGCACGGCAGCAGCTCCTACCGCGTGCCCTGGCTGTTCGACGAGGAGGCCGTGGATGTGCTGCGCTTCTTCACCCGGCTCAAGTGCCGCCTGATGCCGTACCTTTTCGCGACATCCCGTCAAGCCTGCCAAAAAGGGACGCCGGTGATGAGGGCGATGATTCTGGAATTCCCGGAGGACCCATCCTGTGATTATCTTGACCGGCAATATATGCTCGGCGATTCCCTCCTGGTAGCCCCGGTTTTTTCGGGCAGTGGACATGTAGAATATTACGTTCCGTCTGGCCGCTGGATAAATTTTCTGACCGGGGATATAGTACAGGGGCCTGCCTGGGTGCGCGAAACGCACGATTTTATGAGCTTGCCGCTGATGGTGCGCCCGAACTCGATCATACCGGTTGGCAGCCGCAATAACCGCCCGGATTATGATTTCAGTGATGGCGTCACGTTGCAAGTCTACGAGCTTGAAGATGGGGAGTCTGCTCTGGTGGAAATCCCATCGTTGACAGGGGAACCTGAAACCACATTTGAAGTTAAACGCGCAGCCAAAACGATCCTTATCAAACGCGATGGGTCATCCAAAGCCTGGCAAGTGCTGCTGGCGGGTGTCCGGGAGGTAAGCTCCGCAGATGGCGGAGAAACCTTCCAGGCTCCCCAGGGTTTATTGATAAAACCTGGCAAGAATACAAACGAGTTAAAGATAAATCTAACAGGAGATACTAAATGAATTTCACGAAAGTGGCCCAAACCTCCGATATTGCTTCCGGCAGCATGAAAAATGTGGTCTGCGATGGCAACGAGATCCTGGTCGTGAACCTGGACGGGAGCTTCTATGCCATTTCCCACAAGTGTACCCACATGGGAGGTCGCCTTTCAGAAGGGACTCTCCAGGACGGCATCGTTACCTGCCCGAGACACGGCGCTAAATTCGACGTAAAGACCGGCCAGGTTGTCGAAGGCGCCAAAATGGCTTTTGTAAAAATGAAAGTCAAGGATACCCGCAGCTATCCGGTTAAAATTGAAGGTGACGATATCTTCATCAGTATAAAGTAGTGCTCCTTTGTGGTTTTCTACGAACTTCTCCTTCACTGGAAATAGTTATGCCAAAACTTATGTTGATTACAGCTTCCTCGCCAGAAATTCGGAGAGTGAGGCGAGCGCGGTTTCTCAATTTTCAGCAAATTACGATGCCTTATTTGGCCGCTCGAGTTCCTTCAAACTGGGAGGTGATCCACTTTGATGAGGAAGCTGAAGAAATTGACTGGAACAATGAAGCCGATGTGGTTGGAATAACATTTCATACGCCAAGTGCTTTTCATGCCTATGGCCTTGCCTCGCGTTTTAGAGCACGCGGAATGTGTGTTGTGTTGGGCGGTCCGCATGTAACACTGGTGCCTGAAGAGGCCAGTCAATACGCCGATGTGATTTTCATTGGAGAAGCAGAGGGAATATGGGAAGGATTCTTGAGGAGCTTTGAAGCGGGATCTTATCTTCGTGTCTACCAACAAGCAGGTGTCCCATCTCTTGAGAATATTCCCATGTCTCGCAAGGAATTATTTCATCGACATGACTATACCAATGGAGTTCTATTTGCCTCCCGGGGATGTCCTGGCCAATGTGATTTCTGCACCATTACAGTAATGTATCGCCATAAACTGCGTAAGCGACCGATAACCGAGGTCGCGGCAGAATATGCCTCTTTCAAGGGAAAAATAATTATCTTTTGGGACGATAACATTGCGGGGGATATGGAGTATGCGAAGGGGTTATTTCGCACGATTGCTCCATATCGGAAGTGGTGGAGCAGCCAGGCGAGTATTCATGCCGGCCAGGACGACGAATTCTTGGAAGCCGCTGCTCAGAGCGGATGTAAGCAGTTATTTTTGGGATTGGAGTCAATCTCTCAGGAAAGCATGGTGGAAGTAAGAAAGAGATTCAATCGGGTGGAGGAATATTCCCGGATTATTGAACGCATCCATTCTTATGGGATTGCCGTCCAAGTGGGGATTGTTTTTGGATTCGATCATGACAGGCTGGAGATATTCAAGGACACGGTTGATTTTTTGGAAAAAACGGGGGTTCAGAATGCAACCTTCAACATTCTGACGCCATTTCCCGGTACACCCCTGTTCCGAAAAATGGAAGCCGAAGGGCGTATAATCACACGCGACTGGAATAAATATAATAGTCGTGAGGATGTGGTTTATCAACCGAAGCTGATGAGCGCCGCTGACCTGTTGGCTGGCTTTCGTTATGCGAATGAGCGGTTTTATTCTCTTCCGAGTATTGCGAAACGGCTATCACGGTCACCAGTCCAATTATGGTGGACGTTGCCGCTGAACTTGGTGTATGGGTATCAATGGCGAAAGACAGCCCGGGAGATCGTCAAACATAGCATAGCGGCCGACTCGCATTCGATTTCGCTCTACGAGAGCGGCTGAACTGCGGGCGATTGGCGGTTTTTATCGTGCGCTCATAGCTGAAAATTCTGAGAATAGGAGTCCAGGTATGCCATTCGCCCTGGCACAAGATGGAGTGCAGCTTTATTATGAAGTAAGCGGGGCGGGTGAACCTCTCTTAATGATCGCCGGACAGGCGAACGATCATCATATTTGGAACCTGGTTCAGGGTGACTTTACTAAACACTACCGCGTCATCGTCTACGACCAGCGCGGCACCGGGCTAAGCGACAAACCGGACCAGCCGCCTTACTCTACTCGGGGTTTTGCCCAGGATGCGATCGCAATCTTGGATGATTTGGGGTTGCCACGCGCCCACGCCTACGGCATCTCCATGGGAGGGGCGGTTGGCCAGTGGCTGGGCATCGACCACTCTGATCGGCTCGGGGCGCTCGTGCTGGGATGCAGCTCACCGGGCATTGCGCACGGGGTGCGCCGGTCCGCGGAAATCCAGGCTCTCCTGGCCCAGCGTGACCAATTCAAAGTGATGGAGACATTTTTCTCACATAGGTGGGCACTACCGCGATTCTTCATAAGCATGCGTGAGTCGGTCAAACACCCCATGCCCGAATATGCCGAGCAGCTACATGCTAATGCCAGTAGGGAACATGATGCCTGGGAGCGCCTGCCCACGATCACAGCGCCGACGCTCATCCTGCATGGTAGTGACGATCAAGTGGTCCCGGTTGCGAACGCGCATTTATTGGCAGAACGGATTCCGGGCGCAGAGATCTATCTGGTGCCTGGCGGCCGACATTTGTTTTTTATTGAGTTTCGGTCAAAAGTAAATCCTGTCGTTATGCAGTTTTTGAGACGCCATTCAATCAACGGTTGAGCTCCAAACATACTCAGAGAATAAGGAGGTACATATTTTATGGAAGACAAGGTTCTTCTTGGGCGAAATCAACAGATACTCGAAATACCGTATGCATCCTGGAAAAAGCATTTAACTCAACCTTCCGAACACAACCAGAGCAGGTTGAGTTTCATGACGGAGGTACACCAACGGATACGTTCCTTTGTGGTTAAAGAGCTTGTGCATCAGCAGAAGCCTCTGGAGCCAGATTACATCTCTACGACATTAAATATGCCACTTGCCCAGGTAACGGGCATTTTGGAAGAGTTAGAACGAAAACTATTCTTTTTAGTGAGAAACGAGCAAGGTGCCGTTGCCTGGGCTTATCCCGTGACCGTGGAAAAGACGCCGCACAGGCTGAATTTCAGCACAGGCGAACGGTTATACGCCGCCTGAGCAGAAGACGCGATAGCGACGCCCTTCGTGCAAGGGCGATTAAGCAACAAAACTGTTTCGGTTGAGATCGAAACAAGGTGCTGGCATTGCGATCAGATCATACACATTACTTTAGACAACAATATGCGGTTTTCTATCCAGGAGGACCAGGCTACGCCATTGGTGTTTATGCCGGATGTGGATTGGGTCAATTTCGCCGGCCGAACCATCATCGATTCTTTCTGACGGAATTCAGTCTTCTTCTGGTCAGAAGAACACGCAAGAGAATATCGGGCGAATACGAAACAGGTCAATGGGACTTACCTTACGCTGGACCAATGCGCGGTGGTGGTGCCTGTTACTCAAGCAGCACTGTTTGCATTTGGACGAGAATAGGACCACTTGGTTGTCAGGCACATATGAATTCCTTCGTCACAGGCTATGACAAGTACTCGCCCACTACACTGCTGAACGCATACCCAATTGTGAGGCAACTTTCTATCCCGGTGAATGACATACGGATCCCCTGACGAAACACATTGATGAAATCATCGCTAAAGTCGTCCGGGCAAGCGCCCTTCCCGTGTGATCTGTGAAGTCGCATTCCTACCCTGAGGATGGTCAAGGGACTAACGCCGGAACCAGAGCATCCACCAGCTCCACCATCTTTGTGATGGAAGCGACGGTGTTGGAGAGTATAAGGATGGTGACGCCTTTTTCAAGGTAGGAGAACATCACGGAGACATAGCCGATTAGACCTCCGTAGAAAAAGAGCTGTAACTCGTAAGGGGTTTGTGAAGGATACAGGCCAAAACCAGAAATCACCCGATCACCTTCCGCCGCCTGATGAGTAATCATCACCTGATAGGAGGCGGTCTGGACGACTTTGCCCGAGGAGAGGGCGTCCATCCACCGCAGCAGATCGCTGGCGGTGCTACACAGGCCTCCGCCGGCGAAGACAGCGCTGGTGTTGATCTGTACCGGCTGCAGGGCGTTGCCGGGTAGATAGTAACCCTGTAAGATGACAGAAAGCCCGGTCCGTCGCCCGCATCTGATAAATCCGATACAGGAACGTTAATCACAAGTGGGTGTCGTCAGCAGGAGGTCCTATGAGTAGCGAACTTCAAGCTCGAATTGTTGATGCAGAGGAACGTCTCAGGCAAGCCATGTTGACCTCTGATATTCGCGTTCTGGACGAGCTGGAATCACCTGAGCTGCTCTTCACCAGTCACTTCGGCCAGCTCGTAAGTAAAGGAGATGATCTTGCTCTCCATCGAGCCGGCTTGCTCCGCCTGAAAGAGCTCGAGCCTTCTCAACAGCATATTCAGCTCCATAAAGAGTTCGCAGTTGTATCTGTCCAGATGCACCTGGTAGGCGTCTACGAGGGCGCACCCATCGATCAAAACATCCGGTATACTCGTGTCTGGTCAATCGCTCCGGATGGCTCGATCCAACTCGTCGCGGGTCACATGAGTGAGGTCCTGAAGGTCTAAATGAATTTGAGAGAGATCGACCTTGAACATCTGAAGTTAGCCATCACAATCGCCTGGCAAGCGCGCGAACATGGCAACCATCCCTTTGGGACTGTGCTGGCGGATGAATACAACCACGTTCTCCTGCAGGCGGAAAATACCGTTAATACAGGGCGGGATAGCACCGGTCACGCCGAAACCAACCTCGTGCGGCTTGCCACTCAACACTTTTCACCAGAACAGCTCGTACTCTATACCCTCTACTCGAGCACGGAACCGTGCGCAATGTGCGCCGGTGCAATTTTTTGGAGCCAGATTGGGCGAGTTGTGTATGCCCTTAGCGAAGTTGACCTGTATGCCATCATCGGGCCATCGCCTGAGCACCTGTTGCTCCCTTGCCGGGAAGTATTTGCCCGCAGCCAACGCCGCATCGAGGTGATTGGCCCCGTACCTGGGCTAGAAGCGGAAGCCCGCCGTGTCCACGAGGGCTTTTGGAAAATATAAGGCCCGGATAATACTGCTTGACCTACCTAAGGATACGCACCATGGGTGTCATCCTGAACGAAGTGAAGGATCTGGTAGACAGACTTATAGATGCTTCACTCCGTTCAGCATGACATGCGATTTTTTCACAACCATTCAGCATGATATAAGATTTTTTACAAACTCTAGGATGACAGATCAAATATGGAGAGTCAGTCGTTATGCAAATAACCATCATTGCGTCCGGTAGCCGCGGCGATGTTCAGCCCTATGTGGCGCTGGGAAAGGGATTGAAGGATGCGGGACATTCCGTTCGTTTCCTGGTTACTCAGGATTTCCAGGAGCTGATTACGACCCATGACCTGGAGTTCATTGATATCGGCGGCAGCATGGAGGCGGTCGCGCAAAGCATGCAGGCTCTCTTAGAGCAAGGGAACTTTATTAAGATTCTGTCGAGTATGGGAGATGCAGCCAAACGTCTGGCCGGTGAAGCTGCTATTAGCGGTCTTACAGCATGCCAGGGCTCTGATCTGATCATTAGTGGACTGGGCGGGTTGTTTGTAGCGTTGGCCCTATCGGAAAAATTGGGCATCCCCTTTATTCCGGCCTACTTGTATCCGTTCACACCTACCCGCGAATTCCCCAGTGTCTTGACTCCCCTGCCAATGGGCGGGTTGACCGCATGGGCCAATCACCCATCACATCGCCTGGCCCAACAGATGATGTGGCAGACCACCCGCGCAGCAGATAACAAAACACGCCGCGATGTCTTTCAAATTGCGCCGGCGCCCTTCTGGGGACCGTTTGCTTCTATGCAGCGGCAAAAACTGACGATCTTATATGGTTATAGCCCGCAGGTTGTGCCGGTCCCTAGGGATTGGGGCGATTGTAACCATGTCACCGGATACTGGTTTTTGGAACCGCCTGACGGTTGGGAACCGCCGGTTGACTTGATAAATTTCCTGCAGTCTGGCCCTCCGCCCATCTATATTGGCTTCGGGAGTATACCCAGCAGCAAACCAGAAGAAACAGCCGATCTGGTCCTGCAGGCCTTAGCACGCACCGGCCAGCGCGGGGTATTATCTTCAGGCTGGGGTGGTTTGAGGAAAGAGGCATTGCCGGAGACAGTGTTCATGGTTGGCTCCATGCCGCATAGCTGGCTGTTTCCAAAGATGGCCGCGGTCGTGCATCATGGCGGCGGGGGTACCACTGCCGCCGGTCTACTGGCAGGCGTCCCAGCGATTGTCACGCCTATTTTTGGCGACCAACCGCTTTGGGCGCAACGGGTCTATGAGCTAGGGGTTGGCCCGAAGCCCATCCCTCGCCGGCGTCTGACAGTCGAGCGGCTGGCCGAATCGATTCGAATGGCCCTTTCTGACCGGGCGATGCAGGCGAGAGCGACTCATCTTGGAGAGTGCATTCAGGCCGAAAATGGGATTGCCCGAGCCGTGGCAGTCATAGAGAATCGAACAAATTCTCGATCGTCTTAGGAGCATGATATGCCAGGCGTCCTCTCAGCTTACCAACCGACTGATACTACATTATTCGCAAGCTCGCCAGATGGCACACGGGTTGCTTATGATTGCAGCGGCGCAGGGCCGGCTATCGTGTTGTTGCATGGCGGCGGCAGCAACCGCCAGGAATGGCATGCCGCAGGTTATTTAAGACGCCTCCGCTACCGCTTCACCGTCATCACAGTCGATCTGCGCGGCCATGGCGAGAGCGGCCTGCCAACGAACCCGGCAGACTACACCACACACAAAATGGGTCAGGATATCCTGGCCGTTGCCGATGCCTGCGGGTTTGAGCATTTTACCCTGTGGGGGATGTCAATTGGGAGCAAGCTCGGGCGCTATTTGGCCGTCGAATCCGAGCGTGTGGCTAAACTCATCCTGATGGGGACCCAATTAGGGCCGGGTGTATCCGGCGAGCTCCGCCAGGATGCCATCGACTTTTGCGCGCACTGGCCCCCCATCTTGCAAGCCCAACACGCCGGCACGCTCGATCTCGACTCGCTTTCCCCCGGCGACCAGGATTTGCTGCGCCGCTTGAATGTTCCGGCGATGTTGGCCTGGGTCAGGGCCCTGCTGGACTGGCCCGCCGTCGCACCTGCCGATTTTCGCTGTCCTGTGTTATGGCTGGTTGGATCAGAGGACCGGCATGCCATAGCCAGCCTCAAGCAATACGAGGACTCTCTGAAAGGCTCCAGGTTTCAAGTCCATATAGTTGAAGGCCTGGACCATGAGCAAGTTTTCGAGGAGATTGACAGGGTGTTCCCTGCGATGCTGGCGTTCACAGAATTATAATCGTGTTGGTTTCGCAAGCCAGGAAGAGAGGTATATGATGGAATGCAGGGTAAAAGATATCAACGTATATTATGAAGAATAATGAGTTCTCTCCAACAATAAGCTTCGATCTTCCTTCGTCCCCCCGCTATTTACAAGGTCATCTTCGCTCTATTTTAGGATCGCTACGATCACCCAGAGGTTCGCCCAAAAGGCCAGCACCTGCAGGATGCCCCTCAAAAACCCCCACCGATCGAAACCTCGAAACGCCGCTTGGAGACCGGCCTCATCATCGACCTGTCGTAAACTGAGCATCTTCGGAGCAGCCCCAATGGTTGCCAGCAAACCACCCACGACAAAAACGACTGCCAGGCTGACCGGTAAGGCGGCCATCCGGGCAGCGGTTGGATCTAGAAAGAACGCAATTGCTGCAGCGCTAGTCAAAATAGCTCCGCCGATGGCTTCGAACGGATAAAGAAACAATCCGTTGCCCAAATCGGCATTCCGGCTGTATTCCGCCCAGGCGCGCACCCCCACCCGCCGCCAGGCCGGCATCTGGACGATGATCCTGTCCACATTTCCACCCGCCAGGAGGCCATCCAGTACAGTCGCCCCTAGATTAAGGCCAAGTACCAGGGATGAAGTCATTGAATATTCTCCTTGCCAGCTTTCGCCCATTCGATCAGCGCCTGATTACACACCAATCAAGAACCTGAATACACCAGGCTGGTATAGCAACTGGTATGGCTCTTGCCACCGGGATGCCCACTTCGATGACCAATTAATTGTGTTTCTCACTGGCAGAATTCTCTTCGACTCTAAATTTTACGATCTTTTGGATCAGCTCGCGAGGGAGATGCTGATCGATTGGAAATTGTATCGTACCCTTACCGGTTTTATAATCCCTTAATACACTTTCAAATGCCCGGATCACGCTTGCACCGGGATAAAAACCGATGTGGTGCTCATAGGCAGCAAAGTAAACTAAACGCCTTCCATTTAGAAAGAATGAGGGCATTTGGTAACTGATTTTTTCGGTTGCACCTGGAGCCGTCTCTTGTATGATAGCTCGCAGCTCTTCAAGCATATTTTGTGTCGAAATTGGAAATGTGCTGATATATTCATCGAATGATTTAAAGTCGGTTTTCATAAGCTTGCTCCTATAGGACTTTCAATTTTCTCAAATTGCTAACCAGGACGAAAGGATAAAACTAGTGGGTGCGTCGTTTACAACGCATCGATCTGGAGCGCCGGATTTGTGCCATGGTGGCTGACTTATCCATGATTCTACTGTAAAATTGCAGCTTATCCTATAAGAAGTGGAGTTGAGCGGAGTTATACACCATGATGGGCGCCAACCAGGCGACTAATATACTGATATAATCAAAATGTGAATGAAG
>Ga0209048_10006970_pt1 | contig 10505 bp, 10 predicted proteins | sample FrelakmetCRP12CR_FD_187146 | JGI IMG/M metagenome (GOLD analysis project Ga0209048, IMG submission 187146) | Freshwater lake sediment microbial communities from the University of Notre Dame, USA, for methane emissions studies - CRP12 CR (SPAdes)... | ecosystem: Environmental > Aquatic >... | reverse complement strand
GGGGACCAGTCCATGGCCGGGAATTATCGTCGCCGCAAGGAAGTGCCGTCGTGCCCGGCTATTGCTTGGTCCAAGTGACACCGCCGTCCGAGGTCACCCAGCGCACGCCCGTGTCAGTCGTCACGACCCCATGTTGCACGCCGTCGAAGTGGATGGAGGTGATCATGCCGGCCTCAGCCCCGGATGCATTGGCGAGCGACACGCGGTTCCAATGCTGTCCGCGATCGCTGGAGCGGAACAGCGCACCGCCCTCGCCGCCAGCCCACACGTCATTGCCGACCACCGCAACCACGTGGAAGATGGTGGCTTGATTGGTCAGTGCGGGAATCCAGGCGCTCGCCACAAGATGTTCCACGTGGCCGTCGGCCGTGATGCGCCATTGTGTATGTGCTGCGCCCAGTCCGCGGGCCGAGGTTTGTGGCGCCGCCAGCAACGCGCCGGCGGGGGCGTTGTCTGACGTTGCGCTCTCGGCAAAGGTGTTGCTTGTGGAAACCGGAGGAGCGGCCGCTTTCTGACTCAGGACGTAAAGCTTGCTCTGCATGTCCGCCGCCTCGGACGGCTTCGCACTTTTTGCCAGAGGAGCGGCGCGGTTTTCTGCAACATCCGGCAGCCTCTCATACTTCAGTGCGTTGACCGTTGTCTGCGGAGCGCCTTTCGCTTTCGCGGCCTTCGGCTGTTTCTCCTCAGGCAGCTTCATAAGAGCGGCTGGAGGCGGCGCCTGCTCGGCAATTTCGTGCTGCGTTTCCGGCGGCGGTTGTACGCGTGCAGTGAGAGTGGCGTTGGAAGCAGGTTGCGGCCGACTCATGGTCCTCTTCTGCGTGAAGACACCGAAGCTAAGCACCAGCGCAGCAGCCACAGGCACGGCCCACACCAGTCGCAGCGACCACTTCCTTCCACGCGCTTCTTTCGGGGAGGCCGCGGCCGGTATGGCACGGACGGTGGCTGCCAACTTGGCCTGAGCCTGCAATGCCGGCGAAATTCGCGGGACGGCAACAAGCGGCATCAATTCCTGCTCTTCTTCCTGCGCCGCCGGCTCTTCCGCCGCGCTGCTGGCCAGGAAGACCACCTCGCGGCAATCGCCGCACCGCGCCAGGTGGTCGGTAACCAGCCGCTTTTCTTCCACCGGCAGAGTCTGCTCGGCGAACGACGTCAGCACATCCGCGGAAGGATGCACGTCACCTGCGGTCTGCCTGGCGAGCGCGTCCCGCACCGTTTTGGAAAGTTCTGGATTCATCCGCGCTCGCCCTTCTGCTTATAGAACGCGCCATCCGGCGTTTCTTGCCGCAAAGTTTCTTTCACATTCACGCGCAAATCGCGCACATCCACATCCTGCATTGCCTCATCGGCCTCGCGCGCTGACATGCCCGCCTGCATCATCTGCTTGCGAATGCGCTTGTGCAAACCGGAGGTGATGCGCTCCAGCTTGCGGCTGATGGTGGACTCGTGGACCCGCATCATCCTGGCGATGTCCGCCAGCGTGCGATGGTCGAGAAAATAGGAAGCCAGCAGCAAGCGCTCTTCCGCATCCAGAGCGGCCAGTTCTGTGCCGACGGCGGCTTCGACGCGAGGATCGCACACCGCGATGTCCGGCGGGTCCGAGGGGAACTGCTTGCCGCCATCCACCGCCTCGTCCAGGCTGGACTCGCGGCGCGTGCTGCGATAGCGGTTGATGTATTCCTGCGCAATCACCGTGCGCAGCCAGCCTTGCAGCGAACCGCGACCTTGATAATAAAGCAGCTTCGACGTGCGCTGCTGCCCCTTGGCGTCCACGCCGTACAGTTCAGCGTAGAGCGAATCCGCCAGCTCGCGGGCCTGGCTCTCTTCGCGCGCGATCTTGTAGGCCGACTCGTAAAACGTGGCACGATAGCGCGTCAGGAAAACCTCCCACGCATAGTCATTTCCCGCCGCGCAGGCGCGCGCCAGCACCAGTTCTTCCAGCTTGATGGAGGCGAGGAAGCCTGGGATATCCGTGCCCGGTATCGGATCACGGCGGCTGACCACGTCCGACAGGATCTGGGCCAGCCCATTCTCGCCAATGCCGAATTTGTCCGCTCCGCAGCGCGGGTATTGCCACGCGCAGAACTCCCGGATCGCGGCGTCGACCTTCGCGTCGGGCGTACCGGGAGCGGGCGCAGTACCCATGTGAGCGAATCGTATCAATTCGTCTGCAAGAAAGACACCGGCGGGCGTTCTTCTTCCAGATACGGCCCAACGCCTCCCCGTTCGCGAAGCGCAAAACCAGCGTCCGGCGGGAGTCCGAGGCGGGCGCCGCTCGGAGGACGACCATGACTTACAGCATCCTGATGCAGCTGGGTTTTGTGCTTCTGGCTGCCACGTTCGCTACCGCCGGCACGGGGACCCACGACTACAAAGTCCTGTCACCGGTCACCAAAGGCAATCTCAGCATCTTTCCCATTATCGGAGGCGCCGAGATCAATACCATCCATCTCCTGACGCTCGACGAGGGGGTGCGCTCCGGCGCGGTCATCGTCACCGAAGCCGGATCGCTCCAGGGACTCATCCGTCCAGGTACGCGCCCGCCGAGGAGCTCAGGGGCCGAGGTCAATCGCCTGGTGCTCATCAACAACTCCGATCGCCCACTGCTGTTGCTGGCCGGCGAAGTCGTCACCGGCGGCAAGCAGGACCGCGTCATCGGCGTCGATCGCATCGTTCCCCCCAAGTCCGACCCCATTGATCTGTCGGTGTTCTGCGTGGAACACGGCCGCTGGGTGGCCTCGTCCGACAGGTTCGGCAGCATGAAGTCGCAGATGGCACAGCCCAGCGTGCGCATGCCCGCCATGGCCGCGCGTGACCAGCGCAGCGTTTGGGAGTCGGTCGCTTCGTTGGCGAGCAACCTGGCCGCGGCCGCCCCGCCGCAAACCAGCGCAGAAATTCGCGGGACGACCTCTTATGCCAAGGTCATGGAAAATCCAGACGTGCAGAGGCAGGTCAACGCCGTGGCCATGAACTACGACGAGATGTTGCACGAATTGCGCAAGGTGGGCGCAAAGGGCGTGGTGGTGGCCATCAACGGCCGCATTACCTGGGCCGACATCTTCGCCAGCACCGACCTGCTGGAGAAGTACTGGCAGAAGCTCATCCGCTCCTATGCCGCGGATTCGCTGATGGCGGCCAGCTCCGGCGGGCAGGCTGACCAGAGGTCGGCACAGTCGTTCCTCGACCGCTTACAGGGGAACCGCGAAGTCACCGAGACCGAGCCGGGCCTCTTCCGTCGCACGGAAATCAGCGGCGAAGGTTACAAGGTCTTCGCGCTAACCTCGCTGCTGCCGAAGTACGAGTACACTGTCCACCTGGCCAAGATGTCGTACGCCGACACGATGCGGCCGGACGTCTATCCGGGCCGAATGGTGCGGTAGGAGAATCCGGAGATTTCGCGATGCGCGAGGGTGCCGCGGGTGCGGCGCCCTTTATTACTGCACCTCGAAGTCAGCGGTCTATCGCTCCACGCTGACTCGCACCATCTTCTTGCCCGCGCGCAGGGTAAACTCGCTGCCCAGCTTCACGGCGGTGACCAGGTCGGTCTTGAGCTCGCCATCCAGCTTGACCGCATTCTGCTTCAGCTTGCGCAGGCCGTCGGTGACGCTGGTGGCCAGCCCGGTGCGCGCCAGCAGCTTGTCGAGCTTCACCTGCACATTGCCGTCGCTGCTTGTCGAGTTGGGCGCAGCGACTTCCTCGAAGCGCACGCTGATCAGCGGCAGGTCCTCCGGCGTTTCGTCTTTTTGAAACATGCGTGACCAATCCTGCGCCGCCTGCTCGGCAGCTTCGGCGGAGTGAAAGTCGGCGACGATGCGCTTGCCCAACTCCTGCTTGAGCTTCATGGGATGCGCCTGCCCGCTGGCGACTTCCGACTTCATACGCTCGATGTCGGCCATGCTGACGTCGGTGATCAGCTCGTAATAGCGCCACATCAGCTCGTCGGAGATCGACATGATCTTGCCGAACATTTCCTGCGGCGCCTCCGTGATGCCGATGTAATTGCCGTAGGACTTCGACATCTTCTGCACGCCATCGGTGCCTTCCAGCAGCGGCGTGGTCAGCACGATCTGCGGTAGCTGTCCGTAATGGCGTTGCAGCTCGCGGCCCATCAGCAGGTTGAACTTCTGGTCGGTGCCGCCGAGTTCGACGTCGGCCTCGAGCGCGACCGAGTCGTAGCCCTGCGCGATCGGATACAGCAGCTCGTGCATGGCAATCGGCTTCTCTTCCTGGAAGCGCTTGTGGAAGTCGTCGCGCTCCAGCATCTGCGAGACGGTGAACTTGGCGGCGAGCCGCACGAAGCCCTCGTAGCCGAGCTTGCCCAGCCACTCGCTGTTGAAGCGGACTTCGGTCTTGTCGCGGTCGAGGATCTTGAAGACCTGCGCCTTGTAGGTCTCGGCGTTCTGGTCGATCTGCTCGCGCGACAGCGGCGGCCGCGTGGCTGAGCGCCCGGTCGGATCGCCGATGAGCCCGGTGAAATCGCCGATGAGAAAGATGATGGTGTGGCCCATGTCCTGGAAGTGCTTGAGCTTGCGCATGAGCACGGTGTGCCCGAGATGCAAGTCGGGCGCGGTCGGGTCGAAGCCGGCCTTCACCCGCATGGGCTTGCCGCTGGCGAGAGACTTCTCCAGCCGCTCGCGCAGGTCGCTTTCGCGGATGATCTCGGCCGCGCCCTTGCGCAAGTAGGCCAGTTGCTCGTCAACCGGAGGGAATTGGGGCATAAGAAGTGATTATAGGAGTTTCCAGTTTCAAGTTTCGAGTTTCAAGGATAAGGGAGCCACACCTCGGTGGAGGTTTGCCGTTTTATCGTGACATTCCAGGATGTTTGTCATCACGAGCGCAGCGAGGGATCTGCTTTCCCTTTCGCTCGAAAAAGCAGATTCCTCGCGCCGATACCAGGCGCTCGTAATGACAATTTTTGTCGCGGCAGAACCGGCACTTGCAACTTGCAACCGGACACTGGAAACTGGTTCCATGTACGCGCGCAAGGTACGAGTTGAATATGAAGAAGCCGGCCAGCGGCACCCTTGTCCCATGAAGTGGCTGGACAGCTTCGCCATGCGCAACTTCACCAACGACCAGGTCTTCGACGACACGCTCCCCGCCGGCGACGGCGAGATGGAGATTGGCGCGCGGGTTCCGCTGAAGCGGCTGCAAACGGCGATGGAAGAGTGGTTCCGGCGTAAGAGCTATCTGCCGAAAGAAGCAGCGCTGATCGTGGAAGAGGCTGGCCCGCAGAAAGCGAGGCCCCGCAGCGGCTAAAGCCGAGCCCTTGGGTGTCACTCTGCGGCGCGGCTAAAGCCGTGCCCTTTCAAAACCAGACGGCTAATAGAGAGCGCAGAAGTAAATCATGGGAACACGAATATTCTTCATCGCGATCGCACTCGGTCTGGTGGCAGCCGGGATCTGGGCTTATCACCACGATCAGGAGCTTCGCAAGAATGCCATGCAGGTCGCCCTCGGCGATCCCAACGACGTGGTGCGCGAACTGCTTGGCGATCCCAGCAGCGAGGGCCCTTGCGGCACTCTCACGGCCATTCCCGCCGGCTGCACCAACGAGTACGTTTACAAGTACTACTACTCCATCTTCAATCCGCAATACGAAGTGGTATGGTTTGACCACGCCGGCAAAGTCCTGGGCGAGCAGCACGTGCAGAGGCCCTAAAGCAGTGGTCAGTGGATAGCGGTTAGAGGACAGTAATAAAGAAAGTGGCACACTTCGTCGCTATGCCACATTGTGATACATCGCATTCCTTAAAGGTCACTTCCCTACTGGCTTCGGCCCCGCAGCTTTTACCGCAGGCGGCGCGTCGAACTGTTCGAAGTTCCTGGCGAAGCGCGCGGAAAGCTCGGCGGCCATCGTGTCGTAAGCAGCCTGGTCCTTCCACGAATTGCGCGGATTGAGCAGCTCGGACGGAACGCCCGGCACCGACTTGGGAATGCTGAAGCCGAACGCCGGCTCGATCTCATATTCCACATCTGCCAACTCGCCTTCGACCAGCGCGTTCACCATGGCGCGCGTGTACGGCAGGCTCATGCGCTTGCCGACGCCGTACGGTCCGCCCTGCCATCCGGTGTTCACCAGCCAGCACTGCGCGTTGTGCTCGCGCAGGCGGCTGCCGAGCATCTCAGCGTACGTCTTGGGCGGCAGCGGCATGAACGGCGCTCCGAAACACGTGGAGAACGTCGCCTGCGGCTCGGTTACGCCGGCTTCCGTGCCGGCCACCTTCGCGGTGTAGCCCGACATGAAGTGATACATCGCCTGCTCGGGCGTGAGTTTCGAAACCGGCGGCAGCACGCCGAACGCATCGGCCGTCAGGAAGACGACGTTCCTGGGATGTCCACCGAAGCCCGGAATCACTGCATTCTCGATGTACTCGACGGGATAAGCGGCGCGGGTGTTCTCGGTCTTGCTCTCGTCATCGTAGTCCGGGACCCGCGTGACCGGATCGAGCACCACGTTCTCCAGCACGGAACCGAAGCCGAGCGCGTTCCAGATCTGCGGCTCGTTCTCCTGTGAGAGGCGAATGCACTTGGCATAGCAGCCGCCCTCGAAGTTGAAGACGCCGGTGGCGCTCCAGCCATGCTCATCGTCACCGATCAGCCGGCGCGTCGGATCGGCGGAGAGCGTCGTCTTGCCGGTGCCGGAAAGCCCGAAGAAGAGCGCGGTGACGCCGTCGGCGCCGATGTTGGCCGAGCAGTGCATGGGAAACACGTTGCGCTGCGGGAGCACAAAATTCATCACCCCGAAGATGGACTTCTTCATCTCGCCGGCGTATTGCGTGCCGCCGATCAGCACCAGCTTCTTGGTGAAGTTGACCAGCACGAACACCTCGGAGTTGGTGCCGTCGCGCGTGGGATCGGCCAGAAAGCTGGGCGCGCTGACGATGGTGAACTCCGGCTTATGGGTCTTCAGTTCCTCCGTCGTGGGACGGATGAATAGCTGGCGCACGAACAGGTTGTGCCACGCATATTCGTTAATCACCTGGATGGGCAATTGATACTGCGGGTCGGCGCCGCAAAAAAGGTCCTGAACAAACAGCTCTTTGTCCTTCAGATAGTCGAGGACGCGCTCGTACAGCGCGTCAAACTTCTCCGGCGAGAAGGGCTGGTTCACCGGGCCCCAAGCGACCTTGTCCGCCGTAATGGCATCCTTGACGGTGAACTTGTCCTTCGGCGAACGGCCGGTGCGCTTGCCGGTCTCGGAGACCAGCGAGCCGCGGGCCGCCAGTACGGATTCGCCGCGCCGCAGCGCCGCCTCCACCAACTGGGTGGGATAAAGATTACGGTTTACCTTCTTCTGTGAAAGCAGTTGCGATACTTCGGGAGTTTGTAGGGCGGAGGACATGCAAGAGCTCCTTAAGAATAAGACCGACGGAATCTACCTAAGAGACCACGTCAAGAGTCAGGGAACCGCTCTGCGCAGCACAACAAGAAAAGTCTGACCGCCTCGCTGATTCAGATGTCAGCGAGCTACAGCTTGGTGGGCTTCATCCATCACGGACTGGAGATGATCGAGGGTCTCCTCCACCGTCAAGGTATACATCTCGCGGCCATTGTCCTCACCTGACTCGATGGCCCACTTCAAATAATGTCCGGCAATCTGCACCGCCATGGGATCGGAAATGACCTTCCCCGTCTGCTGGTGGTATTCCACCCACGCGGGATGCGGAAGCGCCATCCAGACCGGGCGGTCGCCCGCCAGGAACTTGATGTCCACAGCATCGGCGTGCCGCGTGGCGATGGCCACGATCAGTGCCTGGTAACGGCAGTGCACCGTCTTTCCGGTCCAGCGCTCTGCGGTCTGAAAGTCATCGTACATAGTTGAATGTAAGACTATATCCGAGGCAGTGAGGACAGGGCAACAAGCAGATTAGATAGGGTTCTTGTTATAACGGGAAATTTCTTGAACGCGATCCACGGCTGCACCGCATTGCAATTCGAGCTGCGATCGCAGATTGAGTTGCCGCGCCAAGGTCAACTTGCAGTCGCTGCGCGTCGTGTTTCCTCTATGGAAATGTTGGCAGGGTGAAGCCGCTCAAGGTTTATACAATTCAAGCACCACCGACCCCCCTAACCTGTTCAACGACGGCATTCTTTGGCAGAGCCAGTAGTCGACCTTCTCCATAAATGACGCAGATTTTTCTCCCGGACGTCGCAGCAGGCGGTCCAAGCGGGCGAAGACGTAAAATCGTCTTTCCTTCATGGTTGGAAACATCGCACGGATCGCCGCGATATCCTGGGCGTTCATTTTCCTCTCGTCCTCGGTGATGTGCGCCCAAGGATCCAGGCTCTTCTCGTTGGGGAAGAAAAACCGCGCCACAGCGGTGTTCCTGACGCGATCGAACGCCGGCACCTCTACAAATTCTCTAAATAGTGCGACGCCTCCCGGCTTGAGCACGCGCATGCACTCCACGACCGTGGGAGAAATCTCTACGTGATGGAGGACATCGATGCCTACCACAACGTCGAAGCACTCATCTGGATACTCCAGCTTCTCCGACATCTGTACGGAAAAATGAGTGCGGTCTGACAAACCACGGTCCGCCGCGACTTGTTTCGCGGTCTCGACGCAGCGGGGCGAAATGTCGGCGCCTGTGACCTCGAAGCCCAGAGTGGCGAAGATGGCGGCGTTGGTTCCCCCTCCGCAGCCGACATCCAGGAGTTTGCGCGCGCCGGCTTCATACCGATTCTTGGCGGCTTCGAAGACGTACCAATAGGGATTCCAGGGCCGGTGCTCCTTTCCCAAGATTGGATCAAGATTAACTTGTGCGTATTCCCGGTATCGTGACCAGTATTCGTCGAAGAACTCCCGCTCTCTTTGCTGCCTGCCGGTCATCTGCTGGGACATCGCAACTCTCCGTCCCTGGCTGAAAGTTACTTCCTGACTACCAATGCGAACTTACCTTACATCTGACCACGTTACGGGTGCGATTTTCACTTCAGCGGGGTGAAACGACTCGATACCAGTTCTTACAGCGGTCTAGCTAGCAGTTCGTTACACAGGCTTGAAATTAATGAGCCCTTAATCAATTCATGAATTGTCATCAGGAGCGTTCCGCTCTTGAGGCCAGCAATCCGCTGTCTACTGAAGAAGCAAAAAGCAGATCCCTCGCTTCGCTCGTGACAACAAATTCTAAGCTCGCTCCCGCGTCTCGCCCAGCACGACCTTGACATCCATCTTGCGCTTTCCACGATAGATGGTAATGGTGACCGTATCGCCGGCACGACGCTTGTTCATTGCGTTCGCCAGGTCCTGCTGGTCGCCTATCGGTTCTCCGTCAATGGCGACGATGAGGTCGCCGCCGATCATGATGGGTGTGTTGCCGAGATAAGCGCGCTGGTTGCCGCCCTTCAGTCCGGCGTTCTCGGCTGCGCCGCCCGGTACGGTGCGCACGATCAGGATGCCGTAGTCGGCGGGCAGGCCCATTTCCTGCGCCATCTCAGGCCCGATGGGCAAGGACACAATTCCGAGCGACGGACGCCGCACCGTGCCGAGCGTAATCAGATCGTTGAGCACGGCCTTGGCGGTGTTGATGGGAATCGCGAAGCCGATGCCCGCACTCTGGTTCGAGCCGCCGGTGGCGATCATGCTGTTGATGCCGATCACTTCGCCGTGCGAGTTCAGTAGCGGACCGCCGGAATTGCCGGGGTTGATGGCTGCGTCGGTCTGGATGGCCTCGTCAATGTAGGCGCCTTCCGGACTGCGGATGGGGCGCAGCGAACTGATGATGCCGCGCGTCATGGTCCCGGCCAGGCCGAAAGGATTGCCGATGGCGAAGACCTTCTGACCGACCTGCAGGGTCTTGGAGTCGCCCAGTACGGCGGCCACTACCTCGGGCGCCTTGATCTGTATCACCGCAAGGTCATGCGCGCGATCACGGCCGATGACCACAGCCTTGTACGTCTTCTTGTTGTGCAGGGTCACCTCGACCTGGGCCGTATCCCCCACAACGTGGTAGTTGGTTAGGATATGTCCTTCCTTGTCGATGATGAATCCCGAGCCTTGCCCCTGCTCGGGAACCGGGCCGTAGAAGAAGTCGTAGGCTACGGTTTTCGACGTAATGTTGACCACCGAAGGTATCGCCTTGTGGTACACGTCGATGTTGTTCTGCTCTTCCGAGTCGAGCTTCTCGGGGCCGGCGGCCTCGCTCAGCTCAACATGGGTGGGCCGCGCGATCCAGGTTACGGGTGCGTCTCCCCGGTGGTGCGTGGTGTACCAGTAGAAGGCGCCCGCCAACAGCGCGCCAAGAAGAAACGGTCTTAGAAATTTCATAGTGATTAGGGCAATCTGCCGGGACATAAATGCGGCTAGGTATTTAGACGTACACTCACTCAAAGTGTACCGAAACAGCGGGCAGTTGCGCGAGTTTGGGGCGGGCTGCCGGTTTACACCCTGCGTGCTTTCAGGCGCTCCAAGCCTTCCCAGACCTTCTGCACCTGCCGCTCGGCATCCTCGATGGAGCCGGAATTCTCGATGACGTAGTCTGCGTGGCGCGCCTTCTCCTCGT
>Ga0209048_10006969_pt1 | contig 10506 bp, 11 predicted proteins | sample FrelakmetCRP12CR_FD_187146 | JGI IMG/M metagenome (GOLD analysis project Ga0209048, IMG submission 187146) | Freshwater lake sediment microbial communities from the University of Notre Dame, USA, for methane emissions studies - CRP12 CR (SPAdes)... | ecosystem: Environmental > Aquatic >... | reverse complement strand
CACACGAGTTGAAAACATCATCTTCAGGACTTACCAATACAACACCGTCCGAGCCGATTGAATCCACACAAGTTCATTCCTGAAAATGATCATTACCAGATCACCAAGGGGATAAGGCGATTTGGATATCTCCCTTTTAGCAACAGTAGGCGCAGCCCCGTTAGAGATAGTGTATTTACCGAAGCCATGCCAGAATGCCCCGCGCCTTGGCGCGTGGGATGAATGGCATCCTTGCCGGAGGGTTATAAGGGGGACTGGAAGTTCCCCTTATCCTCTGAGGCTCTTGCATAGTCAAGAGCCTACACAGCTGTCATCCGCTGTGTTGTAGATGCCCCGCGGCTTGCCGCGTGGGAGCATCACTTACAGCGGACCCGATAGCAAATGTCCTTTCCCGTCTCATCCAGGCCCGTCTGTGTTGAGGACATTTTCTATAAGCTCCATTCCCGACGTGTGTGACACTGTGTTGAACCGCAATTCAGGTTGCTCGCTCAGAAGATCCATGAGCGCGAAGAGCCGCCGCTGATGGCGGTTAGAGAGATGTTTTTTGAGATCGTCCTGAGTCGCCCATTCCTCCATCAGGACAAAGGCATTCTCATTTTCTACATCTTCATAGAAACGGTAACTCAGGCAGCCCCTTTCGACCCGTGATGGTTCTAGCATCCCTCGGATCATTTCTAAAAGATCGCTGCGCCTTTCGGGCAGGACAACCATTCTTAATGTCGCTAGTACCACCGAGCCTCCCGGACTACTAAGATTCCCACATCGGACCCCGATTCGTCATCGCTTAACGATGATCGCCAGGGCCTCCGCGCTCATCATGGCCTCCGCGCTCATCATGGCCTCCGCGATCATCATGGCCTCCGCGCTCACGGTCACCGTAACCTCTTCGGTCGTCCTCCACTCCCCAAAAACAGCCGGAACATGCGATAAGCGTAATCACTACTAAAATTAAGCTAATAACCCTTCTCATATTTCCTCCTTTCTTTGCGTTTATTAGACCGGACTATTTTGCGGAAGACCGCTCGATGGCCCGTCCTTCGCCCTCTATGTCTTGACCAACACCGTGTACGCTATGGCAGCCTGATAGAGCCTGCATAGACCTTAAAATCTCTGTTGCTGCAAATGTTCTTATTATTCCTCTCTCCTTAATCTATAAATGCTGATACTTTTTTTATGCAAACATCACTTCATGCAGGAACACGCCTTTTTGTATTTACCAGTGTAGTGAAGAGCACAATATGTGCCAGGCTGTTGTTGACAGAAAGGAGTTTATATGCTATTGAAAGTATTGATATTTTAGAAAAGACTGCTATAGGGGAATGATGCTGAGAAAGGTGTCGCCTTCTGATATATCAGGAGGCTCCTGACATATCAGGTATTCTTTTGATTTCTTTGGATGCCTAGTCTATGCATCCTCGATTCAAGCGTTTTTGGATTGATGCCTAGAATCTCCGCTGCACCGCCCTTGCCACTTACCCGCCATCCGGTCGTATTCAGAGCCTGGATAATTTGTCGTTTCTCTCCCTCTTCAAGAGTCCCGGACTGCTCTGCACCTGACTGCGCCATCTTTGGTACATCAAAATGCAGCACAGGCCCGGCGGAGATGATCATCGCACGCTCGGTAACATTCTTCAGCTCCCTTACGTTGCCCGGCCAGGGATAGGATTTCAGGGCTTCAATGCCTGTCTGAGGGATTGTTTCGATCCGCTTGCCCATCCGCTTGCTGAGCTCTTGTACAAAAGACCATACGAGCGGCAATATGTCCTCCTGACGCTCACGAAGAGGCGGCACAACAATCTGAAAAACATTTAAACGGTAGTAAAGGTCTTCCCGGAACCCGCCCTCGCTGACCAACCTGGCAAGGTCGCAGTTCGTAGCCGAAATGATTCTGACGTCGACCTTCACAGTCCGGGGGCTACCCAGGCGCTCAAACTCGCCGCTCTCTATTACTCGAAGCAGCTTAGCCTGGAGTTCCAGCGGCAGGGCATCAATCTCATCCAGAAAAATTGTTGAAGCATCCGCAAGTTCAAAACGGCCTATCTGCTTTGACAGCGAGCCGGTGAAAGCGCCCTTTTCACGGCCGAATAGTTCACTTTCAATGAGGGTCGGCGGCAGGGCTGCACAGTTGACTTTAATCATGATTCGGGCATTTCGGGAACTCAGGCCATGGATAGCATTTGCGACCAATTCCTTGCCAGTGCCCGTCTCCCCCTGGATCAAAACTGTTGAGTCTGTCGGCGCCACCTGTTCTATCTGCTTTAAAACGGTTTTGATCGCTTCACTGTTTCCTATGATATCCTTGTGAGAGTACAATAGATTATATTCTTCCTTAAGGTAGATATTCTCCACACGCAACTGGTCTTTTAATTGCTTGACCTCTTTGAGCGCCTCCCGCAGTGACTCCTCTGCCTTCTTGTGTTCGTCTATCTCCTGCATGAGCTGCTCGGTTGCTCTCATCAAATCTGCAGTCCGTTCCTGCACGCGTCGGTCCATCTCGGCATATGCCTTCTGCAACTCCTCCTCTGTCTTTTTGCGCGAAGTGATGTCGCGGATGTTGCACTGGATAATTTTCTCCTGATCAACTAGATAGACATTACTGACAAATTCGACATCGATGCGACGACCATCGCTTGTTTCAAGCGGCAAATGCTCGTACCGTACATACCCTTTCGTCTGCAATTCTGAAAACCGCAGCCTGGATGCTTCAATGTCTTCGAAAGGGCCGATTTCCCAGAGTTTCTTCCCCAGAAAATCCTTATGCGAGTATCCTAGCAGCTTTAACAGGAATGGGTTAATGTCGAGAATCTGGCCTGTAGCTGCATCGAGAAGAATTATCCCGTCCTGAGCAGTCTCAAAGAGTCTCCGATAACGGATTTCGGATTCCTTCAGCGCATCATCTTCCTGCCTGCGTCCGCTTTTTCTTGCTGCCAAATCCTTAATAGCCTGAGGCGATTTTGTCGATTCATTTATGGGATGCACTGGATGCACTTCTATTTTGTGCTTAGATTTCATTTTTGTTTATTTTATCAATAAATTTGATTGTATCCTAATTCAATTCTGTCAATTTTATGAAGTTTTTTCTGGCCTGTAAATATCAGAGAAACTTGATGGGAATGATCCAAACTATGAAACTTAAAGGATTAAATTTTCAGTGTAATCATCTAATAGCTTTGACAACAGCGCGCAGTTATTTGACGTATGCCCAATTGTGTGATACCTTGAAATCAGTATGTCAAATCGAATCAAGGCTGCGATGCGCATCAAGTGCCAGGCTTTATTGTAGGCATGCAGCATATTATCCTACTAATGAATGCAATGAAGAAAAAAGTCCTTTTTATCCTTGCAGGTGGTGCGGTAATCCTTGTTCTTGCAGTAGTCGTTTTCGCCCTTACCTTCGATATAAATTCCCACAGGCTCCGCCTCGAGGCCGCCGCCTCCATGGCGACCGGCCTGGAAGTCAAGATTAAGGGGAAAATGGGGCTCTCTTTCTTTCCCTTTGGCTTATCGGCTAAGGACATCCACGTCACCAACAAGGGAGACGAAATCATTTCCATCGAAACACTCAAACTGGGGGCTGAGTTGATGCCTCTGCTGAATAGACAACTCAGAGTCACCCGTTGCGAGCTTATTAACCCTGCCGTCACCATCGTGAAGGAGGCTGATGGGAAATATAATTATGAAAGCACTGAAAGAAAAGCCACTGAAGGAGAATCTGGAGCGGCCTTCAGTTTGAATGACTTCAAGCTGTCCAAAGGGATGTTGGTCTATCTCGACAAGAAGACGGGCGAAAAGACGGAGTTCAAAGATTTCAACCTGGCATTAAAGAGTTTCACCATAGAAAATACCTCAGCGGAGATTCTAAAGAATGCAACATTCACAGGAAGCTTCGACTGCAAGGAGGTGCTGCAAAAAGATTTCAGGATAGAGAATCTCAAGGCCCCTGTGAAGGCAGTCAAGGGGATATACAATTTTGAACCGTTGAACATCGGGAGTCTCTTTTACTTTGACAAGAAGGCGGGCGAAAAGACCGAGCTAAAAGAAATCAATCTGTCTATAAGGGATCTTTCGATAGTGGATACCTCAGGGGTTTTCATAAAGAACATCGCATTCACGGGAAACCTCGACTGCAAGGAGGTGCGGAAAAAAGACCTGAACCTTGGCAACGTCAGGAGTCCTGTAAAAGTTGCGAAGGGAGTAATCTACCTCACAGCCCTTACCGTGGATATTTTCGGCGCAAAGGGTGAAGGAGATGTCACGGCGGACAAGTCAGATGTCGACGCTGTCTATAAAATCAATTTGAAAGTATCGCAGCTGGACTTTGCAATACTTGCGGAGTCCTTCGGCACAAAAAAGGTAATCGGGGGAAAGGGTGAACTTGTTGCCTCCCTGACTATGAAAGAAAAGGGAAGTCACAATCTGATGAGCGGTATGGACGGCGCTTTTTCTCTCCGGGGTGATAATCTCGTCATGTATACGATGGACCTCGACAAGGTCCTCGAGTCGTATGAGTCGAGCCAGCAGTTCAATCTCGTCGACCTCGGCGCTTTCTTCATCGCCGGTCCCCTCAGTACCGTTGTGCTTAGGGGATACCATTATGGGGACGTGTATATCCAGACCCGGGGAGGACAGGGTACCATCATACAATTCATCTCACACTGGAAAATCAGGGACGGTGTAGCGGACGCTACTGACTGCGCTCTTGCGACGCGTCATAATCGGGTTGCCCTTAAAGGCAAGCTCAATCTTGTCAGCGAACGATACGATAATGTAATAGTGGCAATTCTGAATGATAAAGGCTGCGCAAAATTCACACAAAGCATCAGCGGTTCCTTCGGCAGTCCCCGAATCGGTGCGGTGAACGCGGTCGAGTCCGTTGCGGGCCCCTTCATCAATCTCTACAGTAAAGCAAAACGCCTTGCTCAAGGCGGCAAATGTGAGGTCTTCTATAACGGCACTGTTCTGCAGCCGCACAAATGATTTTCTTTTACGATGGTCTTTGTTTTTGCCAGTCCTTCCGGATTTGCCTCAAAATGCTCTTTTTAAGTGCAGCGTCATAGAGTGGAGTGTTGGTGCGTCCATAGACTTACTGAAAACCCGCACCGATCGACAGCTGAAGCAGAACCTGGTTCATATGCTCCTTAGTCTTGAATGTGAGGTAGTCCTTCTTGTCCAGATCGAAGAGCTGCTTCCTGTAGCGGGTTGTAAGATCGTACCAGTTGCTGATTCTCCCGCTGAAACGATATTTTTCGGGATAGCTCAAAGTATTCATGAAGGACTGGATCGCGAAATAGTAACGGACAGCGTTGCGCTCAAGCGCGCCCCGAGGCCCGTCAATATAGACAGAGTTGCCATTTCGGTCTGTTCCGGTCACCGTAAACCCTACCTTGCTCCAACCGAGTGTAGCAAAATAGACCTTTACCGCGAGGCGAATTGCAGCACTGTCGCTGTATTCATAACTTACGTGTACAAAAGTCCTTCCACCATCCAGAGGAATGGCCTCAAACCTCATCCTGTGGTCCCTCGTGCCGAAGGGGCCTGCATCGGCACTGAGAATGATATCCAGATACGCCTGCTTCTGATCAACGTTCCGATAAAGGTAAATGACTTGACGCGTGTTCTCCGGAGGTTGATAGACATTGCGGCCAATATAAAAGGTCAGCAGCGAGGCGCCCGGCAGTCCCCGGTAAGTGCATGCCTTGACATTAGGGTGGAGGGATACAATATCGCACCAGTTCGCCGGCACCTTGAGCATGCCGACAATGCTTCTAAAGGAATAATCGAAGATCCCGTAGACATCCACATGCACTCTGTTGTCCCGCTCAAAAGAGTCCACAATAAGAGGAAGACCAAAGCTGTTTGTTTCCAATTTGGCCATGTTCCTGTGATAGGTGTCGCGCAGGATGTCTTCGCCCTGCCGGGGCTTTTCGACAGCCGAAGCGTAATTGGTAAAAAAAAGAATCGCAGCCGCAACCATGAGCAGCAAGAATTTCGTAAGGCTTCTGATTTTATAAATATAATTCATAGCATCCACTTTTTTGTAATAAACCGATCTTCGACGCTGTTTTACAACCAATGGGCAAATAAATGCGCTAACCATTCCCCGATCCTTGGTAACAGGGGTCTTTCTTTCCACGCTTCCCATTGAATCTGGTCGGACTCGGCAAGGTCCACGGCAAACATCTTCTCCATTTCGACAGCAAACTCTTTACTCAAGATAACCGCGTTCACCTCATCATCGCTTAAAAAGCTCCAGTAGTCCATGTTGGTAGAGCCGACTGTTGACCAGATTTCGTCAATCACCGCAGTTTTCGCATGCAGCAGCGCGTTGCGGCGTTCGTATATCTTCACCCCCGCTTTCAGAAGCCCGGAATAATTATACCGCTGTGCCAGTAACACCAGTGTCGAATCAGTTTTTGCCGGAACAATAATCTTCACATCGACGCCACGCTTCGACGCATCACTGAAGGCCCTTAGTATCTGTTCATCGGGAATAAAATAAGCATTCGTAAGATGCACGGAATGCTCTGCAAAAGTGATTGCGGCCACATAGACGATAAAAGTGATTCTGTTGCTCTCTCCCGGCGTGCTGCCGACCGCCCGCACAAGGTCGTTCCCTACTGCCTTCAGATCGGGATAATAGTTTTGTTCCGAAAGTTCCGGTCCCTTCTGTTTCTGCCAGGTGTCAAGAAAGAGTTTTTGGAATTCAGCCACCGCAGGGCCTTCAATTTGAACATCGGTGTCACGCCAGGGTAGTGGCGTTCCCTCGACTTCTCTCCTGCCGGAAAGCCTGCTTGAATAAACCGAACTGATGTTGATGCCGCCTGTAATGGCGACTTTGCCGTCGATAATCAATATCTTGCGGTGGTCCGGATGGGCAAGCAGCCAGTGCCCGTGGGCCTTGAACGGATTTATCGGATTGAATTCGACCACCTGAATTCCCCTGTCCCGGAGGCGCTGAAAAAAGGCAGCAGGGGTACTGTAACTGCCCATGCTGTCATAGATGAGATTTACCTGGACACCTTCCGCCTGTTTTTGTAGCAACAGATCGGCAAATTTGCGGCCCACTGCATCATCTTCAATGATAAAGGTTTCAAGGTTGATATGATCTTTGGCATTCTGTATCGCTTTAAACATTGCGGCATAGGCAGCTTGACCGTCTGCGAGCAAAGTGACTTTGTTCCCCTTCGTCAGCGGGCTTTCGGTAACCGATTCTACCACGGCAGTATAACGTTCCAGAATGTCCGTCGGGTCGACCGATCTCTTCAACCGCTCCATGATAGCTTCACTTTTTTGAGGTGATAACAGTCCTTTTGAGGATACGATTTGACGAGGTTTCTGTGCAGTCGGTGCCTCATCAATCACATCAGATACGTTCGGCAGGGTCGCACATCCATTGGTGAAGCTCAAAATAATAACGATCAAAAAGGACAAAACGTAAGGCTTTATCATTGTCACCATCTCATTACTCTTACTAAGCAATCTCCTTCGCCATTAATATCCCCGCTCGGCCACAGGAGGCGCTACTTCTTCATGTCTCAAATCCAGATAGTTTCTCTTCGGTCAATTCATCTTTAAGCGATATGTCAACGCCCAATTGTCACCGGAGAAAAAACGGAAAAGACAAACACAGCGGCTAACACACCCAACAAAAGCAATGGCATGACGTCTGAGAACATCATTCCGGTATATGAGGACACCTTTGAATCTGCTGCTTGTTCAATGAGCGCTTGAGGTTGCAACTTTCGATTCTCTTTTACTTCTTTTAGCCGCTGGGCCTTCCACTCCTGATATTCTTCTTTCGTCCTAAATGAAATCATATCCCCTGCCTTGCTAACGCTTGACCCCTTGCAAGTCTTGCGATTACCGCTCTCCTAATTCCCCAGAACCTTCTTGACCTGACCGATCTTTTCCTGAGCCTTACCGGCTATCTTTTCGACTTTGCCTTTGGCCTTCAACTTCGGATTATCGGTGATTCCCCCGACCATTTCCTTTACCGTGCCCTTTGCTTCGTGAAGTGTGCCTTTCACTTTGTCCTTCATGCTCGATTTCATGGTATTTCTCCTTTAGTATGGAGATTTGACTGCTGGTACTTTAGCCGCTATTAACTTCACAATCAAAGTGCCGCCTGAGACGACTTACTTGCTTTTTTCTTCCAGCTTCAAGAGGCTCTTCACGGATTTCACACCATTGATCTGCCTGATTTTTGCTACAAGCCGTTCCTCGGTCTCTCTGCTATTTACAAAACCTTGGAGCACAACATCTCCCTGTGTGACTGTCACATCGATCTTAAAGTAATGAGTATCAGGGTCTTTAACTATTATCGCAGTAGCTTTCGCATGCATCGTTGAGTCATCAATATTTTCACCCGCTGTTTCGCCCGCCATAGTGGCGCAGACCTCGCCTGAAAACAAGGTCAATCCGAAAACCATTAACACTGCAATAAAAATAATCTTCTTCATTTCTCTCCTCCGTATGTAAGTGCTAATGCACCTATCGCATTCAAAGCGAATATGCACTGGTTAGTACGTGTATTGAAAGCGAACATTGGCTATCGCCATCTCCTGACGTCTTCTTGCCCGTTCTATCTGTTCACTTTTAAATGACAAAGTGTGTTGCGACGGCCGCCCGGATCAACTCAGCTTGGACGCGGGGCATCCGACGCGAAGCAATCCCATTAGCGAAAAATTGGGAAAAGATACTGATGCCCGGCGGTGGAGGCGGTGCATAAATCGGTGCATAAACTCGTTCCGTGTAGCCATAAGGCTGATAATAGTCATGCCCACGTTCTCTCTGCACGTAATGACGGCGGTTGTCATGTCTTCCCATGCGTTTATGGTCATCTTTGCAGAGGGCCGGCACCACATCTATACTGCCAATCATTGCGGCTAAAGCAAGCACCATCATAACCTTGCCCGCTATGGATCTGAATTCCCATATACTTGATATTCTCATAAAGTCGCTCCTATCTTGGTTCGATTCTAATCGCCTGTTTGGCGTCAATCTTTAGCTGTATAATACTGCCGATCATTTCCTCTTGCCCTTGGCTTTTCCATATTTTCCTGTCCGGAATAACGTATCGGTGATCTTTTTCTGTTCATCCGACTGACTGTTATAGAAGGCCTCAAAAGGCGGGATGAGCTTCTTCATTTGAGCCAAATGGGCTTCGGTAATTTGCATGTGGAATTTCATATGCTCGACAGAGTTCATCGTCTTGGCGTTTTCAGCCCTGTCCTTGGTAACGGCGTCCATCTCTTTCGCATTTTCCCGCATCACCTGAGTAAGGTTATTCCATAATGGTTCCTGGGTCTCGGTGATCGTTAGCGCGCTTTGAAGCTGTTTAATCTGGGCCTCAGTATACTCGACAGCTGAGGTTCTAGTATGTGCCGAAGATTTCTTCCCCGAAGCTGCAAAAGAAAGATTTGCATTGGCGAAAAAGATAGTGGCTAGAAATGCCACCATCACAACGAGTGCAGCTGGAAAAGCTACCAGATGATTCTTCTGTTTCATGATCTGTCTCCTTTTAGCTTTAATTTTTAGTACTTGCAAGCAGAATTGTCCAACCAATGGGTCCACCTCTTTTCTCTCCTTTCGATAAACGTTCATACTTTTTGATGCACCTGTCGCAGCAAAAGGGAACATGCGTTGGTGTTTGTTAGAGTTAGGAGAAGCACAATGTGTGCCATGGCTATTGTTGACGAGACAGAAGCTTCTACGATGTTGATAACATTGAATTTTCAACGATAACTACTTTTGGGAGAATGATACTATGAAAAGTGCGGTCCTTCTGATATATCAGGAGTCTCCTGATATATCAGATATTCTTCTGTCTTCTTTTGATGCCAAGTCTTCGATCTTCGATTTAAGTGTCTTTGGATTGATGCCTAAAATCTTTGCTGCATCTGGTGCAGTTATCCTCTGGGGAGGGGTTATTTGATAAGCTCCTTAGGCCTTAGAAGCGTTAAGTAGAATGTAGCACCATGCCCCACGGAGCCCTCGGCCCATGTCCGGCCCCATGCAAGGCACTGATTCGCCGAACAAAGTGAGAACTGCAGAAATGATCGTTATTTTAGGAAATAATCGAATCTGAGATACTGAAGCTGGCAATGATTACAATAAGCGTCATTCTGCAACTTCGCAAACAGAATGACGCTTATTCGAAACTGTCGGCATCTAGTTCTCAAGTACTTCCCATTCCCAGGCATCGTAATTGCCAAATCCGGAAGTCGTACTTACGGTAAATGCCGCTCATAATCTATGCGGTTATCCCTAAAAACTTGACATCGTTATTTTTTACTGTATAAATAAAATAGATTCTATTAATGGATGATATTACAGAGCACAATATGGAGACCATGATGTATAGACAACACGGATCAAACTTGGTTGACTTAATAACACCAAATCAAATTTGTCCGCGAAGGATGCAGCCTGATCGAGTCAGACATTTTCTCAGGCAAGGATTGCTCGCCGTACTTTTCGGCGTTCTGTGTGCCGTGCCAGTCATGG
>Ga0209048_10006968_pt1 | contig 10507 bp, 11 predicted proteins | sample FrelakmetCRP12CR_FD_187146 | JGI IMG/M metagenome (GOLD analysis project Ga0209048, IMG submission 187146) | Freshwater lake sediment microbial communities from the University of Notre Dame, USA, for methane emissions studies - CRP12 CR (SPAdes)... | ecosystem: Environmental > Aquatic >... | reverse complement strand
ACTGCTAGTGGATCTGCAGGACTTGGGCTGCCGTATCTACACATTCATCACCACTCTGCGCTATGCCCTGGAAGATGCAGCGAGGTCAGGCAAGGCGGTGTGGGTGCTCGATCGTCCCAATCCGGCCGGCCGACCCGTCGAGGGTATGCGACTGCGCGCAGGTTGGGAGAGTTTCGTCGGTGCTGGTGCCTTGCCGATGCGCCACGGCCTCACCATGGGGGAATTGGCACGCTGGTTCATCAGCACACTGCGACTCGACGTCGATTGCCGCGTCATCGAGATGGAAGGCTGGCTACCTGCGCGAGGGCCCGGTTATGGTTGGCCATTGCATGAACGCAGCTGGGTCAACCCCAGCCCGAACGCGCCGAACTTGTCGATGGCGCGTTGCTATCCCGGCACCGTGATGCTCGAAGGCACCACGTTATCCGAGGGGCGTGGCACTACGCGTCCGTTGGAGTTGTTCGGTGCGCCTGATCTGGATGTTCCGCAGCTGGTCGAGCGGATGCATGGCCTTGCGCCGCAATGGCTGCAAGGCTGCCGCCTGCGTCCGTGCTGGTTCGAGCCCACCTTCCACAAACACGCCGGCAAATTGTGCGCGGGTGTGCAGATCCATGTCGACGACGGTGCGTACGACCACATCGCTTTTCGCCCATGGCGCCTGCAGGCGCTAGCGTTCAAAGCGTTGAGGCAATTGCAACCCGATTACCCGTTGTGGCGCGACTTCCCCTACGAGTATGAGCGGGGCCGCTTGGCGATCGATCTCATCAACGGCAGCGAACTGCTGCGTGAGTGGGTCGATGACTCCTCGGCAACGGCCGCCGATCTCGATGCACTCTCGGAGCCGGATGAAATCGCGTGGACTGAAGAGCGTGAAGCGGCGCTGTTGTATCGATGACGTTCCGCTGCTGGTGCCTCTCTGCGCATGCTTCCATGATCGCCCGATAGGGATCTTGTTTGGCCGCCGATCGAATGCAATCCTCTGTACATCACACTGAAGCGCTGCTGTTCTTCATACTCCTGCAGTTGATCGTCATTGTCGTGGCTGCACGTATCGCCGGGGAGATCGCCGTGCGCGTTTCCCAATCCCGCGCCGTGGGGGAGATCATTGCAGGCCTGCTGCTCGGGCCGTCGCTATTTGGACTGTTGTTTCCCGAGACATTCGGCTACGTCTTCCGCTCGGTGCCGTCGGAGCCGATGACCATCCTCAGCCAGGTTGGCCTCATTCTTCTGATGTTCGAGATCGGTCTGGAGTTCGATTTCGGACATCTGGCTGCGAATCAGAATCGGGCCGCGGTCCTGCGCATCTCGCTCGCGGGGTTGGCGCTTCCCTTCGCACTGGGTCTGCTGTTCGGCTGGCTCTCCGCGCCCATCCTGGCGCCCGATATCAATCTGCTGGCGTACTGTCTGTTCGTCGGGACGGCGTTTTCGATTACAGCGTTGCCTATCCTGGGCCGTATCCTGATGGAGCTTGGCTTGAGTCGGACGCGTCTGGGCGTGATCGCGATCAGCTCCGCCGCTATAAACGACGTCGTGGGCTGGTTGATGCTTGCGGTGGTCACCGCCCTGACGGTGTCGCAGTTCTCGCCCGGTGACTTTGTCGTCAAAGTCGGATTGATCGGGGCCTACGTGGCGTTGTGCTGGTGGGTGGTACGACCGCTTTTGTTGCGCCTGTTACGCCGCTTCAGTATCAGCGAAGACAATCTCTCTCCCAATCTGATCGGTATCCTGCTCGCTGCGGTTTTCCTCTCCGGCATCGCCACCTACAAGCTCGGCATATTTGCCATCTTTGGCGGCTTCATCGTGGGCGTGCTGCTGCACGATCAGATCGAACTGGTGCGAGCCTGGCGCGAGAAAATGGGCCATTTCGTCCTGGTGTTCTTCCTGCCGATCTTTTTCACTTACACCGGTCTGCGAACCGATATCGGTGCGCTGGACAGCGCCGGCTTATGGGGATGGTGTCTGCTTCTGCTGGCGACGGCTACGATTGGCAAAGCCGGTGGCTGCTATCTCGCCGCGCGGCGTTCCGCGATGGACGCGCAGGAGGCGAAAGCAATCGGGATCATGATGAATACCCGCGGTCTGATGGAGCTGGTGGTCATCAACGTTGGATTGGACCTCGGAGTGATCCCACCGACGGTATTCACCATGCTCGTAATCATGGCAATCGTCAGTACCGTGGTAACCACACCCGGCCTGCGTATCTGGCTGCGTCTGTCGCGTCGGCAAGCCGTCGTCAGACCGGGATGAATTAGGTGGCACGCCTTCGTCGAGTCGATGGTCGAGGCGAATTGGACGCTGCTACTTGCGACCGGGTGTGGACCAGTCAGCAGGCTGCGTCCTTTCCGAGTCGATGATGACGAGGTAGCGACCCGACCAAGGGGTGAACTGGCGGTCGGCTCGCAACACCCAGAAGTGTTTTCCCTCCGCGCTGGCGCGTTCATAGTCCGCATCCAGGATTCCATAGCGGTCGAGGAACACGTTCAAGCTTGCAGGTATCCGGATGCATCCCTTGGATTGGGGACTGCCGATGCGCCGCTCGAGCATGTCGGGATCCGTGGCATGCATCTGCAGGCGCATGTAGCTTTCGCCGCCTTTCCCCCAGGTCCGTGTAGCTTTCTGCCACCCGAAGTCGTAGACCCGCATACCTTTGATCCCATAGCCGCGGACGCCGTGCTCGTTCTTGGTTCCCTCGGCGCGGAAGTCGAGGTGAGCGATCGAGTGTTCGAATACTCCGGTCGGTGTTTCGAAGTGCTCGTACTCGCCCGGTCTGCCGGTCGAGGCTGGCGAGGCTCCGACGAACTTGTAGTCGCCTTCCGGTGAGATCCAGTAGAGCATCACTGCCTGCGCGTAAGGATCGCGGTCGACGAGGACCACATATTGCGGCGGTAGATGCTCCAGGCCGGCCGCTGCAAGCGCTTCAGCCAGCCGTTGACCGTATTCGCGCTGCTCGGCCTCCGGCACCTCCAGCCGTCGGTCGACTTGTTTCGCAAATAGCTCTGCCAGCTCCGCTCCGGACTGAAAGTCACGTGTGCTCGGCGTCACAGCGTGCAGCGCAAGCGCAGCGACCACGACGAAGCTAAGCATGGCTCAAACCATCCACGCAGGGATTACGCTCTACGTGGCCATGAGTGGCGGCGGCTGCAGATTTGCGGCCCCACATAGAGGTCAATCGTTCTTTGCCGGATATCCGACCGTCTGAGCGAAGACGACCCGCCGCGTGGCCGCAAGATGCATGGCCTTGGCCAGTGCCAGCCGGTCCACGGCTCCGCGTACAACGGTTGCCAGCCGTTCCGATGCGCAGAACAGATAGACGTTCTGAGCGATGAAGGCTGCATCCGCCGACGAGTACATGATCCTGTCTTCGTCGGCAGCGCCTTCCATCCGTGAATCGTCGGCGACGTAGATCAGATTTACCGGGGCGTCAGCAACAAAGGGCTGCATCCCGGTTTGAGCGCGGATGTCCTCGTCCAGAATGCGGTGCAGGGCATGGTGCTGGGCATCGTAGAGGAACACGCCTTCCGGACTCGAGACATAGATCTCGATCTCTTGCCAGTTGCGGGCCGAAGGGGCGGTCCGCCCGCCGGTAAGAGGTCGGTTGATACCGAACGCGGCCCATAGCAGATCCGACAGCGTTTGGGCGGGCAATGCTTCGCGGCTGAATGCTCGAGAGGTTTGCCGCTGTTTCAGGGCTTGCATCAGTGGCATACCCCCGTCCATATGAGGGGGCGGCAGTAGCGCAAGCTGTGGCTCGGCCGCAGCCGCGATCCCTGCGCCGAGGAACAGAATTCCGATGGAGGAGGCAATCCCGACGATTCCGCGCTTGGCCATGACCGTTCTCCTGGTAGTGTTGTTGCAGGTAATCTAGTCCGAAGCCAGGCCCTTGCCCTTGAGCAAGATCAACCGCTGGTGATTTAGTCACGCTTCACCCTTCACTCACCTTTTCACCTCTTCACTTCATCCCCTCTCACCCACGCTTCACCCTTCACGCTTAGAATGTCGCCTTTCCGTCAGCAAGGCCTGCCATGGTCCGTACCCGTTTTGCTCCCAGCCCCACAGGCTATCTTCACATCGGTGGTGCCCGCACCGCGCTGTTCTCCTGGGCGTACGCTCGCAAGCACGGAGGCAAGTTCATTCTGCGCATCGAGGACACCGATCGCGAGCGCTCGACGCAGGCATCTACCCAGGCGATCCTGGACGCCATGCAATGGCTGAACCTCGACTACGACGAGGGGCCCTTCTATCAGATGCAGCGACTGCAACGCTATGGCGATATTGCGCAGGATCTCATTCAGAGCGGCAAAGCCTACTACTGCTACGCCAGCAAAGACGAACTCGAGAGCATGCGGGAGGAGCAGCGCGCTCGCGGTGACAAACCTCGCTACGACGGACGCTGGCGACCGGAGAACGCGAAGGGAAAGACTCCGCCGCCCGGTGTGACGCCGGTGATCCGTTTCAGGAATCCGTCGGACGGGGAGGTGGTGATGGATGATCTGGTCAAAGGTCCGATCATCGTCCAGAACGCCGAACTGGACGATCTGGTGATCATGCGCGGCGACGGAGTCCCGACCTACAACTTCGGCGTGGTCGTGGACGACCTCGACATGAACATCACCCACGTTATCCGCGGCGACGACCACGTCAACAACACGCCGCGGCAGATCAACATTTTTCGTGCGCTGGGAGCGACGTTACCCAAGTTCGCGCACGTTCCCATGATTCTGGGCACGGACGGCGAGCGTTTGTCCAAGCGGCACGGTGCGGTGAGCGTGATGCAGTATTTCGAGGACGGATATCTGCCGGAGGCGTTGACGAACTATCTATCGCGGTTGGGATGGTCGCATGGCGACGAGGAGGTGTTCTCCTCGAAACAATTCGTGGAATGGTTCGAACTCGACCACATCAGCAAGTCGCCGGCGCGCTTCGATCCGCAGAAATTGCTCTGGCTCAACGCTCACTACATCAAGCAGGCCGAGGACAGCCGCCTTGCCGATCTGGCGCGGCCTTTCCTGCGTCGAGATGGTTGCGACCCCGATGAGGGTCCCGTGCTGGACAAGGTCGTGGCGCTCTTGAAGGAGCGAATCAATACGGTGGAGGAGTTGGCAGACGCCGCCGTGTACTTCTATCGCAGGATCGAGCCCTCGGCGGAAACCAAGGCTCAGCACTACACACAGGAGGCTCTGGCTGCAATTTCCGCCCTCAATCTCAGACTCAAGGACCTGAAGGAGTGGTCCAAGGCCGAGATTCAGCAGACGGTTAGAGCGGTTGCGGATGAGCGAAAACTCAAGATGGGCAAGATCGCGATGCCGCTGCGCGTGATCGTGACCGGGGAAACGCAGACCCCTTCGATCGACGCAACATTGGAATTGATCGGGCGGGAGGAAACGATCGCGCGCATCGATCGGGAACTCGCGCAGGCTCGAGCCTGAGCGTCTTATCGCGAGACTGGCCAGTTCCCGAGCCTAGCTGGTCCTTCCGTACACTACGGTAAAGGGTTGCCTGCTGTAGATGTCGTGAAGCACGTGCGCGCCCTCGGGTTTGTGGCCATAGATTCGTACATACTCTCGGGCGTAAAGCTGCACTGTCTTTGCTCGTCCACCGAGCGGATCGACTGCAAAGACGGCGCTTAACACCGCACGTTCCGCCTCGGCAGCTTCAAAGTCGAGGAGGTCGGCGAACAGGATCAATCTCACTGCCAGGATCGTCGGGACCAGGAGAGCCCACCTGATCAAACCGACCGGCTCGCTCAACGTCATGAGTTCCCACGCACCCCAGAGAGTCAGGAGGATCAATGCAATCCGCCCTAGCAGGGTGACAACTGCGAGTCTGGTGATCCGTGGCCGTGAATAGGAACGCCGTCTGACGTCCTTAGACCGTTCGGCCGCAGTCGTGGTCGAAGTACGCACCTTTCGCCGAGCGAACGACCTTAGAATCCCTCGCGCCATGTCGACTTGACCTCCCAAGGTGACTACTCGAGCGGAACCGGAAAGCCGCGGCAAAGTGTTTACTCGTTCGCGCATATCAACCATGGCTATCCCCTGTAGCACGTAGGCATGATTTCGCCACAGGCCAGCTTCGCGTTGATGTCCAAGTAAGGCGGGATCGGTTACAGGCGTAACCGCGTTGGCATGGGGACGGGATCTCTACCGGGGGCAGATGCCCGATGAACGCAAAAAAATCCTACCGCGCGCGTAGCTGTAAGCGTGGTACTTCGTATGAAGGTCGTATCGAAATATCCGAATAAGTGCTATTTGCTACCGAGTTTCTGGAATGAGTCTTGCGTACTCAAGGTCAAGCTCAGCACAGTCGTTTTAGTGCGGATCTGAGTGCAACGGATTAGCGTTCGTCCGCACTCCGAACGCTACTGACAGGGGACAAATCATGGCATTGACAGTGAGTAACCGGGAAACCTTCACGGTATTGGATTGGCTGGAATCCGATCCTGTGCGAAAGGCGTGGTGGAGGGAGCAGGCGGAGCGCGTTGCGAAGTTGGATAGAGCTACTGCGATTCCTCGGCTCTCCGATTTGATCTATCAAGAGCTGCACAAGGAATTGCCCGACGACGGCGGGATAAGCGGTGAGTTGCTGAAGAGCGGTTTGCTTCGCGTGCATTTCTTCGAACTCGCGATGGCCCTTCTCCTGGACATCGGCGTGTCGGCCGAACCTCAGGCAGCGTAGCCCTAGAGCACTTCTTCCGATGTCGGCCAGAGCAGGCCGACCCTGCACCCGGCGCAGACAGTCGCGTCTGCGCCTTGTTTATCGATCTCCGAAATTCCCAGGCGGTCGGCACTGATGAGTGCCGGCCGTTTTAGTTTCCCGCTTATATTGGTCTAGTCGCCCTCGAAGGCAATCAGTCCCGAGTCGGTCGCTGCATGCTCCGGGTGCACGCGGTTGACGCAGCTGTGCGTTAGCGCAGGTGCATCTGCTCCCAGGGGTCGGTGTGTTTGGGGAACGCCCGCGTGACATAGAAATGTCGAAGTGCGGTGAGTTCGCTCACAACAGCCAGAGGAAAGCCTTGGCGATTCGCTCGGCTGTTCATAAGCAGTTCCTCGAAGCAGCGGTCTGCCTCCGAGGGCCTGCCCCAGACAACGGCCAGCCGGTTCAACACCCGAGGAAAATTTTCAGGCAGCTCGCGCAGGGTGACCCACCTGTCGACCTTGACCAACAAACGCAACGCCTCTCCAGTCAGTTCAGGCGAAGGGACGAGGGGGCGGTTTGGAGCGTACGGTGTCGGTGCAACCGACTCCTCTTTCTTGACACGGACCGGGCGACCGTAGCCGGTGAGGTTCATGGCGCTTCTGGCCTCCAGATTATTATCTTGTATCGCGCAGTGCAAATCGCGATTAGGGTGCAGAGTAGAGTCGTGAAATTCGGTCGTCAAAGAAGGACAACGCCAGTTAACCATTCTTCACTGGCGCGGTCCTTGATGGTAATTCGCACGGTCATCGCGAAAACCAGGACCGCCAATGCGACCTGGCGATTCGAATAAATAGACCGCGCAGCAAATGCTCGGGCGCCGAGAAACTACCTCCCACGCCGGGGCAGGGCGGGGTTTGCAGGCCCTTGCGCGGTGCCGTATAATCCGCGCCTTCGCGTGGGGGTATAGCTCAGCTGGGAGAGCGCTTGCATGGCATGCAAGAGGTCAGCGGTTCGATCCCGCTTACCTCCACCAGATCTAGGCACTAGAGCCTTTAGTGGCTGGAGTTCTAGCGGAGAAGGCGAATACCTTCAAACCTGGTTTCCGGTTTCTAGTACCTAGCTTAGACCCCATCGTCTAGAGGCCTAGGACATCGCCCTTTCACGGCGGTAACCGGGGTTCGAATCCCCGTGGGGTCGCCAATCACATATGAAGCTGGGCACCTCTCCCAGCTTTCCCTTCCGGCTCGGGCCGCTCGGTGCAGCAATGAAGACGTCACGGCACCGAGGACTGGAACCTCTCGCACGAAGCCCGACGCGGGCCCGCGTCCCTCCGTGGCAGCATCCGCCCGCGTGTCGGTGGTCTCTAAGGAACGGGGCACTGTCACTTCCCAGCCCCAAGGTCGTCTGCAGGTTCCAGCGATCCGGAACTTACGCTTCACTGACGTAGGGGACGGCCGGTCCTCCGCTGTTGATTTCGCCGCAACATGCTCGGCCTTCTCCGACAAGGAAGGTTTCGGGCAGGCTGCCCTCGCGCAGGGGCTTGGAGAGGCTCATTGCGCACCTTCGATGATTGATTTTCTTTCCCGCGGCAGAGCCGCTCTGTGGAGTCCCGGGGTTGAGGAGGCAGCCTCGAACAAGAGATTGGAAGCTGACCGTTGAGCGAGCACATCGTGCGAGACAAAGCACGCGAGGCGCTTGGGTTTTGCAGTGCGGAAAGTGCGTGGCTGTTCTTTTGGTTCAAGAAAGGAACTCTAGAGAAATCGACTAGTCGTACGAAAAAATTTGGGCAAATGTACCAATGGATCTGGCGAACTTGGGCAACCGATCAACCCGCAATTGCGGTTAGGGAGTCACTGATGTCAATATGCCTGCTCAGCCGAACCTTGGTGCTTGCAATCGCAATCGCCAGTTCGGCGCTCGCACAAGAAGAGATTGTCGCGGGCACCAGCAACGGTGTCCCTTACGCGAGCGGCGGCATCGGGCTGGAATCGCGCCAAACCCTGCAAGGCAAGCAAAGCGGATACAACCTGATGGTGATCCTTTCGCGCAAGGATGGTCACTTTCTTGGCGGAGCCGCAGTGTCCATCCGCAACCTGGAGGGAAAGACTGTCTTCGACATCGACGCAAAGGGCCCGTGGATTTTTGCCAAACTTCCGCCCGGAAGCTACACAGTCGAGGCGACTGTGCGCAACGTCACCCGAAAGGAACAAGTCGTCATCGGCAAGACAGACCTCAAGCGCGTCTATTTGATATGGGCGTAGCTGGGATCGATCTAGCCTAAGGGGATCACCTCAGTCCGCGGTGAATTCTCCTCACGACATGCTTTGGCGATCCGTGCCGATCCGCGAAAGGATACTGCGCAAGCGCGCGACGTCGTCGCAGGGATTGCCGATCTGCTCGAGGGTGCGCTGGACGCTTGCGACGTCGTGGGGGCACGGTCTGGCGCGGTACAGGCCGCATTGATGCAAGCATTCGCGCCACAGCTGGTAGGACGATTCGAGGGGCTGCAAGATTATTGGCTCGCCCATCCTCTCGAGGCGCAGCTGGTCCAACTCTCGCTGCTGCGCGAACAGAGCGCGTAAGCGGTCCTCCTCGGATTGAGGTTGCGCTCGGCTGGCTTTGAGCTTGGCATAGCGCATATGTGCGAACCATCCGGCCGCGACCAAGCAAGCAGAAATGGGCAAGCCAAGCAGAAGATCAGAGCTCATCGAATCCTCCTCTCACGCACGGAGGGAAGATCAAGGACCGGCGCAGACTCCATGGTCTCCCGCAATACTGGTCAACGTTACGCCATGGGAGTTGGTGCTTGATTGCACCCCTTGTGACCTGGCGTTACTGTTGTAGCATGCGATCTCACTACCCGCCGAAGGCGACCGTCACGCGGGGCAGGGCACAGGACAGTAGCCTCAAACGACAGAGTTGTCCTGAGGAAATCAGTCGTCAACGTCTAGCGGCACTCGCGTGTGGGGTCAATACTGCGCCAATCGTACGTTGAGGAGGCGTCCCTAGGGGTGCAGCGCCGGCTGTTGCAATGCGAGCAAGCGCTTGACGCCATTCGTCACATTCCGGGTGGACAGAGTCGCACCGGAAATGTTGGGGATGTCGACGTTCAAGTCAAACGGATCAGCGATGGTTTTCCCCGCGAATTTCTGACGCCACTCAGCGTTGCGTATCTGATAACCATAGGTCTCGAGGTACGTCAGAATTTCTATGCCTTTGACCTTGCCGTCCGGCGTAAGCCCTGCGGCGTAGGTGATGAATTCGTGTTTACCCAGGACCTGATCGATGATCAGCCAGCCGATAAATTCTCCGGCCTTTTCTGCTCGCCATACCTGCTGTTTCTTCCATCGTTGGCGCACACCGCTGCGCTTCTCGATGGCATTGCGTTGATCGTCGTTCAGCTCGACCGAAGCATCCACGAAACGGTCGGCGTCGGGAAAGATAATCTGTTGCGCCTGAGGTACCGTAAGGTACTCCGTCGCATATCCGACTGCCGGGGCGACGAGTGCCGCCGGGGCGATGATCAAAGCAGGTATGGCTCGCATTGTTTGTCTCAGAAATTGATGCCAATCTTGAATCGGATTTCCTGCGACGTCTTCTCGATCAATTGTTGATTGTAGGTTTGCCCCGGGTAAGGGGTGCCGCCTCCGACGCCTCGATACCAATATTGCCTGCCCACACCAACTGTCCATCGAGGAAATACTTCTGGGCCAGCAAGAACGTTTCGAAGGCGTAGACGTTCTTGCGAAAACCGGAGTTGACGTCGTACCAGAAATAGCTGAGCGAGGTGTACTGCGCGAGCCCGAAATCGTCTAGAGCAGGGGTGAGGTAATTGTACTTCGCCGCCGCCTCGACCCCGGCCGGCCTCCAT
>Ga0209048_10006967_pt1 | contig 10508 bp, 9 predicted proteins | sample FrelakmetCRP12CR_FD_187146 | JGI IMG/M metagenome (GOLD analysis project Ga0209048, IMG submission 187146) | Freshwater lake sediment microbial communities from the University of Notre Dame, USA, for methane emissions studies - CRP12 CR (SPAdes)... | ecosystem: Environmental > Aquatic >... | reverse complement strand
CGCAATTTCACTGCGGCCGCGTCGGCATCCTCCGGAAGAAGCAGCACGACATCGCCATTCGGCGACGCTGAAATATTCGACCGGTCAACCCCGGCATTCGCAGCAACGTGCCCGGAGCGATGCTCAACAATCAGCACGGACCGGTGCTGACGGACTACGCGCACAGACTCCGATAGGATGACCTCAACGAGGCGGGGATCCTTCTCAGCTCGGGCGGCGATTTCACGGGCATGTGCCGAAGGTACAACCGTTTCTAAATTAACGAAACGGCCCTGCGCCTTGGATACGACCTTTTGGGCCACCACGACGATGTCGCCATCGGTTGGGGTCAACCGACACTTGACCATTGCGTCGATGATCATTCCTCCAAGATCATCGCCGGGCGCGATCAATGGAATGTCGGGAATGACCGTCAACGTTAGCTGGTCGGGCGCGTTCATCTGTCAGACCAAAGCACGTAGCCGTGGAAGAACCTTCTCGCCATAAAGTCGAAGAAAGCGCTCCTGGTCCGGTCCCGGCGCGTGAAACACGAGATGGCGAAAACCAAGATCGACGTAGCTCTTGATCTTTGCGACATGCTCATCCGGATCGGTCGAGACGATCCAGCGCTTCGCAGTGCGCTCTACCGGAAGTGCATCGGCAAGCTTTTCCATTTCGACCGGATCCTCGACGGACACCTTTTCCTCTGCGGACAAGGCCAATGCCGCCCAGTACTTAGTGTCGTTTAGGGCGCGCTCACGATCGGTGTCGAACGAGACCTTCATCTCGATCATGCGGTCGATTGAGTCGTCTTTGCGGCCCGCCGCCTGTAATCCTGTGGCCACGTTCGGAAGCAGCGTCTCTGTGTAGAGCTCTGGCGCCTTGCCGCTGGTGCAGATGTAACCCTCAGCGATCTCGCCGGCCATTTTTGCGACCGTCGGTCCCGACGCGGCCAAGTAGACGGGAACTGGCGTTTTTGGCTTATCGTAAAGTGTCGCCTTTTCCGTCTTGTAGTACTGCCCTTCAAATGTCACCCGCTCCTCAGTCCATAATTTTCGCATAAGCGTGATCGATTCCAGAAGGCGCGCGGTGCGTTCCTTGAAGCCGGGCCATTTGATACCGAGCGCCGGGACATCGTTGAGGGATTCGCCGCTGCCGAGCCCAAGCACCACCCGGTTCGGGAACATCACCGCCAACGTCGCGAACGACTGGGCAACGATCGAGGGATGATAACGGAAGGTCGGCGTCATCACGCTGGTGCCCATGACGATGCGCTTGGTTCGGGCGCCCAGCGCTCCTAACCACGGAATCGACGCCGGCGCATGACCGTCGGTATGCTTCCACGGCTGGAAGTGGTCGCTAATAAAGACGGAATCGAACCCGACCTCCTCCGCCACACAGGAAAAGTTAAGTAGCTTATCAGGACCGAATTGCTCGGCCGATGCCTTGTATCCGATCTTTAGCAACTTGAACTCCCTTGTTTGACGGCTGGGCGTTTCATGTATTGAACTTCATGGAAGCCCGCACTTCAGCTTCGATCATGTTCCAGATCTGATCGACAATCTTCAAAAACGCGGGCTGCCGCTTGACATCGAGAGCGCGAGGCCGAGCGATCGGTACGGGAATTACAGAACGCACCGTTCCGGGCCGGGCACTGAAGACGACGACCGTGTCAGAAAGGAAAACCGCTTCGTCGATCTGATGCGTGATCAGCAAGACGGTCTTGCGGCTTTCCTGCCAGATCGTGAGCAATTCGGTCTGCATGATTTCGCGCGTCTGCGCGTCGAGCGAGGCAAACGGTTCATCGAGTAAGAGTATCCGCGGATTCACCGCAAGCGCGCGCGCAACATTCACTCGCTGGCGCATGCCACCAGATAATTGGTGCGGGTAATTGCTCTCGAACCCCCGCAATCCCGTAAGGTCAATGAATCGCTGCGCAACCGGTTCGGCCGCGGACCAGTCCGCCCCAGCCAGCGTAAGGCCATAGGCAACGTTTTCGATAACCGTTTTCCAAGGAAGTAGTGAGTCCTGCTGGAAAACCATGGCCCGATCCGTGCCCGGGCGAGTTACCGCTTTCCCGTCCAAGTGAACTGACCCAGCGGTGGGTAGCAGCAGGCCGTCGATAATGCGCAGTAAGGTGGATTTTCCGCTCCCGCTTGCGCCTACGATCGACACGAATTCGCCCTCGCCGATCGTAAGGTCGATACCTCTCAACGCCTCGACTGACGCCTTGCCTTTTCGGTCAAATGTCTTGTCCAATTTTTCTATGCGGAGCAGGTCGCCGCTCATTCTTGCCTCCAAGGGGCAAGACGGCGCTCGATGGTCTCGAAAAGGATGCTACCGAACAGTCCCATGACGCCAAGCACAATCACGTAGCCAAGCACGCGAGCTGTATCGAAGGTCTGACTGGCCGAGAGGATGGCGAACCCGAATCCGGCAAATGACCCGAAGAACTCGGCGACGACGATGCCGACCAATGCCCGCGCCCACGCCACGCGTATGCCGCTGACAATGAACGGGAGGGCGTAAGGAAAAGTAACTGTGGTGAAGATTTGCATTGGCGTGGCATTGAAGGAGCGTGCCGCCTCAATCAATTGCTTGTCGGCGGCGCGCAGGCCAGCTTCCGTCGTCACCACGACGGGAAATACCGCAACCATCAGCACGAGCACGAACTTTGAAGCAAAGCCCAATCCGAGCCACGCGATGAACAACGGCGCCAGCGCTATGATCGGCACCGAATTGAGCGCGCTAAGGACGGGTCCGCCGGTCAGCGAGAGCACGCGGCTGGACGCAAGCGCTAGTCCGATCGCGATGCCCAATAACACTGACGCGACAAATGACGTGCCGACGGCAGTGACCGTGGCCACGGCATTTGCCCACATCGCGCCGCGCTGGATTTCCACCAGCAACGCTCGGGCAACATCCGCGGGGGGCACGAGCAGCAGACGGTTTGAGATGAAGACCGACACAAACTGCCAAAGCAGCAGGACGCAAAGCACGGACAACGAAATGCGTGCGCCTGCGGCCGCCTTGGAGTCCTGCTCAAAAAACTCATAGATGTCGCGCACGCAAACCTCGCGGGTGTCAGCCCGGATAATGGGCAATTGCCTGCCGCCCCCAACCCTTTTCGCCGACAACCTTGCCGTTCTTATAGACCGTACGGCCGCGCACTATGGTTCGCACCGTCTTGGCTTTGAACTTGCGGCCAGCATACGGGCTCCATCCAGTCAGACTCAGGACGTCCTCGTCTTTGATCTCGTATTCCTTTTCGAGATCGACCAGCACGAGATCGGCGAAATACCCCGGCACGATGTCGCCCTTCTTCTCAATGCCAAAAATGCGGGCTGGCGCAGTCGAAGTGGCCTCGACAACGCGCTCGAGTTTGACTTTGCCTTCAAGGGCTGCGGTCAAGAACATGCTGACATAAAATTGGGTCGACGGCGTGCCGGTGTGTGCCTTCCAGCCGTCCTTCCAGCCGATTTCCTTTTCCTCGCGGGTGTGCGGCGCGTGATCGGTCGCGATAATATCAATCGTGCCATCGTTGAGGCCCTCCCAAAGGCTCGGCACGTTTTTTTCCGGCACCCAGTAAGACAAGGCGTAAGAGCCTAATCGTTCGATAGCCGACCAGTCACAGCCAAGGAACAGCGCCCAGGGATTGATCTCGCAGGTTACGCGCTGACCCGCGCGCTTGGCCTGCCGAATCAGCTCGACGCTGCCCGCAGTCTGTGTATGTAGGATGTGGAGATGGCATCCGGCGGCGCGCTGCAGGCGGAGCAGTGTGGCTATTGCCGTCTCCCAGATTACACCGTCATACGCGGCATAGGCCTTTGCATAGGCGAGCGCGTCACGCTGCTGACGATCCCAATATTCCTTCTCGATGGAATCCATCAGAGCCTGATCATGGGGATGAACCATGAGCGGAACATTGGCTTTGGCGCACGCCTTCATGATATCCAGGATCTTGCCATGATCGTGGACGCCGATGCCCGGCATGTGCGGGTAGCTGCGGCCAGTATCGACCACCATGAAGATCTTGAAGCTGGCAATCCCCTGCTCCGCCAGGAACGGAATCTCCTCCGGCACAGTGGGCGCGGGATTGAAATTCCAGTCGACGACGGCATCGCGCTCGTAGATTGCGAACTGCTTTTTAAGCAACGCCACCGAATTAGGCGGCGGAGTGACGTTCGGCATTGCGACGCTCGTGGTCACCCCCCCGGCCGCGCACTGCAACGTCGACGTGTAAATCGTGTCCTTATATTCGAAGCCCGGCTCGCTGCCCTGTCGGTGGTGCGAGTGCATGTCGATGACGCCGGGAATCACGGCAAGACCACCCGCATCGATGATCTCCGTTGCCGCCGGCTCCTCGCCGACGTTGTAAAGGCCGGCAATGAGGCCGTCTTTAATGCCTATCGATGCTTTCACGCGGCCCTTCGAAGTCACCAGCAGGCCGTTCTTGATAACAGTGTCCATCTTCTACGCTCCTGAGAGGTTTGCGCCGGAGGTTTCCACATCCGGAGGGGTCTTGCGTTGACGAATAGTCTCGAAGACTTCCGCGACATAATCACGCGAAAGCCCACGGGTGATGAAAACGATCCGGGACGAATGGTCGTCGCTCGGCCATTCCGGTAGTTCGAAAGGAGGATGGAAAAGCCGCTGTACCGCTTGCACCACAATCGGATTCTGCCGTCCGGCAATGTTGAGGATACCTTTCACGCGCAGCAGGTCGTCGCTATGACAGACCACAAGCGCGTCCAACCAGCTGGACACGTGTTCCCATTGCAGCGGCAAATCGAAATGCAGCGAGAATGATCCAATATCCGCGCTATGGCGGTTCACATCGTGATGATGCTGGCCACTGTGGTGACCCTCCTCGGCCTCATGTTCATAGGCTTCCGCATTGAGCCACTCCAACACCTTGCTGCTTTTTGTCTTGGGATCATAGATGTCCGCACTGGCGAGTTCGTTCGGTTGCGGAAACCTGTCCGGTGAGGACCGGTGGATGCGAGAGCCCGGATTAAGGCTTTTGAGCCGTTCGAGCAAAGGGGTTGAATCCGACTTTGTGAGATCGAGCTTCGTCAGGATAATGTCATCGGCCACGGCCGCTTGCTTAGCCGATTCGACGTGCCTGGAGAGCGTCGAGAGACCATGCAACGCGTCGATCGTGGCGATCACCTGCTGCAGACGGAAGCGCCGGACTACCGGCATTGTCATCAATGCCTGGATGACGGGCGCAGGATCTGCCAAGCCGGTGGTTTCGATAACTACTCTATCAAAGGCTCGAACCTCACCTTTGGCGCGCTTGACCTGAAGCTCGCGCAATGTGTCAACCAGATCGCCCCGCACCGTACAACACAGACACCCTGTGCTGAGCTCGATCGTATTATCGCTGCTAGATGCGATCAACGCATGATCGATGCCGATGTCGCCAAACTCATTCACGATCACCGCGGCGTTTGCAAGATCCGGCGTCTGCAACCATGCATTTAGCAATGTCGTCTTTCCGCTTCCCAGAAAGCCAGTCAACATTATTACGGGAATGCGATCGTCGATCATCTCAAGCTGTCCGTCACTGTGCGGTCAGAAAGCTTGGATCGTAATAACGCGACAGATCGAAAGACTTTGAGGAAGGCGGACTGATGCCGATCTCGCGATCGATCTTGATAATATTTTCCAAACCCGCCACCTCAACCGCAAGACCGCGGCCGACCGCCTTCTGCAGCTCGACGATGAAGTGGTACGAATCTGCGCAAACATCTGACGATACGCCCGTGTAGGCCGCAAGGATGTCGATCGCCTTCTGCTTGTTAGCGGGTAAATAAATCCACTCGGACGCTTTCTTCAGCGCCTGCGTGACGCCAATAGCGACGCTACGGTTCTTCTGCGCCCATTCCTTATTCAAGATAAGGGGCGTTTGAATGTACGGCTCAGTATAGACATCGAGGATTTTCATGTTCTGTTTGACCGCAAGCGTGTCAAACGGCGCGATCAGTAGCGCGCCTTTGATTTGCCCGTTGCCCAACGCGACCACGCGATCCTTAGAGTTAGTGAGAGCCACCATCGTAATGTTCCGCGGATCGACACCTGCGCGTTGCAACTGGAAACGCAACAGATTGGCGGTCCCCCCTTCAACGGCCCCAGCCGTCACGGTGGCGCCAGCGAGCTGCTTGATGTCGGTGATGCCGGGACCGCCGACCAACTGCAGTATTGTTTTTCCGAGAACGGCCCCGGCCATGACAATCGGCGCGCCCTGGTCCACCGCCCGGATCACAACATCGCCCAGGGAGATACCCGCTTCGACGCTGCCGGAAGCCACCGCCTGCAATAGCGCTGGGCTAGTCCCAGCCACCAGCTCCTTCACGACTATCTTCCGCTCGGCATAGAACCCCTGATCGCGCGCGATCGCGTGCAGCCAGAGCAGCGCGCTGGGCGCGAGAGTTGCCATGCGCACTTCGGTCATCTGCTGGGCGGAGGCTTTGGGCGCCACAAGCATCAACAGCACGGCGGCACTGAAAAAGCTGAGTCTACGGAACATGGGCCACCTCCACTGGCAGGCACGGTTTTCGAAAGAAAACTAGGACAATTTCGTCGACTTTGCAATGTGTTCTGGCAGCTATTATTGAATTTTGACAATTTGCTCATTTTTCTATTTTATGGGAATAATGAAATATCGGATGGTCGGTTTCGGTCGGCCAGTTATTGCCTCGAGGCACTGAAAGGCCCGATACGTTGGTATGGTTGAACCGATGACGCACTCTTTTGGATTGTCGACAAACAGCTTTTCCTGGAATGCTAGTGATTGCATCGATGGCCTACTACCGGGGCATTTGACGACAACAAGCTTTTTCCCTGGTCGTTTCGCAAACGTTTTTTCTCCGCTGCGAAGCGCGGGTCTTGGAGCAGATGCTCGATTGCCGTCGACCCCGTATCGACATGACCTGGAGGAGCTGCCGCTGTTTGACTTCATTGCGGCCTGCGAACACGGCAAACTCGGAAAGCACGGAAACTAGGTACAGAAAGGGACAGAATATGAGGCAGGAAGCCATCCACTTCTACAGCGAGGGCAGCAAGCTCCGCGGGCTGCTTCGTCTGCCCGACAAGGGAGACGGGCCCTTCCCCGGAATCGTGCAAGGGCCCGGCTGGCTCGGCCTGCACGACGCTAAGCTTTACGAGCGGTATCACCGCAGTTTCACGGATGCGGGCTATGCCGTTCTTGTTTTCGATTATCGGGGTTTCGGCGAGAGCGAAGGCGAAAAGGGCCTGATCTATCCGCTTTGGCAAGCCGAGGACATCCGAAATGCGATCACCTACATGCAGACCTGTTCAGCCGTCGATCCCAACCGCATTGGCTTGTTCGGATCGGGTGGCACGGGCGGTGCTCTGCCCATTTACGTCGCCGCGATCGACCAACGGGTTAAATGCGTTGTCAGCAACTACGGCTTCGCCAGCGGCAAAGAGTGGCTTCGGAGCATGCGGCGCGAACATGAATGGATTGCGCTTCATCAGCGCCTCGACGCGGATCGCAAAAAACGCGTGCTGGAAGGCAAAGGCGAGATGGTCAGCCCACGCGAGGACCTCATGGTGGTTACTCCGGAGCGGATGCAGACTACGGTGAAGAAGGACGTTGACTCTCGGATACCGGAACGTGTTCCGCTGCGATGCGCCGAGGCTATCATGGAGTTCACGCCAGAAAACTACGTCGCAGCGATCGCGCCGCGCGCCGTCCTTTTCATTTCAACAGAGGGGGATGCGGTAACGCCAGAAGACCAGACATTCCGCATGTACGAAAAGGCAGGCCAACCGAAAAAGCTCATCCTCCAGAAGGAGACGTCACACTACAAGGCCTACGACCAATACTTTGATCTGGTCACGCCGCAGATCATCGATTGGTACAACCGTTATCTGACGTACGACCGGGTAGAGTCTCGAGAAGACATCGGATAGTCAGAGGAAATAGAGCCGGTCGTGTGACTGGCCGTTGGAATACGAGTACCCAAAATTCCAACACAACTGCGTCATAGAGGCCAAGGGAGAACAATTATGCCCACGCATTATGGACTGCTTCTGCCGCACTTCGGCGAAAACGCAAGCAAGGACAAACTTATCGAAGGAGCGAAAAAAGCAGAACATTTGGGATTCGATTCGGTATTCGTCCGCGATCACCTGGTTTTCCACCCACATGGGATGGAAGGAACCAACAACACGTTTATCGATCCGTTCATCGTACTGGCGGCGATCAGTGCGGTTACGTCGAAAATACAGCTCGGCTTCGGCTCGCTCATTCCCCACCGCCATCCGCTGCTGCTGTCGCTCATGATCAATTCCCTGGAATACATGGCCGGCCAACGACTCTTGCTGAGCATGGGCATTGGCAACTTTCAGGTCGAGTTCGATGCCCTGGGAATGAAGGACTGGCCGCGGGATGAAGTAGCCGAGGAGCAGCTCGCAATTCTGCGGAAGTCCTGGACGCACGATCACTTCACGCACGAAGGAAAATACTACAAGAATGCCGAAGTCGGCTTTTCTCCGCGCGTCGCAAAGCCGATCCCGATCTGGTATGCCGGCGCTACACCTGCTTCGGTTCGTCGAGCGCTCGCATTCTGCGACGGTTGGTTCCCCGGCCGCATCACGCTGAACACATACAAGAAGCGTGTCGAAAAGCTACGGACGGATGCGCAAGCGGCCGGCCGTTCTCGCCTGCTCGAAGGTTGCATTCCGATCACCAGTATCGACACTTCCCGCGAAGCAGCGCTTCGCAAGGTCAACGTGGCGGGTCTCATCAAGAACGCAAACGAGCAGAAATTCTGGGTCAAGCCAGAGGCCGGTTCCTTTACAAAATGGGAGGATCTCGAAGGCTCCTTCATGGTCGGCACGCCCGACGACATCGTGCGAGACGTCCAGAAGTACCTCGAAGTCGGCATAGACCACATTGTGTTCGATTTGCGCTTTCGATTTGACGAGTGGGATTACTGCATGGACTTGTTGGGCAAAGAGGTCTTGCCGAAGCTTCGCAAGTTGTCCTGATAAGTTTTCCCGCGGCCTCGCGGCAACGATCTGGCGGAAGCAGGCGGCCATGCCAGCCGCTTCCGCCGGCCACAAACACAGACCAATTTGGCAAATCGACAAGGCCGGTTCAGGTTCAGCTCAGTTCAAGATCACATCTCAAGGGCGAGTTAACCGAAGGCCTTGCCAAACTCGGCGACATCATAAACCGTACGCTATCCTTGACCGGAGCAACCGATGCAGATTGGAATGATCGGCTTAGGGCGTATGGGCAGCAATATTGTCCGGCGTCTCGCGCGCGAGAACCATACCGCCGTCGTTTACGATTTAAACCCGAAAACAGTAGCAGCCCTAGCCGACGAGGGGGCAACGGGCGCATCGGGCCTGGAAGACCTCGTCCGCAAACTCGACCGACCGCGCACGGCGTGGATTATGCTTCCGGCCGGGGATGCCACCGAAGCCGCGGTCCGGCAGCTTTCCGATTTGCTTGAACCCGGCGACGTCATCATCGACGGTGGCAACAGCTTTTGGCGAGATGACATCCGGCGCTCCAAAGCGTTGAAGTCCAAGGGAATTGATTATGTCGACGTCGGAACGAGCGGCGGCGTTTGGGGCCTGGACCGCGGCTATTGCATGATGATCGGTGGCGACAAGGCCGCCGTACAACGCCTCGATCCCATTTTCAAAACGCTTGCCCCAAGCATCTGCGATATTCCACGCACTCAAGACCGAAACGACAAGCAGGCCACTGCGGAACGCGGATACATCCATGCCGGACCTAGCGGAGCCGGCCACTTCGTAAAGATGATCCACAACGGCATTGAGTACGGTCTGATGCAGGCCTACGCCGAAGGCTTCGATATCCTGCGGAACGCGGGGAATTCGTCGATTCCCGAAGAATTCAGATTCGACTTCGACCTCGCAGACATTTCCGAAGTGTGGCGGCACGGAAGCGTCATCACGTCCTGGCTGCTCGATCTCACGGCATCAGCACTGGCCCGCGACGCAAAGCTGTCCGAATTTTCCGGCCACGTCGAAGATTCAGGCGAGGGTCGCTGGACGATCATGGCTGCAGTCGAGGAGGCCGTGCCTGCAGAGGTGTTGACCGCCGCGCTGTTTGCCCGGTTCCGGTCCCGCCAACAGCATACGTTCGCAGAGAAGGTACTTTCCGCCATGCGGAAGGGATTCGGCGGGCATATCGAGCCAACGAAATCATCCAAAAAATAGCTTTGGCACTCCGCCCCCCTGTCACACATTCTAAACCAGTCAGCTTATGAGCGACACGCAAGTTGAAGTGATAGTTGCCACCGATCTACCGACACTAGTCGAGTGGGCCGCTAAACTGGTGAGCGAAAGTCTGTCAGGACCGGGACGTCGCGCCATCTGTCTGACCGGCGGCTCCACTCCAAAGCCGGTATATCAACGGCTGGCCCGTGAACCGTATCGCAGCGAGCTTCACTGGGACCGCGTTCACTGGTTCTGGGGCGATGACCGCTTCGTCCCGCAAGATGACGAACGGAGCAATGCCG
>Ga0209048_10006966_pt1 | contig 10508 bp, 10 predicted proteins | sample FrelakmetCRP12CR_FD_187146 | JGI IMG/M metagenome (GOLD analysis project Ga0209048, IMG submission 187146) | Freshwater lake sediment microbial communities from the University of Notre Dame, USA, for methane emissions studies - CRP12 CR (SPAdes)... | ecosystem: Environmental > Aquatic >... | reverse complement strand
AAGGTGAGTCAGCTCTCTGGCCACGAGACTGCACCCAACGATCTTCCCAAAAAGAGAGCGGGTTCGTCTTGATCAGTACGGCCATGAGCGAGAGTAGCAACAAGACCAGTATAGAGGCGTGAAAGGTCTTGTTATCTTGATGACGAGTCCTGGCGACAATTCCCTGAAAAAGAGTCAGGATTCGCTCGCAGGCCTGTCCTAGATGGAATGTGGAGGCGTATGACGCAGTTGCGGTTTCCCTGGAGTCATCTGTTGACTGCTCATGGAACTCGGGTTCTCCAGTACTTGTTTTATCCGGTTTCTGTCCAAAGATGTTGGCAGCCCAACTGCTCCGGATTCGCCGATATGCTGCATTGATATCTTTTAATCTGTCTTCGGCCAGCCGCTGCTCATGGGAACCTAGAGGGAAGCGATCCGGATGCCATGTCTTGACGAATGACTTGTAAGCCTTTTTCACCTGCTCCGGAGAAGCACCATCTTCCAGCCCGAGCAGTTGGAAATCCTTCGGAGACGCCTGGTCCGGTTTGCCTGACATAGCTCATTTCCAGTGGGTGCCTGGCGGTTTGGCTCTAGGAGGGTGTCAAACAAGTCCCCTCAGTGCCATTTCGAACGGAGTTCAACGAAGTGAGAAATCTGTCAAATCCGCCATTAGTAACCAAATAGAATTCTCCCCTTCGGGTCCAAATGGCAGTTCTTAGACACGCCCTAAATCAAGTGCACTGCCAATCGTTTTATGGATAACCGATTTGGAAAAAATCTTTAAGAGTTTTACCGATTTTTCCGACAATAATTCAGAGACCTCGCTGGATTTAAATTGCGGATTTTGGATTTGGGATTTAAATATCACTGATCCCATGAGTTTCTTATTGTACCCGCGGCGCAACACGGCCTTCTTGTGGGAAGAGGCAGGGGCAGAGGGGGCATGATCCGCAACAAAAATCGATCTGGTGGGGTGATGGTATGCTGGTCCTGACAAGGAAAATTGGAGAGTCCATCAATATTGGCGAGGACATCGAAATTGTCGTCACCGCAATTGAACAGAACAAGGTCAAACTTGGTATTCGCAGTCCACGCCAGATCCCAGTGTATCGACAGGAGCTGTATCAGAGAATAAGACAAGGCAACCGGGAAGCAGCCAGGATGGAGACCCATGATCTTGAAGAGATGCTGGAGTTCCTTCCCAAGGAAAGCGAGGCGATTCTTGACCAAGAAACCGACTCCGATGCTTAACTGTCGAGGTTGTGGGACCTTACCGCGTGACAAGGTGTAGAGAACATGCTGATTGAAACGAGTCGTTTTGGGACATTGGATCTGGACGAAAAAGTCTTTATCGAGTTTCCGTGGGGAATTCCCGGATTCGAACAAGTGAAACGCTATGTGTTACTGGAACATCGACAGGGTCCGTTTCAATGGTTGCAGGCCGTCGATGAACCAAGTCTGGCATTCGTGTTATGCGAACCTGAAGTCCTCGGCCTCCGATATAGTATACCTCGTGAAAAAGCCATGCCTATCCGCCTGGAAGCGTCGGAGGACCTGGTTGTCCTGGTGATGGTGTCGTTCGATCGACAGCAGAAGCGTATTTCTCCTCACTGGCGCGGCCCCATGTTGTTTAACTCCTCGTCACGGTTAGGTTATCAATGGAGTATGGATGAGGAGGAAATCAAAAAAAATGTGCGTGAAGCCGATAAGAAGTGCCTTGGTTAAGGCGCCGAGAGCCTAGTGGTAAAAGCGAGTTGCTCGGGTGTGTTTGGTGGCCTCATAGAAGTAATTTACCCTCGTTCGGGGATCAAGGTAGAGGTAGATCTCCTGGGGTAATTGAGATGGGCGCAGGCTCCGATCAATCTCCAAATCCGGGAATTCTTCCAGGTCATAAAGCAGTGCTTCGTTCTTGGGCACATTTGGATCGTACATCAAAATACCAGGGCGGAGCGGTCTCTTTGGGTTAATCGATACTACCATACCGATGCTTTCATTGTTCAACTTCACGACGGTTCCCGGGGGGTAGACCCCCAGGCAACTAATGAATAATGACAACAGCTGGGAATCCAGTTGTTCTTTCTGCCGGCAATACAAGTGGCAGAGAGACTCGTAAGGCGTCATGGATTCCATCGGATCCAGCTTATTGCAGAGACCGTCATAGTTGTTAGCTATCGAGGTGATTTTGCTTAAAATGGATATATCATCGCCATGCAGGCCCCTGGGGTAACCTGTTCCCTCAACTGCCTCGTGATGTTCCAGAATGATTTGGAGGGCCTCCTGAGGGAAGCTCTCGATTTGCGACATGATTTCGTACCCGAATTGGGGATGCCTCTGCAGGATTTTGATCTCGGGCGGGCTCAGCTGACTTTGTTTGTAAAGAATGTTCTTTTCAATTTTCTGCTTGCCGACATCATGGAATAGTGCTCCCAGACCCAGCAGTCGCGCCTGCTCGGCATTGAGCCCGTACTCTTTGCCCAGAACCAGGGCGAGAATAGCGACATTTAAGGTGTGGTAGAAGAGCACCTCGTCTTTGCTTTTGACATTCACCAGATGCACTATGGCTTCGGGGTCCTTCAGCAGGGACTCCACAATTCCCTGGATCAGGTGGTCGGCCTCGGCCGCAGCCTCGGGTGAACCTGTGATGAGCTTTCGCATCACTGTCGAAACTTTCGCAATGGTGCGATCATAATCCTTCTCGCACTGCTGAATCTGTTGACGCCGCCTCTGCATCCTTTGAGTCTGTCTTTTTTTAATGTCCCACATCGCATCCAGAGGGGGTGCCGGAGGAGATTGGGGGATGCTCTCTTGTCTCGGAGGGTCTTCGAAAAGGGCTGGAGCGCGATCGCTTTTTTCGGGAATGTAGATGACTTCCCTAATACCCAAATTCTTGAGGATTTGAATTTGGTCAAGGCCCTTGATTTTAAAGCTATTGAAGAGGAAAGGGTGAGCAAACCATTTCAAGTTCGCCAGTTGAATAAACACCCCTATACGCAAACTGTCTATAGAAATATTCTGCGGTGGCATATGCTTTTCTTGATCATTGCGGCTGTGGATGCCCTCTTCTGATTGTCAAAAAACCTTATCGAATCAACGCAACTACCGGCCACGGTAGACCCGAATTGCCGTCTGGCTACTTCGAAGTGATGCCAGTTCACCTGCCGTGCGTTCCAGTTGGCGACCGAGTGATGCTATGCAGCGGTCTGTTTGGCGTATCAGAGATTTCAGCATTTCTTTGAAATCTACAGGTTGTTCGGAATCCTCTGCTAGGACCTGTCCCAATGTTAGGGTTGCGTCCTCGTGATTCCCCTGGCTTGATATGATTTGCTGTAAAGTTAGCCGATGCCTTCTGCAGGCATCGGCCACAGAGGCTATCTCCATGCCGGGATCTTCCTCACAATGCGCCAATTGTCCCGTGCAGTCAAGCAGTTGCTGCATAAGATCAAGGACAGGTCTTTGCCCTGTGCCCGTGGCATTGGAACCTTGCACATTTTCCATACTGGTCTAGTCCTATGACTCATTGAGGTGATCAAGCCCGTGCGGGAATCATCACACGGCGACTCCAGCGCTTTGTGCCAAGGCTACCATACCTATTCCTGGTTGACCTCGAATTTGTTGCCAGGCATCTTTGAGTTCGTCCAGAATCCAGATCAAATGGCTATAGATCCTCGTATCCTGTCTGCTATTGATGCCGATCAACTGGCGCAGGATGAAGTTGTAGACCCGGCTCAGGTTGATGGCTATCTCACCACCCCGCTCATAATCCAATCCCACCAGGAGTTCCGTGACCAGATCTTGAGCGTGGCGAATCTTGTCATAGGTCTCTTCCATGGCTCGAATCTCATGGAGTCTCTTGGCTTCCTGTAAATCCCGTATTGCGGCATCGTAACACATGATCACGAGGCTAAGAGTATCTGCAGTTTGAACCTTAGTTTTGTGATAGCTTCTGAGGGCCATATTCGATGTCATATCTTTCTCCTTTCGGATCGCTAATATCCCATATCCTTTTAACCAGAGCTGGAAAGTGATGATAACTGTGAAGTCAAATAGGACTGCTGAGCCTTCATCTGCGTCAATGCGGAATCCAGGTTAATGTACTGAGTCTTCAGCAGTTCCATTTTGCGGTCTATGAGCGCCTGCGTATCTGTTACTTTTTTGTCAATCTGATCCATCCCGGTCTTGAGACTATTCTCCTGCAATGTAACAGTACCATCGATGGAGTCGGTGAAAGTCTTCAGTGAATTACCCAAATTCTGTGCCATGTTGTTAAAAAGGGACACCGTTCCATTAGGGTCAGTCTGCAATGCCGAGTGCAGTTTCTCGGGGTCCAGTGATAATCGGTTCTTATTATCCACGGTGATGCCGGCAGAGTATAAGCCGGCATTAAGGAGTATATTCTGAAGGCTGCTTTTGATCGACTTCAGCGTATTGTCCCCAAAAAGGGCCCCACCCGTTTTGCTCTTGGTTACATCGTAGGACATCTGTTGATCACTGTAATCCAAGATCTGGTTGTAGGCATCGACAAATGTCTGGATCTTGGTCTTGATTGCGTCAGTGTCCTGGCCTACGTCGAGATTCACCGTGCTGCTTGCATCCCCACTCTTGAGGTTCAAGGTCAGTCCTGCAATTGCGTCGGTAATAGTATTGCTCGACCGACTCATGGAAATGCCATCCACGGAGAATGCTGCGTCGACTCCAGCCTGTAGAGTATTGAGGGTGTACGTGCCAGGGGGATTCTCGATACTGAAATTATGCCCTGCGGAATTATCGGTGAGGCTCATTCCCGCCGCTCCCGTTGCTTGGTGTGTGAGAACGAAGCGGTAATCATTGTTTGCAACCTGCAGGATGGTGGCCACAACCCCACTGGGACTGCTGCCGGTATTCAGGGCATTGATCTCGTCGCGCAGGCTTTGCAAGGATTTGCCATCAAGAGATATTTCATGCCCCTCCACGGAAATCGAACCGGTCCAGCCTGTGTCAATATTCTGGGAGCCAACGGAACTTGATTGGATCTTCTGAGATTTCGCCACATGGTCGATTTTGATTTCGTATCGACCTCCAGTCACGCCGCTGCCCATAGAGACAGAGAGAAGGGAGTCCGCAGAGGTGGTGGAAGATGAAGTCAGAGTGGCCTTAAAAACGTCGTAATCATTCGAGTCTTTAAGGTTCTCTGCGGCGGTCTGCAGAGCGGCAAGCTTGCTCCCCAGAGACTGCCATGCAGTCAGCTTGTCCTGGTATTTTGTCTTTCGACTTGTTAAAGGGTCAATTCTTTGTTGTTGCTCAGCCTGAGTCAATTGATCGATCAGACTCTGCCAATCGAACCCGCTGCCAACACCACTTAGGCTGATACCCATTTGCTCTCCTCCCTTTTACTTTAGTTGGTCTCAATTGCACTTGATATTCTTATCGGCTCCGAACCGGAGGGACTTTAGCTTTTTCTGACCTTACAGGAGTGATGAGGGTTTTGGATGGCACGCATGGGAGTACAGAATCCAAAGATCTATTTCTGGAAAGCTGTAGGGTCCATGAACTGCTGACTGGAGGTCCCCTAAATAAGAAGAGGCGGTCTGACGACCGCCTCTTCTGAACTGTAGGGTACATAAGCTCTAACACTTAGCTTATTTGAGTAGGGTGAGAACCTGTTGGGGCGCCGTATTGGCCTGTGCCAGCATGGCCATACCCGTCTGCTGCAGGATCTGGTTCTTGGTGAAGGTCGTCACTTCCGCAGCCATGTCCACATCGCGGATCGTGGACTCAGATGCGGAGAAGTTCTCGATCGAGATCGAAAGGTTCTCCATCGTGTATTGGAGGCGATTCTGGTAACCGCCCACGTTGCTCATGTAAGCATTGATGCTGGAGAGCGCGGTGTCGAGATTGTCCATAGCGGACTGTGCAGCACCAGCTGAGCCAACCGTGGTCGAGTTGATCCCAAGGAGGGTCGCGGTAGCTCCCTTCATGCCGATCGCCATTTGGAAATTAGCACCGTTTGTCTGTCCAACCTGGAAAGTCACGCTCGTGTCAGCATTGATCAGCTCACTTGTGTTGTACTTGGTCGAACCGGCAATCCGATCGATTTCCGACTGCAGAAGTTGAAACTCACTCTGCAACGGGGCCTGAGAAATTTGTCCTGATGCTGCCTGAGTTGCCAGATCTTTCAGCCTCACGAGAATATCGTGAATCTTGTTGTACGCACCGTCCGCAACCGCCAGCATGGATTGCCCTTCAGAGGCGTTCTGATAAGCCACACGCATGGATGAAATGTCGGTTCTGAACTTATTGGCGACGGTGAATCCTGCAGCATCATCTTTGGCTGAAACGATGCGCTTGCCGGAAGAGAGCCTTTTCAATGAATCCGCCATGTGCTTGCTTGTGTCTACAAGCTGTCCGTGGATTTGAAGGGCCTCAACATTGGTGTTAACTCTAAGTGCCATGGTAGTTCCTCCTTGAATTTGTCTTTGACATCCTTGTCATTTTCATACTTCCAAGACCCACTCCTACAGTTCTTTTTGCCTTTGCACTACCTATCGGATTGAGCGTGGCGAGACTTTAAGGTTTTTTTTCAGTACTTGGAAAATCGTTGTCACAGAAGCGTATAGGTCTATTATTCCTGCAACTCACACCCTGCCCCTGTCCTGGGAAAGGGGTTATTTGTCTTTTTTAGTGCTCTGGTGAGCAAAGGAGTCTTTTTTCCCTTGTACTTTGCGTCCATTTTGCCGAAATAATAGATATGAATTTTGAAGATGACTGTAGTGGAGGTTGAATGCAATGAATAACGGTGCATCGAGAAGTTTTGTAATCCCAGTATTAGATTTTTCACCCCACAGCCCCCACAATATTCGGACTTTGCTGGAAGATCTCGAGAGCATTCCAGGAGAGGTAATCTGTATTTTCAATGGTCGGGAAGTCTATGAAGAGCTTCGCAGTCACAAAAGGATAGACAAGTATTGTTATAATAAATTCAATGTGGGGGTGAGCAGATCTTGGAACATCGGAATAAACCTGGCAGAGGGTAAGGCCGTTTTCATTATGAATGCCGATCTTCACATCATACCGAAAACTATCGAAGAACTTGAACACTATCTTTTCACTCTTGATCAGGCTGTTATTGTAGGGCCGCAGGGATCTCACCTTGATTTTAGAAAACTTAAAATGATCAGGTATTTTGAAGTGGGCGCATTTCAGCGGCCGGTGAGGACCCACGATGTGTCTGGCTTTCTTTTTGCGATTCATTCTGAGAGGCTACGTAAACACCGCCTCATGTTCGATGTGCAGTTCAGCCCATGTTTTTTTGAGGAGTGGGACATGGGATTACAGGTGATCCAGGCGGGTCTGGCGTGTTACGCTGTGCCCGTAAATGGATTTGAACATGTCTGGGGGATCTCAAAGGCGAGCGATGAGACGACGATCAATTATTTCGGAAAGGATCTGAACAGGAAGGAGATATATCTGAGGAACCTGGAAAGATTTGTGGCCAAATGGCGCGGTATTGTTGGCTTCTAGTCTAGTCTTCGGGACTTGGAAAATCCTAGAATACCATTAACCATAGAGAGCGCTGAGGCCGCTGAGAAATCTCTATTTCCGTTTTCATCTCTGCGTGATCTGCGGTGGAAGTTCTTAGCTTGAAACGGTATATTTAACAATATTGATTCTCTATAATTGTCGCTTCTGCCGGAACATACTTTGATGAACATACTGTTCTTTACCCACCCTTATCCCAACTATGTGCCTGATTTGCTCCTGCATGGTCTCAGGAAACTGTTTGGCCCTTCGGTCGTCGACTATCCTAAGAAAGACTGCATCTATGATGGCGTTTTAGAAGGTGCTCCCCAGCATGGGCCGCATCGCTTCAGCCTCTTTGCTCCAGATGCTGGGCAGATTGATCGTGAGGACATCCGGAGAAAGATCCATGGGGGTTACTTTCAATACATCATCTGTGATGTGAGGGCTATCGACGTCCTGAAACGGCAGGTTCTGCAGTGGCCTTCAGGGTTAGTTTTGATTGATGGAGAGGACATCCCGGTGCGCATTCCTCCGGGCCCGTATGCTGTCTGTTGCCGCGAGACAGATGGCTCTGACTTCAGTATCCCCTTGCCAATGGCCCTTCCCGAGGAAATGTACCATTGGATAAGCTCTTTTGATAGTGTGCAAAAGGCCTACAGCATTGGCTTCTTGGGTGTTGCCAGCCATGGCGAAAGGAAAGCTATCATTGAAGCACTCGCCGGAAGGTATCCGGATGCCCTTTTGAATACAACCAATATCCCATCACCAGATAACCCTACACCTGCAGGGAGACTGGGTCGAGACGACTACTACAGTAAAATGCAGCAATGTAAAATTGTCCTCTCATTGCGCGGGCTTGGCTATGATACCTTGAGGTTCTGGGAAAACACCGCATGTAATGCGGTCCATGTTGCCCAGCATATGTCACTTTATGTCCCCAACGATTTTGTAGAGGAAGAGCATCTTTTCCGCTTCTTGAGTACCTCTCAGCTGATCAAGATCACTGACAGGGTTTTGGAAGGGCGAATGAATACGGATGAAGTCATCCAGAAAGCACGTCGTCATCTTTTCAAGTATCATCTCACTACAAAAAGGGCTGAATACTTTTTGCAGAAATTGAAAAGGGTTTTTGGGAACTAATCCTATTGGAAGACCAAGCGTTACTCATTGCGCAATTCAGTTCCGGCATGATGGACGAAGGCGAGTTTCATTACCGAAACTACGCCCCCGGATTCGCTATGGCCCAGCAGTCTGGGGTCCATGTGGTCAGTTTATCACCGCGTCATCCCTTGAGAGAGGATCTCCTCAAGGTTGCTGATGTTGTCGTCTTGCATATGGTCTATGATCTCGATCTTCTTCCTTATAGCGTCAAAAGATTGGATTTCTACAGAGTGGTTCTTGGGAATCCGAGGGTTAGTCCGGATCGAAGCCTTTTTCAAACTCTTGCACAAACTGAGGGCGCGCTTGCTCAAGGTCGATATCTCTTCTGCAACCGCGTTTTTGAGTGAATTACAGCAGGGAAAAATGCGAAATTATTCTTCACCGTTAAATGTGGAATACCGCATCAAATATGATGATGCTCCACGAAGAGACTTGGTGGATCTCATCACCGAGGCGCCCGGAGCAGTTCTCGAAATCGGCTGCGGATCTGGAGCGACCGGAGCGCTCATCAAGCAAAGATTTACCGATACTCGATATGTGGGTGTCGAGTTAGACCAGGGGGCAGCCGCCATCGCTCGACGACGCTTGGATATGGTCATCATTGCGGACGTCGATCAGGTTGATCTGGGAGAATACTGTCTTGAAAAGGAATCCTTCGACTTGATTATCTGTGGAGATGTACTGGAACATCTTTATGACCCTTGGAGGGTGCTTCATCTCCTCCGAGACTATCTAAAGCCCGAAGGCCAATTGCTTGCGAGCATTCCGAATACTCAAAATATCGGGGTCATTCTGCATTTATTGGATGGCAATTGGACCTATATGGAACAAGGATTATTGGATGCCACTCATATCAGGTTCTTCACTCTGAGAGAAATCTTTAAACTCTTCGCGGGGACAGGTTATGAGATAGTCCGCTATGCTAATGTGCTGCAGCGCCAACTGGAGACCGATGGGTGGCCAAAGGATTTGGAGTTCGGACGGTTTGTCCTGAAGAATGTCGCAAAAGACGAAGCAAAACGGCTCTACACCTTCCAATACTTGGTCACGGCCAAGAAAAAGACCCTCTAAGAGACCTGATCCCGCAGTCCTACAGCAACCTCCTCAGCCCATTTTGCCAATTTGGGCTTGTGTTGCGAAGCAAACAGTCCCTCCATATCCGCATAGAACAGGTCCACCCGCAGTTCGTCATGTGAGCATTGCAGGGAGGGGATTGCCTGGAGCATCCGGGTAGTGGTTTGAACCAGATCCCGATCTCTCTCTCGGACTGCAATGACTGTTAGAGCCAGAAGGATATCGACGTCCCTGAATCCTTCTCCCACCAATTGCTGGAACACGCCCTTGGCGTCTTTCAGGCGCCCAAGTGAGAGACACAAGTGGGCGGTATTGGCCATCGCGTCTTTGTGATTCGGATCTTTTTCCAGGGCTGCCTGGTAGCAACTCAGGGCTTTCTGCGGGAAGCCCCGTTTGTCATTGAGTATCCCCAGGTTGCAGTAGCCGTCAGCACTGAGCTCTCCCACTGCCAGTGCATTTTCATGCGCCCTCAGAGAAATCTCGAAATGCTTCAACCGGAGGGCATGGAATCCCAGCCATTCCCAACCCTCATGGATCTGAAGACCAGATTCGCAAGCCATCTGCAATGCTTCCAGAGCATGGGTCCACTGATCAAGGCAGAGCAGACTGTGAGCCATGAACAAAAGGATTTCCGTCCTAGGCGGCGGCGGAGAGGATGGATGAAATCCAATGGCGGGTTCCGCTTTCAAGGATGATCCAAAATGGTTAATCGCCAAAGCGTGCTGGTTCAATTCCTGATACAGGCAGCCGATACGGAAATGGGAGAGGGCGTCTTTAGGTCCTATGACATCAGCCTT
>Ga0209048_10006965_pt1 | contig 10508 bp, 10 predicted proteins | sample FrelakmetCRP12CR_FD_187146 | JGI IMG/M metagenome (GOLD analysis project Ga0209048, IMG submission 187146) | Freshwater lake sediment microbial communities from the University of Notre Dame, USA, for methane emissions studies - CRP12 CR (SPAdes)... | ecosystem: Environmental > Aquatic >... | reverse complement strand
CACCTGGCCCCGGTTATTCATAATGAACTGTATTCCAGGACAATCCTGGCCGACCTCGGAGAACTGGCCGTGGAGTGAGAGGACGTAAGGGTTTGGTTTATGGCAAGACCTAAGAAGATCCTGATACCGCTTGCATCCATTACCGTCATTTTTTTGCTCGGCGTCTACCATGCGCTTGGGGCTGGCGGGACCCACATTGTGATGCAAGTCTATGACGGAGATACCATTTTGTTGGATGATCACAGGAAGATCCGGCTCATCGGCGTAGAAGCCCCCGAGGTTCAATCACCCTATCGTGATGAGGAGCCCTCTGGACAGGAGAGCAAGGTGTATCTCTCCTCACTGGTCTTGAATAAAAAGGTAACTCTTACCATAGGAGACCCGTCAAAGGACAAGTACGGCAGGACCCTTGCCTATGTAAACCTGGGGGATGTGCTGGTGAACGGCCGTATTATCCGGGATGGATGGGCGCGGGCTTACCGGCAATTCTACCATCCCTGGCGCGACCTGTTCATCGTTTATGAACGGGAAGCAAGGTCCAAGGGACTGGGGATGTGGAAGAATCAGAATCAGAAGTATTAACGCATTAAGTTACGCATACCGGTTCCTGAGCCTGCCGGCAACAAAGAGCAGGATAGCGCCCAAGGCGATGAGCGCGGCAGACAGAGGGCATTTCTCCAGGGCATCCATAACCGTCTGGATTGCAACAAGACTCTGCCCCAGTGAGCCGGGTCCCGTATCAATAACGCTCAAGACCGAATAGGGAGGCCACACCCCATCTTTAAGGAAGATGATACCCTGATAGAAAATTACAGAAACCCCACCCACAGTAGAGCCTATCCCACCGAAAAAGAATAATTTTTCCACAGATCCTCCTTCATGAGTCGGTATACTTTGGCATTCGTTAAATTATGTAGATTATATCGACAAATGAAATCCTTGCAATATTTTTCCTCTTCAACTATTTTGCCCATCAATATGCCATTGCACATGAAGGAGCTCTGAATGCTTACCTATTTCCGCAAACATTCCAAAGGCTGGCTTGCCTACACTGCCTTTGGGGCCATTATCGTTGTGTTCGTTCTTTGGGGAGGAAGCTCTTATCTATCACGTGAGGCGAGCATGATTGCCAAGGTCAATCGGCACATCATCTCAATAGAGCAATTCTCAAAGGCATATACCGACCAGTTAAAAATATACCAGGATCGTTTCGGCGATGCCCTGACCCCGGAGATGATCAAGAAGCTTGATCTCAAGAAGACAGTGCTGGACCAGGTCATCGATGATTATATTATTGAGGTTGATGCCAAGAAAATGGGCATCGAGGTAACGGATTTAGATCTACAGCAAGCAATTGGCCAGGTCCCTGCATTTAACAAGGACGGAAAGTTTGATGATGCTATCTACAGGAGGTATCTCGATTACGAACGCCTGGCACCTGCTGAGTTTGAACTGAAGCTGAGCAAGGATATATTGAAGCAGCGTTTTATGAACGTGCTCACCGAAAACGTCACCGTGCCAAGGTATGAACTCGAAGCAACATACCATTACATGAATGATGCGTATGAGTTGTCTTATATTTCCTATGACTCAGCAACCTTTGCCAAGGATGTACAGGTAGAACAGAGCCAGACAAGTGCGTACTTCGATACCAACAAGGATCGATACAAGCTCCCGCCCAAGATCACCCTTGCCGCCATTGAATACGCAGCTGCCGGTTATTTAGCGAGCACTCCGGTCACCAAGGAAGAAGCCCTGGATTATTATGAAAGTCATAAAACTGAGTTCAGCGAGCCGGCCAAGTTTCATGTCCGTCATATCCTCATTAAGATTGACAAGGGAGCCGATGCCAATCTGCTTGCACAGAAAGAACAGCTGATAGATAAGATCTTGGCTGAGGCGAATGCAGGTAAGGATTTTACTGCCCTGGCTGCACAATATTCACAGGATGAACAGACCGCCAAGAAGGGTGGAGATATGGGCACGCTACCACGTGAAGGCTATCCCCAGGGCGTGAGGGAAGTCCTCGAATCCATGAAGCCGGGCGCGGTGAAAGGGCCGGTAAGGTCTCCTCTGGGCATACATATTTTAAAGCTTGAGGGCAAAGAGGAGAAAAAGGCCATCCCCTTCGAGAAGGTTGAAGCCACCGTTACGGATACCTTAAGGCTTCAACGGGCCAAGATAACTGCCCGTGCAGAAGCTGAAAAGGCATTTATGCAGCTTTATGAGCAGTCAAAGCCTGACCTCGATGCATTTGCCAAGGCAAATAACCTCCTTGTCAAGCATGTAGGACCCTTCTCCGAGGGGCAGGATTCCGGACTCTCCATGAGTCCCGACGCAGTAAAGAAGGCATTTGCATTCCAGACAGGAGAGCTTGGCGAGGTTGCAAGCACCCCGGTCGGGTTCCTTATCTACATGGTAACCAAGAAGGAACCTTCTCGTATACCTGATCTGAAGGAAGTGGCGGACCGTGTTACCACAGACATCAGGGCAAAGACTGCTGTTGAAAAGGCAAAGGAATATGCAAAGAAGCTTGCTGCCGGGTCACCCGAGCAGTTGAACGCCCAGAACCCTGGCACAACAGGAGAGTTTACCCGTGCAACGGCTGCCGTGCCTAAGCTCTCCATGATACCCAAGATCGCCGATGATCTTGATTCGCTGAAAACCCCCAAGGTCTTTGAGAATAATGGCACAGTATACCTGGTGTGGATGAAGTCCAAGAAGACAGCAGACATCAGGGCTATGGATAAGAAACTCAATGATATGATCATGAAGCAGCTCCTTATGAAAAAGCAGGAGTTGACCCTCAAGTCCTACCTTGATCAGGCCAAGGATGAGAAAAAGGGATGGCATAAGGTAGTGAAGAATGAAGGGAATATGGGGGAAGGCGGCGCAGCGGGTAGGCGTAATAGGTCTGCACCTTCAGACTTCAACTGAGCACACTATTCAGTTAGAACAGCTTGAGAATTTTCTTGACCGAGATCCAGATGCCAAATGAGAGGGGCCTTGAAGATTACTGGCGGTTTATCTCGTATATTCCAGAACCCGTCTTGTTTCAACAATCTTGTGCCGGTAGCGCTCGAAATCAAGATCTTCTATCTTGATTTGGCGTGAATGCCTTGATGCTGCATGGATAAACTGGCCGTTTCCTACATAGAGCCCTACATGGTCAATCAGGAGACGATTCCGGCGGTTCATATTGAAGAAGATAAGGTCTCCGGGCTTCAGATCCGACAGTGAAACCTGCTTTCCCTCAAGCGCCTGATCCCGTGATGACCGGCCCAAAGAGATGCCATTTTCGCTGAATACCTGACGAACGAATCCTGAACAATCAAACCCATCGGGTGTGGTCCCCCCATAGCGATAGGGAGTTCCAAGGTAGCTATATGCCGATTCAAGGATCTTCAGCGTCTGTTCATCTAGCTCTCCATCACTTAAACCCTTTCTGAGTCTCTCTGGTGCATCCTTTGCAAGCCAGAGGTCAATAGGGTCACCTGGTGTGAGCTCGGTGCGTGAAAAAGCTTCGATGGTATGATCTGGTTTTGATACCTTGGCATGCCGGTGCTTTGCGTTCTTCACGGAATGTTTGGCAAGGTTATTCTTTTGATAGTGTTTCTTGCCCGCAACAACTGATTTATTGGCTGGCTTCTTTTTCGTGGCACCCTTTGCTATATGTGCCTTCTTGGAGGATTGTCCGGCCTGATTCTTGTTGATTCCGTGCAGGGCGCTGGAGCTTTTCTTCTTGGTGGGTCTTTTCGTGATTGTTTCTTTCTGGGAGGAGGCAGGTCTCTTCGTACCGTTGATCGGCTTCTGGAGAGTCTGTTCCGTGGCGGTTTTATTCTTGATGGTGGCAGCCGGTGATGTCAAGGTATTTGTCGTGCGAGCGAGGGCAGTTTGTCCGGAACCTATCCCTATGAGCCCCATGACTATGAAGAACATGACGGGAGCGAGCAAGATCTTTCTCAGCATAACAAACCCCCTCGTTCTCAGTTAATTATATATTATCTCGGTCCTGAGTTCGGACCACTGAAGTATTAATAGTAATTACACTTTTAGCACCCGTTGCAGAGTATGTCAATAATTAGGGTGAAAAGTATAATATTACAACAAGTTAAATCATATTTAACCCAAGGGCGTTCATGTAACCGTATGATTTTCTTATTACCACAAAAAATAGTCATAAAAGCTCGCAAATAGTTCAAAAAACAGCCCTGTCCATAACTCATTTTACTTTTACCCACTCATACCATTACCTTTATCCGCTTAACCCTTTGGCAAGGGAAATATCCATTGACAAGGGTGTTGGGCGGGGAATATATCATGCTTCAAAAATATAGCCAAAATCCGTCCTTGAGATGGATACGGGGGACCCGGTAACCGGGGCGTATTCTTAAAGAGAAGATAGGGCACTTCCAGGCCCGAGCCCGTCAGCTAACCTCGTAGGCTTTTGGAAGGATGTTATTGCATGGATGATGGCAGCAGTTGCAGTTTTCTCAGACGGAAATTGACTTCCGAGACCCTATGCTAGATCTTGTCCCTTAGGTAGTATCTGATGCCCACGAACGGCCAGAGTGATCTGAACCTCCTTCAGCAGATAAAGCGGAAGCTTATCGGTGAGCCCAAGAATCTGAAAGAGGCATCCATTTTCCATAAATTGAGCCTGATCCCGATCCTTGCCTGGATAGGGCTGGGGGCTGACGGCCTTTCTTCCTCCTCATACGGGCCTGAAGAGGCATTCCGTGCCCTTGGAAATCACACATACCTGGCACTGTTCCTTGCCCTTGCTACTGCGTTCACGGTTTTCGTGATTTCATATGCCTACTCGCGGATCATCGAGCACTTCCCGCACGGAGGAGGCGGGTACATCGTGGCCACCCATACTATCGGCCAGACTGCAGGTGTAATTTCCGGAAGTGCCTTGCTCGTAGACTATGTACTCACCATCACCGTATCTCTCGCCTCCTGCGGCGATGCCATCTTCAGCTTCCTCCCCGCACAATACCATATGTTCAAGGTTCCCTTTGTCATAGTCCTCATCATCTTCCTCGTCTTGATAAACCTCAGAGGGGTGAAGGAATCCGTCACCATTCTTATACCGATCTTCCTGGTTTTTATTGCAACCCACGTGCTCTTGCTGGGTTATGGGATCGGGACCCACATATCCAATGCGGGTATTATTGCACAGCAGTTCCATGGTCAAATCGCAACAGACATGCAGGCCATTGGCCTGGTCGGGGTCCTTGCGATCTTCCTCAGGGCCTTTTCCATGGGTGGTGGAACTTACACCGGCATTGAGGCGGTATCCAACAGCATGCAGGTTATACGTGACCCAAAGGTGACAAACGGCAAGCGCACCATGCTCTATATGGCGCTGTCTCTGGCAATCATGGCAAGCGGACTCATCGTCTGCTATCTCTTATTTGACATTAGGCCAACCCAGGGCCGTACCATGAACGCCATGCTGGCGGACGGGGTCTTCGGCGCATGGCCTTTGGGCGGGGTCATCGCCCTGATTACGATCTTTTCTGAAGGGGCGCTGCTTATAGTCGGCGCACAGGCGGGGTTCATAGGCGGGCCGAGGATAATGGGCAATATGGCCATTGACCTGTGGTTCCCCAGGAGATTTGCCGCACTTTCAGAACGCCTCACCATGCAGGATGGTGTCCTGCTCATGGGGATATCATCACTTGCCCTGCTTCTCTATACCCATGGGTCAGTCTCTGCACTGGTGGTCATGTATTCCATCAACGTGTTTCTCACCTTCTCGCTCTCCCAGTATGGCATGATCAATTACTACCTGAAGAGGAGGAAGAGGGAAATTTCGTGGAAACGGTACATTATAGTCCATCTTCTAGGGTTCATTTTGTGCTTAACAATCCTTATTGTCACCTTGGTGGTGAAGTTTGAAGAAGGCGGATGGATGACACTGCTCATAACCGGGTGTCTTATTGCCTTGTGCTATATCATCCGCGGGCATTATCGGAACGTAAGAAAAGGGGCGCGTTCACTGGACGACATACTCATGGGTATGTACCTGGAGGGCTCCAAGGTGAACACAGATCCGTGCAAACCCGATGATATGACTGCCGTTCTCCTCGTGGGTGGCTACAACGGCTTCGGCCTGCACTCCTTCCTATCCATATTCCGGACCTTCCCGAACGTGTACAAGAATTTTATCTTTGTCTCCGTCGGCGAGATAGACTCGGGCTCTTTCAAAGGTGTTGAAGAAATGGAGGCGCTGAAGCGCTATGTGGAAGATGGATTGAAGAAATACGTAAATCTTGCCCGCAAGCTCGGGTTTGCTGCGGATTTCCGAGTGGATATCGGCATTGATGTGGTCGAGTCGGCCACAACGCTGTGCCAGACTGTTGCAGGTGAATATGCGCGTTCAACGGTTTTTGCAGGACAGCTGATCTTTCAGAAGCAGAGCCTGTTCCAACGGTTTCTCCACAATGAGACGGCCTTTGCTATCCAGCGCCGCCTCCAGTGGGAAGGTATCGCCATGATGATCCTGCCCATCCGAGTGATGATGTAAAAAAAAGGTGTAGGGGGAAGGATTTGTGCCTGTCCTTAAACCCAGATTTTGCGTTTGAAGATGAGTAAAAAAACTTGATCCGTTAAAAAGCTCAATCTTGCAGCCTAGAAGGACCGAGAAAATTATCATCCCGCAAAGGCTGCAAGATTGAGCTTTTTAACGGACCTATTAAAAAAACAATCCCATGACACTATGAGTTTTATGCTTAAGGCCTCCTAAAGCGCTTAGAGTATGCATGCTTACATCCAAACGCAAAATCTTGGTTTAAGATGTTTCCCTTCAGACCTTGGGGAAGTAGCTTGAGACAATACCCCTGACTTCCAGCAGCCACTTGCGCCGCTGGTCTACCGTGCTCGTGACCATAACGCTGAAGGTCCTGCGCTCGAACATCTGCACACCACACAGGCCGAAGATACAATTCTTCCATAGGTTTTCAAGGGGATCGCCAAAGACCCGGATCTCACGCTCAGCATTGGTGTTTGAGGTGTTAAACACAAGGGCTGTCTTTGCCCTTAGGAGGCCGTTCGGCACCCCTTCGCCCAAGTCTCCCTCCTCGAATTCATATGACACCCCTGGCCGAAAAACCCGGTCGATCCACCCTTTAAGGATTGCAGGCGGCTGGCCCCACCAGTTGGGGTGGATCACAATAATGCCGTCAGCCTTTGCGATTTCATCGCAGTGCAGTGTGAGGTGGGGAGCCAATTGGGCATCCCTTGGGATCTCATCAGAGGTAAGGATAGGGTCGAACCCTTCTTCATAGAGATCGTGAAAGATTACCTTGTGTCCATTCTCTTGAAGTTTGTCTATGGCAAATTCTGCAATGGCATGGTTGAAACTCCCTGTGTCGGGATGGGCCAGGATCACTGATACCTTCATGGCATATTCCTTTGGCGCTAAGGATTCATTATGCATACTAATCCCTCAGGAGCTCCCGTGCAATGACCAGTCTCTGGATTTCAGACGTACCCTCATAAATCGTGGTGGCCCTGGCGTCGCGGTAGAGCCGCTCCACCTTGAATTCCTTGACATATCCGTAGCCGCCGTGGATCTGCAGTGCCGAATAGGCTGTCTTGTTTGCCATTTCAGAGGAAAAAAGTTTTGCCATGGATGCCTCTTTCGTGAAAGGCACCCCCTGGTCCTTTTTTCCGGCAGCCGACAGGGAAAGGAGATGAGCCGCCTCAATGCCGGTCGCCATGTCGGCGATCATCCACTGGATGGCCTGGAAAGAGCTGATGGACTTACCGAACTGTTTACGCGCTCTGGCATACCTGATGGCCTCATCCAGGCAGGCCCGTGCTATCCCGATGGCCTGGGAGGCGATGCCGATGCGGCCGCTGTCCAGGGCCGACATGGCTACCTTGAACCCGATTCCTGTCTTTCCAATCAGGTTCTCCTTGGGCACCTTGCAGTCTTCAAAGATGAGCTCCACTGTGTTGGATGCCCTCAGTCCCATCTTGTCTTCACGTGAACCGATGGAAAACCCTGGCGTGCCCTTCTCCACGATGATTGCCGAAAGACCCTTGCCGCCTTTTTCCTCTCCGGTCCGGACAATGAGGTTCACAACATCCGCATATGCGCCGTGGGTGATGAAGATTTTAGTGCCATTGACAAGATAGTGATCCCCCTTGTCCTCGGCCCTGATGCTCAGGCTTGCAGGGTCTGATCCTGCCCCCGGTTCGGTAAGGGCAAAGCAACCGAGCAGATCGCCCTGTGCGAGTCTTATGAGGTATTTTATCTTCTGGCCCTCATCACCGAACTTGAGCAACGGCTCGGTAGAGAGGTTAGCAACCGACATGGTTACTGCTGTGGATGCGCATGAATAGGAAATCTCCTGAAGAGCCAGGCAGTAGCTGACAGCACCGGCGTCTGCCCCACCATACTCGGCCGGCACCATCATACCGAGCAGGCCGAGCTGACCCATCTTTTTCACCACATCCAAAGGGAAGATCTCCTCCTTGTCTCTTTTTGCAGCCAACGGTTCCAGCTCCCTCCTGGCAAAGTCTTTTGCCATGAGTCTGACCATTTCCTGTTCTGCGCTGAGATTCAAAGGCATATCCCCTCCTCAGGGAACGTAGATAACAACCAGGAGCTCGGCCACCACCTTTGTAGGGTTGCTGAGCTTATGGTGCAATGAGGAATTGAAGTGGATGCTCCCGCCTTTCTTGAGTATGGTGGTGTTCTGGCCGACCTGGATGGTCAGCCCGCCGTCTAAGACATATATAAATTCTTCTCCCTCATGGTGGTATTCAACACCCTTGTGCTCAGTGGCCGGATCGATAGTAACCCGGTATGCCCTCAGGTGTTTTTCCTCGCCGGGCTGTGTCAGCGGTTCATATGCGTATGAGGCAACCCGTTTTTTATGGCTTTTCGTACGCTTCTTTGATGCCTCCTTTTCCTGAGGCCCCTGGAGTTGCTCGATATCTATCTTGAAGGTTCGGCCAAGCTGGAGCACGAGAGCTACAGGAGGGGCAACTCTGTCTTCTTCCACATCCTGAAGCAGTTCGACGGCATATCCCGTGTCCCGCGACAGATCTTCCAGGCTGAGCCCTTTTTCCTCTCGCATGATGGTGATTCTCTTGCCGAATGATTCTTCCTGCTTTCTGCTCATGTAACCCCCTGTCTGTATGCAATGCGCTAAGGCATCATGAGTATCAATTCCGAATAAAAACATGATACCATGAAAACGCGGATCAAGGACAGATATTAAGAGTGGTTAATGATCTTATGATAGTACAGGTGCTCATACCCGATTACGATTACGTGTGTTTTGTTCCACCCATCTCATAGTTCTAAAGGGCCAGCCGCATGAGAAAGCCATGAATTGCATTATTTACTTCAATCGGCTTCTCGATGGGTGAGAAGTGACCTGCATCTTCTATATTTGCCGTAAAAGCATCCTTCAAGTTATTGGCCAGATAACTGCCGTATTTTGGCGGGGTGAGGATATCGTCGCTTGCAGTGAGCACAAGCATCGGGACAGTGATTAAGTCCAGCTGTCCCATGACATCAAAGGCATCGCATGCTTGAAAATCACCCAGCACAACCTCTGCAGTGCTTTGCAGACATGCCGCGACTCTGCTGGTCAGGTCCTCTGTGCTGTTTTTCGGTGATATGGCAAAGGCACCGGAGAGTTTAACATACTCATCGTAGCTCTTCCCAATAGTCTCAAAGATCATGGGCAGGACCTTCAGCCGCGCACCGGTATTTATTAATATCCCTGCAGGGAAACGACCGGGTGTATTGATGAGGAGGTCCTGGGTAATGGCCCCGCCCATGCTGAGCCCGCATGGTATTGGCCTAGGGACCTGAACCAGGTCAAGAAAGTTGTTAACCGCCTGGGCATAATCCGAGATAGAATCCCTCCCTTTCCCATGGCTTGTTCCGTGACCTGGAAGATCTATGGCCACGGTGTTTGCATATGAAGAAAGTCCATCAACCTGTGATTCCCAGAGGAGTCGCGATGCCCCGGCGCCGTGGATGAATACCAGGGTGGGCTTGTGTGATTCAAGAGGCCATTTCCCTGTTATGAACCCTATCTCTCCAGCTGTCCGATATTCCATGAGACCTCCTGTTTTGTTTTTGTCCGGCACCAGATGTATTTATTATAGATAGACCTGATGGGTGAAACCTGACTCTTTTATTTCCATCTTAACGTCAAGGTCTTGACGATAAATGCGACAAGCCAGAATACAGGGATCAGGCCCAGGGCAACGATGATGGCTGTATAGTCCAACTCGATACCAAGCCTGGCGAAGTAATGAAACAATCCTTGCCCGGAGCTGACACTGTGAAAGGCATAGATAAAGATAGAGGCAATGACTATGATGGTGGCTGAGGTCAGAAGAATGGTGAAGATGTTCGGAAAGTTCTTCATGATTGGTGTATTATAATGGGATTGTTTTCAGTTTAATGCAAGCGGCATTTATATTCCCATCCTTTTAAGGCCATTTGATTTCAACTTGAATTCCAGGTT
>Ga0209048_10006964_pt1 | contig 10509 bp, 8 predicted proteins | sample FrelakmetCRP12CR_FD_187146 | JGI IMG/M metagenome (GOLD analysis project Ga0209048, IMG submission 187146) | Freshwater lake sediment microbial communities from the University of Notre Dame, USA, for methane emissions studies - CRP12 CR (SPAdes)... | ecosystem: Environmental > Aquatic >... | reverse complement strand
CGAAGGCAGTGGTGGGCGATCGCGGCGGGCAACCAGGATCGCCGCGGGCGAGCAGCTCGTCGAGCCGGGTAAACCGCGACGACCACGCGTAATCGGCAAGGATCCGTGCTCGGGCGAGACGACCCATCTCTTCGCCGCGCAGCGGTGCCATGACGGCGAGCACCTTGGCCGCGAACTCGGGTGCCGCATCGGCAACCTCCAGGTCGACGCCTTGCGTTGCGGTCAGCACTGCGGCAGACGCCGACGTGACGACGACGGGTCGTGCCATCGCCATCGCCTCGAGGACCTTGTTTTGGACTCCTCGCGCTACGCGCAGCGGCGCGACCACCGCGTGCGCATACCGGAGGTAGGGACGCATGTCGGCCACCCGACCCGTGACACTGACCGCCGCATCGCTCTGCAGCGCGCGCACCGCGTTGCCGGGGTTCATGCCGACGATGTGGAATCGCGCGCGAGCGTCTTGCTCCCGGATTCGCGGCAAAACCTCGCGCGCGAACCATACGACGGCGTCGATGTTGGGCCAATAATCCATCGTGCCTGTGAACACGATCGGATGCTCGGCGGAAGAGAACGGGGACTCGAAGGCATGCGCAGGCGAAAAATATTCGTTGTCCACACCATTTTCGATCGCGACAACGCGGTTCGCGCATTCGGGGGCAGATGCCGTGAAGAGCTGGGCCTCCTCGCGAGTGACAAACATGGTCGCATCGACGTGCGCGGCCACTTTCCTCTCGAACGCGAGCAAGCTTCGTGCCTCGCGATGGTACAACGCAGACACCGGCCAGGGCCTGCGCTGCGCGTAGTCGTCCCACTTCGCCGAATCCATGTCGACAAAATCGACAATGGACCGCACCTGCGGCAGGTCCATCAGGAATTGCGCCATGGAGGAAGAGTAGGCGAATGCGCGCTCGATGCGGTTGCGGCGCACGACATCCTTAACCCATCGGTTCATCGTCCGGCTGTAGAAATAGGGGAGCGTCAGCGGTTCGCCGGTGAGCAAGGCGAAGCCGGAAAGCACGCGCTTTTGCCATGGGACGATGGCCTCGATGTGCACCTCGGCGCATAGTGCCTTGAGCGCTTCCAGGTGCTGCCGGTCCTGGGGATCGTCGATGAAAGCGCCCAGCACGACACGGTAACGCTGCGCAAAGTATTGCAGCAGATGGTACGAGCGAATCTTGTCGCCCTTGTTCGGCGGATAGGGCATACGGTGCGCGAGAAAAAGCAGCGTCTCAACGGGTGGCGGCATCGTTCAACCCAAGCTCTTGACCAGATGCGGACCGATGGCATTCGCCACCGGGATCGGCAGACGCCGCCACAGCGCCATGAGGGCGCGGTATTTCGGATTGAGCGGATTGTGCTGGGGAATGCCGCCTCCACCGTAAATGCAATATTCATACGACAGTGGAGCCGGTTCCCAACCCCAGTTCTGCTTGAAGGCAAAGGCGCCCGTGCCACGCTTGCTGCGGCCGTAGTCGAAGATGTGCAGGCCGCGCTCGCATGCCCGACGCAACAGTTCCCAGTACTTGAAATCGTTGGCGGCCAGCGTGCGTGCGTCCGCAACGTCGCCGGCATAATAGGGAAGCACTTCGTCCCGAAAGTAGAAAGTCAACACGCTCGATATCGCCTGGCCGCTCCGGTCGGTCACCGTGAGCACCTCGCTGTCGCGACCAAAGGTCCGGCACAGCGTTTCGAAATAGCGCTTTGGCAGCGGTGGCGTCCCATGCCGGTGCACGTTGTCGGCGTAGAGCGCGAAGAAGCGGTTTACATCGGCGTCGACCTGGCTCGCCAGGCCGTTGCTTATGCCCTTGCGCACCATCGCCCGCTGTTTGCGCGGAATGGCGAGCAGGTTGGCCTCGACCTCCGGCATGATCTCCTTGCGGAACGTCACATAAAGATCCTGGCGCGGCCAGTCGGCCTCGCGGACGCATCGGTTCCTGAGCTCGAGGTGCGCGACCCCCAGCCGCTCACCAAGTTGCCGGGCCGCTGCGTGCAGCGCGACGACCGCCTCGTGCTCGATGGCGGCGACGCCTCCGTATGCGCAGAACGGCAGTGACACCAGCGAATGCCCGAACAGGAAACTCTTTACCTCCGCGAGCGGCAGCACGCCGACGATCTGCGCTGCCCGCTCGGCGAGCAGGTAATGCGTCGCGTGCCCGAAGCACTTCTCGATCACGTCCTGCCACCCTATGCGATGGAAGAAGGTCGCGTCGGGGCAGCGAAACACAAACTCGTCCCAGCTGGCGCGGTCTTCGCTGGCGAGGCGTCGCACCTGCAGGGGTGCCGTCGCGGCCGGCCGCACATCCATCGCGGTCGCTATCGAATTCATGCCCCACCGAAGACGACGCGGTCGACGCGATCCCAGCGGAAGTCGCCCAGCAGCATCCGCAGCCGGTCCGCGGTGCGGTCCAGGTTCACGTAATGACGGAAGCGCGTCCTCGCGTCCACGCCGTTCACCCGAGGCTGCTCGGGGTCGATTTCCCAAGGATGGAAGTAGAAGATCGCCGCTTCCTCGTCGGTCGAATTCACGCGTTGAATCAGCCAGCGCGAGACCGCATACGGCATCAAGCGAAAGTAGCCACCGCCTCCAGCGGGCCAGTTCACGTTGAAGAAACGTGCGGTGGCAACCGGAACTTCGAGAACGTGCGTGTTGGCCACGTGGGTGAAGCGGCATGCTTCAGGTGCACCGTAGTGGTCGTGCCGGATCGGATAAATGCTGGAACTGTACCGATAGCCGGCCTGCGCCAGGCAATCGTAGGCCCAGAGATTGTCGGCGCCGATGGAGAAGCTGGGCGCACGGTAGCCTTGGACCGCGGTACCGGCGATGTCTTCGAGGACCGCCTTTGCCAGCGCAACATCGGCCTGGAACGCATTCGGTTCGAGGGCGCTCGCCCGTTCATGCGCATAACCATGGCTCGCCAGCTCGTGCCCGTCCGACACGATGCGCCGAACCATCTCCGGATAGCGCTCTGCGATCCAGCCAAGCGTGAAGAAGGTGGCGTGGACTCCCGCCTCGGACAGCAGGCCCAGCACCCGGTCGATATTCTGCTCGATGCGACACGGATGCTCCTCCCACGTCGAGCGCGCGATGTAAGGAGCGAATGCCGAAACCTGGAAGTAGTCTTCCACGTCGATCGTCAGGGCGTTGACGAGCACGCCCGCTTTGGCGGTGGGGGCATCCATGGGTTCAGGCGTAAGCCGACTCCACGCGCTGGGCCAACCACGGCACCAAGTGCGCGGCGATGCGTTCAGAGGCCCTCCCGTCCCAGAGTTCCGGAACGCGTCCACGCTTCCCGCCGCCGGCCAGGATCTCCTCAAAACGCTGCATGATGAGAGTCCGGTCCCTTCCCACGAGGACATTGGTGCCCTGCTCAACCGTGATCGGTCGCTCGGTGTTCTCGCGCATCGTCAGGCACGGTACGCCAAGGGCGGTTGTCTCTTCCTGAATTCCGCCCGAATCGGTGATGACCAGCGTTGCGTCCTTGAGCAGACCAAGCGTTTCGAGATAGCCCTGCGGCGGCAGGATGGCCAAGCGGCGCGGATCCACCATCTTCCACAGGCCGAACAGATCGATGCTGGCCCGCGTTCGCGGGTGCAACGGCCAGATAAGCGGCAGCTTGTGACTGATCGCACCCAGAATCGCCAAGGCCTCCGAAAGGCTGTCGCGCTGGTCGACATTCGAGGGACGGTGCAGCGTAACCAGACCGAAGCCGAGTTGGTCTTTGAGGAACGTCGGATCGATGCCGCTGTTGGCGAGCACCGCCCTTGGCGGCGCCGCATGGCGCAGACTCGCCGTCAAGGAATCGATCATTACGTTGCCGACGAAATGGACCCGTTGCATCGAGATCCCTTCACGGAGAAGATTCTCCGCGGCGGAGCGTTCCGTCGTATAGAGTACGTCGCAGATCTGGTCGGTCAGCACGCGATTGACTTCCTCGGGCATCGTGCGATCGAAGCTCCTCAGCCCCGCCTCGACATGGATGACCGGAATGGCCTTCTTGACAGACACCAGGCTGCACGCCAATGTGGAGTTGACGTCGCCGACGACGATCACACAGCTCGGTTGCGCCGCATCGACGATCGGCTCGAAGCGCCGCATGACTTCCGCCGTCTGCTGCGCGTGGGTTCCGGAACCCACTTCGAGGTTGACATCGGGTGTCCGCAGCTTCAAGTCAGTGAATAGCCGATCGTTCATTGCCGCATCGTAGTGTTGCCCGGTATGCACCAGTAGCGTGCGCGGCGCCGCGGGATGAGTTCGGAAAGCACGAATTAGCGGCGCCATCTTCATGAAGTTCGGTCGAGCGCCGACCACACACATGATCGCGCCGGGAGATTGCAGGAGTTCGTGCATCAGCCTTTGACCTCGTCTGGCGGCCTCGCCGACGCGGCCGGCGTCGGTCGCCGCATCTGCTGCAACAAGTCGATCGTCGCAGTCATCGCGCGCTCGAGGCGAACCACGCGCTCTTCGAGGCCAAGCGCCGCGGCGGAACGGCCTTCGGCACCTTCCACCGCTGAATCCAAGGCAGTGCTCGGGTCGGCTGCGCTGAGCTCGAGTCTGATCTCATCGGCGGTTGAATCGACGGTCGCCGCAGTGACTTCATGCTGCTCGGACAGATAAGCGGCCAGGAGCACGCGATTACAGAGCATATTGATGCGTCTAGGAATGCCGGCGGAAAACGCGTGGATTGCATCGAAAGCCGCCGGCACGAACCGCGGATCATGGCTCCAGCCTACGTGCCGCAGCCGATGCTCGACGTACGCCTGCGTTTCGGCGCGGTCCATCGGGCCCAGGTGATACGAAGCCGTGACCCGCTGCCGCAACTGTTGCAGTTCCGGCCCCTGCATCAGCAGACGCAGCTCAGGCTGGCCAACCAGGAAGCTTTGCAACAGGCCCTGACTGCCGAGCTGAAAATTGGACAGCATGCGCAATTCCTCGATCGCACGGCCCGACAGGTTCTGAGCCTCATCCACGATCAGCAGCGCGCGCTTGCCTTGCGGCACAAGCGAGACCAGAAACGCCTCGAGTTCGGCGAGCAGCTGTGCCTTGTCCAGCGCCTTGGTCGCCAATCCGAAGGCCAACGCCACGGCGCGCAGCAGGTCCTCCGCGTCGAGTTGCGTGGTTACCAGTTGCGCAGCAACGAGGCGGCTCGGGTCTATCTGTTCCAGCAGGCTCCTCACCAGTGTTGTCTTGCCTGCTCCCACTTCTCCCGTAATGATGATGAAACCTTCGCTTTGGTGCACGCCGTACTGCAGATAGGCGAAGGCACGCTTGTGTCCGCGGCTGCCGTAGAAAAAGGCGGGATCGGGGATGAGCTGAAAAGGCTTGCCGGTCAGCCCGAAAAACGTCTCGTACAAGTCACGACCTAGAAAGTGTGGGAGATAGTGGCATACACGCTTAGCGTGGACTGGGACCCGATGTTGTTCGCTCCCGGGGTGTCAAAAGTGAAGTACGACACACCGACCGACCCGGTCGTCTTCGGCGTGAACTGTGTGTTCACGGAGACGAATGCATTGAAGTTGTTGCTGCGCAGGTTGTTCAGCAACCCTTCCGTGCTGTTCGTCGTGTTGTTCGGCTTGGTCACGTAATAGGTCGCGCTGGCAGTGAGGTTGGTGTAGCCGCTCAGGCGGCGGCTGAAGTTGACGCCGCCACCCGTCTGGGTGTTGTTCGTGCCGCCCTGGAAGGCGGGCGGCAGTGCCGAGCCGGTACCGGAGATCGCTTCGGTCTGCGTGTTGAACAGCGTGAATCCCAGCGCATCGAGTGCGCCCACCCATACCGCCGACAGGCTCGCCGTCTGCTGGAGCGTGATCGACTGCGCGTAGAAGTTCAGCGGGCTGGCCAAAGTGGGGGGCAATCCCGTCTGCGCCAAGAACTGCGCCACCGCTGCCGCCCGTTGGGCAGGATCCGGTATCCGGGTCGTGAACGCAGCGTCAAGAAACTGTGCCACGCTGAGGCCCGCGGGAATGACCAACGCGAGTTGCGGGTAACTGCTGAGCCCGCGCGTGAAGTTCGCGCTCAAGGCAACATTCGGCAGCCGATGGTTCACCACCCAGTTGTACGACGAGCCGAAGAACCGGTGTTCCCAGTACCCGCTGACCAACGTCCGATCCGTCGGCCGCCAATTGGCGCCAGCGCCATAAATCGTACCGCTGTTATTCTGGGACGGAAACAGCGTGCCATCGTTGGCGCTCAATGCGGGAAAGGCATCGGCCTCGTAGCCTCCGCGCAGCGACAGCGTCAGTTGCGGGTCCACCGCGAACGAAGCTATGGCGCGCCCCACCTGGATCACATACGTTCCGGTGTCCGTGCCATTGTCGTAGGCTTGGCGGGTGTACTGCAACGTCCAGCCGCCGCCATTGCCAACCACTGAACTCATCTGTCCGTTGAGGTTGTTGTAATACGTTGTGGGCACCCTTGCCGACGAGTTGCCATAACCCGATGAGGACGTCCAAACATTGTCGTCGCGCAACGAATAGGAGATGTCCTGGGCGAGCACGCCCTGGATGTATGGGCTCACGCTGTACGTTTGCGTGATGTAGCGGTTGTTGGTCGCCACAGTCACGTTGGCAGGTTGCGGGCCGAAGGGCGTGAGGAAGCTGGTCGAGGCGTTGGCGGTCGCGTCGATGAAAAAGAACTTCTCCAGCACTTCCAGGTTCGCCGCGAGGTTGACCGCCGGGGTGAAATTGTTGTTCTGGCCCCGCCCCGCGCACAAGAATTGGGTTGCGCCGAGGCTGCCGTTGAGCTTGAGGCGCCCTCCCCCGCTGCTTTGGATGGCGAGCGAGGCCGTAAGGCAGGCGACCAATCCATCCTGCTGCTGATTCGCCCCAAAGTAATGGTTGTAGGTCGCGGTGGCGCCGGCCGAAGCCGTGTATGTCCATTTCTGGGCCAACGCGCCTCCCGCCGCGGCCGCGCAAGCGAGTCCGCCCAATCCGGCAGCCCACATCGCCCAGCGGCGCGCCGCGGGCTTCGACTCGTCACCCTTGGCAGACCAGGATCCGCGTCGTCCGTGCATGAGAATCTGTCCCAGGCTCAGGAAGCTGCGCTGGCGGAATAATAGTTATGGCCGTAATAACTGCCCACCTCCGGACGTGGCGCCTTGTTCAGCACCAGCATGACCAAAGGGCAACTTTCAATGGTTTCCAGCGCATGCTTGACCAGGACCTGGGTGGTGCGATCGGCTTCCACCACCATGATGATCTGGCCCATGTGCGACGCCAGCGCGCGCGCTTCGGTCGTCGCCAGCAATGGCGGCGAATCGAACACCAGAATTCGGTCATGGTATCGGGATGCCATCTCCTCGAGCAGGCTCGCCATCGACTCGCTCGCGAGCATCTCGGTGGCGCGCCCGTGCGCCGTGCCGGCCGGCAGCAGCGACAATTTCTCCACGTTGGTTCTGAGTAGAACATCGGGGAGCTTGGTGTCGGCGTTGGTGAGCACGTCGAGCAGCCCCATGAATCGTTGGGGCAGTCGGGTCATCTTCATGATGGAAGGATTGGCCACATCCGCGTCGACGAGGAGCACCGTGCTGTCGACTTCGAGGGCGATGCTCATCGCCAGATTGAGTGCGACGAAGCTCTTGCCTTCGGAAGGAATCGCGCTGGTGACCATGACGAGATTGGCGCGCTCGCCCCGCGGACCGGCGCGCGAGTGCGCGTTCTTGATGATCGGGCGTTTGATGACGCGAAATTCGTCGGCTATTTGTGTGCGCTGGGCTTGAGGCGTTACGAACCCCGCAGCGGCCAGCGCCTCAAGGTCGATATGCACCTCCTTGCTGCGCTGGCCGGCTTCGGCGGGTGCGGGTTGGCGGTCGGCATGCGCTGCGGGGGTCACCGTGGCTGCCTTGGCAGCGGCTGGCTGCAGCCGTTCCATCGCCTGTGCCATGCGCTCCGGCGTAGGGACGGCCTCGGCGCCGCGACTCTCCGGCGCCGACTGTGCCTCCGGAGCCGCCGCCGGGACCGGGGGGTCGATCCCGGCCTTCTGCAGTTGGGCCAGCCGCTGCGCCGCTTTCTCGACGAGATCCATGGGTCGGTCCTCAGGAACCGCGCGAGGCGGCCAGGAAAATGAAAGCGAACGCGGCGAGGTACGACGCAAGCAGCCCGCTTAACCCTCCGGCAAAGAGCAACGCGGCACGACGCCGCGCCGCGCGCAAGCCGGGAGTGGGCAGCATGCTGACCATGCCGAGCAACGGACGCTGCGCAATCTCGCGCAACGAACGTCCGTCATGAAACGTGGGACGCAACTGACTCACCAGCCAGCTCGCGGCAAGCCCCGCTAGCAGCGACGCCGCAACGACGGCGCCGAGCAGAAGCAGGCGGTTCGGCGCAACCGGGTTCGGTGTGACGCGCGGCGGATCGATGATCCGGAACTCCGCAACCCCCGCGTCTTCGAGCTTCCCGGTCAGGGTGGCGGTCTCGCGCTTCAAGACGAGGCTCTGGTACTGCTGCTTCAGCATGTCGTAGTCGCGGTTGAGCTGCGTGTATTCCACGTCGATTTTGGGCATCGTTTCCGCGGACGAACGCAACTGGTTGTAGCGCGCCTCGTATTCACCGAGACGCGCACGGACCGTCGTCAGGTTTGCTTCGGCGTCGTTCAGGGCAACCTTCAGTTGCTGGGCAACCGGGTCTCCGCTCAAAGAGGCGCCGCCAGGGTCGTTCTCTGCTGCTTTGACTCGTGCTTCGATCTCGTTTCTCCGGTCCTCCTCGAGTTGCGCCAGCAAACGCTTGGTGCCGACCACGTCCGGATGTTGCTCGGTGTATTTGCGAAGCAGCTCGTCGAGCTGGCGTTTCAGCTCGTTGATGCGGCTGTCGATTTCCGGGACGGCAATCGCCGCGGCGCGTTTGCTGGTCGCCCCGGGATCGCGCTGCGTTTGATCCGCGAGCTGTTGGCGAATGCCGTCGCGAGTCTGCTCGGCGACTCGCAGCTCGATCCGGGTGTCCTTGATCTGTTGCGCCAGCGCCGTCATCTGCCCAACGTAACCTTGGCTGCTCGTGCCGTACAGCCCAAGGTATTTCAAGCGAAAGTCCTGCATGCGGCCTTCCGACTCCCGGAGCTTGCCTTCGTACTCCTTGATCTGTTCGTCGATGAACTTGCGGGCAGTGTCGGAACCGCCGCGCGTTTGACCGAGACTTTGCTCGATGAAAGTCGATAGCGCCGCCTGAACCACGTCGCGCGCCTTGCGACCGTCGGGATAGCGAAACGAAATGGTGTACAGGTTATCGCCGCTGCCAGCGCGGGCGATGCTGAGCGAACCCGCCGTTTCATCGATCAGATCGACAGCGTTCTTGCCGGCGCTGGTATCGAGATCGGATTTGCGAATGATCTTTTCGAGATTTGGCCGGCTCAGCAGAAGTCGGCTCAGGATCGCCACCTGCTGGCTGGCATCCGGCGCCATTGCCATGCCAGCCATCAATGGCTGCAGCAGCGACTGGGTATCCACGTAGACCCTCGCCGACGCCTCGTACTTGTCGGGCAAACGAAACACGATAACCGCGCCGATGATCGCGCCCAGCCACGCAACGCCCAGTCCGATCCAGCGGCGCTGCCACATGCCCCGCAATATTGCCAATACTTGTTCGACTAACTCCTGCATGGCTGCAATCCTCTGATGCCAGTCACGTATCTACGCTGCCGGCGAATGGTCATCAAAACCAGCTCTGCGGGATGAGCAGAATATCGCCAGGCTTGACATCCACATTGGCGGAGATGTCGCCGTGCTTGACCAGATCCTTCAGCCGGACGCTGTATTGCTTGCCGCCCTCCGAGGTGCGCATGATCGATGCATTGTTGCCGTCCGCGAAGTCAGTCAGGCCGCCCACGGCGATCATCAAGTCCAGCAATGTCATTCCCTGGCGATAGGGGAGCGCCTGCGGCTTGGTGGCCTCCCCCATGACCCGGATCTGCTCCGGATACGGGCCGATGAAGCCGCCGACGATGACGGTGACGACCGGATCGCGGATGTACTTGGAGAGCGCCTTTTCGATGTCACGGGCGAGCGTCGACGGATCCTTCCCCATTGCAGGCAGATCCTCGATGAGGGGCGCCGTTATCTTGCCGTCGGGCCTGACCGGAACACTCGCGGAGATCTCCGGATTGCGCCAAACGTTGACGCTGACACTGTCCCCCGGGCCTATCTTGTACAAATAATCGGGAGACGCTGCAATCTGCGGCGCCGGCGGATAGGCAGGGGTCGTGCTGCACGCCGCGATCGCCGCGGCAGCCGTAACGGCAACAACCTTGACGATGCCACGTGCGACATGGCCCGCGAAGCGCATGCGATTCAGGGTCGAACGCATTTTGAATTCCTTTCGGATCAAGAATCAGCCACCAAGTCGAAGCAAAACAACCGCCCGAAATTCAACTTTCTGAATCAGCAACGACACGGGACGCCGGATGCCGTGTGCTCAGCGCCCCCAAGAGCATCGTGATACGTGCTGATTCTAAGGCTAACCTAGGCAGAATGCCATAATTTGCCGATATCTGGCACATTGAGCCGACAAACATTCACCTAACTGTCA
>Ga0209048_10006963_pt1 | contig 10510 bp, 12 predicted proteins | sample FrelakmetCRP12CR_FD_187146 | JGI IMG/M metagenome (GOLD analysis project Ga0209048, IMG submission 187146) | Freshwater lake sediment microbial communities from the University of Notre Dame, USA, for methane emissions studies - CRP12 CR (SPAdes)... | ecosystem: Environmental > Aquatic >... | reverse complement strand
AGCTGCGGGCGCTGGCCGGGCCTCAGGCGAGGACGGTTTCTCCTCAAAGACATTGCCTATGTTCTTCATGAAATCCTGATACTGCTTTGCCTGCTCGTTTATGAGCTCCTGGAAACCCTTGAGCCCCTCACCTGAAGCATTGGCCTTTTCCCCAAGGAGCGCCCTCTGGTGGGCCATACCTTCTTCCAACTCGGCTAGTCGTTTCTTCAGGTCCTGGTTCTCCCGGGACAGGGCGATGTATTCCTTCCTGGGCACCAGGTCCATCATGATGACAAGTTCGCCAAAGGATCTCTGGAACTCGTCAAAGGCCTTCTGCCATATATTAACGTTTCCGGGTGCCTTTTGGGCCTCCGGGTCCAGGCCATACATCTTGCAGAAGGTTGAAGTGATGTCTTTGAACTCAGTGAAATTGCCCGAGAGCAACTTCATGATGTCGTCAAACTGCTGCTGGCCTTTGGCTGAGGAGAGCATCATATTGCCCCAGAACTCCAAAAACTGCTTATCCATGGGATTTCCCCTTTCTGACCTCTTCATCAAGGTCAAGCTGAAACCGCACCGGCCCTCGCGATCCGTTTGCATAGCGCTTGTGGATGGCATATTCCGTCTCAGTCGCGGACCAGGTGGTTGCAATAGCGCCGTGGCCCTTGGGGAACACGGTCACCTCCGCATCCACATAATCAAGCGGTGCCCGCGCTGACTCCTTGTCCACAAGGTCATCATTTTCCGCATAGCAGATGAGGAACTTGATGCCTTTTTCCGTGATCCTCTTAAAATTGAGCTTCCTGCCAAAGAGCTTCACCGGCAAGGTCCCATCTTCGGCCACCGGCACCGTATAGGAATCGAAGCTCATTTTAGTGATGGCCACCGGGATATCCTTGCGGTCATAGATGAGCCAGTGATTCAGAGCCGCAGCGGTCTTTGTTATCTTCACATCATTGCCCTGCGGATCATCGAACATCATGAGGTCTCGGTAGAGGGTATAAATGGGGGCCTCTCTGTCCATGCTCTTGAGCTTATACACCCAGCTCATCACCTTACCGTCCACCACGGAGTTGCCGTTCGGCAGGTCTTTGAGAGCATAACCGAGATCGCGGAAGCGGCCGGGCAGGTGAGCAAGGTATTCGATTAATGCCTTGCTCCTGGTGCCGTCCATGGGCGCCACACAGGTGATGAGGGCATCCACAAGGCCGTCAAGCTCTCCCGATACGATGTCCAGCACCGCCACAAATCCGCCCTGACAGAAGCCGTTGAGGGTTACAGGCAGCTTGTGCTTCTTATGTAGTATCTCGCAGAAATACCTGGTATCCAACGCATCGTCTTCACCGGTCATGATCTGGACAGCAGGTGTGGTCTCGATATCTTTGAGCACGCGCACATACGTGGGTATCCCCTGGTTGGCAAAGGCATGCACATAGCTCTTACCCTCGCCGGGGAGAAAGCTAAGTATGTTAGCGCCGAGCACGTAAGGCGGTATGATGAGGATTGGCTTTGAAAGCGTTTTGATCTTGATGTGCTTTTGTGGAAGCACCTGATAGACGCTAAAGCGATCGGTCTCGGCGATCTTCTTATAACCATCTGTCTCGAAATGGAACCCATACTCTGGCTCGATGTCGTCGATGGCCTTTGGGTATTCGTAGATCACCTTTTGCAGGAGCTTGGCCTGTCGTTCCACAAAGGCCTGGATGTCCTCCCCGTCCCGATCGAATAGGGTGTTGAGCCAGGAATTGAAAGCCCTGGAGAGCTCGTTCATGTGGAAATCGGTCATGGCCTTCATCGAGCTGTCATAGCCTCTTTGCGCCACCTGGATATTAAACTGGAGCAACTCGAGGTAATCGCGTAAGCTGTCCTGGGGGGTGTGGCGGACGAGTTTCTCGCGCTCGGTGGCATTGAAAGAGTTCAAAGCGATCCAGAAGGGGGTCATGAATTCATTGAGGTACTTGAACACGCCATTGAAGTATATCCCGTTAGCCTTGATCTTTTCCTGCGAGACCTCGCCTAAAACGAGACTCATGTCCATGAGCCTTTCAATGCCTTTGAAAACAGACCCATAGTACTCAAAACTATTTTCGGTAGCTTCAGTGATGTCATCCATGGTTCCCCCGGAACGTCAGGCTGCAAGCAAACCTATTGGTGCTTTGTCTTAGTCTGCGGCTTGTCTGGAGCTGAGAAATAGTCATCCACGCGCTTGAAATTCTCATCAACAGATTTCTTGAATTCGTCGCGGCCCTTCTTGTAGGTGGTGGTCCATTCTCCCATAACCTTCTTAAAGTCCTGCGGCACCCAGTTTGCCTGGCTCAAGAAGGTGCTGAGCATCTTTTCGGTCTGGTCCTGGAGCATGACTATCGCATTGTAACTGTTCTGGAAGGTGCTTTTATGGAAGTCGATCATCTGTTTGACAATAATCTTCTCATCCATTGCCGTTCTCCTTTCCCTTGCTTTCTCTTTTTATAACCTGCTGGGCAGGTCCTTATTTAAGCGGGCATCAGCTTTTTCCGAATTTATCGAAGAAATCTTCGACCTTGGCATATCCCTCATCCATGGCCTTCTTATAATCGTCACGCCCCTTCTTATACACACCCATCCACTGGTCCAGCACCTTCCTACCCTCGTCGTTCATCCCCGGGGCCTGGGAGACAAACGTCTTCATAAGCTTTTCCGCCTGTTCCTGAAGCATGATCATTGTGTTGAAGCTGTTGTCAAAGGTCGTCTTGTAAAACGCAATCGCCTGTTTTGCCATATCCTTTTGATAATCCATTGTAATCGCCTCCCTTCATTATTTAAAGTTTACTTGGCAATATATTCCTCAACCTTTTTATATCCGTCATCAACAACCTTCTTGAAATCTTCGCGCCCCTTTTTATAGGTGCTTACCAGGTTGGTCACTGCCTTCTTTCCCTCAGCGGGAAGCCATGGCGCTTGTTCCACAAAAGAATTCACCATCTTTTCCATCTGGTCCTGCAGGGTAATGAGCATGGTGAAGCTGTTGTCGAAGGATGTCTTGTGCAAGCCAACCATCTGTTTTACGAGTTCCTTGTTTTCCATTGTTACCTCCTTGATTTTGGGAATCTAACCTATAATAGTGACAAAGGAAGGATTGTCAAGGGGCAAATGTTGCACTGCAGCAAATATTGTTTCGGCCGATTTGTCTTATCACCGATATATGATTAACTTACTTAATTGATATGACGATTAATGATAGCGATAAGCCTGCTTCCCGTGGAGCCCCCTTGGGGTTTTTGTTGCGCTGTAACAATATATAGGGTAATAAAGGGGGGAAGAATAGTGAATGAGTGGGCTATGAGCGAGACTGTTATCCTGAAAAAATATGCGAGCAGGCGGCTATACAACCCAGAAAACAGCTCTTATGTCACGCTGAACCAGGTGGCGGGCATTATCAGGGGCGGCAAAGACGTGCAGGTCCTTGATGCCAAGACCAGCGAGGACGTTACCGCATTCATCCTCACACAGATTATCCTGGAGGAGGCGAAGAACAAGAATGCCCTTTTGCCGCCGCCACTGCTGCACCTCGCCATCCGCTATGGCGGTAGCATTCTCCACGAATTCTTTGATAAGCACCTGCAGGACGCCATCAATTCCTATCTTCAGTACAAACAGACCTTTGACGAGCAGTTCGGCAAGTGGCTAAACACGGGCATGAATTACTCGGAGATGGCACGCAACGCCATGAAAGGGCTCTCTCCTTTCCCGGGATTCTCTCCTCAATCAGGTCCGCACCCTCAAGAAAAAACCAACAAAAAGAAAAAGGGCAGATAATGGTTCATCCACCCTCTTCATCATAATCGAAGAGAGAGTTCTTTTATGGAGAGCTCATCTGCTGGCAAGATCCAATAGTCTGATTCCTCCTGGCCCCATACGTGAGTGCTGCACTAAGCCCTGTCTTTTCAAGGGTGAACCTCAGCGCCGGCGGCCAGTGGTCCTTCAGGGCCTTTCGACCCATAAATACGGAGATGTGACCCGCACCTTCCACAATTGTCTGAAAGACATCTTCAGGCGGGGTTGCTACATATGAGCTCATATTAAAGAGCTGCGGCACCAGGGTAATATCGTCCTTTTCTCCTGCGAGCATGGCGATGGGGCACGCGATGGTGCTCAGCTCCACATACTTTCCCAAAATCTTTAACTTCCCCTGGATGAGGAGATTCTTCTTGAAGAGCTTGTCCACGGCCTGCAGATACCACCTGCCCGAAATATTCTGGGTATACTCGTACCAGGTCTGAAAATGCTTGGACCTCTCCAGGTATTTTTCATCCCTTACATTGACCCAGAGGTTGATGAAGTCGCTTACGAACCGCTCATAAGGATTCATGATCTTCCACCCCAAGAGCATCATATCGCCGAGCATGTTTCCAAAGCCCATGGTAACGAGCCACTGGTAAAAATCGATGGGCATGCCCTGAACCACATCTTGGAGCTTTCCTCCGCCCGCAGTAAAATCAATAGGTGCAGCTGCCAGCATAAGAGCCTTGACGTCCTGGGGGTAAAGGGCCGCGTAGATGGCGCAGAGCCACCCACCCTGGCAGAGCCCCACGAGGATCACTGGTTCTCCTGCATCATGCACACACAGCCGCAGCTGCAATACAAGATCGCTGATGGTCTCATGCTGTCTGGTTGGGGTGCTCGATTTCCATTCAATGACATAAACCGGCAGCGTCGTTTCCCTCAGACATGTCTGGACCAGGCTTTGCTCCTGTGCATAATCAGCTATGCTCGAATGGTGGCCCGCCTGGGGCGGCACTATGAGCAGCGGAGCCCCGGTCCGTCCCTCATCAAAGCGCCTGAGGATGACGGCCTTGTCTTCATGGACAATCCTGTTCGGGGTAATGAACTCGGGTGTGCGTCTGTAATTTGCTGTTTCCATGAAATTGGTAATATCCAAACAAGAATCGAACATTGTTCTCCTCCCTTTTTGTGTCTACCGCCTTTCATAAGGCAGAGGGTTTCTCTTTTCAATGATACTTGTCTTTAGCTGCTGTCATAGCGTTGCTGATAACGGGTGAAAACCCCTATCATATATCGGTTTAGGCTGTGAAGCCATAATGTTCCCCAGGTTGTTTCCTTGCTGAGGATGGACAAAAACGAACCAGGCAACGATAATTTATTACCGAGCGCTCGCTCTTATTTATTGACAACTGCCCCCCCTCTCCGGTATCTTTTACAAGTATTTGCACTTTTTATGTCATCATTAATTTAATAAGGAGGATTCTCTATGGGTTATGAAACCCTGCTTTTGGAAAAACAAGGCAATGTGGCTGTGCTCACCCTGAACCGCCCTCCGACCAATTCCGTCAGCTACGTCATGTTACAGGAACTGGACAAGGTGTTTGACGAAGTAGCGAACAACATGGATGAACGCGTGCTGGTGATAACAGGTTCTGGTGACAGGTGTTTCTCTGCAGGTATGGATGTAGCCGATGCCATGAGCCATCCTGATATCGGAGATGTAGGCAGGGTGCTGTGGACCAAGGTGGACCGGTTTGACAAGCCCGTAATAGCGGCCATCAACGGACATGCACTCGGCGGTGGATGCGAGCTGGCACTGGCCTGCCACTTCAGGTTCATGGCAGAAAACGATAAGGCCAAGATGGGCTGCCCTGAGCTGAACCTCGGCATCATCCCTGGATGGGGCGGAACACAAAGGATGACGCGATTGCTGGGCAGGGGCAAGGCCCTGGACCTCATCCTCTTCAGCAAGCGCTTGAGCCCCCAGGAGGCCCTTGCCATAGGGCTGGTGGACGGAATCTATCCTCCCGAAGAGCTCATCTTGAAGGTCATGGAGACGGCCCAGGCCCTTGCCCAGAAGGCCCCTTTGGCGGTACGCGCCGTTATCAATGCTACTTTGGTCCATGTGGACAAAGGCATAGATGAGGGGCTCAAGGCGGAGGCCGAGGGAAGCAATATCTGTGCAAAGTCCAAGGATGCCATCGAGGGATTCACTGCATTCATGCAGAAGAGAAAGCCCGAATTTAAAGGCGAATGAACTGACTTTTCAGGAGGAAAATATGGAAGTGAAGAAGATTGCAGTCATCGGCGCCGGTGCCATGGGTAACGGCATCGCGCAGGTCGGACTCATGGCAGGGTATACGGTCTCCATGCATGATGTCGAGCAGCACTTCGTGGAAAGAGGCGTGAACACCATCAAGGACAGCCTTGCCAAGTTCGCGAGCAAAGGCAAGATAAGCGAGGACCAGAACAAGGATATGCTTTCCCGCCTTATGCCGACCACCCACCTCAAGGCAGCAGTGGCGGAGGCTGACCTGGTGATTGAGGCCGTGTTCGAGGATCTGAGCCTCAAGAAGAAGATCTTCGCCGATATCGATGCCTATGCCCCTGCCATGACCATTCTGGCCAGCAACACCTCGTCCATGAGCATCACAGAAATCGCCTCGGCAACAAAGAGGGCGGCCAACGTCGTGGGCATGCACTTTTTCAACCCAGCGGTCATGTTGAAGCTCGTGGAGGTTATCTATGCCAAGGATTCTTCTGATGCAGCAATCCAGACCACCTATGAGGTGGCCAAAAAGATGGGAAAGGTCCCGGTCATCGTGAAAAAAGATTCGCCCGGCTTCATCTACAACCGGGTGAATGCCCCAACTGCTCTGTTCATGCAGCTTATCCTTGACAAGGGCAGCCCAAAACCCGCGCAGTTCGATGCGGCCTTTAAGGCCCTTATGCCCATGACACCCTTTGAACTCATGGACTATGTAGGGCTTGATATTGTACTGCACACGCAGAAGTACTACTCTGAGACACTGTCCAAGGACTACACCCCGAGAAAGGCCCTTTTAGACGCCGTGGCATCCGGGAACTTGGGCAAAAAAACCGGCAAAGGTCTTTATGATTGGTCAGCCGGAAGACCAACTATTGATATCAGCAATCCCACCACGGAGTACGACTTCACCCACATGGTAGCCCTGCAGGTGAACGAGGCCACCAAGTGCCTTGAAGAAGGCGTGACGAACGACCCTAAGGAAATCGACCTGGCCATTGCCAACGGAGGAGGAGGGCTCGGGCCCTTTGCCCTGGCCCAGAGCATCGGATATGACAAGCTCGTGGCGAGGTGCAATGAACTGGCCGATAAGTTCGGCATCGAGACCTTCAGGCCCACCAAGACCATGAAAGAAGGAAAGATAAAGGTGTAGTTATCAGCTTAAAAAGAATCCTAAAAAATAGTATCCTGAATCAATATAACAGGGCTGCCGAATAATGGCAGCCCTTGTTTATCCACTCCTTAGAACAGGGTCCTTTCAGGGAATCTCATTGATTCTCGATATCAAATGAGATAACCAAGGCATTATGAGGGTCCTTGTCATCGAAGATGAAAAGAAGGTAGCAGATTTCATCAGCAATGGGCTCGCTGAGGAAGGTTATGCGGTTGATGTTGCCCATGATGGCGATCAGGGTTATTTTCTCGCAACGACAAACGAGTATGATGCACTCCTGCTCGATATTATGCTTCCAAAGATGGATGGCTTTACGCTCTGCACAAAATTGAGGGCTGAGGAGAATCATACACCCATCCTCATGCTCACCGCCAAGGACGCAATAAAGGACAAGGTCAGGGGGCTCGATGCCGGTGCGGATGATTATCTTACAAAACCCTTTGCCTTTGAAGAGCTTCTGGCTCGGATCAGGTCGCTGCTCCGCAAGAAATCCCTGCAACAGAAAACCCGGTTTCAGGTGGACAACCTGGTGCTGGACACAATAACCCACATCGTATCCAGGGGTGAGCGCGAAATCCAACTAAGCGTAAAAGAATATGCCCTGCTCGAATACCTCATGAGGAATACAGGCAGCGTAGTGACCCGTACCATGATTGCCGAGCATGTCTGGGACATCAACTTCGACACCTTTACCAACGTGATAGATGTCTATATCAGTTACCTCAGAAATAAGATCGATCGTGGGCATGAAACAAAACTCATTCATACGGTACGGGGCAGAGGGTATGTCCTGAAGAGCTGATATGTTTAAATCCATCAGGCTCAGATTCTTCTTCTGGTATACACTTATCCTCGCAGTGACCTTCTCGGTTTTTGCTGTGGCGCTCTATTTCAATGTAAGCACTACCCTGAAAGACCAAATGGACGATCTGTTGCTCACCAAGGCAGAGGGCATAGCCAGGTCAATCAACACGTACTGGGAAACCGAGAAGATGGATGCCCTCAAGCATGGTGCGAGAAGAAATGTATTCAGCAAGATCAATAATGCAAATTTCCTCAAGATTGCACGAAGGTGGGTTGAAGAACGCACGAACGATCCTGACCTTATGAATATCATCGTCCAGATCTATAAACCAGATGGAGAACTCATTGCATTTTCGCTAAACGCCTTGACCCACCTGAATATATCCAAAAATTCACTCCATGGGCTTGCAACCAATAGGACAGTATACGAAGACTATCAAGTAACACAAGGCGAAGAGAAGCCCCTTGGTCTGCGCATTCTCGAGATCCCTGTCTTTGAAGAGGGGAAGATGGCATATATCGTCCAGGTTGGAGGCCCCTTGACTTCCATCTGGGAAACGCTCAAGGGCCTTAAGTTTATCCTCTTTCTCCTGCTTCCTATAACAGTAGTGCTTACCAGTGTGCTTGCAGGAGAATTCCTTGCCAGTATAACCTTAAAACCTCTTAAAAACATGATCGCCACGGCACGTCAAATCACTGCGGAAAATATGAGTCTTCGAATTGCACCCCCGGAAACCCAGGACGAGATCAGGGAGCTTGCGGAGACCTTCAATGAGATGCTCGAAAAGATACAACAAGTATTCATTTCTCAGAAACAGTTTATCCAGGATATATCCCACGAACTGAGAACCCCCTTAACTATCATGAGGGGGGAGCTGGAGGTAGCGCTGAAGAGACAACGCTCTGTCGAGGAGTATAGTTCGATCCTGCAGAGCAGCCTTGAGGAGACAGCGAAGATCGGACAGCTCCTTGAAAATCTTCTGGCATTGGCACGATTAGATAGCAGCTCAGTGAGCCTCGCAAGCGATAAGGTGGACATATCAGCCATCATGCGTGATATCCTTGACGACATGGAGATCCTCGCGCATCAAAAAGGCATCGAGATCGATTTCGTAAGTCAGGAGGGAATAATCCTTCCCATTGATAAAGATCAAATTATGCGCTCGTTCATAAATATCCTCGAAAATGCCATAAAATATACCCCGGAAAAAGGGCGCGTCTCGGTGGAGGTCATACGAGAGAACGCATATGCAATTATTACCATTTCCGATACAGGCATCGGCATACCTGAACAGGATCTCCCGCATATCTTCGATAGGTTCTATCAGGTGGATAGCTCACGGAGTTCTGCAGGATTCGGGCTCGGGCTGAGCATAGCCCTATCGATTATTGAGGCCCATGGGGGATCCATAACGGTCGAGAGCACCCCCAAACAAGGGACAACCTTCCTCATATCGCTTCCCATGGTCGGGATAGCCCCAGATTTTCACCCCGCTGTTCCCAATCTCCCGAAAATAATATGAGAATTTTTTAATCTTCTTCTAATGATCCTTTAATCATTCCTGTTGTAGACAGCACAGCATCAATAAAAAATCTCAGGAGGAATGTATTATGAAGAAAGTTATCAGTTTGATCGCAGTATTGGCACTGGTGTGCTTCACCACGATGGTCTTCGCAGCTGACGCAGCAAAGCCCACAGCAGCAGCACCCGCAGTAAAGGCTGAGCCCGTAAAGGCTGATGCAGCAAAGGCAGCAGCTCCTAAGGCTGAAGTAGTAAAGGGCAAGATTGAGAGCATCGACACCGTAAAGAACGAGATCGTAGTAAAGGGCAAGACCATCATTGTGAAGGCAGAAGAGATCGCCAAGTTGAAGAAGGGTGAGAACGTTAAGGTTACATTGGCCGCCGGCACCATGAATGCAGATAAGGTCGTGGTTGTGAAGGCAAAGAAGGCAACAAAGAAGACAGTAAAAAAGGAAGAGAAACCGGCTGAAAAAAAGGAAGTAAAGGCAGAAGAGAAGCCGGTCGAGAAGAAGGCTGAATAGTAGCAATAACACAAATGAGGTATATGGAGGATGAAAAGGGTAGCAACCATACTCTGTGCCCTTGCGGTTCTCTCTTCAGTGTGTTTCGGGCAGGATACACGCCTGAGCGCACCAAAAGAGGGAACCCATCCTCCTGTTTCTAAGAAAATCGTAGCCCCATTGGAGTTGAGAGGCAACGTTGAAACCATCACGCCTTCAGAGCCATCCAAGGGCATCCGCCCTGAAATCACCTTGTCAGGTGAAGATGGAAAAAAGTACACCTTCCTGGTAAGGACCACCACAACCATTTACGGGCCCGACTGGAAGGCGATATCCCTTGATAAACTGGAAAAGGGACAGCAGGTGAGGGTGCAATACATCACCAATAAAGATGGGTTCCTGGTGGCGCAGTCCATCAAACCGGTTTATTTGAAGCAAAAGTAACTCCCCCTTTTCCCCTCTGGCAGCCTTATAACAATTTTTAAATCAGATTTTGCGTTTAA
>Ga0209048_10006962_pt1 | contig 10510 bp, 7 predicted proteins | sample FrelakmetCRP12CR_FD_187146 | JGI IMG/M metagenome (GOLD analysis project Ga0209048, IMG submission 187146) | Freshwater lake sediment microbial communities from the University of Notre Dame, USA, for methane emissions studies - CRP12 CR (SPAdes)... | ecosystem: Environmental > Aquatic >... | reverse complement strand
CGACAAGACGCCGGGTGTGAAAATGATAAGTGCCGCGCCCTTTCTGAACGAATGCTTTCCCAATTCCCGCTTCGTTTTTCAACGGCGAAATCCCGTCGCGAATGTCCTTTCGCGAATGGCGAAATTTGGCGGCAACTTTGAATCGCACTGCAGGGATTGGGCCGGCGCAATGAACGAGTGGCTAAAAATTCGCCCCTTGTTGCCGCACTATGTGGAGATTCAGCAGGAGGACATGCTCGAGGCCCCCGACCGTGTAGCGAAGATACTGGCCGAATATATTGGTATCCCTGAATGCGCCGATGCCATTTGCCAATCGCTTAAGACGAACTCTCTGGAGCGAACCGGCGCGGGATTTGGCAAGACTGATCGCCTGCGAGCGGGCTGGACGCCGGACCAAGTCGCGGCGTTCGAAAAAATCTGTGGATCCGCGATGCGGGCATTTGGGTATAACTAGTGGACTGTAACGGCTGAACCGGGAGTGATGCGGCGTGTCGGATCGATGTAAAGCCATTTCGCGGTCTTCAGCACTTTGTTGTAGTGACGGATGCATTTCATGAGTTCTCTCGTCAGGTCGGCCAATGGGGTAAACACGCCACGGGCGATGACATCGCGCTCGATTTTGGAGAACCAGAGTTCCACCTGGTTGGCCACGACGAGTACGTGGGAGTGAAGTGCAGGTGAACTTTCGGATGACGTTCCAGGAACTCGGCGACTTGCGGAGTTTTGTGGGCCGAAATGTTGTCGGCGATCACGTGGATCTCTTTGGGGCGTGGCTGATTCACGACGATGTCGGCGAGGATGGCAACGAACTCCGCAGAGGCGCGGCGTGCCGCGGTTTTGCCGAGCATTTCGCCAGTCCTTGTGTTGAATGCGGCGTAAAGCGACAACGTGCAGTGCCGGTAGTACTAAAAGCCGTGTCGCTCCGCGTGGCCCGGGGGGAGTGGCTACACCGGATCCTTGCGGCCGAGCGCTTGGATCGCCGTCTTCTCATCGACACAGAACACGGCGGCATTCGCCGGCGGGTTCAGAAACAGCCCGATGATTTCCGCCGCCTTGGTCTCGAAGTCCGGATCTTTGGTCGCCATGTGGCGATCGAGCCGCTGTGGCTTCAACCCGTGCTTCGCCAAAACCAGCGCGACCATCATGTGGCTGACTCCCCAACTGGGTCGCGAGTTTGCGGGTGCTGCACTGTGTCGAGCCATCCGGGGCCAGCACCGGGAAGGTCGTGGGTTCTTGCTTTTATGCCGTCCCTGCTTTGTATTCACGGCCCAACGCTGAAAAAAATGTACTTTAGCGCACCAATTTCTTACCCACTGGATACCTAAACGCTCAATCAGCGCCACGGCAGCGGACCAGAAGAGGCGCCCAGCGGTGAGCAAGGCAAGCTAGAACTAATTTGCAATTCCGCTTTTGAATAAAAAGGCATAAGATTTCATGGATGCGAGAGTTGAGCGACGAACAGTGGGAACCGATTCCGAAGCATTTTCCCGAGGAGAATCTTCCCGAAAATTGTCCCGGTCGAGAGCCCGTCCCCTCGCGAAAAGTGCTCGACGGCGAAATTGATTCGTGGTCGATGTGACAGACACAAACGAGCTGGTCGCAGCGCTCAGGGTGATTGATGCGGATCCGGCCCGCTTCTTGCCGCGGCACGCCAAGCTGCGCACGGCAGACAACCAAGCGCGCGACCTAGTTCCAATATATAGAAAGATCGTGGCTAACAGTTCCGCAAGAGTCCCACGCGCAGCGGATTCAGTGGCTTGCCCGCTCCGCGAATAGGAAACAGAAGGGCCCGACAAAGTGATCAAGTTCGTAATTTGCGGGATTGAACATAGCGGGACAACACTCATTTCCGATCTTTTTCGCCAGATTGACGGGGTCGACGCCGGATTTGAAGTCGGCGTCTTGTTATGCGATGGGCCGAGATCCTTCAGGGCCATGTCTCCCTTTTCGGAGAACATTCTCAAAGGCTGGAGGCTGACGCCCGAGGAGTTCGGCTATTGTTGCGACACCGATGACTTCGGTGAATTCTATCGGCGGCTCCTAGCGTCCTCCAAAACAATAGCTTCAGGCACATCGACGTCCTTCGACAAGACCCCCCGATATCTGGCTGCCTTGGATAGGTGCATGGAGAAGGTGAATGTGCCGTTCGTGGTCAGCTACAAGGACCCCCGCGCCATCGTGTATTCTGACTTCGTACGCTCGAAAGCGGCCTCTTTCGATGAATGGTTTCCGAAGTACGCGCCAGAGAAACTTAACTACATGCATATCCTTTATAGACAGTACAAATCGGCGGTCCAGCAATCTAAAACCCAACCCTGTTTTATTGCCCTTGAAGAACTTTGCCTAAACGCCCGCCAATCCTGCGAAAGGATTTTCAACCATGTGGGGTATGACTTCAAATTGGAATATTTGGTTTTGAAGAATCTTCGGTACGCTCATAACCGATCGACCTCGATCAGCGCCAGTATACCGTTCGAGTACAAAAAAGCATTTGAATCACAGGTTCAAATGAGAATTCGGGAACAGTTCGCGGCATTCGCGGATTGGTTCTATGACTAGGGCGGATCTACCGCAATAGGCTGTCTCGGCCTAGAATGGTCGCAGTTTTCGTCTTGATGAGCCGTGAGAAGCTCTTAACTCAGAGACATTACTATGCAGCGTCGTAACCTTATGCTTTTGCTCGGCGCTGGCTCGACCCTGAGCGCTATGAGGGCCGAAAGTTTGACCAGCGGAACGCCGGAAAGTGCGAGAATCGTCGGGACCGTCGCCGAACTTCTGCGGCAGGTGGGTTCAGATAATGCCACAGCCATGGTCCTTGGCTATCACGCCCCGGATGACGGGGGCGGTGGCGTATTCTACTGGGACTCGAAGAGCACGGAAAACCCGGACGAGGGCGTTGTGTTTGCTCCTTCGGGAGGGCAGGGATCCGGTCGGTGGCGCCGACTTTTGGATGGAAACTCGGTGTCGGTGCGATGGTTCGGTGCGCGCGGTGATTGGGACGGGCGTCGGGGAACAGACGACAGCACTGCGTGCCAATCCGCACTCAACCATGTTATCCAGCGAGGCGGCCGACTGCATGTTCCCGCCGGCGCCTATCTACTGAATCGCTTGGTTGAATACGAGGGCCCCGATAGGATGCTATCGGTCGTCGGCGACGGCGTCGGGGTCACGCAACTAGTCGTGCCGGAAGGGAGCCACGGAGGTGCTCTGAGCTTACGATTTCAGAATCGGGCGAGCCAGGTGACCGTCACGGACCTGTCCTTCGTTTCCTACGCTGCGGGCGCTGGAACGGCGCTCACCATCAACCAGCCGCCTGGCGGCGATCGGCATAATCGGACCGTGTATCTTGAGAACGTGGAGGTTCGAGGCGCGGACCCATCACTGCATTATTTTCTAAATGGGCTGGACCTAACGGGCTGCTGGCGTCCGTTGCTCGCAGCAGTGGCCGTCGGTGGACCATTCTCGCCGGCGGTCCATGAGAAGCCCTCATCGAACTCGATAATGTACGCCATGCGAATTGGCATCAATCTAGATCAATGTTACGAGCCTGACATACGCGACACCTATGTTTGGTCGTGCCGCGTCGGCATCACGAGCATCAACGATCATGGCCGTCTGCCCGAGGCTTTCAACATACGTAGCTCACGCATCGTGGGCGTCATGACGGGAATTGAGTTTCGGCGAGCCGGGTACGCCCCGACCTTATGGATGCGGGACTGCCACGTAAATTTTGTCGAAACCGGCGTGCACCTTCGTGGATGCCGTCTCATTCTGATCAGTGGGACCGCGTTCTACAACGAGATCGCCGACGCCGGAGTAGTTGCAACCGACATCAGTCTAGACGAATGCCGCGAAACAATAATCGAATCGAATTTCTTCCACCAAGACGGCAATCCGGTTCGAACCCATATAGCAATAGGCTCTGGCGCCGAGAAGACAATGATCATTCAGGGAAATATTTTCAACGCGCAGGCAGAGACGGCAATTCATTTCACCGACACTGAGGATCAGGTCAAGCCGATAACAACCATCAGCGGGAATATTATGTCGGGACGCATCCAGCGACCGATCGTCTATGGGAAATAGGCGCTTAAAGCGTGGACTCGCAGCGGGCTGGATGAGACCGCTCCTTCTCGATGGTTTGCGGTCTTCGCGGGGCTTAAAAACGACCCACCCGCCACAAAGGCGATTGGGCTGTTGGAGATGTCATAAGGCTAGAATTGTTCTGAAATCATGTTTGGCGCCGCGCCGGGTAAAATTCAGCTGAGTTGCCGCAACGGGGGTGAAAGTGAAAGAGCTTTATGAGCAGCTATGGCGCCAGGGCTATGGATCCATTACTGCACCCGAAGCGGAGTTCATCGCTGAAGAGATCGCCCGGCATAAGCCGCGCTCCTTTGTTGAGATTGGCACCGCAACAGGGCTTTCGACTGTGATGATCGCGACCGCCCTCCAGCGGAACGGTCTCAGCGGACTTACGACACTCGACCATTCCAAATATTTTTTCGGCGACAATAGCAAGCTGACGGGCTTTGTTATCGACGATCACTTCGGGGAGGGTGGGGGCGGCATAGGCCGTCTGACTGGCCTCGTAAGCGCTGATCTTCGGGAACATGTAGATCCGGAAATCGGCATGGCGTTTATCGATGCCAACCATGGCCACCCATGGCCAACGATCGACACGCTGATGATATGGCCGCTCATGGCCGAAGGTGCGCTGCTCTTTCACCATGACCTGAGGCTGTATCAGAAATCGAACGACGGCCGCTCAGTCGGCCCCAAGTTCCTATACGACCAGATGCCGGACGAACATAAGCGCCTCATCGATGATGCGGACCGGAACATGTTTTGGATACGCAAGGCAGCCGACCTGCCTCACCTCGCTCGCCGCCTCGCCGACAGCCTGATGCTGCCCTGGGAATCGACAGGTCGGATCGGCCTGCGGGTCGCTCGCAAGATTGCCGACCGTTTGTCCAAGGATTATCCCCCGCTGGTGGAGCAGATGTTTACCATTGGTTTCGATCGCTTTAATGGACGGTAGCAAGGCTACTGCTGATCAACTGGACGGAAAATGTCAAGCAAATTAGCACGAGGGTTGTCTGAATCTTCGCTCATTCTATCAATCATGTACTTACCCCTGCGTATCGTAGACGGGCCTTAGAAGATTGCTTCTGAAACGCTTCGTGGCATGGCAACCTCGAGATGTCATCGGCAGTTATTTTCGCAGTCGGTTGAGTTTGCCCTAGTGGATCGCTATGCCGCGATTGAAAAGACCTGCGCAACGCGCAGGATAAACCAAATATCATTGTCTAGGAGTCAAGCATTCACGAAACATCTGACATCTGCAGTCCCAGCCTATGAAGTGGGCAACTGATTTCTGGATTGGTCCCGGCTTGCCAGGACTTCCTTGTAAAGACTTACTATTTCCTCCGCCTGTTCGCTGGCTTTCCGAATGCCGTTTGGAGTCTTCAGGCCAGCCGTATACTTCTGTGGCGCCCGGTCGATCTCAGAGAGAACTGACAGCAGATCGACATAGGACCCCACTCCTACTACAAAGCCAGTTTCTGGTGTAATGTCGAGCCCGATCGCTCCGCGATCAGACGCCACCACCCAACAGCCAGCCATGACCGCCTCTCGTGTGACAAGCCCATAACTCTCGGGCCAGATGGAGGGGGCCAGCAAGACGTCGGTCTGACTATACAATTCCCCTACGCTGGAGTGAGAGAATTTCCCGCGGAAAGTGACCGGCGTCTTTCCCCATAAGGCGTAGCGTTCCACGCCCGGATCCATCGCATGGTCGATGACGAGGAGCCGCAAGTTCCGGAAATTCCCGCGAAATAGCGCCGCGCGGACAAGGTTATAACCCTTATGAGGACTTGCTCCGCCAATATGCGCCAATCTTACACGCCCGTCCGGCGATGGCTGCCTCGGCTGAATATCGAATTCCGAGACACCGTTCTCGATTACTTGAATGTTTTTGAATCCGCTTCGCAAATAAATTTCGGAAAACGGCTTCGAGACCGGCAAGACTCGCTCAGCTGCGTTCAGATATTCCTGATGCAGTTTCAGTCGTTCGAACGTTTGTCTACCGCCGCGACGGAACTCCTTCCACGGATCGGCGAAATCGTAAGACTGAAATGTTCCGTAATCGTCCACTAGAAATTGCCGGTCCGAAATCCACCAGCCGTCATGGACGGTTACCACATACGGAATGCCTTTGTCACGGAGTACTTTGCATATGCTTACCGTGATCCGCTGAATACAGTGGAGGTGCACAATGTCAGGCTGGAACCGCTCGACGACACCGACGAACTCCTCTGCCATTCGCTCGTCCCAAGCCTTCAAATCTATGTTTGCCTCAGAAGGTGTGGTAACAGCCGTGACCTTCACGCCTTCCCAAAGATAAGCCCTTGGAAAATACGCCTTCGTTCCACCTTCGAGGGTGCAGAAAACCTGGAACTCAAACTCCTCGGAATGGCCTGCCCGCATGTCGCGGAGATTGTCGGCGACTACCCGAGTCGCCCCGCCGATCGACTGCGGGGGGAAGAAGACGTTTACCAGCAGAACTCTCTTCTTCGCGGGATTACACTCCGCCGTTACAGCCGCCAGGATCCGACGAATGTTTTCCGCCATAGACGGGACAGAGTATCTCTCGAGAACAACGTCTCGGGCCGCGCTCCCGATCTTTCGACGACTCGCCGCGGAGGCAACGAGAGAGTCCAAAGCGGAATACCAATCTCGCGGGTCCTTGATCAAAATGCCCGTGACCCCATCGTCGACGACTTCTTGGAAAGTCTTAGTGGCGCTAACGACAGATGGCACTCCCAACATGGCGGCCTCGAGCCACTTAATTTCGCTCTTGGAGTCGCTAAGCTTCCCGGGTTTGAGAACGGCAAGATTGATGTCCATCTCACGGAGAATCTTCCAATAGGTATGAAGGTCCCATATGGGCTCCAGGATTGATATCTGAGAACTGAAGGCAGTTAATGCAGGAGAGAGCGTCATATAACCAAAAATGACCATTTCAATCTTTTCGCGCCATTTCCTAAACAGCTGTTCCAGAGGCAAAGCCAGATTAACTTCGAAATCTTCCTTGTGCGCCCTGGTGCCAGAGCCGTAAAAGATCCGCACTCGGTCCCGTCTACTTCCAGCGGCGCCAGCGAACCGATAGCTGTGCTCGTGAAGTCTGCTAAGCGCATTCCTATGTACGAAGGACCGGCCGCTTACGACCTGTGACTCCATCGCCTTCGCGAGCGTTGGGGTAGACCCTATTGCGTAATCGCAAGCCGACAGCACCGCAGAAAGGAATGCAGTGCCCGTGACAAGCCGGGCATAAACATCATGCGTGATCTGCCCACCGTAGCTCTCGAAGGTATCGGGGAAATAGCTTTGATCAAACATAAGATCATCAATTTCATAAAAGATAGGCAATCCCGCTTCGCGCACCATTGTGACGGCTCGCATCACCTCCCGCGTTGCCGGAGCGCGGTAGACCACGACGGCATCTACTGAGGGTATCTGTCGAGTGAACGCTTCTACATCACTGGTATAGTTGAAAACCTTGCATTTCAGCCCCGCCGCCTCCATCTGCTCGACCTTTTGATCGACCCTGTAGAATTTGCACTGCGGAAGTCCAAGATCCGCCAGAATGGCCAAGACGCCTATCCGATCCCTTGCTACCGCGGCACTGGATCGGGAGGATGAGAGAGGCATCAGCTGCAGTTCACAAACTTCTCGAGCTCGAGTTTTCGCCTGCGAATAAAACTTATTCTGCGCCAGCCATTCGACCTCCTTGAGCACTTCGTAATAGCTCTGTCGAAGGATATCCTCGTGTCGGCGTACGAGACCCCGATCCCCGGGAAATATTGCACGGGCTCGCCACATGGTCTCGCAAGCATCCTTCCACCGTCCGAGCGTTACAAAGCATAGTGAAAGATTTATATACGTCCAAATATTTGACTTCCCCCGCTCGATAGTTTCACGATAAACGCGGACCGCAGTGAAATGGTCATTGAGACGCAGTAGGCAATCCGCGTAATGCCGTAGGCCTAGCGTGTTGTTCGGGTCTTCGCCCAGGACGATTTCGTAGATCCTTTTCGACGTCGCGAGGCGATCTGAAACTGCACACCGATCCGCGGCCGCACGAAATATGTCGCAGTTATTCTTGCTGATCGGGCATCCTTGTCTCCCCTCGGCGAGCCCCTGTTGAATGAAGTGCTGCAGCGCAGCCCAGCGCGAACGCAGGGTCAATCTCAATTCCGGATTCTTCGTCAGATAAACCTCGGCATCGAAACCAGACGGGTACTCGCTGACGTCTGAAAGTGCCAAATTGCTCAAGAAGATCGCCGCATTCGGTGCTACACCCGCGTCGATTCCGATATTGATCCAGCGCAGATAGGCGTCCGCTTTGGAAAGCCCTGAATACTCCGGATTCAGCTCTGAGATGAACGCATGGTCGAAGCCATGGTCAAAGGAAAGAGGCTGGCATTCCTTAACCCCCAATTCCACGAAGTGCCGAATGCATTGCATTAAGTTCTTAATCTGTGAAGCCGTGCTATCCACCACGTAATCAGCGGCATTCAAGTACTTTATGAAAGTCTGGTTCGTAAACCCGTTGCGGATGAGCATCTCGTCGAGAGAAAGATAAACGGTCTCTCGAGCATCTAGTAAGAAACGCTCCAATTCTGCTTCAGGAGGCTGCATTCCGTCGAAATAGACGTCTGCGACGAACTGACTCGAGCTAATCTTATAACTGCGTCCCTCCGCGGCGCCGACTTCAAGGTAGTGAACGACAGCCTCCCACTCGGAGGCGATCTTCTCAGCAATGTCCCGGTTCAACAGTTGGTATTTGTTGGCGGAGAAATCTTTCGGTAGGGCGCCGACCGTCCCTTTAAGATGCTCTAAGAGTTCGACGTGATTGGGGAAGCGTCCTTGCGGCTTTCCAAGCTTCAACCAGTGTTCGAAGGCTGCCGGATCGGCGGTGCCCTCCATATCTGAGTAATATTTTGTGTAAAACTGGGCATCGAAGTAGGTGTTCCAGGAAAAACTCCTACTCGCCTCCGAATCACCTATTGAGACATTAAACTTTAAATTGACTTCATCGCCGGCATGATCGGCAAAATAATATGTATGAATATTGCCGTCACAGAATTCGCTTGGAAAGCGCGCATGAAAGCCGACCTCGGCCCGAGCGTGTCCTGCGTCGGCTACGTCCTTTCTTAACTTTATACACTCGACTCGTTGGACGCATTTACCGTCAATGAATAGATGCAGAGTGGTCGGTTGCGCCGGTTCGTGCTTGTCGTACGCCCACCCGTATATCCCGCTCTCATTCACAATCTCAACGAATCCGATAATTTCCTTAAGGGGCAATTTATTTGGCATCTCAATAACCGCCGGGCGGCTACGTCGGTGGCGACCTTGCTGGTTAGCCATTGTCGATGACCGGTCGCGAGAGATCTCGCACTACAATGCGCTCCGCCGCATCGAGCGCGTGGAGGTAAGAGATGTTCTTGATCAATTGGACCCTCATCCTAGAAGCATTCACAACGTTGAATCCTTTGATCCGCAGGGCGCGCCAACAACTCGCGCGCGGATACTGGTCCGCGGCGGCCGCAAATGAAACGGGTGACGGGCCCTTTTCATCATACAATAAAGGGGCGTTCAGTTGGCTCACCGCGCGCGAATTATGTAATACCCCTCATCTCGGCGCGAGCGAGAAATATCTTAAGTTCTCCTCACAGTCAGAAGATAGCTAAAATGAGCCGATTATCCCTAAAGACGTTACGCTGAAGACCCGCAACATGGCACGCATCGACGTCTTTAGCGTCGGCAGTGTGCGACCAAACGCCGGGACGTGGGTGGCGATGTGGAAGTGCCGCTCGATTCATATGTGCGTCGACGTCCTCCCCCCTGTTTTGAGTAGCGCTTCGGTCTAGAGTCTAACGTCAGGCTTGAACATATCCATGAGATCGACGGAGCGGCTCAGGGGCGAAGACAGAGCTGCCGCCTGCACGGAAGGCCACATTTCTTGGGCTCGCGCCGAGACGCTCAAGGGCAATCAAATGAAGCGCACTGGTAATATGACTTGAGGACAGTTACTTCGAGAAATCAATTGTTAATCTCCAAACGGCCAGTGATATCAAAACGAGCGTATTGTATGCGCGAAGATTTCCTCAGAGCTTCCGAAAAGAGCTTTCGATCGAATTCAAGATAGAGGATATGTCGCATCGAGGGTCTCGTGCGTCCGAATCCGTGTGCCTCGGGAAAATGGATTACACTTTTTGATAGGGTCAATTCAACGATATAAGACATCCAGGTGCACTGATGAAATCCTTGGTTCTGCATATTGGCATTCCGAAGACCGGTTCATCGGCTCTCCAGGTATTCTGGGCGCAGAACCGCGAGGCTCTTTTGGCGCAATCGGTCGACTATTTTTCGATAGGTGAGTTTGCCCTAGGCAAGAGAGGGAAGATATCCGCCGGCAACGGCTCATACCTCGCCCGAAGCTTCT
>Ga0209048_10006961_pt1 | contig 10510 bp, 8 predicted proteins | sample FrelakmetCRP12CR_FD_187146 | JGI IMG/M metagenome (GOLD analysis project Ga0209048, IMG submission 187146) | Freshwater lake sediment microbial communities from the University of Notre Dame, USA, for methane emissions studies - CRP12 CR (SPAdes)... | ecosystem: Environmental > Aquatic >... | reverse complement strand
CGAGGCGACCGGTCGCCGGTACGTCGACATTCCGGCGGACCTCGCGTCGACGGCGGGCATTCCTGCGATCGTGGCCGGGACCGTGTCCGCGCTCGGCAGGATCGACATCCTCGTCAACAACGCCGGCATCATCCGGCGCGCCGATGCGCTCGACTTCACGGAGAGCGACTGGGATGACGTCATCGCCGTCAATCTCAAGTCGGTTTTCTTCCTTTCGCAGGCGGTCGCCAGGCAGTTCGTCGCGCAGGATGGCGGCGGCAAGATCGTCAACATCGCGTCGATGCTATCGTTCCAGGGTGGCATCCGCGTGCCGTCGTACACGGCGTCGAAGAGCGGCGTGGTCGGACTGACCCGTCTCCTCGCGTGCGAATGGGCGAAGCGCCGCATCAACGTCAATGCGATCGCGCCGGGCTACATGGAGACGAACAACACTGCCGCGCTTCGCGCGGACGCCGAGCGCAACCGCGCGATTCTCGCGCGCATTCCCGCCGAGCGCTGGGGGATGCCCGCCGATCTTGCCGGCGCCGTCGTGTTCCTTGCGTCAGCGGCGTCCGATTATGTCCACGGGCACACGCTGGCGGTGGACGGCGGGTGGCTTGCGCGGTAGCGTTGCGAATCGAATGCGACGCCGTCGGGGGCGTCGCGGAGTTCATGAAGGAGACCCTGCAATGCGCATACTCGTCATTGGCGCGACCGGCACCATCGGTCGCGCCGTCGTGGCGGCCCTGTCCGCCGGCAACGAAATCGTACCTGCCAGCCGCAAGAGCACCGCCATCACGGTCGACCTTGCGGAACCGGCCTCCATCCGGGAAATGTACCGTTCCGCTGGCAAGCTGGACGCCGTCGTGTGCGCGGCCGGACAGGCGAAATTCGCCCCACTATCCCAGCTGAGCGATGCGGATTTCCGCTATTGCCTCGACAACAAGCTCATGGGGCAGGTGAATCTGGTGCGGTTGGGATTCGAGCACGTCGCCGACAACGGATCGTTCACGCTCACGACCGGCATCCTCGGGCGATTGCCGATGCCGGGGGGCGCAGCCATTAGTCTGGTAAATGCCGGAATCGAAGGTTTCGTCAGGGGCGCCGCGCTGGAATCGCCGCGCGGCATCCGCGTGAACGCCGTCAGCCCGCCGTGGGTGACGGAGACACTGCTGGCGCTCAAGATGGATCCATCCGAGGGCCTGCCCGCTGCGGTCGTTGCACGGGCGTACGTTCGGAGCGTGACCGGAAAGGACAGCGGGGCAACGCTGGAGCCCTCCGCGTAGCCCAAGGCGCGAACAGTCGAACCACCCGACGCGCAGTCGCGAGCGGCTCCAGGCGACTTTGCGGCCACGCAGTCCGTGGAGCCGGTTGACGCAAGTCAACACGGCCCATCATGGCGGGACCGATTATGAAGGCTTCCCGCGCGAAGGCGGTAGAGGTGCGGCCTTCCCCACTCGGATTTCAAGCAAAGAGGTCGGGACCATGTCAGGTGTGACCCTGAAGAACGTCGTGAAGCAGTTCGGAGCGGTCAAGGTGGTCGACAACCTGTCCATCGAAATCCAGGACAGGGAGTTCGCCGTGCTGGTGGGCCCTTCGGGCTGTGGCAAGACGACGGCGCTGCGCATGATTGCCGGTCTCGAAACCGTCAGCTCCGGCGAGATCTACATCGACGATACGCTCGTCAACGATATGGCGCCCAGGGATCGGGACATTGCAATGGTCTTCCAGAGCTATGCCCTCTATCCGCACATGAACATCCGCGACAACATGGGCTTCGGGCTCAGGATCCGGCAGCTCCCCAGAAGCGAGATCGATGCGCGCGTCGAGGAGGCGGCCGACATCCTCGGTCTAAACGACCTGCTGGAAAGGAAGCCGAAAGAACTGTCCGGCGGCCAGCGGCAGCGCGTGGCGGTGGGACGGGCGATCGTGCGCAAGCCGAAGCTCTTCCTGTTCGACGAGCCGCTCTCCAATCTCGACGCCAAGCTGCGCGTCGCGATGCGCGCCGAGATCAGCAAGCTTCATCGCAAACTAGGTGCGACCATCATCTACGTCACCCACGACCAGGTCGAGGCCATGACGATGGCCGGCCGGATCTTCATCATGAACAAGGGGGTCCTGCAGCAAAGCGGCACGCCGATGGAGGTCTACTCGAACCCGGCGAGCCGATTCGTTGCCGGCTTCATCGGCTCGCCGGCGATGAATTTTGTCGACGCGGTGGCGGTCGAGGCCGACGGCGGCCTCTTCATCGACGCTGGCGGGTTCCGGGTGAAGGCGCCCGAGTCGTTTCGCCCGCGGCTACAGCCGTATATCGGCCGGCAGGTCGTTTTCGGCGTTCGGCCAGAGGATATCGTGGCGCACGATTCCTCGGCGGCGGCAGAAGTCGGAAACACGGTTACGACGTATGCCGAGGTCGTGGAGACGCTGGGCTCGGAGATATTCGCCCACCTGACGTGCGGCCAGCACGCCATCGTCGCCCGGATGGAGGTGCCCGAAATCCCGGTTCGCGTGGGGGAGACGCTGCAGGTCGATCTGAAGATGGTGAAGACGCATGTTTTCGACGCCGAGACGTCCCGGACGATCATCTGAGGGCAGGTCGCGCCGTGCACGAGAGAACGTTCGCCGGATCCCGTTCGTGTGGAGCGCCAGACGAGGCGGTGCCCGCCTCGCCGGTTCCGGCATCGGGCCAGTTTGCTGTAAACGCAGGTCCAAATCACTTCATGGAGGGTCTATGAGAACGGTCATCAGGAAGACGCTGGTTGCGTTGTGTTCACTTTGCTTCGCCGGGAGTGCCGCGGCGCAGGCCCAGACCAAGGAAATTCGCGTGCTGCTCGCGAACCATCCCTACGGCGAGCTGCTCAAGGCGGCGATTCCCGAGTTCGAAAGCGCCACCGGGATCAAGGTCAACGCGGAAAGCCTGCAGGAAAGCCAGCTCACGACCAAGCTGACGACCGAGTTCGCGACGAATTCCTCGTCGGTCGACGTCTTCATGACCCGTCCGCTGCAGGAAGGGAAGATGTTCTACAAGAACGGCTGGTACGAGCCGCTCGCCGGATACGACTTCGCCGACTACCCGAAGAACGTCATGAGCATCGCGACGTTCGGCGCGAGGACCTACATCGTCCCCCTGGTGACCGAGTGGCAGGTGCTCTACTACCGGAAGGACCTCCTCGCCGGCGCCGGCATGAAGGCGCCGGCCAACTTCGACGAGCTGGAGGCCGCTGCGAAGAAGCTCAATTCCGACAGCATTGCGGGCTTCGCCTCGCGCGGAAAGGGCGCGGCCGCGGTCACCCAGCTGTCGAGCTACGTCTACAACTACGGCGGCCTGTATCTCGACAAGGGTGTCGCCGTCTTCGACTCCAAGCCCGCCGTCGACGCGATCCGGTTCTACGGCCGGATGAACGGCACGTACGGGCCCAAGGGCGTGACGTCGATGTCGTGGGAAAACATCATGCCGCTCTTCCAGGCTGGCAAGGTCGCGATGTGGACGGATGCGTCGGTGTTCTATGGCCAGATCATCGATCCCGCCAAGACTCAGCTGGGCGCGGACAAGGTCGGCATCGCCAACTTCCCGGCGGGCCCGAAGACGAATTCTCCGTTCATCGTGACTTCGTGGGGCATGGCCGTCGCCAAGCAGTCGAAGAAGAAGGACCTCGCGATGAAATTCATCGACTGGGCGACGAGCAAGGAGCTCGCCGGCAAAGGAATGCTGGCCAACATCACGATGGCGCGCTCCTCGGTCTGGGAAGACAAGGCGGTACTCGCGAAGGTGAATCCGGGCCTGGTCGAAACGCGCGCCTTCGCGGCGAAGAACGGCTATCCGCTGGACCGCCCGTACATGAGCGCGGTCGGCGAAGCGCGTGACCTGATCGGCGAGCTGATCATCGAGTCGATCAACACGAAGGGCGCGTCGCCGAACCTCGAAAAGATGGCGAAGGAAAGGGTCGAAAAGGTGAACGAGCTCCTCCAGGACACAGGCGAATATGGGAAGTGAGCTTGAGGCGACGCGCAGGCCACCGGCATCGCCGCCCAAGACCGGGCGATGCGGGGACGTCGCATGAACGCAGCGCCGGCCATTCGCGGACATTCCGCCGGATGGCCGGAGTGCGGCCGCCGGCCGCGCGGGCGTCAGAATGCTTGAACGCCGGGGTTGCCCATGATCCATTCGAGCTTCACGGAACGCAACCTGCCGCGATTGTTCCCGCTGCCGGCGATCGTCTTCGTCGCGCTGCTGATGGTCTTTCCGGTTCTCTACACGCTTTTTCTCAGCTTCACCAGCTGGAGCCTCACCTCCGGAATGCCGGCGACGTTCGTCGGCCTCAACAGCTATGCGCGGGTCCTGACGGAGCCTCGCTTCCTGAGCGCGCTCGCCAGGACGTTCGCGTTCACGTTCTTCGCGGTGGCGATCGAGGGTGTTCTCGGCGTCGCCTGCGCCCTCATCCTTAACCGCGCGTTTGTCGGTAAGAGCGTCGCCAAGCTCCTGCTGCTGCTCCCGCTCGTGGCCACGCCGGTCGCCATCGGGATCGTGTTCAATCTCTTCTACGATCCCACCATCGGCCTCGCCAATTTCGTCCTGCAGTCGGTCGGATTGCCTCCGGGCCTGTGGATTTCGAGCGCCACGTCGGTCCTTCCATCGCTGGTGCTCGTCGACGTCTGGCAGTGGACGCCGATGATCACACTCATCGTTCTCGCCGGTCTTGCCGGCATGTCGGAAGAGCCGGTCGAAGCCGCGCGCATCGATGGCGCGAGCGAGTGGCAGATCATCCGCTGGGTCACGATTCCCATGGTCATGCCGGTCATCCTGACGGCGCTGATCCTGCGCCTGATCGACGCATTGAAGACGTTTGACATCATCTACGCCATGACCGGCGGCGGTCCCGGCTACGCGTCGGAAACGCTGAACATCATGGGATTCAAGTACAGCTTCGAGTATTTCCGGATGGGGCAGTCCGCGGTCATTCTCGTCGTGCTGTTCGTCGTCGTCTTCGGCTGCAGCCTCGGCATCATGAAGCTGCGCGCCGCCTCCGAAGCCTAGGCCGACCGTGACTCGCGCCGGCGCCTGAGCAAGCGGACGAGGATTCCCCGATGAGGAAGAAATTCGTCTCGACCGCCCTCTTCTATCTCGTCGTCACCGGGATCGCACTGGTCGTGCTGTTTCCGTTCCTCTGGATGCTGTCGTCGTCGTTCAAGACACAGGTCGACATCATCGCCTGGCCGCCGAAGATCTTCTTCGCGCCGACGCTGCAGAATTACCGGAAGGTCTTCGGGGAACAGGATTTCCTGAAGTATTTCCTGAACTCGACGATCGTCGGCACCGCCGCCGTCGGCGTGTCGCTCGTCCTTGGGCTTCCCGCCGCCTATTCGATCGCGCGGTTCACGCAAAGGAAGCTCGCCGTGTTCATTCTCCTGGCGCGTCTCATGCCGGGGATCTCGTTCCTGATGCCGTGGTACATCGTCTTTTCGCGGCTGGACCTCATGGACAGCTACACCGCTCTGATCCTGAGCCACATCCTCATTGCGCTGCCCATCGTCGTCTGGATCATGTCGAGCTACTTCAGCACGATTCCGCCCGAGATGGAGGAGTCGGCGATGGTGGACGGCGCCACCCGCCAATACGCCTTCTGGAAGATCATCCTGCCGCTGTCGGGCCCCGGCATCATCACCGCGACGACGCTGTCCTTCCTCTTTTCCTGGAACAACTTCATGTTCTCGCAGGTGCTCAGCATGGAAAAGACGAAGACGCTCCCCATCGCGGTCTACAACTTCCTTTCCTATGCCGAAGTCGATTGGGGCGGCGTGATGGCAGCGGCCGTCGCGATCATGGCCCCGGCAATAGTCTTGACGATGATCTTCCAGAAGTACGTGGTGAAGGGGCTGACGATGGGCGCTGTCAAGGGTTGAGAGGCGCTCGGACCCGTCTTCATCGCGCGACCGGGCCGGCCTCACGCCCGTACCATTTCCGCTTCGGCAAGACAGGGCCTCGCCCGCAATGAGGTTGGCGCGCCCTTGACGTTCACTCGTCTCGATGGATCGGACAGACGCCTGCTTGTCGCGAGGCCGAAAGCGATGTACGTAGACGATGTTGAAACCGGATGCAAGATTGAAGCGACGTGCGACCTGCATCGAGCTCACGCAGAGTTCGATGTACCGTGATTGTTTCCGTATATCTTCGTTGCAGCCTTTGGCAAGCGCTGCAAATCATTGATTTGCCGACCAGGGCCTGGAGCAGCTGATTGGCCGACGTCGTGCCGTCATGAATCCGCGGCAGCTCCGGTCAGGGATGACGCCGGTGGTCGATTGTGCGGGCGACACCCTTGAGCGAAAGCTCCGCCGCGCGATGACAGCTGACGAAGTGGTCGGGGGCGATCTCCTCCTGTACCGGCGCCTTCTCGCGGCAGACGGCCTGCGCATACTGGCACCGCGGATGGAAATGACAACCCGGCGGCGTGTTGGCCGGGTCGGCCACTTCGCCCTGGAGGACGATCCGTTCGGAGCGAAGGCGCGGATCCGGCTTGGGAACCGCGGACAGCAGCGCTTCGGTGTATGGGTGCCTCGGTGTCGCGAACAGCTCCTCGGTGGGTGCGGTCTCCACGATCCTGCCGACGTACATCACCGCGACGCGCTCGCTGATGTGCTTGACGACGCTCAAGTCGTGGGCGACGAAAAGATAGGTGAGCCCGAGTCGCTCCTGAAGTTCGAGGAGAAGGTTCAGGATCTGCGCCTGGACCGACACGTCGAGTGCCGAGACGGGCTCGTCGGCGACGACCAGACGGGGGTTGAGCGCAAGCGCGCGCGCGATGCCGATGCGCTGGCGCTGGCCGCCCGAGAAGGCATGCGGGTAGCGCCGCATGTATTCCGGCCGCAGGCCGACGAGGCGAAGCAGCTCCACGACCCTGTCCGTTCTCTCCTGCGCGTTGCCGACGCCATGGACGAGCAACGGCTCGCCGACGATGTCGAGCAGGGTCATCCGCGGATTCAGCGACGAAAACGGGTCCTGGAAGATCATCTGCATCTGCCGCCGGAGCGACCGCAGCCTGTGCTTCGGAACGGTTGCGACGTCCAGCACTTCGTCGTTGTCCGACAGAAGAACCTGGCCGGCGGTCGGCGTGATGGCGCGCAGAATGCAGCGCGCGGTCGTGGTCTTTCCGCAGCCGCTCTCTCCGACGAGCGACAGCGTCTCGCCCCGATTGAGGAAGAACGTCACGTCGTCGACCGCCTTCACGTGGCCGACGGTCTTCTGCAGGAGCCCCCTTCGGATCGGGAAATACTTCCTGAGCCCCCTGACGTCGAGGAGCACGGACTTTGCCGGGCTGGCGTCGCCGTTCGTCATTGGTAGAGAAAACAGCTTGCCGTCCGTCCTTCACCGACCGCAAGAAGCGGCGGGTCTGCGGTGTCGCAGCGGCCGGGAATGAACGAGGCGCACCGGGGATGGAAGGGGCAGCCGGTCGGCCGGTTGAACGGATGGGGAATCGACCCGCTGATGGTGGGAAGCTTCAACCTCGGCACCGACTCGATGCTGGGAATCGATTGAAGCAGCGCCTTCGTATACGGATGCTTCGGATCGTGGAAGATCTCGTCGACCGTTCCCTGCTCGACCACCCGGCCGAGGTACATGACGACCACGTCGTCGGCCATCTCCGCGACCACGCCGAGGTTGTGCGTGATGAGCATGATGGCCATTCCCCGTTCCTGCTGGATCTTGCGCAGCAGATCCAGGATCTGCGCCTGCGTGGTGACGTCGAGCGCGGTGGTGGGCTCGTCGGCGATGAGGAGCCGCGGATCGCAGGAAAGCGCGGCCGCGATCATCGCCCGCTGGCGCAGCCCGCCGGAGAGCTCGAACGAGTACTCGTCGATGCGCCGCTCCGGCTTCGGGATGCCGACGCTGCGCAGCGCCTCGATTCCCTTCTGCCTCGCCTCCTTCTTGCTGACGGCATTGTGGAGACGGACCGCCTCGATGATCTGCGCGCCGACCGTGTGAACCGGGCTGAACGAGGTCATCGGCTCCTGAAAGATGAGGCCGATGTCGCCCCCGCGGATCGAGCGTATCTCCCGGCTGTTGGCCTTGAGCTTGACCAGGTCGATTTCCGACCCGTCGGCGCGGGTCAGGAAGATCTCGCCTTCGACGATCCGGCCCGGATGATCGACGATGCGAAGGATCGACTGCGCGGTGACGCTCTTCCCGCAGCCGCTCTCGCCGACGATTCCGAGCGTCTTTCCCGGGAAGACGTCGAACGAAGCGCCGTCGACGGCCCGGGTCGTTCCCTCGTCCTGAAAGAAGCTCGTCTTCAGGTTCCGCACCGACAGAAGCGGCTTGCCGTTCTTCTGCATGATCGGTCCGGTCCCTACAGATAGGGATCCGCCGCATCCCGTATCCCGTCGCCCATGAAATTGAACGCGAGGACCGCGACGATGACGAAGAACGACGGGATGAGCAGCCAGGGCGAAATGACCAGGGCCTGGATGTTCTGGGCATCCTGGAGCAGGACGCCCCAGCTTATGGCGGGCGGCCGCAGGCCCAGCCCGAGAAAGCTCAGCGAAGTCTCGCTGATGATGATCGCGGGGATCGCCAGCGTCGTCGCCGCGATGATGTGGCTGATGAACGAGGGCACCATGTGGCGGAAGATGATCCTCGACTTGCTGCAGCCGACGAGCTCGGCCGCCATGACGAAATCCTCCTCCTTCAGCGAAATGAATCTGCCGCGAACGACCCGGGCGAGCTCGGTCCAGCCGATGAGGGAGATGATGATCGTGATGGCGAAGTAGACCTTCACCACGTCCCAGTCGGCGGGCAGGGCCGCTGCGAGGCCCATCCAGAGGGGAATCGTCGGAATCGACCGGAGGATTTCGATGATGCGCTGGATGATCGTGTCGACCACGCCGCCGAAATAGCCGGAGATTCCGCCCAGCACGACGCCCAGCACGAGGCTCAGGGCCACGCTGACCAGACCGATCGTCATCGAGGTCCGCGTCGCGAACATGAGCCTCGACCAGAGGTCGCGCCCCTGCGTGTCCGTTCCCATCAGGAACAGCGACTCGCTCGCCTTGGCACCCTCCACGGCGATCAGATGGCGGTCGGTCGGGATGAAGCCCAGCAATGCGTAGGGCTCTCCCCGGCCGAAGAACGTGACCGGAATCTTCCGGCTCGTGTCGGGAACGTAGACGCGCTTGAACGTGAGCGGGTCGCGCGTTCCTTTCAACGCGTAGACGAACGGGCTGAACCGGCCGTCGTCGATCCAGTGGATCGCCTGCGGCGCCATCAGCGATCGCTGGGCGTCCGATTCCTGCGGATCCACATACGCGAAGAAGTCGGCGAACGCGGCGACCAGATAGAAGGCGATCAGGATGATCGTCCCGGCCGCGGCGAGCCGGTGCTTGCGGAAGCGCCACCACATCAGCTGCCATTGGGTGGCGACGGCGACCCGCTCTTCCGCCAGTCCCCCGGCTTCCCGCGTTGCGGCGAATTCCGCGGTCACTGCCGCCCCAGCCGTATTCTCGGGTCGACCCACATGAGCAGCAGGTCCGAAATGAACGTCCCGATGACGGTCATCACCCCCAGCAGCAGGACGATGGTTCCGGCCAGGAACATGTCCTGCGCGATCAGGGCCTTCAGCAGGAGCGGGCCGACCGTCGGCAGGCTCAGGACGAGAGACACGATGATGCTCCCGGAGACCACGTACGGAAGGAGGTAGCCGATCGTGCTGACGAATGGATTGAGGGCGACGCGGACGGGATAGCGCATGATGACCCGGTATTCCGAGAGCCCTCGGGCGCGGGCGGTCATCACATAGGGCTTCCTCAGTTCGTCGAGCAGGTTCGACCGCATGATGCGGATCAGCTGGGCGGTTCCGGCGACGCCGAGGACGACGGCCGGGATCGGCAGGTGCTTCGCGAGGTCCCACACCTTCGCCATGCTCCACGGAACTTCGACGAAATCAGGCGAAAAGAGGCCGCCCACGTTCGCGCCGAACCAGGCGAAGCCGACGTACATGACGATGAGCGCCAGCAGGAACCCGGGAAAGGCGAGCCCGATGAAACCGACGAACGTGAACACGTAATCCAGGAACGAATACGGGTAGACCGCGGAATAGATGCCGATGGGCAAGGCCAGGGCCCAGGTGAAGATGATCGCCGCCACGGAAATGACCATGGTCAGCGTAAGACGGTCCCCGATCACGTCCGAGACTGGCCTCCCCCATTCCATCGCCATGCCGAAGTTGCCCTGGAGCATGAGCCCCATCCACTTCGCGTACTGGACCGTGATCGGCCGGTCGAGACCCAGCTGCTCGCGCAGCGCGTTCGCCTCTCCTTCGGAAACCGCGCTGCCCGACGCCGACATCGAGGCGATGTACGTCGTCACGTAATCGCCGGGCGGCAGGTGGATGATCATGAAGGACAGGACCGAGATGGCCCAGACCGTCAGCACGGCGAGCAGCAAGCGGCGAACGACGTAAGCGAGCATCACGGACCCCGTATCCGGACAAGCGACCGCCCGAGCGCCGGTCGGCGTCCGGGCGGAGAAAGGCCGCCCGCC
>Ga0209048_10006960_pt1 | contig 10513 bp, 7 predicted proteins | sample FrelakmetCRP12CR_FD_187146 | JGI IMG/M metagenome (GOLD analysis project Ga0209048, IMG submission 187146) | Freshwater lake sediment microbial communities from the University of Notre Dame, USA, for methane emissions studies - CRP12 CR (SPAdes)... | ecosystem: Environmental > Aquatic >... | reverse complement strand
GGGGGAGGGCCGCCACTTGGTAACCCTTTCCATCCCCGCGCTGGCTTCAAGACGATTTCTTTTAGGCTGCCGCTCTCGACGTTTCGATCCGAGGTATACGCTTCAGCAGCGGCCAATTCAAACGGACAAGCGTTATATGCAGGGCCGGCATTTCCGTCGATAATATAACCGTTCTTGAGTCGCGAGGGCATGCTGCCAGGATAGTGCAAAACCGCGCTCCTCAGCCCCTGGCGCTCAGCCGCCTCCCAAATGGTTTCCGCATTGATACCTAAAGAGGTCAAAGAAGAGACGTCCTCGCCGTCGGGCATACGGATAAACCAAGATGAGGCGCCATGGACCCCGCTTTGGGCTCCTGTGCTGATTGCTGCCCAGTTATTGGGGGTCCAGCAAGGGAAGGAAGCAAGCGCCTGCCCGTAAGAGCTTCGCCCAAAAAGCTTTGCCAGCGTGGGGACGGATCCTTCCTTTATGAAGTGTTCTGTAAGGGGCAGAACCATCTGATCAATACCCATCACATAGATTTTCCCTTTAGCCATAATTACCTCCTTTTCCTTTCCATTTGTTCTTAACCTTGACGATCAAATATTTCGAAACAATACGTCTAATCGCATATTGCTCCGGCTCCAAAAGAATTTACGCCCGATAAATACACTCCCTATGCTGACTTTATAAACAAAGAATTCGGATGGTCATTTTTTAGATTTGTCAAACGCTCCAATACCGTTAAAAGATTCCAAATCTTCCATCCTGGTTATTTTCTTTACCCTTTGAAATATTTTTGTTCTACGCTTCTCCTCCATCCTCTGAGCGATGGAAGAAACCGTGATGGCGGCGATAGCTTCCCCCTTTTTATTGAATATGGGAATTCCCATTGAAATAACCCCTTCATGGAAAAGTCCTTCGCTGACCACATATCCAATTTGTCGTGATTCAGAAGCTAAAGATCGAATATGTTCCAGGCTCAAATTTTTATACTGGGGATACCTGCGCGCATTAGCCAACAAAATGGATTCCATTTGATCGGGAGGAAGGAAGGCCATCAATGCTAAACTCCCAGCACCAATTCCCAGTGGTCTCCGGATGCCAATATCTATGGGGACGGTGCGAATGGGAAACTTACCCTCCACCCGATCAATACAAAGAGCATCGTTCCCTGAGCGAATTAGGAGAAAAACAGTATCTCCTATTTCATGAGCGATTTTCTCCAATGCTGTGCGGAACTGGTGGCGAATGGTAAATTGATGGGCAGACCCGGCAAGGATGTGGAGCTCTAGCCCAAGGTGATACCGTTTTGAAACCTGGTTGTGCGTGATGAAACCTTCCTGGGCTAATACGGAAAGCATGCGGTGCGCCGTGGCCACATGGAGATCGGATTCGCGGGCGATTTGGGAGAGGGTCGTCCCTTGGTCATTATGGAACCCCACGGCGCGAAGCAAGGCGATGGCCCGATGAATGCTCTGCGCACCCTTGCGGCTGGACTTACCTTCCTTTTCATCTCGCCTTCGTTCAGGCACTCTGCGGTCTCCCGTCTCCAATCTATCAGAAGGACGGTAATAATGTATCTATTTCCCTGCGGCCTGTCAACAATAAATATCACATTGTAATAATTATTTATCATATTGTGAGAATAACAGCAATTCCGTTGAGTCATTTATTTACACTCCCATCAATGGGAAGGAAAAAATCACCTTTCCAGATAGGAACCAAATTAAACTCTATTATTTGAGGAAAAGGTTTTTGCCGATGATCTAATATCTATTATTTTAAGGCCAGGCCCGGTCGCTGCCGGCCTATGATTCTTAAGGCCAAAGGAGAAATCAGGAGGATGAAGGAGATCACCACAAAGATCGCCGCAATGGGGCGGGTGAGAAAGATCAACGGGCTCCCGCCGGAAATGATCAGGGACTGACGGAAGGCGTTCTCAAACATGGGCCCCAAAACGAAGGCCAGGACAAGGGGAGCGGGTTCATAATCGTACTTTTTCATCAGATACCCCAAAATGCCAAAGAGGATCATGATATAAACATCCTGGACATTGTTCCCTACCGTATAGGCCCCGATGAGGCAGAAAAGAAAGATGAAGGGAAAGAGAATGGAATAAGGTATCTTGAGCAGACGGACCCACATACCGATCAGGGGCAAATTCAAAAGAAGAAGCATGGAATTCCCGATATACATGCTCCCCACGACACCCCAGAATATCCGCGGATGCTCTTCAAGCAGTCTCGGCCCGGGGGTGACTCCATGGATCATCAGGGCACCCATCAAAATGGCCAGGACGACATTGCAGGGTATACCCATCGTCAGCATGGGAATGAAAGCTCCCTGGGCCCCCGCATTATTCGCCGACTCCGGCCCTGCAACCCCGCGAATCTCCCCTTGACCGAAGGCCTCGGGGTGTTTCGCGATCCTCTTTTCCATGGCATATGAAATGAAGGAGGCAATCAATCCACCGCCACCCGGGATTAAGCCGAGGAGAAACCCAAAAATGGATCCCCTGGCAATCGGCCCTGAAGAATCCTTCCAATCCTGCTTGGACGGGAAAAGGTCGTGCAGCTTCGTCTGAAAAACCTCCCGGGCCGCCTCTGACCGCTCTAAATTCAACAAGACCTCGGATATTCCGAACAATCCCATAGCAATCGGGACAATGTCAAAACCGCCGACAATGGTGGCGATCCCCAGGGTAAACCTCTCTCGACCCGTGACAATATCCGTGCCGATGTAGCTGACCAGCAGACCCACGATGGCCATCATTAATGCCTTAGCCATCGATCCGCTGGAAAGGTAAGTGACCATGGTCAACCCTAAGAAGACCAGGCCAACGAACTCGGGGGGACCGAATTTCAAGGCAAACCCGGATAGAGGCGGGGCCAGGACCATTATCATGATTGTCCCGAAGGTTCCAGCGATGAAGGAACCAAAAGCCGCGATTCCAAGGGCCGGCCCAGCCCTCCCTTTAAGGGCCATACGGTACCCATCAAGACACGTAACGACCGAGGCGGCTTCCCCGGGGACATTGATCAATATGGAGGTTGTGGATCCGCCGTACATGGTGCCGTAATAGAGGCCGCCCAGCATAATGATGGCCGACTCGGGGGGCAGCTTGAAGGTTATGGGAAGCAGCAGAGAGATGGAGGCCGCAGGTCCCAACCCGGGAAGCACACCGACAAAGGTACCCACCAGACAACCCAAAAAGCAAAGAAACAAATTCATGGGTTCCAGGGCGACTTGAAAAGCTAAGTAAAAATGGTTTACAAAATCCATCTGACTCCTCTATGTATGGCCCGCCTTAGAATCCAAGCAATCCTTTAGGGAGTTGCACTTCCAGCAAGACCACAAAGAGCAAGTACGATAGGACGGCGGTAAGGAACGCCAGCACCGCGATGGTCCGCCACCCCTTCGGCTCCATGATCCGGGCTACGAAGAACATGAAGAGGAATGTGGTAAGGAGGTATCCCGCATACTCCATGGCGATCCCGAACGCGAACAAGGCGATTAGGGCAAGCAGTATTTTCCTGAAGCTATCGCGTTCCGGAAAGAAATTGCTGCCCTCTCGCATTTCTCTCTTGCTTAGAGCGGGAATGAAGACAAAAACGGAAACGAAAATCAAGGCGAGACCGGAAAAGAAAGGAAGGAATCCTGGCCCCGGCACGCCTCTTCTCATCAGGCCCTGCTGCAAGGCGCCCGCCACAAAGAGGCCACCCAGGGCCATCCAGATTATACTACTCACCAGATCCCGATTCTTCATGTTCTCGTGCCTCTTAAAAAAGTCGTCTCTTAACCACCCCTAAAATTGATGAATTCGTAAAAAGTCGTCACTCCGGTGGAAACCGGAGTCCAGAGAATTTATACCGATTTGAAAAGGCTGGATTCCGGCGCCTGCCCCGGACCCGATCCGGGGTTCGCCGGAATGACGAAAAATCGCATTTCCGGACTTTTTACGAGATCATCAAAATTTGCATGTTTCAATCTGCAATTTTCAGTTTTTAATGCAAATTAGCGGTTCTCTTCAAAACGCTACATCATTTATACATTTCCACCAGTTTCGGCCCGAATTCCTTGTCGAAATTCTGTAACTCCGCCTTCATTTTTTCGGGCAGGCGATAATCCACGGTATATAGAAGTTGTTCCTGGGCCATTTTGATAAACTCGGGATCCTTCGCGGCTTTTTCGATCACCTTCGTGATCGTGTTAACCAGGTTCGTAGGAAGTTTTGGGGGTCCCCAGATCGAACGGGTCAGATTGATGGTGCCCCCGATTCCCAGTTCCTTAAATGTGGGAACGTCCGGGATGGCCTCCATTCGTTTATCGGTGGAAACCGCGAGTCCTCTGGATTTTCCCGCACGAATCATGGTGATGGCTTCAGGCGGCTGACAAACCCGGAAATCGACGTGGCCCCCGAGAAGGGCGATTTTGCTGGGACCGGCTCCGGCAAAAGGCACATACCGTGTTTGAATGCCCGCCGCTTTGGTGATGTCGTTCATGATGAGTTCCATCATTCCTCCGGCCCCGGGACCCCCGCAGGACAGTTTGCCGGGATTTTCCTTCGCCGCCTTCACTAAATCCGCCCAGGTTTTGAATGGAGATTCGATTCGTGCCTCGACAAAACCGTAGGGTTCTGAGGTGACGTTGCCGATGGGCACCATCTGCTCCCAGGCTTTGGAATCATAGGTCTTGGAATAGTAATAGGCCAGCCAGGATTCCGTGGTGGAAAAAATCAGGGTGTATCCATCCGGTTTCGCCTTCATCAGCTCCATCGTTCCCACTTTGGTTGTTCCGGCGGGGATATTATCAATCAGGATCTTTTGGCCCAGAACTTTTTCAAAGGCCGGCTGGAAAGCCCGGCAAAGGACGTCATTTCCTCCCCCCGCGCTCCAAGGAATAATCATGCGGATCGGCTTTTGCGGGAAATCGGCCGCCATCCCAATTGTTCCCCATGAAAAAAGAACCAGAAACCCCCAAATCAAAATTTTGATCCCCATCTTTTTCATCGCCTTTCCTCCTTTTTTTCGCATCTATTGTTGATTTGGATTCGGATTAGAGCGGTCTCCCCAGACCACGTGCGCTTCACCATGACCTGGACCAGTTCGTTGTTAGGATCCAGCAATTTCTAAAACGTTTCTTCGATTTGCTTGCTTTCAGTACATGACCGCTCCTGCAGAAATGTTGATATCCTGACCGGTCATCATGGCCGCATCTTCCGTACACAGGAAAGCGACGACCGCCGCGACATATTTCGGGTCTATAAAACTCCGGAGGGGGGAGAAATCAACCCGTTCCGCAATCACCTGCTCCCGGGTTTTTCCGGTGAATTTCATGATCCCTTCGTATACCTGATCTTGACGCTTCCCGGTCACTGCCCCAGGACAGACCGCGTTTACGCGAATCTTCCATTTTCCCACTTCGGCTGCCAGGGTGCGAGTCAGGCCGATCACCCCCATTTTGGAGGTTGCATAAGGGGTTCTCTGGGTCAAGGGGCGCTTTCCGGTTATGGAAGAGATGTTCACGATGGAACCCTTCCCCTGGGTCTTCATTGGGGGAATGGCATATTTGCAGCACAAAAAAATCCCCCTTAGATTCACGGCCATTGTAGCTTCCCATTCCTCCAGGCTGATATCCTCAATGTTCTTAACCGGCCCCATCACCCCCGAGTTATTCACCAAAATATCAATCCGATGATCCTTATTTAATGTGGCTTGAATAAGGTTGGCAACCTGGGTTTCGGAGGAAACATCCGTGGGAATCACCCGGGCTTTCCGCACCCCAGCATTGGCAATCATTTCGGCTGTTTCCCATGACCCCAATTCATTAATGTCGGCAATCACAACCATGGCGCCTTCTTCCGCCAGGCGCAAAGAAATCTGCCGGCCGATGCCTTGACCCCCGCCGGTCACAACGGCAATTTCGTTCTCCAAGCGCATTTTGGATCTCCTCTTGTGAATCGTTTGAAAAACGCTGCCCTATTGCAGTCCGCTTTCATATATGGGAAAAAAATCTCTTTGTCAAGAATTTTGAGCAGAATTTTGAGCGATGCCTCATCTGACCTACCTGATTATGCCGGCTGGCGGCGGGGAAAATAACAGGGTTCCGCTACCATCCCGCCCATTTATCCTCTTCCGATCTTCGTAGCCATTTGATATATATATTGAGGCAGGAAGATTCGGTAACAAAAGGAGGGCGATTCTGTGGATTTTTCACCTTTGTTTGAGCCTTTGGTGATCGGCCAAGGCGCCAAAAAACTTACGTTAAAAAATAGAATGGTGATGGCTCCGATGGTAACGTGCTTTGCCAACAGTCTGGGGGAGGTTACTCCCCGGATGATAGATTACTACGTGGAAAGGGCCAAAGGGGGAATCGGAACGATCATTGTGGAGGCTATGGATATAGATGAGCGGATGCTTTTCAACCGTTTGGGAGTTTATCATGACCGGTTTATTAACGAGCTTGAGAATCTTGCCACAAGTATCAGAGAAAAGGAGACTGTGGTTATCGCCCAAATTTTTCATACGGGCCTGCGCGGGAACCTCCCTGGGCCCGATGATTTATCAGTCGCCCAGATCCGGCAATGCGTAGAATTATTCAGCAAATCTGCCGAGCGCGTAAAAAAGGCAGGATTCAGTGGGGTTATGATTCATGGAGGCCATGGATATCTGATCAGCTCTTTCCTTTCCCCTCTAACCAACCATCGGCAAGATGAATATGGAGGCGGCCATTTGCCAAGAGCCAAGTTTGCCGTAGATGTAATAGAATCCATCCGTAAAACCGTGGGAGAAGACTTCCCCATTTTTTTTCGAATGAACGGAGAAGATTACCTTCCGGGTGGATTTACCGTGGAAGATGCTATGGCTACGGCTCCCCTCATCGAAGCAGCAGGAGTTGACGTGATTTCGATTGGCGGTGGAGTAGGACCCATTGCCCAAAATCCTTCGCTGGGTAATGAAAAATCTTTTTCCTACCTGGTTATGCCGATGCGTTTTCCTCGGGGATGTCGAGCGGAGGTGGGGGCAAAAATTAAAAAATTGTTAAAGATTCCCGTGAGCATTTCCGGAAGGATCAACGATCCTATCATTGCCCACGATATAATTATCCAAAAGAAGGCAGACTTGGTTGACCTGGGACGGCAGATGATCGCCGATCCCTATTTTCCGCAAAAGATTGCCGACGGCCGCATAGATGACATCCGCGAGTGCATCGCCTGTAATTATTGCCACGGCAAAAGAATGCGAGCCTTCAAGCAACTTCGGTGTGCCATTAACCCATTGGCGGGGCGAGAAGCCGAGGTAAAAGATATAAAACCATCTCCGGCAAACGAAAAGGTGATGATCCTTGGCGGCGGAATCGCAGGTATGCAGGCCGCCATTGGGTTAAAGCGAAGAGGATGTCGGGTTTCCCTTTATGAAAAGAGTGATCGTTTAGGCGGGCAAGCCCTGCTGGCCGCTCTGCCTCCCCATAAGGAGGAAATCGATCATTTCCGCGATTTTTTAGTAAGACAAGTTCAGAAGCTGGGAGTCAAAGTCAATCTTAACTGCGAGGTTACCCCTGAACTCATAATTCGAGAAAACCCGTCGGCAATAATCATTGCCACTGGAGGAAAACAAATTTGGCCGCAGCATATCCCTATGGATGAGAAAATGAAATGCCATTATGCGTGGGATGTATTATCCGAGAAAGAAAAGAATTTGGGCAAGAAAATCGTCGTCCTCGGAGGGGGCTTTGTGGCCGCAGAAATTTCAGACTATATTTGCGAAAAAAAGTTAGCCGATGAGGTCACGATTGTGGAGATGAGAGAGGCGATCGCCCTTGATTTAGAGCCTATTTCCCGGCAGGGACTAATTGAGAGTTTGCAGAATTTCGGGGTCAAAATGATTCCCCATTTTCTCATTGAGAAAGTGACGGCAAATGAAGTAATTGGCCAAGACTTGAAATCCAAGGATAAGAAAAAAATTGAAGCGGATTCGGTTATCATTGCCTTGGGGACAGAATCCATTGATTTTCCGATTCAAGCCATCCAGAACAAGGGCCTAAAAATTCTTTGTGTCGGAGATGCCCAAGGGCCGAGGGGAATCGCGGAAGCAGTAAGGGAGGGTTACCTGGCAGGAATTTCGATTTAAATACGATGGATTGAGATTCATTCCCAAACTGATTCGATTCGTATGAAAAACCACATCCTTTTCAGAGATTTTTCTTGACTTCCATGAGTCATTGACCAAATAATTTATTGCTTTAATCCAATCCGCCGGAAAATAACTTAGAGCTTATCCTTAAATAAGCTGCTGTCATTAAATCCCTCTTTGAAAAAGGGGGACATAGGGGGATTTGCTTTGCCCCGCTTTGAGAAAATCCCCCCAACCCCCCTTTACAAAGGGGGGAAGATTATTTACGGACAACCTCTTAAGCCCTCGAGTATTTTTGCTCGGAAGAAATTTATATAAGGAAATGGCATTTCCGGGTAATGTTTTTTGGTTTCAGCTGTTACGCTATGCGCCATGCTCAATGCGCTATGCGATTCTCTATCCAAGGAGGGTAAGAACTTGAAAAAGGGAGTTATGACTTTGGCAAAAGTGTTTTTGGCGATTTTCCTTCTTGCCCCGGCAATATGGGCGGCAGACAAGCCACCCGTTAAGATCGGGGTTGTGCAACCCCTGACGGGGCAAGGGGCCAACGTGGCCAAAAGCTGGATTGAGGGGATGAATCTGGCAGTGGATATGATCAATAAGGAAGGCGGAATCCTTGGAGGCCGGAAGGTCGAGATGGTGGTGGAAGACGATCAATGCATCCCCGCCCAGTCTATCGCGGCCACCAAAAAGCTCATTTACGAAGATAAGCTCAAAGTCATTCTGGCGGCCATGTGCTCTTCGGCGACGATCGCCGATGTTCCCATCACCAAGGAAGCCGGGATCGTTCAAATTGTTTCTCTTTCTTACGCGGACTCAATCACCGAAATGGGCCATCCGCTCCTTTTTCGGACCTGTACCACCAACAAGATCTTAGCCGATGGGATGGCCTATGAGATCGCCCAGGAATTTAAGGTTAAGTCCATGGCCTTCTACTCCATCAACGATGACTATGGGCGGGGGCTTGTGGAGCAAACCAAAAAAGTTTTTGAAAAACTGGGCACGCCCAAGACTCTTTTCGAAGGGTTTTTTGAATTTAAGGACCGGGACTTTTCCTCCCCCATCACCAAGATGAAGGGCCTCAAGCCGGAAGCTCTCTACATGATCGCCCGGTTCCCGCAGAATGCCCAGATTTTGAACCAGATGGCCGAGTTGGGGTTCAAGCCCAAGCTCTTCGGTCCGATCAATCTGGTGGCCGATGATTGCATCGGGGCAGCCGGCAAGAATGTCGATGGCGCCTACGGGGTCGTAAACTGGGCGAATGAACTGGATACTCCCGCAGCCAAGAAGTATGTGGCTGGCTTTAAGGCGAAATACGGGAAATTGCCCGAAGACGATTTTTCCAAGTGCGGGTACACGGGAACGATGGTGGCAGCCATGGGGATCGATAAGGCCGGAACGGATCAGGATCCCCAGAAGATCGGGGCGACACTCCGGAATTTGAAATGGGATGCGCCCAATGGCCCGCTTTCTTTTGATGCCAAAGGGCAAGGGACCAAAAAAGTATATATCGTTCAGGTAAGAAACGGGCAGCGAGTTTTGGTGAAATAATCTGGGAATCATAGGACGCAGACGCGACCTCAGCTTTGATAGCGGCGGGACGGTGATCTGCGTCCTCTTTTTTATTCAAGAAAAATATGGAACTTTTTCTTCAACAACTCGTTAACGGCTTGGTCATCGGGATCATTTATTCCTTGGTGGCCATTGGGCTCACGGTCATTTATGGAATCTTCGATATCATCAACATGACCCAGGGAACCTTTTTCATGATCGGAGCCTTTGCCGCTTACTTTTTGACCAAATATTTCGGAGTCAGCTACTTTCTCTCGATTCCCCTGGCGATGATCGTAACCGGGGTCATGGGTATTCTGGTCGAACGCTCATCGGTAAGGACCCTGCGGGGACAACCCAACATCGTCTTCCTTCTTTCCACCATGGGCCTCATGGTGATGCTGGAGAATCTGGCGATGGTCATTTGGGGGGCTACCCCCCGACAGTTGCCCAGCCCGTTTGCTCCCGAACCCGTCATCATTCTGGGTGTGTTCTTAACCCGGCAGAAGATCTTTCTTTTCTTTTGTGCCGCAATTATGATTCTGCTGGTCAAGCGGTTCATCGCGAGCTCCCGGATCGGCCGGGCCATGCGGGCTGTGGCCACGGACCAGAATACGGCGGCGCTGATGGGCATCGATGTCGACAGGGTTTTTATTGTAACCTTCGGGATCGGAGCGGGTCTTTCGGCAGCCGCGGGGGTTTTGCTGGGTCCGATCTTTGACATCGAGCCGGCGATGGGGCATCTCACCCTCATAAAGGCCTTCATCGTGGTAATCATGGGAGGGATGGGCAACATCACCGGGGCTCTTTATTGCGGGTTGATCCTCGGAGTTACGGAAAGCATGGGTGCC
>Ga0209048_10006959_pt1 | contig 10513 bp, 7 predicted proteins | sample FrelakmetCRP12CR_FD_187146 | JGI IMG/M metagenome (GOLD analysis project Ga0209048, IMG submission 187146) | Freshwater lake sediment microbial communities from the University of Notre Dame, USA, for methane emissions studies - CRP12 CR (SPAdes)... | ecosystem: Environmental > Aquatic >... | reverse complement strand
TCCTGCCGATGTTAGTCCAGCCGGTTTTTGTGACAATCATGTTCGCCTGGGGACGCGCCCACCCGGTCTTTGGTGGTGCAATGGGCGGACTACTCGGCATGGGCATCGCTGCTTATGCCTCAGAATTACTGACCTTCCTGATAGGCCTGTGGCTTTATCGCCGGGTGGGATACAATTCGCGCATCCTCTTCCTGGCTCATTTTGATTGGGACGTGGTCAAGACCAGTTTCAAGTTTGGCGTCTTTGAAATGCTTGGCTCGGCTGCCTGGTCTTTCGGGCAGGCAATGGAAATTGCCATCACGCAAGCACGCCTGATCAATTATGCCGAGATCTGGGGAAACTGGGGAATGGCTCAGAACTTTATCTTCGCTTTTAATGTTACGCAGACGCTCAATGACGGGGTCATGCCAGCCATTTCAGAAGCCATTTCCAACGGGAAGCGTATTTTGAGCCAGTATTACACTGTGATGGCTTACAAGTACAATGGCCTGACCAGTGCCTTCATCGGCGCGGTTCTTTTGGCAGTTGCTCCGAAATTCATCCTGGGTTCGACAGGAATAGAATTCCAGCGCGCTGCCGTTTACGTGATCCCGTTGACCATCTGGGGTGCAGTCCAGTTCCCCTCCTGGGTAGGCGATAATGTGCAACTGGGTGCCAATAAACCCTATCTCAAATCCATTCTGGTCTTCTCGGAGCAGACCATCCGAGTTGTTCTGGCGTTCTTCCTGCTTGCGCGCTTCCAGGTGACGGGATTAATCATCGCTTACTTTGTGGGGTTGTTCTCCAAAGGCATCGCTGCATACATTATCAATCATAAAATTTGCTTCCCACAGCGGTTTTATATCTGGCAGTCTCTGGTCGCACCACTTCTGGCCGGCGCGGCTCACTATGCAGTCTTGTGGAGCCTCAACAATTTCATCTGGAAAGGCGACCAGATCTCCAGTGTGTTGATCTTCTTCATCGGCATCCTGCCTAGCTTCCCCCTTTATATGTTCCTGTACGGCCTGTTCGGCGGCTGGGACAAGGATACCCTCGCAGAACTCAAAGATGCCGTCGCGTTGACTGGCAGTGTCCGCTGGCTCACGCGCTGGGGTATATTCGAGCCGACGGCCCTGGGTGCGCGCATCAGCCCGCTGAATAACCGATTCCCGATTACCAACCGGATTGAAGCGATGCTGGAAGCGAAGGCACTGACCGAAGAAAAGGTAAAGTTGTAAACCAATGCAAGCCACCATTGCCCTGAAAAATAACCGTACTCTCGGTTTCGCAGAGTATGGCGACCCGACCGGCAAACCGGTATTCTTCTTCCACGGCACACCCGGGTCACGTTACTTCCGTCCCTCTGACGAGATCAGCGCCCGGGTGGGTGCACGTCTCATCTGCGTAGACCGTCCTGGCTACGGGGAGTCCTCCTTCCAGCCCGGCCGACGCATACTGGATTGGCCGGAGGATATTGCCCATCTTGCTGACATTCTCGGCATGGATAAATTTGCCGTCGCCGGTCACTCCGGTGGTGGTCCCTATGTCTCAGCGTGTGCATATTCGCTCCCGAACCGGATCACCGCCGCGGCCATTCTCTCAGGCGCAGGGCCCATGGAGATGCCCGAAATCACTCGTGGATTGTCCTTTACGAACAAGTTCGGACTGACGGTCGGACGCTTCATTCCATGGTCGCTCTGGCAGGTGCTTATCTGGATCATCTATCATCGCCGTGCACACGATCCCGCTGCCGACATGGACCGGGGAAGCAACCATCGTCCGCTGGCAGACGAGGAGCAGATCCACAGACTCGAAGTCCGGCAAACGTGCATCCAGTCTGAGATAGAAGCGTTCCGCCCTGGTTTGCGCGGTTTGGCTTGGGATACCTATCTTCTCACTCGCCCTTGGGGTTTCTCCTTGGAAGATATCCGCGTCCCCATCCATCTCTGGTACGGCACTGACGATGACCTGGTGACGGTCCCAATGGCTCGTTATATCGCTGGCAAAATTCCTGGTTCTAAAACCACTATCTGTGAAAACGAAGCACACCTGTTACTATTTCCTCATTGGGAAGATATTTTGACACAACTATTAATGGAGTGACTATGCGCAATTTGCATGTTATTTCCCATACCCACTGGGACCGCGAGTGGTATCTGCCGTTTCAATTGTTCCGGCTGAAACTCATCCACCTGGTGGATGGGATGCTCGACATTCTCGAAAAAGACCCAGGATTCAAATATTTTATGCTCGATGGTCAGACCATTGTCCTGGATGATTACCTGCAAATGCGCCCGGAGAAAGAGACCGTTCTACGCGAACACATTCGAAAAGGACGGGTTATCATCGGTCCATGGCATATCCTTCCGGATATGTTCCTGGTTGGCCCCGAAGCCCACATTCGCAATCTGCTTCAGGGTGATCGCACAGCCCGAAAATTTGGCCCCAAAATGATGATCGGTTACATGCCCGACTCTTTCGGTCATATCGGGCAGGTCCCACAGATCCTGCGCGGCTTTGGGATCGAGGTTGCCTCCCTTTGGCGTGGTGTGTATGACGGACCTGCGGAATTCTGGTGGCAGGCTCCGGATGGCTCGCGTGTTCTGATGGCATACTTGCGGGAAGGATATGGAAATGGAGCCGACCTGCCTGCTGACAACCTCGAACGTTTCGCCAGTATGATTAGCGAAAAGGGTGAAACACTTGCAGCGGTCTCCTCATTATCTGACTTGTTGATCATGTATGGCACCGACCACATGGAACCACCCCAAAAAACCTCCGAAGCCATCGCTTTTGCCGATGAAATGCTGCGGAACACGCATGTTATCCATTCAACTCTGCCGCAATATGTGGCTGCAATGCAAGCCTCGATAATAACGCGAAATGCGGAACTTCCAACGATTGTCGGCGAGTTGCGTGCCTGCAAGCGGATGCACCTCCTGCCGGGTGTGCTCTCCACCCGTATGTGGATCAAACAGCGCAACCATGCTTGTGAGACGCTGCTCGTAAAATGGGCAGAGCCATTCAGCACTTTCACTGAATTGTTAACGGACGGCAGCTCACAAACCGCTATTTCGTCCGCCATACGCCAGCCTTCTTCCCTGATCCGCCAGACTTGGCGCCTTTTGATGGAAAACCATCCGCACGATTCCATCTGTGGCTGTTCGATTGACCAGGTCCACGAGGAGATGAAAATCCGCTTCGACCAGGTTGAGCAGATTGGCGAAGAAATCACCAAGCAGAGTCTGGAGAGCATCGCGGCGTGCGTTTCGACTGACCGTGCACCGCTGACCACAGAACGCCTTTCGTCTACAACCTGTGATCAGTCCGCAATCGTGGTTTTTAATCCTTCTTCCACAACCCGCACCGACGTCGTAACCGCCACCATTGAACTACCCCCCAATATCACTGCATTTATAGTGGTAGATGAAAATGGCACCTCCCTGCCATATCAGGAGCATGGACTGGGAAGCCACGAGATCATCAATATGACTCTCGACTCGAAGGCATTGCAGTCTACCCTCGCGAACATCAGCGACGGCAGTGCCGCCGGGATGACCTTCCAGGATATCAAAGTTAGCCGCCTAGGAACGGAAGTATTCATCGATTCCATTATGGCGGTTGGTGGTGAACCCAATCTTGCTGTGTGGAACGCCCGGCGTAAAGAAATAGAAGGGTATTTCGCAGACCCAACCATAACAACCTATCATGTGCACGCCCATTCCACATCCTCCACCCAGATAAGCATTACCGTTCCGGATGTTCCCGGTCATGGCTACCGGACACTTTGGGTGCGCGCCAGCGCCGGTGAAGAAAAGGCTCCCATTCGGATCAATCCACTAATCAAGGCGATGCTGCCGCTGGTCCGCCTGCCCTTCATCCAGAATCTGTGGACTCGCAAGCGCTATGCCAGACCGCCGTATATTATTGAAAATGAATCCTTCTCTTTGGAAGCGTTGAAAGACGGTACGCTCACCTTACTGGACAAACAGACTGGCATTACCTATCGCGGATTAAACCGCTTTCTGGACGGAGGTGACTGCGGCGACGAATACAATTACTCCCCACCTGCCTCAGATCGGGTAATTGCCGCGCGTTTAAAACGCGTCGTTGTCACCCGCGGACCGATTCAGCAGATACTCGAGCTCGAATTGGTTCTCTCTACTCCCGTCTCCCTCGCCTCAGACCGGCAATCGCGCTCTGAAAAGATGAATGCAATCCCCATCACAACCACCGTCACTTTGACAAACGATGTCCCGCGTGTAGACATTCATACTGTGGTCGATAATCGCGCCCGTGACCATCGCCTGCGCGCACACTTCCCGGCACCCTTTGCTGCTGACACCGGTGCCCACGATGGGCACTTCGAAGTCATCGAACGCAAAATAGGCGTTCCGGCCTTTGATGAAATCTGGGTCGAGCAGCCAAGACCCGAGGTCCCGCAGCGAGCGTTTACAAGCATAACAGATGGCAAGTCCGGGTTGACAGTCGCCAATCGCGGCTTGACAGAAGTTGAAGTGCTGAAGAACTCATCCGGGAACGCCGAGATAGCAGTTACATTCCTGCGTTGCGTTGGCTGGTTGTCGCGGGATGATTTCTCCACTCGCAAGGGACATGCCGGTCCATTCCTGGAAACACCTGGAGCACAGATGCAGGATTCGTGTTCGTTCGACTATTCCATCATTCCCCACGCTGGTAATTGGCAGAATGCCTTCGCACAGGCTTACGCATTCGAGACTCCCATGCGCATTGCCTGCACCAGTTTACACGGTGGAACTCTGCCAATTTCTGGGTCGTTGGTGAAGGTTGAGCCAGCGACATTTGTCGTAAGTGCCATCAAACAATGCGAGAACGGAAACGGCTGGCTGGTACGCGGCTACAACATCACCGGCGAGGCGATGCAGGTAACGCTCAAGCCCTGGAAGTCGTTCAAGCAGGTGGAGCAAGTCAATCTTGCTGAGGATAAACAGGCTACACTGATGTCCGATAATGATGGCCGTGTGACCATCCCGGTGCGCGGGCACGAGATTGTCAGCGTGAAATTCCAGAATTAATGAATTCAGGGTGACCCAATATGGTCACCCTGAATATTATGAAAGCCGAGTACTTACTGGGAATTCTTATAACGGAGTATAAAACAGGATATTCAAAGAATTAGTCCTTTTTTAATAACTCCCCAATGCGCTGACGAAAAACATCCATATCAAACGGCTTGGACCAAATATCGTTCGCCCCGGCCTCCAACGCCTGTGCACGTTCTCCATCACTGCTCAAAGCTGTTAACATCACGATCGGGATTGTCTTGCTGAATAGTGACTGCCGCATCTTCCGGCACAACTCGTACCCGTTCATATCTGGCATCATCACATCCAGAATGGCCAGGTCAGGTATGGTTTTCTCTGCAGATTGAATTGCTTCCATAGCGTTATGCGCAGTCATTACCTGATAACCTTCCAGTTCCAGTATTTTTGACAACAGGATTAAATTCATTTCATTATCGTCAACAATCAGGATGTGATAAGTCATTGGCACTCCAACCTTTGCCTGAAGAATACACGATTAACAGGCGAATCGTCAAGCCATAATATGGTTTTTTAGGGGTTGTCGTATTGATAGGATTTCCCAATGATCCCACATAATGTGGGGTAGGCTATAATGAACGCAATCGGAGGAACCATGCCAAACGTCTTTGCATCCCAACATCCGCTCATCGCGCATAAACTTTCCCGGCTGCGCGACAAGACCACTGAACCCAAAAAGTTCCGCGAACTTGTACGCGAGATTGCCGCAATGCTGGCTTATGAAGCTACCGCAGATTTGGTCATCGTCCCACGACCTCTGGAAACGCCGCTCATCGCGATGACCGGTGCTGAACTGAAAGAGAAAGTCGGGCTCGTCCCGATCCTGCGAGCTGGACTTGGGATGGTGGAAGGCGTCTGGGAATTAATGCCCACCGCTGAGGTCTGGCATATCGGTCTTTACCGGGACGAGAAAACGCTCAAACCCGTGCAATATTACAATAAACTGCCAGTCGAACCAACTGTATCCGTCTGTCTCATTCTTGATCCGATGCTCGCCACTGGCGGTTCAGCGGTTGCCACCACAGATATTGTAAAGCGCTGGGGCGTGAAGAAGATCAAGTTTGTCGGTATCATCGGCGCGCCTGAGGGGATTGCCGTTATGCAGAAAACTCACCCGGATGTACCCATTTACCTTGCTGCCATTGACGACCATCTTAACGAACGCGGCTACATCGTCCCCGGCTTGGGAGACGCTGGCGACCGTCAATTCGGGACAGGGTGAGATATATACTCGAAATATTTATCGACGTAATTGTCAGAGGATGGTGAGACAGAAGGATTGTAATCAGTGCTGGATAATTTTAAAATTAGCCTACATCCACCCCGGTCAACCTTGTCATTATCTGGTGCAATAACAAAAGCGGCAAAATCAACAAGATATGCAGCATACCGCTCAACCCGAAGATCATCGCCAGCGCTCGAAGGAACCGGTTGAAAGGTGGAGCCAGGTTCGCCAGCATCCAGGTCCCCGCGCCTGCAAGGATCGCGACCACCACCAACCCAACAACCACAAATCCCAAAGGCAGCCAGGCATGCCGGTCAGATTGCGAGGGCATCATCGTGCTGCTGATGGTAAAGGTCAGGTAGAACCACAGCCAAAAATCGGGGGACTTTGGTACAGACAACAGCATTGTCCAAAATGCCCCCATATCAGTCCTGCTCAACACATCCCAAAGCGGCAATAAGTGCATCTGATAGATAGCTGCATATGCAACAAAGGCACTCCCCGTTACTAACGGGGCTGCTCCAATCAATGCATCCCGCACAAAACCACCTGATGCGGTCTCCACGTATCCCAACCGCAGTTTGCCATCCGGCTGAGCCTGAGGGATGAGTGAAAATTTCCCCGTCTGCACGCCAAGCAGTTTTGCACTGATAAAATGACTGAGTTCATGGAGTAATACGCCGGGGAAGAAAATCATCGCGAACAGCACCTGCGTTACACCGGGATGGTGGGTAAGGATGAGGAAGAACGCCTGAATCTCGCGGTGCAGGAGACGCTGGAGAAAAACGAAAACCGCCAGCGCGACAAGTAACCAGAGCAGGCCGTCAAATGCAGTGAAGTAACTCAATTGATCACTCCGGATTCAACCAAAGTGACGCGAAGGAAATAATCATTCGCGTCACTCCTTTTTTCATAACCTCCGAGTTTAAGCCCGTTTCGCCGCAGCATGCACAATGGCAACAAACTCGTCCACCTTCAGGCTGGCCCCGCCGACCAGCGCCCCGTCAATCTCGGGCTGACTAAAAAATTCAACCGCGTTGGCCGCTGTCACCGAACCGCCGTAGAGTACACGGACTGCCTGTGCCGTCGCTTCACCATAGATCTCAGCCAGCGGCTTGCGGATGAAATCACGAATGACTGTATTGGCATTCTCCGAGGTGGAGGCGCGCCCGGTCCCGATGGCCCACACCGGTTCATATGCAATGACGATGTGTTCAACAAATTCAGGGGTGAGACCTTTTAGTCCCATCCGTATCTGGCGGGAAACCACTTCCTCTGTCCGTCCAGACTCATACTCAGCGAGTGTCTCACCAACGCACACGATCGGAACAAGGTTCGAGATTCGCGCCGCAGCGGTTTTCCTGTTCACAGTCTCGTCATTTTCACCAAAATATTGCCGGCGTTCGGAGTGACCAATGATGACGTATTCGCAAAACTCCGCCACCATCTCTGGCGCAACTTCGCCTGTGAAAGGTCCCTTTGGTTCCCAATACATATCCTGCGCTCCCAGGCCAATATCGGTGCCTTGCAGGAGCGCAGCTACCGGGAAGATAGCCATGAAAGGCGGACAAAGCACTTTTTCTACGTTTTTGATCTCGCGCAAAGCCTGGCTCATCTCAGCAACCAGTGACCGGGCTTCCGCGATGGTTTTATTCATTTTCCAATTTCCAGCCACAAATGGTGTCCGCATTATGGTAATGTCCCTTCAATGTTCATGGATTTGGTAACCATATAATAATTCACAGTTTGACGAATTCCGAATTTCCCAATGCCTTCCAAGCTGCCACAGTTCGACCGCTTTTAGAATCGAATTCCCCTTAAATCAATTGGGGTTTTGGATGTCACCACTTCCATGGCCCAACTCAGGAAGAACGCATCTCGGTGAGCTATAGCAATTTACTAACCAGTATTTTTAGATTCGAGCGATCATATAATTGCAGGACGGGTGTTTATTACCCGTCCTGCAACTCTGCAACTATTTATTCAGCAATGCCGCCACGCCCGGCAGTTCCTTGCCTTCAAGAAACTCCAGCGATGCACCGCCTCCGGTCGAAACGAACGTCATCTTGTTGGCGACGCCCGCCTTCTTGACCGCACTGGCGCTGTCACCGCCGCCGATGACCGTTGTAGCTCCGGATTCGGCCAGCAGTCTTGCCAGGGCAAACGTCCCTTCGGCGAACTTGGGCATTTCGAACACGCCCACCGGGCCGTTCCAGACGATCAATTTGGCGCCTTTGAGCGTTTCTTTGTAAAGTTCCAAGGTCTTGGGACCTACGTCCATCATGCGCCAGCTAGCCGGGATTTTGTCTACATCGACAGCCTTGCTATTAGCCTCAGCCTCGAACTTGTCGGCGATAATTGCATCCACTGGCAGGACGATCCGGCTGCCAGATTTCGCCAGGATGGCTTTCGCTGTGTCAACCGAGCCGCTTTCCACTAGGCTGTCTTGCATGTTCAGGCCTTTGGCCACCAAGAAAGTGTTCGCCATGCCGCCGCCGATGACAAGTTTGTCACATTTGGAAAGCAGGTTTTCCACAACCAGGATTTTATCGCTGATCTTGGCGCCGCCTAAAATGGCAATATACGGATGTTCGGGGTTGGCAGTGGCGCGGCCAAGGTATTCGAGTTCCTTTTCCATTAGGAAACCGGAAACAGCCGGAAGGAAGTGCGCCACGCCCTCGGTCGATGAATGAGCTCGGTGAGCCGAGCCAAATGCATCGTTGACGAAAACGTCGCCAAGCGCAGCCATCTTCCGGGCTAGTTCCGGGTCATTTTTCTCTTCTTCGGGATGGAAGCGGGTATTCTCCAGCATGATTACTTCACCCGGTTTAAGTGCTTTCGCCATCTTCTCCACTTCAGGGCCAACGCAATCTGGCGCCATCTGGACGGGAATTCCAAGGTAACCAGCCAGGACTTCCGCGGCCGCTTTAAGGCTGAACTCGGGATCAAATCCACCTTTCGGCCTTCCTAAATGGCTCATCAGAAGCAGGGAGGCTCCCTGGTTAAGAACGTATTCAATCGTAGGAAGCGAGGCCTTGATGCGTTTATCGTCGGTGACTTTACCACCTTCCATTGGGACGTTGAAGTCCACGCGCATTAGGACGCGCTTATTCTTCAAATCTATATCTTTTACGGTCTTTTTATTCATGGAAACTCCATCTGATCATAGAATTAGGAAATCAGGTAAACAGGCTCTCTGGATTGCTTGGTTATTGATCCCTGTTTCTTGTTCGCCTAAAGCGATTTCGCCATCAACGCGGCCAGATCTGCCGTGCGGACAGAGTAGCCCCATTCGTTATCGTACCAGGCAACTACCTTGACAAAGTTGTTTTCAGCCTTGCCCAGAACGCTGGTAAACGGCAGGTCAATGGAGGCGCTGTGCGGGTCGCCCTTGTAGTCTATACTGACCAGCGGTTCGTCCATGGCCTGGAGAATGCCTTTATTGCGCGGCAATTTTGCAGCATCCCGGAAAGCTTGGCGTAATTCGTCCGTAGTTGTTGATTTTTCAAGTTCGGCGGTAAAGTCCACCACCGAGACGGTTGAGGTTGGCACGCGCAGTGCATAACCATCAAACTTGCCCTTCAGATCGGGGATTACCAGGGAAATGGCCTTTGCAGCCCCGGTGGTCGTTGGGATGATGTTCATCGCGGCTGCACGCGCCCGGCGCAGGTCCGAGTGTGGCATATCCAGGATCTTCTGATCGTTGGTGTAAGCATGGATGGTCGTCATGAAAGCACGCTTAATGACATATTTATCATGCACCACTTTCGCGGCCGGGGCCAGGCAGTTTGTGGTGCAGGAGGCGTTCGAGACAACGTGGTGTGTCTTTGGGTCGTACTTGTCGTCATTCACACCCATTACGATGGTAATATCTTCGCCTTCAGCGGGAGCCGAAATGATGACTTTCTTGGCGCCCCCTGCGGTAATGTGATTGACAGCGCCCTTCACGGTTTTGCCCTTCTTGTTAACGCCGTCTTCCTTGATGGTGAAGAGACCAGTGGACTCGATGACGATCTCTACGCCCAGATTTTTCCAAGGAATTGCGGCTGGATCGGTCTCTTTGAAAGCTGTAACTTTCTTTCCATCAATGAGAAGATGATCCTCGGCAAATTCAACTGTTCCGTCAAAACGACCATAGTTCGAGTCGTATTTGAGAAGATGCGCCATGGTTTTCATGTCGCCAATATCATTGAAAGCAACTACTTCCAATGCATCGGGATAATAATCC